>Ga0181520_10005674_pt1 | contig 19706 bp, 16 predicted proteins | sample PEATcosm2014_Bin_29_FD_132451 | JGI IMG/M metagenome (GOLD analysis project Ga0181520, IMG submission 132451) | Peatland microbial communities from MTU Mesocosm Facility, Houghton, MI, USA - PEATcosm2014_Bin02_30_metaG | ecosystem: Environmental > Terrestrial > Soil > Wetlands > Peat | place...
CCGGATTCATCTTCAGCTCCGTCGGCTGGAAATGTAAACCGCAATTCCGCGGCAGAAAACGAAAAAGTGTCAGGGATGTCCCCGGTCTGAAATGTCAGGGATGTGCCCGGCTGCACAAAAAGCTGGGGTTAGGGGCTAGGGATTAGGGGTTAGGAATAGCCCGAGGCTCTTGTCGTGGCTCATGCTTCCATTGTGCGCTCTGTGTGGGAAATAATCTGCAAGGAACCTTGATGCGATTGCCCTGTGGATGCGATCCTGTGCCGTGACCAGACAAGAAGATCCGTTGCTCGTGAAATGGGCGGTTGGCCCCATACTCGGCGTCCGTCAGTATACTGGTACTATTCTTGCAATTGTGTACTCTCGCCCCGGGCCCGAGCCTTTCTCATGGATTCTTTCTTTACCCGCTACCGGAATCTCCTGGTGCTGCTGGCCATCCTGCTGGCTCAGATCATCGGGCTGGCCATGCAGGTGCGACGGACTGACAGCGGACGCAACACAGTCGATGCGCATGACCCGCCCGGCGTGCGCCTGATCCGGCTGTGGGCCGATGCTGTGGTCACGCCCCCGGAGCAGCTCTTCCACACATCCAAGCTGGGCACGGTGAGCCTGTGGCAAAACTATCTGGAACTGCGTGGCGTCCGTGAACAGAACAAGGACTTGCAGAAGACCATTGACCGCCTCCGTTTGGAGCAGGCCTCTCTGATTGAAGACGCCAAGCAGGGAGAGCGCCTGCAAGCGCTTTTGGATTTCCAGCAGAGATATATCTACAAGACGCTGGCCGCACAGGCCCTCGGCTCCAGCGGCAGTGACACCTCGCGCGTCTTCTATATCGACAAAGGTTCTGCCAATGGGTTGGAGCGCGACATGGCGGTGATTACCGCCGACGGCATCGTGGGCAAGGTGCGCGAGGTCTTTCCCTATACCGCGCAGGTACTGGCCATCAACGACCAGACCAGCGGCGCCGGCGTGATTCTGGAGACGACGCGGATTCGCGGCATTCTGCGCGGCAATGCCTCGGGCCGGCTGCAAATTGTGGGCCTGCTGGCCGACCAGCGCATTCAGCCCGGAGAAAAAGTTCTGACCGCCGGCGGCGACCAGGTCTTTCCGCGCGGTCTTCCAGTGGGCGTGGTTCTGGGAGTGGCGCCCGATCCCGAGCGCGACTCGTTCATCGACGTGATCGTGAAGCCGGATGCCCACCTGAACCAGCTTGACGAGGTGCTCGTGATTACCTCGACCGAGCCGCGTTTCTCAGCTGAGCAGCAGCGTGACATGGCCGCGAGCGAGCAACTGAAAGGCACGGAAGCAGCGGCCATCAAGGATCAGCAAAAGGCCTCGCAGATCATGGCCGAACGGCTGCCGGGGCTGACCGATCCCAATGCGCCGGCGACGAATCCGGCAGCATCGCCGGCAACCGGCAATACCATGCCCGGAGCGGCGCCGGCAGCGCCAGCCGCAGCGCCTGCGCCCAAGCTACTGCCCGCGCGCCGTCCTGACCGCTTCACTCCAGGAGCTACGCCAGCCACGGGAGCAACTCCAACGCCGGAAGTCCAGGAAAACAAGCCTGCTCCCAAGCCGAAATCGAACACGAGCCAGCCAGACACTTCAGGAAGGAATCCATAGCCATGGCCGTTTTGGGCGCCGACCACCGCCGCGATTATGGGATTCGCCACTATCCCCTGCTGATCTATGCTCTGACGCCGCTGACGGCGCTGGTGCTGCAAGCCTGGCTGCCGCATCTGCTGAGTGCCTTCTTCGACCTGCCGCTGCTGGTAACCATCTACTTTGCCTTGGTCCGGCGCGACTCAATTCAAGGAACGCTGATGGGCGGGTCAATGGGCATCTTCGAGGATGCGCTCACCCACCATGCCATTGGCGTAAACGGCATTGCCAAAACGGTGGCCGGTTTCCTGGCAGGATCAGTGGGCGTGCGCATCGATGTCGAGAACCACACCATCCGCCTGATGCTCACCTTTCTGCTTTCGCTGCTGTGCAGCGCGATTTACCTCTTCATCTATCGCGTCCTGCTGGGCATGGACCTGCAGTGGAGCTGGCTGACGGAATTAGCGAAAGCGGTAGGAACCTCGATGTTCGCCATGGTACTGTTTCCACTGCTCGACCGGATGCAGATCAGGGAGTAGGGACGAATGGCACTGCGTGGGGATGTTGTTGCCGCCCTTGCTGACTGATTGTTGGTGTTCTAACAGATTTTGTTGCTCGATTCATTGGAGCAAAAGCACGAGAAGCTGATCGGCGTTATCCTAGGCGCAGACCATGTATTCTGGCGGCACAACTCGCGGCGAGAAGCTCTCCACCCTCAAGCTGACGGTGGTGCAGTACGCCATTCTGCTGATGATGCTGGCCCTGGCCGCCGGGCTGTGGCGGCTGCAAGTGCTGGGCGCGGAGAGCTATCGCCAGCTTGCCGAGCAGAACCGCATCCGCAAGGAGCCGGTGATGGCTGGCCGTGGCAAGCTCTTCGACCGTGAAGACCGGCTGATTGTGGACAACTATCCTTCCGTCTCCTGCTTTCTGGTTCGCGAGCAGAACCGCAACGTGGACGCGGATCTGCCGCTGATCGCGCGCGGAATGAACCTTGACCTCGAGCAGTTGCGCGCCACTCTGCGCCGCTATCGGGCCGCGCCCGGCTACCAGCCCATCCCGATCAAACAGGACATCTCCGCCGACGAGCAGGCCTTCATCGAAGCCCACCGCAACGAACTGCCCGAGCTGGAGACCATCGACCAGGAGCGGCGACTCTATCCCCGCGACGGCTTTGCCGCGCACCTGATCGGCTACGTCGGCGAGGTGAGCGAAGAGATGCTCAACGATCCCCGCTATATCTATAACAACCCCGGCGACGTAGTGGGCAAGGCCGGTGTCGAGGAGACCTACGACCAGTTGCTGCGCGGCCAGGACGGTTCTCGCGATGTGGTTGTGGACAGCCATGGCCGCGAGGTGGGCTACCTGGGAATCCAGCACGCCAAGCCCGGCCAGGACCTCAAGCTGACCATGGATATCGACATCCAGCGCGCGGCCGAGCTGGCGCTAGGCGACCGCGACGGCGCAGTGGTGGTGATGGATCCGCGCAACGGCGAGATTCTCGCCATGGTCTCCCACCCCAGCTACGACCCCAACCTCTTTTCCGTTCGCATCAACCGCACCGACTGGAACAAGCTGCTGCTCGATCCCGCTCACCCGTTGATGAACAAGGCCATCCAGGCGCAACTGGCTCCCGGTTCGACCTTCAAGATTCTCATGTCAGTCGCCGGCCTGCAGGAGGGCGTGGCGCAGAATATGCACGTCTTCTGCGCTGGCGGCGCCATCTTCTACGGTCAGTTCCACGCCTGCGACAAGCACCATGGCATGGTGGACATCGAACATGCGATTCCCTGGTCTTGCGATACCTTCTATTACACGCTGGCCGACAAGCTGGGCATCGACACCATCGCCCGCTACGCGCACAGCGTGGGCCTGGGCCAGCGCACCGGCGTCGATCTGCCTAATGAGGCGGTGGGTATTGTCCCTTCGTCGGATTGGAAGCTGAAAAACTACCACGAAAAATGGTACGTGGGCGAGACCATCTCGGTGGGCATCGGCCAGGGCGCGGTCACGGTCACGCCCATCCAGTTGGCGCGCATGATCAGCGGCATCGCCTCGGGCGGCCATTTTGTCCGTCCCCACGTGGTTGATCCAATCGCAAACAAACTCCCGCCCGAGTTTCAGCAGGCGCTCAAGGATAGCTTCCCCGGCTCAGGTGAATCGTCGATTCCCCTTGATCCGGATAACTGGATGACCATCACCGAGGGCATGGCTGGGGCCACCGATCCCACCATGGGCGGAACCGCGGGAGCCTCGCACCTCGAGGGAGTGGACTTTGCCGGCAAGACCGGAACAGCCCAGGTGGCCAGCCACGCCGCCATCAAGCTGATGAAGGGCATAGACACGCGGCCCAACGGCTGGTTTGTCGGCGTCATTCCCCGGCGAAACCCGGAGTTCGTCGTCGCAGTCCTCTGGGAGCACGGCGACTGGGGCTCGAACGCCGCCCGGCTCGCCGCCCAGGTGGCCACCGTCTACGTGAACAAACAGCGCGAGGAGACCTGCAAGAAGAATAAGCAGGACTGCAACCTGATTGCGGGCACCGTAGTCCCGAGCCCGGTCGAGATGGGCGCGGTTTGGACGGAGCAGACCTCCGGCAACAAGCGCAAGGGCGAAGCCGCCCAACTGCGCGGCGGACATTTTCCCATTGCCCCTGCTCCAGTGGCCGGAGTCAAATCCTTGGCCAGCAGCCAGACCTCCCTTCCGGCTTGGCTCTTCGCCGTGCCTCTTCGGTTCAAGGAAGGCCAGTAATGCGCCGCTTTCTGAGCTTCCGTGATTTTGATTGGGCGTTGCTGGCAATGGTGCTGGCGCTGTGCACCGTTTCCGTCTTCGAGATATACTCGGCCACGCTGCACACCAAGTACATCGGTGCCCACACCAAGCAGATCTTCTGGATCGCCGGCGGCCTGGCCGCGATGTTCCTCTTTTCCAAAATCGACTATCACCGCCTGCTGGACTGGGTTCCCTGGGCCTACGGCGTCTTCCTGGTCTCGCTGGTCATCGTCAAGCTCTTCGGCCACAAAGTTCTCGGCGCGCGGCGCTGGATCAGCATCGGCCACCTGCAATTCCAGCCCTCGGAGTGGGTCAAGCTGATCCTGATCCTGCTCATGGCCCGCTACTTCGCCAACCTCGGCGGACGCTCGCTCACCTGGAAGGAGATCTTCAAAGCGCTGGCGCTGGTGGGCCTGCCACTGGCATTGGTGCTCATCCAGCCCGATCTGGGAACATCGCTCACCTACGTGCCCATCCTGGTCGCCGGACTCTTCTTGGGCGGCATCAACATCCGCCAGTCACTGGTTCTCATCACCTGCTCCGTGGTTCTGGTGGGTGGCGTCTGGAACAGCGGCAAGATCATCAAACCCTTTCAAAAGGCGCGTTTGACCAGCTTTCTCGATCCCAATAGCGACCCTAAAGGCCACGGTTACCAACTCAAACAATCGCTGATCGCTGTCGGCTCGGGCGGCGTCTGGGGTAAAGGCGCGGGCAAGGGCGACCAGACTCAGGGCGCATTCCTGCCCATTCCCCATGCAGACTTCATCTTTGCCGCTTTTGGCGAAGAACATGGATTCGTCGGCGCGATTTTCGTCCTGCTGCTATACTTTTTCATATTGATGCGTTTGATTCAGAACGCACAAACAGCCGCAGACCTGTCCGGCTCCCTCATTATCATGGGAGTAGTGGCTGTGTTGACCTTTCAGATCGCGGTCAACGTGGGCATGGTCATTGGGTTTATGCCCGTCACCGGAATCCCCTTACCGTTAATGAGTTATGGAGGGTCTTCGGTGTTGTTTACGTTCCTGGCGCTGGGCACTGCGATGAATGTGCGTATGCGCCGGTTCGTCAACTGACGGACTCGCAGGTTTACCTCTTGCGTCCCCCCGGAAATGTCCGGCCCGCAAGAGACTGGTTTTTTAAGCATTTCGCCGGCCAGGTCCAGATGGACCGCGCCCGGCAGGATTGGGTTCATGAGCACGCAGAGACGGGAAAGCCGCTCCACCCCAGCGACGAAGACCAGTCGCTGGGGACCCCGGTACCGTTGGCGGCGTACAAGTTGCACGAGTCGTGCGGGAGTATCGGGAGAGGTTTTTCCCGCTTCCATTGCACGAATCGGCTGCGCTGACGCCAGCGATGGAACGGCCCCGCCAGTTTTCTTGGCAAACTTCCACCCCAGCGACGTAGACCTGTCGCCGGGGACCCCGGTAAGGTTGGCCACAAACTCTCTGCAATCGGGTTACCGTATCGTTCAGCTTGTTCAGGTGTTTTTGCTTGTTCAGGTTGTACAGGTTGTTCTGCAAAACAGTCGCCGCTCTGCGCCGCCCCTTTGGGCAGGCTCTGGCACGGCGACCGGAACATCAGCGAATCACCGGTCACCCCTTCCGCGCATCCCCTTCCCTTCCGGCCACGCGCCCTTCCATCCCTCCTTGCCGCGGGTTCCGGCAGGCTAGAGCCGCTGGACGGAAAGGTACGATGGCAAAAGAGATTTGCATCTCCTCCACGCCGCATGAAACACGGCTTGCAATCCTTGAAGACGATCAGCTCGCGGAAATATATTACGAACGCGAAAACGAATACACCCTTGCCGGGTCGATTTACAACGGGCGCGTCACCCGTGTCCTGCCCGGTATGCAATCCGCTTTTGTGGATGTGGGTCTGGAGCGCGATGCGTTCCTCTATGTAACCGACTTTCTCGAACTGGAAGACCAGGAAGAGACCGACGAGCTGGAAAAGGCCGCGATCAGCGGCGGCAATCAGCCTCCGCGCGAGGTCCGTCACACTGGCGTGAAGGATTCCGGTTCATCCGGGTCTCAGGATCGCGGCGGCGCGCGGCCCGCCCAGAAACCTGAACAAAAACAGGAACGTCCAGCCCCAGCCAAGGACAGCCGCTGGACGGTCGAGGCCCTGCCCGAGGCCGAGGCTCCTCTGCCCGCCTCTGGCTCCTTGTCCCTCTCTGAGCCGGCCGAAGCCCGCGAGGATGATTCCGGCGAGCCTGGCGCCAAGCGCTGGCGCGGACGCCGCCGCCGTCGCGGTGGCCGGGGCGCGTCGAGTTCACACGAGAGCCAGCCGCAGAGCAGTGAAACTTCGGCTGCCTCCAGCGAAGAGATCCCCGAGACCGAAACAGAGTATGCGCCGCAGATTCAAGCCGCCGCATCCAGCGCGTCCTCATCTCGTGGCGAGTACGCTCCAGCCGCTGCTCCCGTCCCATTTGTACTGCCCGGCGAATCGCTCTCGAAGTACGGCGGCGCGCCGGCAGACGGCGCTTCGGCGGATGAGGTTCACAAGCCTGCCACGCCGGTTCGCCCCGCGAGCAGCTTCAAGCCCGCGACTCTGATCGACTCACCCCTCGAGTGGGACGGCAGCGGCCTGATGCCCGGCGAGTCGCTCTCCCGGCACGGCAGCCGCCGAAACGAGCCAGCCGTTGAAATGGAGGCCGAGCCAGCCGCCCCAGAGCTTCATGCTGAGAGCAGTGAAACCGGTAAGCCGCAAGTCGGCAACCAGGCGACGGATGCCGTCGAAGAGCAAGACTTCTTCGACAATACAGTCGCGTCGAAACCGGAATCCATCCTGGAAGCAGCCGCTGTTTCCGTGCCGGAAACTCACGCATTTGCCATCGACGATGACGATCTGGCCGAAGAAGAGACTGAAGATGAGTTCGAGGAGACATCGGAAACAGCCTCTGACTCCGAAGATAATGCGGGTACCTCAGCTCTCGATTCTGAGAGCTGGGATGCCTCCAAGCCTGAAGCCGATCGAAGCGCCTCCCATAATCTCGACCCCCTGCCTCCAACCGGCTTCCGGCTCTTTGGCATCGGCAAGAAGAAGCCCGAAGCAGAAGAAGCGAAGAAGCCCTCCAAGCCCGTCTCGACTTACGCTCCCGGACGCGGCCTCATCGTGGAAGAGACCATCGAGGAGGAGGAGTTTGACGCTCCCCGCCATTCTCACCGTGCCAAAGGCGGCGACCACGAGTCGGACGATTTTGAAGAGGAGACGCTGCCCAAGCATCTGCGCACCGGCGACCTGGGCGAGATGCTGCAGGAGGCTCACCTCGATCACCGCATCCAGTTGAACTTCGACGAAAAGAATGGCGACGATGACGGTGATGAAGACGAGGGCGAAGAGGGTTCAGGCGAAGGTCAGCCCGCAGGAGCAGGCCAGACGCGCCATGATCGCAACGCCCGCGGCCGCCGCGGTCGCGGAGCAGTAGCCGCGCCCGGTGGCCAGGGCAGCCGAGGCCGCGGCCCCTCGCGCCGCTCCGCGCAACTCTCTGACCTGCCCATCATCAGCGACCTGCTCAAGCCCGGCCAGGAGATTCTCGTCCAGATCGCCAAGGAGCCTATCGCCAAGAAGGGCGCACGCATCACCTCGCACATCGCCCTCCCTGGCCGCTTCCTGGTCTTCATGCCTACTGTCACTCACATAGGCGTCAGCCGCAAGATCGCATCCGATGAAGAACGCCAGCGCCTGAAGCGCATTCTCGTCCACGAGCGCGGCGAAGCCTCTGGCGGATTCATCGTCCGCACCGCCGCTGAGGGCGCGTCCGAAGAAGAACTCCGCACAGACCTGCGCATGCTGCTGAACTTGTGGGCCGAGATCAAGAAGCGCTCTGACGAATCCAAGTCGCCGGCTCTGATTTATCACGATCTGGGGCTGATCGAGCGCATTCTACGCGACCAGGTCAGCAGCAACTTCTCCTCGATCTGGGTGGACTCCGAGGCCGACTACGAGCGCATCGTCCGCTTCCTCAACCGCTTCTCGCCCACTCTGGTGCGCCGCGTCAAGCTCTACACCAAAGAGACTCCGCTCTTCGAGCACTTCGGCATTCAGGACGAAATCTCCAAAGCCTTGCGCTCCAAGGTCTGGCTCAAGAGCGGCGGCTCGATTGTCATCAACCAGACCGAGGCGCTGGTAGCCATCGACATCAACACCGGGAAATATGTCGGCAAATCGGCGCGGCTTGAAGACACCATCGTCAAGACCAATCTCGATGCGGTGCCGGAGATCGTCCGCCAGATTCGCTTGCGCGACCTGGGCGGCATCATCGTGATTGATTTTATTGATATGGACGACCGCAAGAACCGCTTCCGCGTGATGGCCGCCCTCGAAGAAGCCCTTAAATCTGACCGCGCCCCCACCAAGGTTCTCCAGTTCAACGACTTTGGCCTGGTCGCCATCACCCGCAAGCGCGTTAAGCAATCGCTCGAACGGACTCTTTCGGTCCCTTGCCCCACCTGCCAGGCCACCGGCATGGTCAAGAGTCCGACCACGGTCTGCAACGAGATCTACACCGAACTGCGCAAGATGAAGAAGCACTTCGAGAGCGCCGACGTTCTTTTGCGTGTCAACCCCGAGACCGTCAAGGTTCTCAAGGCCAACAACGGAAGCTGGCTGACGGAGTTCGAGGAACTGGTCGGCAAGAACATCCTCGTCAAGAGCGACGCAACGCTGCATCCCGAGCAGTTTGATATTCAGGGATGATCGCACAACCTGCAGCAAACGCCGAAGGCCGGAGCATTGCTCCGGCCTTTGATGTTTCCATGCACTTCAAACCATTTACCGGATCACATGAACCGGCACGCCCAGCTTGAGGTTTTTCCAAAGCTGTTCGGTGGTATAAACCGGCGCATTGAGCGCAATCGCCAGCGCCAGGCACGACCGGTCGCCCAGCGACAGGCCGTATTTCTCTGTATTGGCTATCAGATCGCCGGCGATCTTGGCTTGATCGCTGGTGAATGGCTCTTCCGCCTGTACGAGCGACAGAATCTCCTCCCAGGCTTCATCGGAATCGCGCCCCTTCTTGACGAGCTTGGACTGCGCCTCGGCCAGATTGACCGTGCTGGCGACCGCACGGTCCAGAATCTCATCCGTCAGTTTCTCCTCGCCTCGTTCGTGTTGAATCCAAGCAAGCATGGCGGAGGCATCAAGCACGACCTCATTCATGTTTGGCCGCCTCGCGCCGCTCAGCATTCAACTCATCGGCAAGCGAGACTCCCGGCGGGATATTTTGTCTGGCCCACTCTTGCGCGCGCCGCAAACGCTCTCGTCGCGTTGCAATGCGCAGTTCGCCGTCCACCACGCGCAAGATGAGCATCTCGCCTTCCGCCATCCCCAGCGCTTCGCGCATCGGGGCCGGGATCACAATGCGCCCTTTCGCCCCCATGCGCATCCGGACACGAGGCTTCTCGACAAACGTGGGGCGCTGCCAAACGGCCTCTTGCTCCTGAGCTTCTAAAACTTCCATGATTCCCACCTCGCTCTATTTATGGCACTATTATGCCATGGTGTCACAAATAACACAAGTGGCACATTAGATAAAATTCCCACCAATTAACCGCAACGCACCCCAGCCTTGGTTTTGTGTCAATGGTGCGAATCCTGAATCTCGATTAGCTTCCCCTACAGAATCCCCAACACCCTGAGTCGTACCAGCCCGCCGGTCATCACGCCGATCGGCGAAAGCGCCACCAGCGCCAGCGCAAACCAGATCGGCTGCTTGCCGCGCGATTGCAACACGCTCAGTGCAGTCAGCGCCAGCACCACGATTCCCAACGCCAGCACGTGAATCAGCGGATTGGCTGCGGCAATCCAGGCGGTCACATAGCCGCCCGCCGCGGCGGCCAAAAACGACGATCCCAGGCTGACGAAGGCATAACCGGCTGGCATCCGGCGCTGCTCGACGGCCCAGCCCGGCGTCAGGCGTGCGACCAGCTTCGAGAAGCCGACCGCCAGCAGCGCCAGGACGGCAAAGCCGGCCGTCAGCGCCAAAAATGCGTGCAGAATCACCATGGACGGCCCTTCTCTTCCGGCTGCGCCCCCACCTCGCCTCGTTCGATCCGTTCGAGAAAGGCCCGCGCCAGCTTCCGCTCTCCGGGATGGCTTTCCCCATGCATCGAGCACAGATCGAGAAACTCGTCGCAGAGCGCATTGCGCTCATCCTGTTGGGCAAAGAGACTTTGCAACGCCAGCGCCAGCTCGCGCAGCCGAGCCGCCTCCGGCCATGCGCCTCCCTCGCCTTCATTCAGCAGCTTAACGTCAGAAAACAGCCCCTTGCGCCCCCGCGCGCACTCATCCAGGCAAGCCATCAGTTGCTCGCAGAAGACCTGCGCCAGTGCTTCCATCTGACCGGGTTCCGGGCCATCTTCGATCTCGTCGCGCGGGTCCACAGTTTCCTCAGTCGCGCAGTTGCATCGGCGCGCGCTCCATGCAACCAGCCTCAGGTACAGAGCTGCGTATGTCAAGCCCCGCGGCAGTTGGTTCGCCGCCTTACTGATACTCTGGATTGGTTGCATCCGGCGGCTTTTGCACGCTCTCGCCCCAAAGCCGCTGAAACTCCGTTGCCGCGACCGGGCGTCCGTAGAGCCAGCCCTGGCCCAAGATGGGCTGCTCGCCCGGCGAAAAATAGCTGGCCTGCTGGCTGGTTTCGATCCCTTCCACCACCACTTGCAGATGCAGCGCCTTGGCCATCGCCATAATCTGTGGAAGAATCGTCTCCGTCACCGCTTCCGTGCCGATCGTCTGGGTAAACGATCTATCGATCTTGATTGCATCGACGCAAAGATCATGCAAGTAAGAGAGGCTGGAATATCCTGTCCCGAAGTCGTCGATGTGGACGTTGTGCCCCTGGCTGCGCAGATGACGAATCGCCTCAATGGCCACCAAGTGCAGTGCGGTCGAAGTTTCGGTAATCTCGATCACCACGCTCTCTGCCGAAACCCCCTCCCGATCAAGATTCTGCTCCAGCATCGGCAGAAAGCCGGGATCGCTCAAGTCCGCCGCGGCCACATTAATACTCAGGCGAAAACCATGATTGGTGCGCAGCGTTTCCCCAAAGTCGCGCAAGCAGTGCCGCACCACCAGCCTGGTAATCTCTCCTACAAAACCGTGCTCCTCGGCGATCTTGATAAAAACATCCGGCCCCACCGCGGCGCCTTCCTCGTCCGTCCAGCGCGCCAGCGCCTCAGCCCCCACAACGCGTTTGCTGGCCAGATCGACAATTGGCTGATAGGCCATGCGCAGTTTGTCTTTCCGAATCGCCCGGCGAAGCTGCTGCTCCATCTTCCGGCTGCGGCGATAGAGGAGCGAACAGAAAAAACCAAAAAATGCCCCCGCCCCGCCTCCCAGCGCGATGTAAATGCGGTACTGCGTGTGATCGGCCTGCAAGGCATCGGGGACCGATAGATAGGCTGTGATGCATTTGGAATACCTGCGTGAGCAACGGGTGGCGTACAGGCTGTCTCCCATCCGCGCAATTCCATCCTTGTTCAACACCGCCGCATTCACTGCGGGCGGTTCGCCTAGCAGCCAGGTGACTTGCCCGCTCAGGGCATCCGTCATCGTTTCACTGTAGCGCTCGTGGTCCGGCCCATCATGCGCTTGCACGACAGGAATGTAGACCACATAGAAATTGTTCCACTGCAGCGTGATCATCGCCAGGTCTTCACTCTGATAGAGTGCAAGATTTTTGTAGACCTTGATGCCGTGCAGCAGAGTAATGTCCTGGATGGCCGGCGCCACCGGTTGCGCCGGACGGGCCAGGGCAGCCGAGCAATCGATCTTGCCGTCGCTCATGCGGCCGGCGTCTTTCATATACTTCGCATCGAATACCAGGGCGCGAAAGTAAGTGAGTTCGGCATCAGAACAAGGTGGAAGCATGGAGGCTTTCATGGCCGCCAGGACATTGCCTGATTCCTCCAAATGGAGATCCGCCTCCGCCGCCGCGCGGGTTGCGTCCTGCATCAGCCTGTGCTCGGCCAGCTTCAGTGAAATGATCCGGCCCGCCAGAACACCGGCGCCGGTGCCGCACGCCGCCGCGAGGATCGTGGCCATCAGCGTCAGCAGTACGCGCTGCTTGAGAATGCGCCTCATCGGATATTCACTAAACCCTCTTCGTCGGCAGAGTACCGCGCTCAGTTTCCGCGCAACCAGCATATTCCATTCATCGGAGCAGATACGACGGCCATTAGGTCAATTGCGGTGATTGTTCCGCAACGGTGCAGTTTTGAGGTGAAGCGCGACGATTTGCCTCGGGCCGCATTGGCGGCGAAGAGCATTTTCTGCCCACCTGCGGCCAACCAAGCAGGAATCCAGGAACTACCGTGCCCTTACCCCGGTATCGCGCCGGCGGTCTCCCCCAGAGTAGGTGGTTGAATTTTCCCGCATTTTGGCCTATGCTAACTATGCAGACGAATTTGTCCGCCTGAGTTGCCGTGAGCACGCCGGCTGGCGGAGAGATGAGTGGGCTTACAGCCCACTTTTTATTTGCGGAAAATTCTTCGCTTTTTAGGGGTATTTTCCTCGATTTTGGCATGACACGGGGTCCCCGGCAAGCGATTTTTGCTTGCTGGGGTGTGTGACACGGGGTCCCCGGCAAGCGATTTTTGCTTGCTGGGGTGTGTGATACAGGCTCCCGGAAAGCGATCTTTGCTCGCTGGGATGTAGGAAATAATGGCAGTCAAGCTGGAAGAAATTCGATCAGCGGCATCCCGCGTGGCAGCCTCGCATGGGCTGGAGCTGGTGGAGATTGAGTTGGTCGGCCCTTCAAAGGAACGCATCCTGCGCGTCTACCTCGAGAAAAATGACGCGGGGCGCGCGCTACTGAAGGCCGCCATCGCCGCCGGTAAGGTCGAGGATTTGCCCGAGCGGCTGGCGGAGGGAAAGCTCAGTATCGAGCAGCTCTCCGGCATCACGCACCAGGATTGCGCCGCCTTCAGCAGGGATTTTGGTGTGCTGCTGGACGTGGAAGACCTGGTTCCGGGCGCGGAGTATACGCTTGAAGCCAGCTCTCCAGGGCTGGATCGCAAGCTAGTCAAGCCAGAGGATTTTCAACGCTTTGCGGGAAGTCTGGTGAAGGTTCAAACCTTCGAGCCAATTCGCGCTAACAGGCACTGGCAGGGACGTTTGATGGGTATTGGATCCCAGGTCCCCAAAAGCGAGGGACCTGGGGCACCCAGTGAGACGATTACGCTCGACCTGAACGCGGTCAAGCAGAACAGCAAGAGCCGGAAGGCCGGCGTCAGCACGGTAGAGATTGCGCTCGATAACATCGAGAAGGCGCAACTTGTGCCGGAGATTTGAAAGACAGCTTCTAGCTCCTAGCTTCTAGCTTTTAAGTAGTCGAAGCGAGGATCGCGGCGACTGCAAGAACAAGCTGGAAGATAGAGGCTAAAAGCCAGGAGCTAGAAAAAGTATGGCCAGCGTTTTGTATCAAAGCATCGAGCTCTTGAGCCAGGAAAAGAGCATTGACCCCGCGATCGTTGTCGGCGCCGTCGAGGAGGCCATTGCCCTGGCCACGCGCAAGTTCTACAAGACCCAGGAAAATATGCGCGGCGAGCTGAACAGGGAGACCGGCGAGATATTGGCCTACATCTATAAAACGGTGGTGGCTGATGATGATCCCCTTGAGGACTCGCTGAATCAGATCACGCTCACTGAAGCCAAGATACTGGCGCCGGAGGTCGAGGTTGGCAGCGAGATCCGGCTCTATCGCGACACCACGCCGCTGGGCCGCATAGCCGCGCAACTGGCCAAGCAGGTCATCTTCCAGAAGGTCCGCGAGGCCGAGCGCGACACCGTTTTCCAGGAGTACGCCCACCGCGAAAAGGAAGTCCTGAACGCCACCGTCAAACGCATCGAGGGACAGGACATCATCTACGATCTGGGCAAGGCCGAAGCCCGCTGCCCCAAGCGCGAGCAATCGCGCCTCGAACAGTTCTCCATCGGCGAGCGGGTGCGCGTGGTCCTTCTGAAAGTTGACCGCGCTGCCAAGGGTCCGCAGGTCATCGTCAGCCGCGCCGCGCCAGAGCTGGTTTCCAATCTCTTTCAGTCTGAAGTCCCCGAAATCTACGACAACACCGTGGTCATCAAAGCCATCGCCCGCGAGGCTGGCGAGCGCACCAAGATTGCCGTTCAATCCCGCGACAAGGACGTGGACCCGGTGGGCGCATGCGTGGGCATGAAGGGTATGCGAGTGCAGTCGATCATCCGCGAATTGCGTGGCGAAAAGATCGACATCATCGAATTTTCCGACGAGATCACCACCTTTGCCGAGAAGGCCTTGCAGCCAGCCAAAGTCAGCCGCGTCTCCATCGCCGACTTGACCGACAAGCAGCTTGAAGTGATCGTCGACGATACGCAACTTTCGCTCGCCATCGGCAAAAAAGGGCAGAACGTGCGCCTAGCCGCCAAGCTGCTTGGCTGGAAGATCGACATCAAGAGCGAAGAGGAGAAGCGCCAGGAGGTCGAGCAGCAGATGCAAGCTCTCACCGGCGGTCCCTCGACGCCCATCGAGCAGGTCTCGGAGCTGGGCGACGGCATCATTCAAAAGCTCGTCACGGCCGGCATCACGACCGTCGAGGCGCTGGCGGATATGACCCCCGAGCAGCTCGAAGAGATTCCCGGCATCGGTGAAAAGACTCTGGAAAAGATCAGCGTCGCCGTGCGCCACTACTTCGGCCAGTTTGAAGAGGGCGAGACGGGCCACGCGCCACAAGCCGCGGAAGCCGGCGAGGCGGAAATCGAGAACGCCGATGCGGTTGTGGACGGCGCGGAAACCGAGGCGGAAAATGCCGCGGACGTTCTGGAAGAAGCTGAAAGCGTAGCTGCGGCTGACTCCGAGACCGATATTCTCAGCGCCGCCGAAGCAGCGGTTGAAGATGTCCCCGACGCCGATCAGGCGGCGGAGCCGGAAGAGATTGAAGCAGAAAACGCAACAGCGGATGAGCAGGCGGCCAAAGAGGACGGCGCGTAAGATGCGCCCCGTCCTTCAAGGCCATTCAGGCAATCACGGAAGTTATCAGTGCGGCCAATGCCATGAGGTAGCTATGAGCGACTAAGGGCTTGGGTAGCAGTTTTTGAAAAGAGGCGGATGAGTAAGGTTCGTATCAACGATCTCGCGCGCGAGATGGAAGTCAAGAGTCGGCAGATTCTTGACATTTTGGCGGAACTCGGCATGGGCGCCGGCAAAACCCACTCCAGTTCCCTGGAGGATTATGAGGCCGATAAGGTGCGCTCGCATTTTGAGCGTGGATCGCGGCCCGCGAGCCAGTCGAGCTCGCAGTCGTCTCGCGCCCCTCAGGGCATTGCGCCCAAAATTGATCTCTCGCATATCTCCAAGCCCGGCGACGTGATGAAGGCCATCCTGGCCAAGAGACAAGAAGAGGAATCCGAAGCACGGCAGAGACATGCGCCGGTGAAGCCGCCGGCCGCCGTTGCCCCACCCGCGCCGGTCAAGCCGGCCTCTTCGCCGGTAGTCGCCAAGGCCCCGCCGCCCAAGGTCGAGCCGCGCCGGATCGTTCCTCAGCCTCGCTCCGCGCCGCCCATCGTCGCCCATCCGCAGGCTGCACCGCCTGCCATTGCCTCCCGCCCGCCCGTAGGCGCGGTTGTCGCCAAGGCTCCCGCTGGCGCTGCGGTTGCTCCGCGTTCGGCAGCAGCTGCCACGCCTCCCGTTGTTGCCGTGGTGGTAAAGCCTCCAGTCGCGCCGCCGGTTCCAGCTTCTGAGGCCCCTGCGCCCGCTGTCGCAATTGAAGCTCCCGCTACCCCGGTTGCTCTAGCTCCGGTCGCGGAAGCCGATGAAGCGCCCGCGATTGCAGCCGTGCCCGTAGACGTAACCGCCGCCAGCGCAATTGAAGAAGTTGCTCCAGCCCCTGATGAGGCCGCCGTGCGTCAGCCCGCTCACCGCACCAAGGGCCATATTCACACCCCGTCGCCCACAGCGGCGCTTCCCGCTCGGCGCGTGGTGATGCCACAGACCGGACCCCGTCCGGTTTACACCGCGCCCCCCGTCGTCGTTCCTCCGCCCGAGGCCAACACCGGAACCGCAGCCGGCATTCAGCGCGGCAGGCCCATCTTTGACCGCAATCGCCCGGGCGGCTCCGGCAGTTATTCACAGCGCTCTTCCAGCGGTCCTGCCGGTGCGGGCCTTCCTGCCGGCGGTCCACGTCCCAAGCACCCCACCCGCACCACTCCCGGCGGTTACGCCGGCCCAGGCGGTACCGGTGCTCCCGGAGCCCGTCCCGGCTTTGGCGCGCGTCCCGGCTTTGGAGCACCCCGTCCCGGCGGACCACCTCGCCCCGGCAGCGGCGCGCCGCCAACCGGCGAAGCTCCGCGTCCGCAGCGCGCCCCATCTCGTGGCCGCGGCGGCCGCCCGCAGTATCCCAAGACCAAGGAAGGCCCGATGAAGGGCTTTGTGCCGCCGCCACGTTACGGCGGTGTCCAATACGGCGGCGAGCCGCTTCCCATCACCCGCGAGATTACCGTCACCGAAGGCATCAGCGTCAAGGACCTGGCCGAGAAGCTCGAGGTCCGCGCCAAGGATCTCATCGCAACACTCCTCATGAGCGGCATCTTCGTCACCGTCAACCAGTCGCTCGACGCTGAGATGGTCAAGGACGTAGCCGCCAAATTTGGCGCGGCGGCCACCGTCATCAGCTACGAGGATGAGATCGCCAACCAGGCCATCGAGGAAGTTCTTGAAGCCGAAAATACCGGCGAACTCGAAGTTCCACGTTCGCCTGTCGTCACCGTCATGGGCCACGTCGATCACGGCAAGACCTCGCTGCTCGACGCCATCCGCGAAACCGACGTCGCTGCCGGCGAAGCTGGCGGCATCACTCAGCACATCGGCGCTTACAAGGTGAAGTTCGCCAAGGAAGGCTCACCCGCCTCCGGTCGTGAGATTGTCTTCCTCGACACTCCCGGCCATGAAGCCTTTACCCGCATGAGAGCCCGCGGAGCCAAGGTCACTGACATCGTAGTCATCGTCGTCGCCGCTGACGATGGCGTGATGCCGCAGACCCTCGAGGCCATCGACCACGCCAAGGCCGCCGGCGTTCCCATCATCGTGGCCATCAACAAAATCGACAAGCCCAACGCCAATCTCGATAAAGTCAAAAAACAGCTTGCCGACCGCGGCCTGATTCCTGAAGAGTGGGCAGCCGCCGGCGAAGGCACCGTCTTCGTCGAAGTCTCCGCCAAAAAGCGTATTCACCTCGATCTGCTGCTCGAGATGATCTGCCTGGTCTCTGACATCAAGGCTCCCAAGGCCACTCCCGGCCGCAAGGCTGTCGGCTCGGTCCTCGAAGCCAAGCTCGATCGCGGACGCGGCGCCGTCGCCACCGTCCTTGTGCAAGACGGAACCCTGCGCCTCAACGACAGCTACATCGTCGGCAACACCTTCGGCAAGGTCCGCGCCATGTTCGATGATCGCGGACGCTCCATCGAAGAGGCCGGTCCCTCCACTCCCGTCGAAGTCCTCGGTCTGGAATCCATGCCAGACTCCGGCGACACCTTCCTGGTCGTTGCCGATCGCGACAAGGCCAAGGGCATCGCCCAATACCGCAAGATGAAGGAGCGCGACGCCCAGCTGGCCAAGAGCAGCCGCGTGTCTTTGGAGGGATTAGCCGAGCAGATTCGCACCGCCGGCGTCAAGGATCTGCCGCTCATTATCAAGGGCGACGTCACCGGCTCGGTCGAGGTGCTGGCCGATTCGCTTGTTCTCATGTCCACCGAGAAGGTGAGAGTCAAAGTCATTCACTCGGGCGTCGGTTCGATCACCGAGAGCGATGTCCTGCTGGCCACGGCCTCGAACGCCATCATCATCGGCTTCAACGTCCGCCCAGAGCGCAAGGCTGCCGAACTGGCGCAGCAGGAGAACGTCCAGATTCGCCTCCACTCCATCATTTACGAGTTGCAAGACGAGATGCGCCTGGCCATGCTCGGCCTCCTCGAACCCGTCTACAAGGAGAACTACATTGGCCGCGCAGAGGTCATCAACGTCTTCCGCATTCCCAAGGTCGGTACCATCGCCGGCTGCCGCGTGCAAGACGGAGTGATCCGCCGCGACGCCGAAATCAAGGTGATGCGCGGCGACGAGCAGGTCTTCAAGGGCAAGGTCGGCTCACTCAAGCGCTTCAAGGACGACGCTCGCGAAGTCACCAACGGCATGGAATGCGGCATCGGACTCGGCGGCTTCAACGACCTGAAGGAAGGCGATCTAATCGAAGCCTTCTCCACGGAAAAACTCGCCGCCGACCTCGGCGCATTAACCACCGCCAAGGCCTAACCGCCTGCGGCCATTGCATGGAGCGGACGCTCGCGATCCGCTCGCAACAGCATCAACCAACCGGCCCGCTCCTCACCAAGAGAAGCGGGCAGAAATATTATTCTGAACCAGCCGCCCACTTTCTGCGGACCGGCATTTGGCAGAACAGCAGGCAAAGTGCATTCCTCCCATCTCCGAAAATCCTGACCTGGGGCACCCTGCTTCTTATTCTTCACTGCTATTTCTTTTTGTTTCCGGTTCCGCCAAACTGGTAGAAGAAAGAGCCTGAGACATCCGCTACGTTTGCGGTGAGGGTTTCATGGGCAGGATTGTACATGCAATGTTGCCGTTCATAGCGAACCTCAGGACGGATGCCCCAATGCTTGCCAAGATAGACACTGGCTCCGCCGCCGAAATTCACGTAGTAGCCGTCGACATTCTGGATTGTGCCGGGTTTACTCGCGGTTAACCGGTAACCGCCGACGCCTACAGTCACGTAAGGAACGATCTTTTTCGAGGGCGTAAAGTTGAACCGTGCCGCGCCACCATAAAGTTGAGAGTGCCATTTAAACAAGTTTCCAGAAGGAGCATCCAACGGATCGAATTTGTACTCGCCTAGAACCGTGATGTAGGGAGTCACGTTGTAGCCGCCCGAACCGCTAAGAAAGTATTTGCTGGTAGGAATGGGACCGTCTGTCGAAGAAGTGTAAGATGTGTGGTCGTATCCGATGGCGCCAGACGCATCGCTCGAGTGAGCCAGGACCTGCGCCCGCGCTGGCATGAACAAAACCAGGGAGCATAGAGCGGAAACACAAAAACCTGCAAATATGTTCTTGAAAACTGCTTTCATGATGATCACGTTTTCCTTTCATTGTTCGTTCAAGTGAAAATCAACCTTGGCCTTCCTGCTACCGTCTGGAATACTCCCAGCCGTTAGCTCTGGAACGAATTACTCCTTTAGGAACTTGTTGAAATTCGATTAGATTTCCGCGTCATGTGGGTCTTCCGATTCATCGAATAGTTATGCGTGGAGATGAGCGAGTACAAGATGGGATGTTCAGCTATGTTTCGTTGGAGCAGC
>Ga0181520_10005675_pt1 | contig 19704 bp, 16 predicted proteins | sample PEATcosm2014_Bin_29_FD_132451 | JGI IMG/M metagenome (GOLD analysis project Ga0181520, IMG submission 132451) | Peatland microbial communities from MTU Mesocosm Facility, Houghton, MI, USA - PEATcosm2014_Bin02_30_metaG | ecosystem: Environmental > Terrestrial > Soil > Wetlands > Peat | place...
CGCCCATGATAGCCGATTCGAGCCCTTAGGTGGAGATCGTTTGTCCACCGCCCGGGTTTACGAAAACGCCTCCGCAGTCCCCCCCGTTTTCACGGGCTTTCTTGATCGCCGGGAATTGCTGTGTTTCTACCGAAGTCGATGCGGGGCTTAGTTTTGACACCGAGGCCACTCTGGCGAAGGCACGCCGACTGATCGACTTGTACCGGCAATCGGGGATCGACCGCGAGCGGGTGCTCATCAAGATCGCCAGTACCTGGGAGGGAATCCGCGCCGCCGAACAACTGGAGCGAGAAAGGATCCACTGCAACCTGACGCTGCTTTTCAGCTTCGCCCAAGCCGTCGCCTGCGCCGAGGCCGGCGTGACGCTGATCTCGCCGTTCGTCGGTCGGATCTATGACTGGTACCGAAAGGATCGCGGCGTAAAGGACATTCCCGGTGACGAGGACCCCGGGGTTGCGTCCGTTACGCAGATTTATGGCTACTTTAAGAAGTTCGATTACCAGACGCAGGTGATGGGCGCAAGCTTCCGCAAGGTGGACCAAATTGTACGGTTGGCCGGTTGTGACCTGCTGACGATCAGCCCCGAGTTGTTGGAGCAAATGGAGAAGGCCGAAGGATCGGTCCCTCGTCGCTTAAGCGTGGAAGGGGCCAAGGCGTCCAATGCGGAGAAGATTCACTTGGACGAGAAGACGTTTCGCTGGATGCACAACGAAGACGCCATGGCCACGGACAAGCTGGCCGAGGGCATCCGCAAGTTTTACGCCGACGCGCGCAAGCTGGAGAAATACGCCCAGCAACGGGTGGCCCAGGAAATGCTGGTCAGTTGAAGGACTGACGTCTGACGAGGTAACCGATGGCGTCCGAATTGCCAAAGCTCTATCTTGCCCGGCACGGCGATACGGCCTGGACCGACTCCCACCGGCACACCGGCCGAACCGACCTGCCGCTAAATGAATGTGGAGAGGAGCACGCACGCCAGCTCGGCGAGCGACTGCAGGGGTTCTCTTTTGCCTGTGTCTTCACCAGTCCCCTGCAGCGTGCCGCCAAGACGTGCGAGTTGGCCGGCTTTGGCTCGGTAGCGGAAGTGGACGCAGACCTCATCGAATGGGACTACGCCAGCTTGGAGGGGACAGTTACCAGCGATGTCCTAAGAGACCATCCTGGTTGGGAGCTGTTTCGCGACGGCTGCCCGGGCGGCGAGATGCCCCAAGACGTTGCCGCTCGTGCCGACCGATTCATCACCCGCGTCCGCGGCATAGCGGGTGATGTGTTGGCGTTTTCCAGCGGACACATCATCCGGATGATCGCGGCCCGCTGGAACGGGCTGACGCCGGCCGCAGGACGGGTGTTCTTCTGCCGCCCGGCGAGCGTGGGTGTGCTCGGCTTCGAACACGAAAGCCGTGACCAGCCGGTCATTCGGTTGTGGAACTATGTCAGTGAACCGCGGGAGTAACGTTTAGATTAAGGAGACAACGATGCAACTGGGAATGATTGGACTGGGGCGGATGGGCGCCAATATGGTGCGGCGACTCCTCGATGAAGGCCACCACTGCGTGGTTTTCGACAGATCGCCGAATGTGGTCAAGCAGTTGGCGGCGGAGGGCGCGGTAGGGGCCTCTTCGCTCGGGGACCTCGTGAAGAACCTGGAGAAGCCACGAGCCGTGTGGTTGATGGTCCCGGCGGCAGTCGTGGAGAGGACCATCGCCGATGTGCTGCCCTATCTCGAAGAAGGGGATATCCTCATCGACGGAGGCAATTCCTATTACGTGGACGACATCCGGCGCGCTGGGCAGCTTGCGCGAAAGGGGATTCACTATGTCGATGTGGGCACAAGCGGCGGCGTCTGGGGACTTGAGCGCGGCTATTGCATGATGATCGGCGGTCCGGATGAGGCAGTTGAACGCCTCGACCCGGTCTTCAAAACACTCTCGCCCGGCATGGGCGACATCCCGCGCACCCCGGGTCGCGAGAAGTTCGACGGCACCGCAGAACAAGGCTACCTGCACTGCGGGCCTTCGGGCGCAGGCCATTTCGTCAAGATGGTCCATAACGGCATCGAATACGGTGTCATGGCGGCCTACGCCGAGGGGTTGGCCGTCTTGCGCGGCGCCAACATCGGCAAGCGCCAGGGCGAGATCGACGCCGAGACGACGCCCTTGCGCGCCCCCGAGCATTACCAGTACGACCTCAGTTTGCGCGACATCGCCGAGGTGTGGCGGCGCGGCAGCGTGATCGCCTCCTGGTTGTTGGACCTGGCCGCGGCAGCCCTGGCCGACGATTCCGCGCTTGCTAAGTTCGCCGGCCGGGTGTCGGACTCGGGAGAGGGGCGCTGGACGATCAAAGCCGCGATTGACGAGGCGGTGCCCGTGCCGGTGCTCACCACGGCGCTGTACGAACGCTTCACCTCGCGCGGCGAGGCGGATTACCAGGATAAACTGCTGTCCGCCATGCGATTCGAGTTCGGGGGACACTTGGAGAAATCTGCGGTGAAATCGTGAAATAAGGACGAAAGGGTGGTCACATGAGCGAATCTCATTCCGACGGTCTGGTCTTTTTTGGCGCCACGGGCGATCTGGCATATAAGAAGATCTTCCCCGCGCTGCAAGCGATGGTCCGCCGCGGCCACTTGAACGTGCCGGTAATCGGTGTGGCCAGGGCCGACTGGACGCTGGACCAGTTCAAGGCGCGGGCACGCGATAGCGTCGAGAAGCATGGCGGCCTGGACGAGGCAGCTTTTGCGCGGCTGTCTGGCCTGCTGCGCTACGTGAGCGGCGATTATCAGGCCCCGGCCACGTTCACGGCGTTGCGTGAACAACTCGGTCCGGCCCAGCGGCCGGCCTACTACCTCGCCATCCCGCCGGCAATGTTCGGAATGGTCGTGGAGGGGCTGGGCAAATCGGGCTGCACGCGGGGCGCTCGCATCATCGTAGAAAAACCGTTCGGCAGGGACCTTGCCTCGGCACGGACTCTCAACGGCATCTTGCTGGGCAACTTCGACGAATCGGCCATTTTTCGGATCGACCATTATCTAGGCAAGAACCCGGTCCAAAACCTGAACTTCTTCCGCTTTGCCAATTCCTTCCTGGAGCCGATTTGGAACCGCGACCACGTCGAGAGCGTGCAGATCACCATGGCGGAAAGTTTTGGCGTCGAGGGGCGCGGTTTCTTTTATGAGGAGGCCGGCGCCATTCGCGACGTGATCCAAAATCACCTGCTGCAAATCCTCGCCAACCTGACGATGGAGCCGTCGGCGGGGATCGACAGCGAATCGATTCGCGACGAGAAGGTCAAGGTACTCAAGGAAATCGCGCCGCTGAGCCCCGACAGCGTAGTCCGTGGGCAGTTTAGCGGCTACCGCGAGGAGAAGGGGGTGGCGGCCGATTCGCAGGTGGAAACCTTCGCAGCGATGCGACTCGGGATTAACTCTTGGCGGTGGCATGGGGTGCCCTTCTACATCAGGGCCGGCAAGGAACTGCCTGTGACCTGCACCGAAGTCCTCGTCCAGTTCCGCCGGCCGCCGGCAATTTATTCCCCCAGCCCGCCGCCGCCGAACTATTTGCGATTCCGTCTCGGCCCAGACGTGCAGATCGCCCTAGGCGTGATGACTAAAGTGCCTCACGACGCGATGGCGGGCACGGTGATCGAGTTGCTGGCGTGCCAGCACTCTGACGCGGACGAAATGGGCGCCTACGAGCGTCTCCTCGGAGACGCGTTAAAGGGAGACGCCACGCTGTTTGCACGGGAGGACTACGTCGAAGAAGCCTGGCGCATCGTGGATCCGGTGCTGAAAACGGACACTATGGTCTGCCCGTACGAGCCGAAGACCTGGGGACCGCGGGAGGTCGACCAGAAAGTCTCACCGGTCGGAGGCTGGCGTAATCCTACCTTGGATGGCAGCCTTGGTGCAACGGGATTCGGTTCAACAGAATGGGATCATTGTCAATGCGCTCTTCAGCGTCAGTGACACGGATTGTGGTCCTTGGCGGCGGCTTTGGTGGAGTTTACACAGCCCGCCACCTGGAACGACTCCTCAAGCACCAACCGGATATCGAGATCGTTCTGGTGAGCCGCGACAATTTCCTTGTGATGACGCCATTGCTGTTCGAGGTCTGCTCCGGAATCCTCGACCTGTGCCACTGCTCCTTTCCTATCCGCGCCTTCCTGCGGACCGCGCGTTTCGTTGAGGCCGCGGTTCGTAGTATCGACCTGGAGCATCGGGTAGTCCACCTGACTGCCTCCGGAGAGAGTGGTGAATTGGCCTACGACCAACTGGTCTTGGCACTCGGTGCAATGACCAACCTCGCGATGATCCCCGGTTCCCAGCACGCTTTCACTTTCAAGACGCTCGCCGATGCTCTCGTGCTCCGCAACCACGTAATCGAACGTTTCGAGCGAGCGGACGCGGAGACCGACCCGCAGCGCAAGCGCCAACAGCTCACTTTCGTAATCGTTGGCGGCGGACTAGTCGGAGTGGAGCTGTTCGGCGAGTTGACTGCACTCGTGGATGGGATCACGCCTCTTTACAAGCACCTGAACCGAGATGAAGTCCGGTTTTTCCTGCTCCAGGGTGGTGACCGCATCATGCCGGAAATCAATCCGACACTAGCAAGTTATGGGGCCAAGGTGCTTGCTGAGCGGCGTGGGGCGGTTATTCGGACCAACGCCATTGTGCATGCCATCGAGCCGGGCAAGGTCCACATGCCGGAAGAAACGATTGAAGCGGAGACGATCGTTCTGGCAGCGGGAATCATCCCCAACCCCGTCGTCGCGGACCTTCCTCTAGAAAAGGACAAGCGTGGGCACATCGTAGTTGAGGGAAACATGCGGTGCAAGAGCCATCCAGAGGTTTGGGCGATCGGCGATTGTGCACTGATTCCGAACCCCGAAGGCAAGCCCTACCCCTATTTGGCCCAGCACGCATTGCGCGAGGCCAAGGTGCTGGCCCGAAACATTCGTCGTGTGTTTTCTGGCCAGGATCCCCAGCCGTTCGTTTACGACACCCTGGGGATGATGGGCTCTCTGGGCCACGGCAAGGCGTTCGGCCAACTCCTCAAAGTGCGGGTTCGTGGCGTCTTTGCGTGGCTAGTGCGGCGCACGTATTACTTGCTGCAAATGCCGGGTTGGGGTCGGCGATTGCGCATCATGATCGACTGGACATTTGCGCTGCTGTTCCGGCCGGACATCGTCAAGATCAGCTTGGACAGTGAGGAGGCTCTGCTCCTGCGCGAAGCCGTTGGCGACGAAATGCGAGGGGACGGACACAGTGACGGCCATCCGACGTCACCTGAGCCAGTTCTGCCCGGAGTGCAGGATGGGGATCGCGAGGTCGCAAGATGACACCACAAACGAAGGAGATGACCATGATGATTGGATATGACAAGCCGCTGTACGTGTTGCCCTTTGACCATCGGGCCACGTTTACGAAGGAAATGTTCGGTTGGCAGGAACCGTTGAGCCCTGACCAAACAACAGAGATAGCCAGTATTAAGCGAGTGATCTTCGACGGCTTGAGGGCGGCCGTGGCGGAAGGAGTGGCGAAGGACCGTGCCGGCATTCTCGTCGATGAGGAGTTTGGCGCGGACATTCTGCGCGATGCCCGAAGGCAAGAACTCCTTACCGCCTGCCCTGTAGAGAAGAGCGGCCAGGACGAGTTTCAGTTCGAGTACGGTTCGGACTATGCCCGCCATGTTGAGCAGTTCGCCCCAACATTCTGCAAGGTGCTCGTACGCTACAATCCCGGCGGCGACAAGGCGATGAACCGCCGCCAGGCCGCCCGATTGGGGCAACTGTCGGACTACTTACACGGGAGCGGACGCCTGTTCATGTTCGAGCTGCTCGTACCCCCCACGGCCGCCCAACTACAACGTTTCGGCAACGATAAAAGCGCCTACGATGAGCAGCTACGCCCGATGCTCGTGGTCCAGGCCATCCATGAATTGCAGGACTCGGGGGTCGAGGCGGACGTCTGGAAGATCGAAGGCCTCGAACAGAGGGAAGATTGTGAAAGTGTTGTCGCAGCAGCGCGCCGCGCCGGCCGTGACAACGTCGGCTGCATCGTCTTGGGCCGCCACGAGGACGAGCAAACGGTGCGCCGGTGGCTCCTGATCGCTGCGGGAGTTCCTGGGTTTATCGGCTTTGCGGTCGGCCGCACAACGTTCTGGGACCCGCTGGCAGACTACCGCGCCAAAAGGATTGCCCGCGACACCGCGGTGGCGCGGATCGCCGCGTCCTACCGGGAGTGGGTGGACCTGTTCGAAAAGGAGAAACAGCAGGCGCCAGGGGCAGTGGCTGTCCTAGCCGAGAGCCGATAATGACTACACCTGCTTCTCGGCAATGGGCCTCTCGGAGCGCCTTCTTGGAAATGCGTTGAAGAGAGACGCCACGCTGTTTGCACGGGAGGACTATGTCGAAGAGGCCTGGCACATCGGGGATCCAATATTGAAATTGGCCGGTAGGGTCTACCGGTACCGGCCAAGGAAGGGGACCGCGAGAGATCGGCCAGAAAGTATCACCGGTCGGAGGGTGGCACGAGCCTGCCGTGACAAGTTGATTCGAGTCAAAGAGGCACTTGTATGGAAATCGAGATACTCGTCAATACGCATGCGGCAGCCCAAAAGGCCGCGGCGATCATTTCCGCGGAGGCTCGGTCGGCCACCGCCGCGCGCGGCCGCTTCATCATGGCCGTCAGTGGCGGCCACACTCCGTGGCTCATGCTAAAGGCGCTATCAGGCGAAGACGTCCCGTGGGATCGCATCCACGTGGTCCAGGTGGATGAGCGTGTGGCTCCCGCTGGACACCCGGATCGAAACTTAACCCATCTGCGTGAAACCCTTTTCGAGCATGGTCCGATGAGTCCAGAGCAGATCTGTCCCATGCCGGTGGATGTAACCGATCTGCATGCCGCAGCCGCAAGCTACACCCTTGCGCTTCGAGAGATTGCCGGCTCGCCGCCGGTCATCGATCTTGTCCATTTGGGACTCGGGCCAGATGGTCACACGGCCTCCCTGGTACCTGGAGATTCGGTTCTCGACGTCACGGACACGGACGTGGCACTGACCGGGGCATATCAAGGGAGATGCCGGATGACGTTGACGTATCCAATCATCAATCGGGCGCGGCGCATTTTGTGGCTAATCACCGGCAGCGAAAAGGTTGGAATGCTCGGACGCCTGCTACGGGGCGATCTGTCGATTCCGGCCGGGCGAGTTTCCCGGGAACATGCCTTCGTGGTCACCGACCGAGCGGCGGCAGGGGAGGTTGCGCCGGCGGTGGCATAACGGGAATAAGGTGACCAGCAATGGACAGCAGTGTGGTATTGCTCGCCCCGTCTATCCTCGCCGCCGACTTTGCCCATTTGGGCGAAGAGGTCGCCGAAGCCGAGCAGGCCGGGGCCGATCGCATTCACGTGGACGTTATGGACGGCCATTTCGTGCCCAACCTCTCAATGGGAGCGCCCATTGTCCAATCCCTGCGGCGGGTGACGCGTTTGCCTCTGGAAATCCACCTCATGATTTTCAATCCGGACCTTTTCCTGGACGAGTTCGCCGAGGCCGGCTCCGACTCGTTTCTCGTGCACTGGGAGGGCAACAATAATCTGTCGCGTACCGTGCAACGCGTCAAAGCACTTGACAAGGGCGTCGGAGTGGCCATTAACCCGGCAACGCCCGCAGCCGTCCTGGAGGAGATTCTGCAAGACGTCGACCAGGTGCTGGTGATGACGGTCAACCCGGGGTTTGGCCATCAAGAGTTCATGCAGGCGATGATCCCGAAGATTAGGCGTGTCCGCGAGTTGATCGATCGAATCAAGCCCAAGTGTGACCTGGAGGTGGACGGGGGAATCGATGCGACGACCGCTCCACTGGTGATTGACGCCGGAGCAAACGTCCTGGTGGCCGGCACGTCGGTCTTTGGTTCCAGCGAAGGGGTGAGCGCCGCGATGGAACGGCTTCGACCGCCGGCAGGCCAGCTGGTGACCAATAGAGAACGAAGACGATGAATTCCAACGTAATCACAGCACTAGCCGTGCCGATCGGTTCCTGCGTGGGAGCCGCTGCTTCCATCGGCGCCACTTGGATAACACAGCGCACGCAGGCCATCCGCGAGCAGACCGCAGCAAGACTCCGCGAACGCGAGTCGCTGTATGGCGAGTTCATCACCGAAGCCTCACGTTTGGCCGTCGATGCCTTAGAGCATTCGTTGGAGCGGATCGACAAGCTCGTTGGTCTTTACGGAGTCCTGGGACGAATTTGGCTTCTGGCCGGTGAACGAGTTCTTGCTGAGGCGGAAGGTCGCGTCCGCCGAATTGTCGATCTCTACTCCAAGCCCAATATGAGCGTGGAAGAAATCCGCGCCGCGTTTGAGGGAGATCAACTTGACCCACTCAGAGATTTCAGCACCGCCGGCCGGACAGAACTGATGGAGATTGCCGAGCTTGGCGACCGCTGGTGGCGGCTCCAGGATCTGATGAACGATGCCACTTACGATCGGGACGGTAAAGACCTCCGCACGGGCGGACTATATCTGGATCTGTCGGCCTGGAATGCCTCGGGCTTCAAACTAACACAGCTCGACCCGTCGTGAAACCAGTTGAGTGAAGATACTAGCCGTCTTGAATCAAAGTGATGAGAACGTAAGAAAGGAAATACCAATGACTACGATGACAGTTGCAGCGCCTCGTCGATCAACGGTTGAAGGCGCTTTGACACTCTTCCGCCAATATGGGTGCGGCCCTGTGGAGCTTACGGGGACGGATAACGCGCTTTACGAGCGGCACCTGATCTTCGACAACGTCATCAAACGCACCGCTGTCGGCCCACGCGAGCGTTTCGAGGCATTCGCCCGTTCCGTACGGGACATCCTCTCGCAACGCTGGCTGCTCACAGAGGATACCTATGAGCGAGAGAACCCCAAACGCGTCTACTATCTTTCCATGGAGTTTCTCATCGGCCGCTCGTTGGCCAACAATGTGACGAACCTCATGCTCGATCCGCTGGCTAAGCACGTCGCCAAGCAGAAGAATCTCGACTGGCTCGACCTGCTCGAACCGGAACCCGACGCGGGCTTGGGCAATGGAGGACTCGGGCGTCTAGCTGCCTGCTTCCTCGACTCGATGGCCACGATGCAACTTCCCGCCACGGGCTACGGTCTGCGCTACGAATACGGCATTTTCCGCCAGACCATCCAGGACGGCTGGCAACAGGAACAGCCCGACAACTGGCTCCGCCGACCGGACCCCTGGGAGGTCATCCGGCCACACGAGAAGGTGGAAATCAAGTTGGGGTGCTCGTTCGTGATGCGCGGCGGCACCCTGCAAGCTGTTCTCGGCAAGGCGTCCACTCTGTTCGGAATCCCCTTCGATCGCCCGGTGGTCGGCCACGGCGGCAAGACCGTGAACACACTCCGGTTGTGGGCTGCCGCGGCCCCTGACTACTTTGACTTCCAGGAGTTCAGCCGCGGCGATTTCGTCGGGGCGGTGGCCGAGACGCTCACGGCCGAATCCCTCACGCGGGTCCTGTATCCCGATGATTCCACCAGCATGGGACAGGGATTGCGTTTTGTACAAGAGTATTTTCTGGTCGCATGCTCGTTGGCTGACCTCGTGCGGCGATTCCGGCGTAACAATAGCGACTGGAGCACCTTGCCCGAGAAAGTTGCCATTCAGCTCAACGATACCCACCCGACGATGGCCGTTCCCGAGTTGATGCGGATTCTGCTGGACGAAGCGCACCTCGGCTGGGACGAGGCATGGGAGCTCACCCAACGGACCCTTGCGTACACCAACCACACATTGCTGCCCGAGGCCCTAGAAAAATGGCCGCTGGCCTGGTTCGAGATGCTGCTGCCCCGCCACCTGGAGATCATCTTCGAGATCAACCGCCGCCTGCTCGATTCCGTCCGGAACCGCTTTCCCGGCGACGAAGGCCGTGTGGGGCGCGTGAGCCTGATCGAGGAAGGCCCGAGCAAGCACGTGCGCATGGCCAACTTGGCGATTGTCGGGTCACACAGCACAAACGGAGTGGCCGCGATCCACTCCGAACTCCTGCGCACGGTGACGGTCAAGGATCTGGCCGAGATGTTTCCCGAGCGCTTCAGTAACAAGACCAACGGCGTCACGCCGCGCCGCTGGTTGCTGCTGGCGAACCCCGCCCTGGCCGGCACGATCACCGCGGCCATTGGCGACGGCTGGATCACCGACCTCGCCCAATTGAGCAAGCTCAAACCGTTGGCCGACGACAGGGGCTTTCGCAACGACTTCCGCAAGGCCAAACGCGAGGCCAAAGCTCAGTTCGCCCAATGGCTTAGAACCACCTCTGGGCAGACCGTGGACCCGGACACCATCTTCGATTGCCAGATCAAGCGCATCCACGAGTACAAACGGCAGTTGCTCAACGCCCTGCGCATCGTGGTGCTCTACAACCGGCTGCGGGCGAACCCGAACCTGAGAATGGAGCCTCGGACATTCATCTTCGCCGGCAAGGCGGCACCTGCCTACCATCTTGCCAAGGTCATCATCAAGTTCATCAATAACCTGGCTGGCACGATCGATGGCGACCCGGCGATGCGCGGCCGGCTCCAGGTTGTGTTCCTGCCTGAGTACAATGTGTCGCTCGCCGAGCGGCTCATCCCTGCCAGCGACGTTTCCAACCAGATCTCGACCGCCGGCTATGAAGCCAGCGGCACGAGCAACATGAAGTTCATGATGAACGGGGCCCTCACGGTCGGCACGCGCGACGGCGCCACGATCGAGATGGCCGAAGAAGCGGGCGAGGAGAACTTCTTTCTGTTCGGTCTGACGGCGGAGCAAGTGGCCAACAGCCGCAGTTGGTACAACCCGCACTGGCACTACGAACACGAGCCCGAAACCCGCGCGGCGTTAGACCTGATCTTCGCCGACCACTTCAGCCGCTATGAGCCGGGCGTCTTCACTCCCCTGCGCGACACGCTACTGACCAACGGCGACCACTACATGCACCTGGCGGACCTGAAGTCCTACTTGGAGGCTGACCAGCGGCTGGTCGATTTGTATGCCGACCCGGATGCCTGGACGCGCAAGGCCATCCTGAATGTCGCTGGGTCCGGAAAGTTCTCCAGCGACCGCACGATTGCCGAGTATGCGGCGCTGATCTGGAATGCGGAGCCGTGCCCCGTGTCCTAACGAACAGTTCAACAGTCGATGGAAGGAAGTATCCCGTGACGATCTCTCCGCTTGCGGGTCAGCCAGTTCCGAAAGAGATGCTGGTCGATCTGGCCCAGCTCGAACGGGAATATTTTGAGCGTCGGCCGGACGTGAGCAACCCCAACCAGCTAGTCAGCTTCGGCACCAGCGGACATCGAGGTTCGTCGTTTCATGGCACGTTCACGGAGTCCCACATACTCGCCATCACTCAGGCTATTTGCGACTACCGGCGCACGCAGGGCACGGACGGCCCGCTCTACATGGGCAAGGACACCCACGCCCTGTCCGCGCCAGCCCAGCGCACGGCGATTGAGGTCCTGGCTGGCAATGAAGTGGAGACTGTCATCCAGTGCGATGACGGCGTCACCCCGACCCCCGTTATCTCGCACGCCATCCTCGTCTACAACAGTGGCCGCAAGCAGCACCTCGCGGACGGCATCGTCATCACGCCGTCGCACAACCCGCCCGAGGATGGCGGCTTCAAGTACAACCCAACCACCGGAGGCCCCGCCGACACCCATGTGACAGCCTGGGTTCAGGACAAGGCGAACGAATTGCTCCGTAGCGGCAACGGCGGGGTAAGACGCGTCCCGTTCGCCGTGGCGATCAAGGCAGGAACCACGCACCAGGAAGACTTTGTCCTGCCCTACGTCAACGATCTGCGGAACGTCGTCGATATGGACGTGATTCGCGCCGCCGGACTCAAGCTGGGAGTGGACCCTCTCGGCGGTGCGGCGGTGCATTACTGGGGACCGATCAACGAAATATACGGTCTGAATATCCACGTCGTGAACCCGAAGGTCGATCCAACCTTCTCGTTTATGACGGTCGACCATGACGGGCGAATCCGCATGGACTGCTCCAGTCCCTACGCGATGGCTCGACTCGTCGGGCTGAAAGATCAGTACCGTGTCGCCTTTGCCAACGACCCCGACTCGGACCGACACGGTATCGTCGTGCCCTTGGCCGGGCTGATGAATCCCAACCACTATCTGGCCGTGGCCATCCGTTAACCATGCGTGACGAGGCGAGGATGGCAACGGCACTTGAAGAGTTGCGCAGGCTGTACGAGCCGTTCGTAAACGCCCTGGCGACGTTCTTCCAGTTTGCGTTGCCACCCTTCCAACCGGAAAAGCCGCCGGTCGACAACTGGCAAACGAGCGCATGGCTGCCGCGATCGCCCAGCTTCGGCAGCCTGCCGGCGGTCGACGTCAAGGACGACCACTTCGACTAAACGTGATCTCAAGACGGCATGAGTCGGCAGCGGTAATCTTATCGGTGCGACAGGGGATTTCCGGATGCACGACGGGGTGAAACACCGACTTGACCGCCAAGAGGGTCGGGATAGCATTCCGTATGCTCTCGGCAGAGTGGGTAGCAACACGATGCGAGCGCAGTACCAGGCAATCGACCGAACATCTCACCGCCAGCGGTACGGCAAGTAGGGACGTGTCGTATGCACACCTCAGCAATCCTGACCATTGACCGCGGGGCGCTACTGCAACACTTCCGTCGGGTGCGGCAGGCAAGCATCGAGATGTGCTGTTCGCTCCATCCTGAGGACTTGCGCGTTCAGCCGATGGAAGATGTCAGTCCACCCTGGTGGAACCTCGGACACACGAGTTGGTTCTTCGCAAGAAACGCCCTGGCCGCGTTCGGCGGCGAGGTCGCACCGGAAGACGCTGCATACGATTATACGTTGAATTCCTACTATGCCTCGCTGGGCCCACGGCTCCCACGGTCGCGGCGCGGCTCCATCAGCCGTCCCACAACCGAGGAGATCTATCGCTATCGCCAGTCCGTGGACCGGCGTGTCGAGGCTTTGATCGAGACCGTCGACGAAGACCGCCTCGCTGACCTGGAGTTCGTGGTCAGGATCGGCATTGAGCACGAGCAGCAACACCAGGAACTCTTCTACACGGAGATCAAGTGCATCCTCGCCGGGAACCCGCCGAATCTTCGGCAGCCGTACCGCGCAAGGCCGAATGAGCCCGTGCGACCGCGAACGCTCGGCGAGCCGTGCTTTGTGGCGTTTGACGGCGGCCTGTTCGAGTTCGGCCATCGCGAGGAGGGCTGGTGCTGGGATAACGAACTACCGGTTCACGAGTTCTTTCTTCATCCCTTCCTCCTGCAAGACCGTCTCGTGACCACCGCCGAGTACCAGGAATTCCTTGCCGACGGCGGCTACCGCCAGCAGTTGCTCTGGCTCGACAACGGCTGGGCGCGAGTGCAACAGGAAGGGTGGCAATCGCCGCTCTATTGGGAACGCCGCGACGGGGAGTGGTCGATCTGGACGCTGGCCGGGCTGCGACCGCTGGCGGCCGACGAGCCGGTGTGCCACGTGAGCTTCTACGAGGCCGACGCCTTCGCGCGCTGGGCATCGCAGACCTTCGCGAGTTGTCGAAAAGCGCGTTTGCCCAGCGAGCGAGAATGGGAACACGCGGCGCGGCAATTGCAAACGGAGCCTTCAGGCGACGCATTCCTCGAATCGAGTCGACTGCATCCTTCGCCACTCAGGGGCTCCGAGCCCTTGGCCCAGATGGCCGGTATCCTCTGGCAATGGACCACGAGCTACTACGAGCCCTACCCGGGTTACGAGCCGTTTCCCGGGGTCTTGGCGGAGTACAACGGCAAGTTCATGGACAACCAACGCGTGCTGCGCGGCGGTTCCTGCGTCACGCCGCGCGACCACTTCCGCGTCAGTTACCGCAACTTCTGGCCTGCCCCGACGCGCTTCCAGTTCACCGGATTCCGCCTGGCCCGCGATGCCGAGAATTGAAACGATGCCGTCTGCTGTTCAGGTTCTCAACGCGTCCGGCACGCGCCACGTGGCCGGCGCATTTGCCCGCGACGTCTTCAGGGGGCTCTCTCGGAGCCCCAAGTCCCTGCCTTCGATGTACTTTTACGACGCCGAAGGCAGCCGGCTCTTTCAACGAATCACCGAACTGGAAGAGTACTACCTCACGCGCTGCGAAGCCGAAATCCTCGAGACCCACGCCGTGGAGATCGTCGCTGCGGTCCTCCCGGGCCCGGTCCGCCTCGTCGAACTCGGCGCCGGCGACGGCCGGAAGACGGAGATCCTCGTACGACGGTTGCTGGACGCTGGCCTCCGTTTCGAGTATGTCCCGATCGACATTTGCCGGCAGTCGATTCTCGACCTCACTGCCTCGTTTCAGTGTCGATTCGACGGATCGCTCCGCGTGCGCGGAATCGTGGCCGAGCACTTCGACGGCCTGGCCTCGCTTGGCTGGGCCAGTCGCCAGCCGAATGTCGTGCTTTTCCTCGGATCGAGCATTGGCAACTTCTCTCATGCGGAGGCTCGGCAGTTCTTCCGCCGCCTGCGAGACTCGCTTTGCCCCGGGGACTTCGTGCTTGTCGGGTTCGATCTCAAGAAGGATCTTGAAATCCTGCGTCGCGCGTACAACGACGCCGAGGGCGTGACCCGGCTGTTCAATCTCAATCTCCTCGAGCGGATCAACCGGGAACTGGGCGGCGAGTTTGACCGCGGACGTTTCGCGCACTACGGTCCTTACAATCTTCGAGAGGAGTGCATGGAAAGCTGGCTGGTGAGCCTGGAGAACCAGGAAGTGCCGATCCACGCTCTCGGCCGCAGTTTCTCCTTCCGGGCGTGGGAAGGCATCCACGTGGAGTGTTCGCACAAGTACGACTTGTCGCAGATTGAATCCTTTGCGTCGGCCGCCGGCTTCCGCGTCCAGAAGCACTTCTTCGACCGCCGCCGCTGGTTCGCGGATTCGCTGTGGCAGCACGTTTGAGCCGGTCGTCCGGGGTCGCCGTCCGCGGCACGTGGCTTGCTCGTCCTCTGTTTGGGTCGATGGGGGCACACTTTGGCAAGAACGCTATGTCTCCCGATTTACCATCCCACCCGATGGAAAGGGATCTCAACAGAGCCCGTTGCCCCTTGAATCCCCCCGCATAGAATTCCTTATATGCTGGGCGGCGCATCGGTGTGCCGCCCGCTTGACGTATTGGAAACGGCTGGAACCGCTTGGGGATCGCTTTTCGAGCCCGGGCTTCCGCTCAAAGATAAGGGAGTTGCTGGTCATGTCCACAACCATTGAAAGTGCCCGCGCTGTTCACGATATCCGAATGCCTCTGAACAACGGCCACGATGAAATCCCGGCGCTCGGTTTTGGCACGCTCATTGCCGGTTCGGTGGAAACGAGAGCCGCGGTCGAGCTCGCAATGGAAGCAGGGTTTCGACATTTCGACTGCGCGGAACGATACGGCAATGAGAAAGAGGTTGGCGAGGCGATGCAGGAGGTCTTTCGAAAGGGCATTGTCACGCGCGAGAAGATGTTCGTCACGACGAAACTCTGGAACACTAACCACCGGCCCGATAGAGTTCCCCGGGCCTTCGAGGCCAGCCGCAAACGGCTTGGGCTGGATTACCTCGATCTCTACCTGATCCATACGCCGTTTGCCTTCGAACCTGGAGACGACCAAGACCCGCGGGATGCGAGCGGCCACCCGATTTACGACGAGGGGGTCACGCTGCTCGACACCTGGAACGCCATGGAACGCCTGGTCGAGAATGGTTCATGCAAGGCGATCGGCGTTTCCGACGTTACGCTTGAACAGACCGAAGAGATCTTCCGCTCCGCGAGGATCCAACCGGCCGTGGTTCAGGTGGAAGCGCATCCCTATTGGCCCCAGTGGGATCTGCTCGACTTCTGCAAACAACATGCCATCGTGATGCTTGCCTTCGCGCCCTTGGGCCACGCAATCGAGCCGAGGTTGCTCGACGATCCCGTAATCACCGAGGTCGCCCGGACAGTCGGGCAAGCCCCGTCGCAGGTCCTACTGGCTTGGGCCATCCAGCGGGGAACTGCGGTGATCACCACCTCGACCAATCCTCGCCACATGGAGGAGAGCTTCGCCGTCTCGGCCCTTCCTGAGGAGGCCATGAAACAAATCAGCGAGGGAATCACGAGCCGGGTCCGGCTCAATGCGGTAGTGGATTCGGGCGTTCCGGGATTCATACCCCGGGGGAAGTGACGGGCTTATGCGTGTCGCAGTGGTTGGTGCGGGGGCGGTGGGCGGCTATTACGATGCCCATCTCGGGCGAGGACGTGGTGTTTCTGGCGATCGGAGCGAACCTCCAGGCGATCCGCGAGCACGGGTTGCAGGTCGATAGCGTCGACGGGGATATCGTCTAGCGCCCGGCGCAGGCCGCCGATGCTCCCAGGGCAGTAGGTCCGGCTGACGTGGTCCTCCTGGCCGTCAAGGGCCGGCAGGTTCCGGGCGCGATCGAGACTATGCGCCCCCTCATGGGATCGGGTACTTTCGCGGTCGTGCTCCCCGACGGCGTCGAGGCCTTAGACTAGGCAGCAGGTGCCTTTGGCGAGCGCCGCACCGTCGGCGGAGTCGCCTTGATGCTCACTATGACCGTCTCTCACTCGGCCATCTCCGCAACGTGCTGCCGCATGTGTCAATCACCCTCGGTGAGCTCTGGCTTGTTCGCTGTCTGTTTCTTCATGGCAGGAGGTGTGCCGCCGCAAGGCGATCGAGCAAAAGATGGAAATAGATCAGCCCGCCGTATCCTTTCCACGAGGCCAGGACGCGTTTGACTCTGTCGTGATCCAAGGGTTTCCTCAGCTTGAGCCATTGGGTCAGGCTGTTGCGTGCGCCCACGTCGTCTCCAGGAAAGACATGCCAACGCCCCAGACCACGGAGCAAGACGTATTCCGCGGTCCAGCGGCCTACGCCGCGAAGCTGCTGCAATCGCTCCACGGCCTGGTCGTCGGGCAGGTCAGCCAGCGATTCCAGATCGAGTTGCCCCTCGCATACCACCCGTGCTGCCTCGACGATCGCTCGGGACTTCTGATAACTGAAGCCCAACGGCCGCAGTGCCCGAGGATCAAGGCCTGCCAGGTCCTCGGGACGTGGGAAGGCATGACCTGCCGGATTCCCTTCACATGCAACCAGCCCGTACGCCTGGCTCAGCCGGCTGAGCAGCATGATGCCCAACGTCAGCGACAACTGTTGACAGGCAATGCCGTTGACCAGGGCCTCAAAGACCGTGGGAAACCGGGGAGGCCGCATGCCTTGGAACCGTTCGGCCAACGGCGCGAGCCGCGCGTCACGGATGGCGAATCGATAGAATTCGCCGAGATCAACATTGAGGCCAAACATTCGCTCCAAGATCGGGGCTACCGCGGCCTTGACGCCCGTTCTGGCGGTCGCCCCCCTCACCGAGACTTGAAGCTCCGGTGACTGAGGCGGAGCGACCTAGGTGACTGCCACCTCGATTGGCGTGCCGCCGACTGGCAGGACGCGGCAGTAAATCGTCCCATCCCAGCGATCTACCTCATTCTCCGCCCGGCGCCTGAGCGTCCAAGCCGTAAGGTCCAATCGAAACGGAGGAAGGGGAGAGAGGCGGAACTTGATCGTGCCCGCATTGCCATCTGGACCGGTCACTCTTTGTCTGCATGTAAGCATCCTTGTTGCAACCGCCCCCTCCTTCATTTCACCACCCCGTCCTTTACGCCTGTTGAGGCTATCCGTCTGAAGTTCAGACGCTCAATAGGTCAGATCTAAGCAAGTGGATGATTTAATGCTGCAATCGTAATGCTGTGCTTCGCCCGGAGCGAATTTTATGGACGTGTCCGAGCAAGACGAATCAAGAAAAACCCGTCGCGGTTGGTAAGGGTTTTCCGGATGGAATCGGTTCGAATGCCAATAGCGATCAATCCGCGAGGATTTATGTCCGATCCGACGCGGGTGCCGGTCGATTGCAGCCCCGACAGCCGGCAGTGACCTGCACGGCGACCATTACCAGCGGCGTTTCTCTGTGTAGCGAGGGTCCTCCCGACCTCCACGTAACTGAAGTGGCCGTCGACTAGGCGGGCCAGAAGTGCCCGCGGAGTTCGCCTCGCCTTCTCTCTGTCGCAAAGTTTGGGGCAAGAACCGGTGCGACGAGTTTCTGCCTTCGACAGGCGTGCGACCGTTGGCAGCGCCCCAGGCCGCGATTGACTTTCCGCTTGGTCTCGTGAGAATTGGTTGCGTGTTGCGCTCGCCCCTTGCGACGGAAGCAGGTCGGAGGCGGTGGCAAGCAGACGCTATCGAGGATGGCAGCATACTGAATTGCCCCGAGGTCGACAAAGGCAGTCACTTCGCGGGCTGGAAACAGCCGGATCGCTTCACTGACAAGATCCGCGCGGCCTTCAGATCATTGCCCTAATGTGTAGATGGCGGCTCGCATTTCGGCCGCTGGTGAGTGAGGAGGGAGGAGGTGCATTTGGCACGGTTGTTGTCAGTCAACGTGGGCCATCCCCGCGAGATCGCATGGCGCGGGAAGATCATCTACACGTCCGTGTGGAAGCAGTCGGTGGAGGGACGGCGCCTGGTTCGTCGGCTCAACGTCGATGGTGACGCACAGGGTGATCTGCACGGTCACGGTGGAGAGCAACGCGCCGTCTTTGTCTACCAGATGGATTCTTATCACCATTGGGAGCGTGAACTGAAGCGAAGAGATTTCACCTTCGGGCAATTCGGAGAGAACTTCACCGTGAAAGGCCTGGCCGACAGCGAGGTCTGCATCGGCGACCGCTATCGGATTGGGGGGGCGCTGTTCGAAGTCACCCAACCGCGCGTGACTTGCTACCGTGTCGGCATACGCATGGATGAGCCCAGGATGGCGTCCCTGCTGGTGGCGCATCAGCGCCCCGGGTTCTATTTCCGTGTGCTCGAAGAGGGCGAGGTGGGCGCTGGCGATGAAATCGTCAGAGTGGCACAGGGTCCTGAGCGCATGACTATCACCGCGGTCAACGCGTTGCTCTATCTTCCCGGGCCGGCCAAGGGAGACATTGAGCGGGCGGTGCGAATCCCGGCTCTGAGCCCCGGCTGGAAAGGTTCTTTTGAAGCTCTTCTCCGGCAGATGTCACAGCCGGGGCCGCAAACCGGAAATCCCGGCTTGGCTTCCCCGGAACAGATGGTCACGGCCGCGCCGGGATTCCGGCCTCTGAAAGTGGCCAGAATAAATCGCGAGAGCAGCAGCGTGGTCTCACTGGTGCTGGAGCCCGTGGACGGTCGTCCCCTGACTGTCCCCTTGCCCGGGCAGTTCGTGGTGTTGCGACTCCGTCCTAAAGCGGACTCGCCGCCGGTCCTGCGGAGCTACTCGCTATCCGATTTTCCGGACACCAGTCGTTATCGCATAAGCATCAAGGAGGAACCGCAGGGGATCGCCAGCACGTACCTGAGCACGCAGCTTCGTACAGGCGATGTGCTGGATGTCAGCGCGCCCCGCGGCGCCTTTATCCTGCAGCACGGCGATCTTCCCGTGGTGATGCTGAGCGCTGGCGTGGGCGTGACTCCGGTGATGGCCATGCTCCACGCGCTAGCAGCACAGGCGTCGCCGCGCCCGGTCTGGTGGATCTATGGAGCCCGCAATCGCCTGGATCATCTTTTTGCCCGAGAAGCACGCGATTTGCTTGCTAAGCTGCCCCAGGCGCGAAGCTACGTCCAGTACAGTCGGCCCGACCCGACTGACCGGATGCGTGTTGACTACG
>Ga0181520_10005676_pt1 | contig 19702 bp, 16 predicted proteins | sample PEATcosm2014_Bin_29_FD_132451 | JGI IMG/M metagenome (GOLD analysis project Ga0181520, IMG submission 132451) | Peatland microbial communities from MTU Mesocosm Facility, Houghton, MI, USA - PEATcosm2014_Bin02_30_metaG | ecosystem: Environmental > Terrestrial > Soil > Wetlands > Peat | place...
CGGTCTGCGCCTGCCCGAACGCCTGCGCATCCGGCAAATGGCGCAAAATGTAGTGCCGACTTTTGCAGCTAAGTATGCGAATTTACAGAATCACGACCCCTGAACTGGCGAAGTTGGGCTAAGAGAGATTAAACTCGTTTTCTTTCGTAGCGTCATTTCAGCAACTGCGCGATCCGGCCGGCGTCGACGCCGCGGCAGTCGAGATCGGAGAACAGCAACGCGCGCACGGCCCGGCGGTCGTTTTCCGCGGTCGGCGACTGCGGATCGGCCGGAACCAGCAGCACGACGCGATTCGCGAACAGCCGCTCGACGCGGTAGCGGTCGGCGATCCATGCCAGCAACGGCGCCAGATATTCCTTCGGCCGAATGCCGTTGGTCATGCAAAATTCGAAGTAATTATAGAGGATGGCTTTCGGCGGCTGCGCCTGCATCGCCGCGACGACCTCGCGCACCGCGGCGGGCGGCGTCACCCACGGCAGCACGAACCCGTAACGCCCCGGCGCGCGACGGTCGGCCAGATAGTAGTAAAGCGAATTGTGCGGCAACACGAAAATCGGCTCGCCGGGCGCGGACACGGCGCGGGCCGCCGCCGCCGCCTCGAACATCGCGCGATTGCCCGCGGGCCGCAGATGCTCGCGCACGTCCAGCAGCGGGTCGAACCGCGCGGCGATGAAGATGGTCGCGACCAGACCGGCCGCGGCGACGGCCGCCAGCCGGCGCAGCCGCGGCGCGGCGGGTTCCGTCGCCGGCAGCGCCAGCCCAAACGCGGCCAACGCCAGCGCCGGCAGAAAATGATAGGTGAAAAACGCCGGCAGGGTCATGAGCACGAGGCCCGCGAGCACGGCAGTCCACAGGCGTTTGTCGTGTTGATCGAGCGACGAGCGCCAGGCGATCAGCCACGCCGCGGCGATCGTCCACCAGATCGGCAGTTGTTGGAAAAACTGCTCGGGCCGCGGCAGGTGCGCGTAACTGCCGGCGACGAAGCCCGTGACCGGAAAGAGGTAGCCGGCGAGAAATATCCCCAACCCGCCCCGCGCCGCTTCCGCTGCCAGCACGGCCGCCCACGGCAGACACAGGCCGCCCGCGAAAGCCCAGATCGCCGGCCCGCGGCGGCGCGCCGCGTCGAGCGCGAACAGCGCCGCAATCGCCGCCGCCGGCGCCCACGCGGTCTGCTTGATCAGCGTCGCGGCGAACACGGCGACGCCGGCCGCCGCCGCGCGTCGCGCGTCGGTCTCGCCCGCCAGCAGCGCGAACACGGCCAGCAACAGCGGCGTCAGCAGCGATTCCGGCCGCCAGAACGTCCCTTGCAGAAAAATCAGGGCGGCGGCGAACAGCAAAGCGGCGAGCGCGGCGGCGCGCCGGCGCCGCAGGCGGACGCCCGCCGCCCACAGCGCGCCGAGCGTCGCCAGATTGGCCGCGAACGCCGCGCCGCGCACGACGCCGAAGCGGTCGCCGAATGCGGCGAACAGGCCCGCCGTCAGCCAATAAATGCCGGGACCTTTTTCGTTGAAGGCGTCGCGGTACATCGCGCCGCCGCGCAGCAAAATGCGGCCGGTGTTGGCGAAATCGCCTTCGTCGACATACGGCGGAGCGTGGAAAAAAATCAGGTGCAGCGCTGCGGCGAGCAGCACGGCCGCAGCGAAAAGCGCCGCCGCCCAGGCGGGTTCGCGACTGGGCTCGCTGGCCACGCCGCTCATCGATGCGCCGGTCGGGAAATCATGACGGCATGGTACCATGCCCGCCTGCTTGAAAAAACGGCGCGGCGGGCGATGGGAATTCTGGGAAGTCTGGGAATCCTGGGCGCTATGCGACTTCGGGCGTCTCGTGATTCCCATAATTCCCAGAACTCCCAGATTTCCCAGGAATCCCATTTCCGCCGCCGATTGCCAACCCGCGGCGCGGCCGATACAATTTTCGCGCCCTTATTGATGATCAAGCGGAAACCATGACCGCCAGGCGCCGGGTATGCAGTATTTTCGCGGTGGCCGCGCTTGCGGTCGCGCTTGCGGTCGTCTGCGCGCGGCGCGCGCGGCACGATCCGGCGCCCGCCGCCGGCGCCTGGTCAACCAACCGCAATTTCCGGCCGGTCGCCCGCGATCCGCGGTGGCTCGTCACGCCGTGGCTGCCGCCCAATGAGTTAACTGCCGCCGCGTCCGTCGCCGTCAATTCACAGGGCGAAATCTTCGTCGCCGCCGCGTGGGACACGGTGCGCCGCGTCGAGTTTCACGAAAACAAATGGCGGGCCCGCAACATCGTCGGCAATCCGGACGGGCCGGAGCCGGAAAAGAAGCTCCGCGTTTATTCGCTGGTCGTCGACGATCACGATGCGCTCTGGGGTTACAATTTCACCAAGGGCGACCTGAGCAAGCTGACGCGCAACAAAAGCGGGCTGTACGATGTCGCCACGTTGCACTTCGACGAGTTGTTCACCACCGACGAAAGCGTCGCGGCGCTCGGGCCCGACGGCCGCGTGCTGCTCGCCGTCAATCGGCCGCGGCCCGACGGCGGCGCGCGGGCGGATCTTTACCAATTCGACCCGGCGGCGAAAAGCCTCGCGCGCCTGACCGGCTTCGACGAAGCGGTCAAGGCGCTGGCCTGGCGCCCGCGCAGCCGGCGGGTGTGCGTGGGGCTGGCGCGCGGCCTTTACGAGATGGATCTGACGGCGCGCCGGCCGCAGCCGCTGCTGGCGAATTTCCCCGCCGAAATCTCGTACGGCGGCCTGGCGGCGGGCGCCAACGGCGAACTCTTCGTCGCGACGGGCGACTGGGCCGACAACGGCCGATTATACAAGGTCGTTTCCGGCGAGGCCGGGAAACAAGAGGCGATCGCGATCTACGACACCATCGGCCCGGGTTTTCAGGGCATCTTTTTCGCCGCCGCCGGCGCGCGGCGGCAGCAGCAAGAGGCGCTCTTCGGCGTCTGCCGCCGGTCGGGCGACCTCTATCGCCTGCCGTTGCAGCGGCTCGAACCGCATGCCGATTACCGGCTGATTGCCGGCAACGGGGTCGCCGTGCCGCAGATTCTGAGTTGGGATCCCGGCGCGCCGAATCGCCCGCCGGCGCTCGTGATCAGCGACGGCGAAACCGGCCGGCTGCTGCGCGCGCCGGGGCCGGGACGGCCGCCGGCGACGATTTCCGAGATCGTCAACTACAGTCACGTGGGTTCGCAAATGGCGGTCGACCGATCGACCGGCGCAATTCTCTTCGCGATCAACGCGCCTGGTTTCGAAAACAAGTTCGGCGTCGTGGCGGTCGATCCCGCCAGCGGCGCGCCGCGCGTGCTGCTCGACCGCCAAACGCTGCCGGCGCTGTGGCCCGGCTCGGTCGCGCTGCTGCCGGACGGCGCGCTCGCGGTCACCAATCTGCGGCCCGACGACCAACTGCTGCGCGTGGACAAGAACGGCGCCGCGGCGGTCTGGGCGGACCGGGCGCAGCTTCCGTCGCTGCTCTTTCCACTGGGCCTGGCGACGACCTCCGGCGGCGACATCTTCGTCGGCGTGAGCCTGGCGCAGACACGCAGCTTCGCCGGCCTGCCGTGGAGCGACGCCATTCTCAAATTGACGCGCGAGGCCGGCGCCTGGCGGTCGCAGATCGTCTTCAACGGCGCGGACGCGCTCGGCCCGGAAAAAGCGGCGATGTGCCCGGCGATCAACAGCTTCGCCGTCGACCCGCGCGGCGAAATCTACGTCGCCTGCGACCGGCGCGTGCTGCACGCCTCGCCGCCGTACGCGCCCGGGAAAACGTCGGTCTTCGCCGACCAGTTCGACTATGCGCTGGGCCTAACGTTCGACGACAGCGGCGATCTGTTCGCCTCCGACGGCGAGACCAGTTCGGTCTGGCGCTTCTCGCCGACCCGCTGAACCGCCCCGCGGCCGCGGATAAACGCGGCGGCGCCTGAATTTCGCCATTCGCCATTCGCCACTCAACAATTCCGCTTTCGCTTGCGCGGCGGCGCCCCTGCCGTCCGCCTTCTGTTTTCTGCCTCCTCCCCCAAAAAATCTCTTGACAATTTGGCAACGTACGGCCTATAATTGGCTAAACTGATTTGAGTGTTGAGAGCCGAGCGGGGCGCCGCCCGGCTTCGCCATTTAACCCCCCTGCAACGCGATAAACAGGCATTCCTGTCCAATAAACGCCGATCGCTCGCGCGGCAGATTTGCGCTGCGCGCCAACAGCCCACGTCGCACGCCGGCGTGCGCGGAAAGAGAGTGGAAACATGACCACCGAGAAACAAGTCGCCGCCAACCGCGAAAACGCCCTGAAAAGCACGGGGCCGACTACGGCCGCGGGCAAGGCGGCCGTCAGTTGCAACGCCGTACGGCACGGTCTCCTGGCAGTTCAAGCCATCCTGCCGACCGAGGACGAGACCGAGTATGCCGCCTTCGAGACGCGCCTCTGCTGGCTCTTGCGGGCCGTCGGGGATCTGGAGTGGATTCTCGTGGGCCGGATCATTTCCTGCGCCTGGCGGCTTCGCCGGGCGATGAACGTGGAAACCGGGCTTTTCGCCGTGGAACACGCGGATATTCTGGCAGATCGCGCCGCGGCAGAGGCCGGCCACGCCGCGAAGTCGGAGGACCCGGGCGAAGCGGCGCCTGGACTTCCCGCCGTGCGCGAGACGACCGCCGCGATCGACCCGGAACTGCGCGAGTCCGTCGAGGCCGCCCGGGAGACGCGCGACAAGGCGAACTTTCTGGCCGCGACGCTGGGCCTGGCCTTCCGCAACAACGCCAAGAACGGCGACGCCTTCGGCCGGCTCTCCCGCTATGAAGCCGCGCTCGAGCGCAGCCTCTACAAGGCCCTTCACGAATTGCAACGCCTCCAACGCGCGCGGTACCTGGGCTCGCTGGAGGCGTATTACGGGTTGCCGCTCGAAATGCAGTTCGGCGGCGTGGAGCCCAGATTTGACGACGGCCGACCCATGCACGCGACGCGCAAGCGCAACCTCGCCGACGTGGCGGCGGACATCGTCGCGGCCGACAACGCCCGCATCGCCGCGCGCGAGGAACGCCTCGAACGTCAACGGCGGCGGCAGCGGGAACGAGAACGGGAACGCGACGACGTTCGCTGAAATGCCGGCGGTAAACCTCGGCGCCCGGCGTCTGCCCCGGGCGATGTCGAGGAACGTCTCGGCGGGAAAAATAGGAACCGGACTTCCCCGGCCGCGAGCCGATTATTACGATTAACAAAAGGTTTGAGCCGGCTTCGGCGATAACGCACGATGGGAGGCGGAGATGACGCGGCTGATCGCAACCCTGCGCCGCGATGGTTTTCTGTTGAGCGCGACCCTTTTGCTGTCGATGTCGGCGGCGTTGCTCGCCATGCAGGACGGCTGTTTTCCGGGGGGCGGCAGCAACGCCAGCAACGGCGGCGGGACGAACTGCCAACTCGCGTGCCTCAAAACCATGAACGACGCGTTCGAGGTGTGCGCGAAAACCGAAGGCGCTTGCTACGCGGCCTGCGGCAATCCGTACGAGAGCTGCAAAACGGGTTGTACGCAGACGTCGTTGACGTGCGCGACGGCCGCGGTGCAGGCCGCGGAGACCTGCGCCACGCAGTGCGGCGACAATTGCTTGAAGAACTCGATTGCGTGCATCGGCGCCTGCGACGCCACGTTCACCACTTGCGACGACAACTGCGCCGGCGACCTGACCTGCGAGTCAACCTGCAACGATAATCTCGGCACGTGCAACGACGGCTGCGGCGAAGAAGGGGCGACGTGCGGCTCGTGGTATCCGGGCGTGTGCCTGCTGGCGTGCGGGGAAACCTCCGGCGCCTGTGAAACGGCGTGCCTCAACGGTTCCCCCGACGAACGCACCGCGGACCAATGCTTCATCGCCTGCGCCGTAACGTACTTCAACTGCAACGACCCGTGTCTTGGGTGAGACGCGGGATTCGGGAATGCGGAATGCCGAATGCGGATTGCGGATTGCGGAATGGTCCGCCGGGAATGCGTTTTCCGTTCCGAACCCTCAACATGCAATGCCCAGCCGCCCGCGGCCGGTTCTGTCGAAATATTGAAATAGGAGACTTTCGCCTCGCCGAACCGATTCTTAACTTGCGGCGAGGCCGTCATCTGGTTTCGACGGCGACAGCACATGGGAGGATACGATGACCCGAAGCTCCAGCGTTTTCCGACCCGGTATTTTTCTGTTGAGCGCGACGGTTGTTTTGTTGAGCATTTCCGCAATGTTGGCGGCGGGCGGCGGTTGCGCCTCGTCGAGCAGCAGCAAGAGCAGCGGCGGCGGGAACTGCAATCTCGAATGCCTGTCCGCACTGGACGCCGGGTACGAGGCTTGCGTGGAAACCGCACGCACGTGCCTGACCGCGTGCGGCACGCCGTACCAGAGTTGCAAGGTCAGTTGCGAGGACCAGGTGTCGACGTGCATGCAGACGGCGACGCAGGCCGGCGAAACCTGCGCCACGCAGTGCGGCGACAGTTGCCTGGCGAGCGGGATCGCCTGCAACGATCCCTGCGAGACAACGTTCGTCAATTGCAAAAACGCGTGCGGCAGCGATGTGAATTGCGAGGGCGACTGCAGCGACAGCTTCAACACGTGCGGCGTCGACTGCGGCCACGAGCGGGCGGCGTGCGGCACGTGGTACCCGGGCAATTGCCTGTTGGCGTGCGACACGACGGACGGCGATTGCAAAACGACGTGCCTGAGTGGTTCGCCTGACGAGCAAACGGCCGATTTATGCCTCAACGCGTGCGGGATCTCCTACTATGAATGCGCCGCGCCCTGCTATGGCTAGCGGTGAAAATACTGCTTTGGCTGCCCCTTCAGGCCGCGTTGCGCGGCTCTTGACTGGTGGTTTAATCGGCGATTCGCGAAAACCCCGATTCTGACGCAGACCGACCTCGACGCCCGGATTTGGCTTGGCTATGATGCCGAACGTCGGGTGGGAGAAGGGGCGTCGGTTGAGCGAATCGTTCACTCCGAAAATCAGCGGGCGGGTGACGGCGGCGATTCTGCGGTTTGCCGAGTCGCGCGGGCTGAATGCCGCGGAGTTGTGCGACGGCTTGCCGGCCAGCCGCGCGCAGTTGGCCGCCGAGCGCGGTTGGGTCGACTGGTCGATCGGCCAACTCCTCTGGGAGCGCTTGGCCGCCGCGACGGACAATCGCGACATCGCTGCCGAAGTCGGCCTCTTCGCGGTCAAGAATAACCTGCTGGGCGCCGTCGGCACGATCTTTCGGCTGTTCGGTTCGATGCCGCGGGCGCTGCAACGCACCGAAATCATCACGCGGTATTTCAGCAATTTCCACGAGATCAAGACCGCGCGGCTGGGCGCCGCCTCGGCGTCGCTCGAACTGCACGCGGCGCAAGTCGGCCCCGCGGCCTACCACGACATCAACTTCGTCCGCGGCCTGCTGGCGGGCCTGCCGCTGCTGTGGGACCAGCCGATGGCGCAGGTCGGGATTCTGCAGTACGAGCTCTCCGCGGCGGCGTGTTCGCCGATCGACGGCCGCACCTACGAAATCGCCGCCGACGGCGAGGTCTTCAGCGTCGCGCCGGCGGAGCCGGCCGAGCGGCGCCGCGAAGGCCGCCTCGAACCCGATGGCTCGTTCGCGCTCAACGGCGTCACCTACGGCGCGACGGGCACGCTGTTTCACGTCGCGTGGGAAAAGCGGTCGTCGCGCTGGCTGCTGAAGGGCGTTTTCCCCAACCAGGACGCGCTGACGGGAACCGTGGCCGGCCTGGAAAAAGACCTGCGCGACATGGAAGCGATGCACGCGCAGTTGCAGCACGTCTCCGCCAACCTGCAGCAGATGGTCGCCGACCGCACCGCCGAACTGGAAAAGGCCAACCGCGGGCTGGCCGAAATGGCCGCGAAACTCGAGCGCCGCAGCCGCCTGCGCGGCGAGTTTCTCGCCGATTTGTCGCACGAACTGCGGACGTTGATCACTTCGGTCGCCGGGTTCGCCGACCTGCTGTCGTCCGAAATTTACGGCGCACTGAGTCAGCGGCAGAGAGACGCCTGCGAGCGTATTTCGCTCAACGCCCGCGTCCTGCTGCGCATCATCAACGACCTGCTCGACCTCTCGCAGTTGCAGGCCGGCAAGATGACCGCGACGCGCGAAGCCGTGCCCGTGCGCGAAATGCTCGAGGAAACGCTGGCGACGGTCGCGCCGCTGGCCGCCGACAAAAAACTCGAACTGCGGCTGGAAATCGACCCGGAAACGCCGGTCCGGCTCTTTACCGACCAGGCCAAGTTGCAAAACGTGCTGCTCAATCTCCTCGCCAACGCGGTCAAATGTTCCGACCGCGGGCGGATCACCCTGCGCGCCGCGTCCGCCGATCCGGCGTTCGTGTCGTTCTCGATCGAGGACGCCGGCGGCGGCTTCGCCGAGAGCGATCTGCCGCTGCTCTTCGAGGAATTCGCCCGCGTCGGCCGCGCCGGACACCAGGCGGCGGAAATCGGTCTGGGCATGAATATCACCAAGAAGCTGGTGGATCTGCTGCGCGGCTCGATCGAAGTGGGCAGCCGGCCCGGCATCGGCACGGTCTTCACGGTGTCGCTGCCGACGCGGCCGGCCGGCGCGCCGGAAACGGCGCCGGAGGAGAATCCGCCGTATCTCGACGCCGGGCGCAACCTGCGTACGGTCGTGGTGGCCGATTCGAACCTGGAGGACGCCCATTTCCTGCGCCTTTCGCTCGAGGCCGAAGGGCTGCGCGCCGAGGTCTGCGACGACGGGCGGGCCGTGCTGTCGGCGATCGACAGCAGCGCGGCCGATCTGCTGCTCATCGACCCGCTGATGCGCTTTCAGGACGGCTGGCACACCTTGCGCGAACTGCGGGCCGACGCGCGTTTCGCGAAGCTGCCGGTGATTCTGGTTTCGGAAAACGTGCAGGCCGACCTCGCCGAAGCCTACGAGGTCGTCCGTTCGTTCGCGAAACCGTACGATGTGCGCGAGGTCGTGCGCGAGGCGCTGCGGCAACTGCGCCTGACCGGGCCCGCGGCGCCGTCATGAATTACGCGGTGTTTTACAATTCGTTCGTCTGCCTGATGATCGCCGTCATCAGTTGGTTTGCGGCGCGCGCTTTGCGCAAGACGGCGGACCCGTCGCCGGCCTGGCGCAGTCTCGCCCGGTCGTGGGATTGCGCCGCCCTGCTCTGGTTCTTCGCGGCGTTGCGCCTGGCGGCGTATTTCTGCTATCTGCGCGCCGCCGCGTCCGTCTTCTTCGGCCTGGACCGGTTGTTTTTTTACGCCAACGAGATCGCGCTGGCCGGCCAGGTCTTGTTCATCGTCATGTTCGTCGGCCAGCTCTATTGGCGGGCGCCGGCCGTGCGGGCGGTCGCGGCGGTCGTCGGCGCGTCGCTGGCGGCGTTTCTGATATCGCTGTTCTGGGGCGGGGTCGAACGCACGATCAGCACGCCCTGGGCGAGCCGGCACCTGCTGTCGGCGACGACTTTCCGCTGCTTTCTTCCGGCCTACGGACTATCGCTTTTTCTGGTCCTTTATGCGATGATTCGCGAAGTGGGAGATGTCCGCCGCAATCCGCGGGGGCGCGCGCGACAAACCGCGCCGGCGCTGGCGGCGCTCCTGCTCTACGCCGCCGTCGGAGTGGTCGACGTGCGCGGCGTCTGGGGCGGCTGGCAACTGCTCTTGATTCGCACCAGCCACCTCGTCGCGGCGCTGATTACGTTCTGGACGGCGCAACCCGCCGATGCGTCGATGCAGATGGTGCGCAGGCGGAGGGACGCGTGACATCGCGGTTGAACATCTTTGCGAAGCTCTTCCTCGCCTTTTGCGCCCTGGCTATCGTGCCGTTGCTCGTGACGACGGGTTTGCTCGTTTCCAATTATCAGGAAATGACCGTCAAGGTCCAAACCGAAACCGTCGCCAACGCGCCGCCGGGGATGCCGGCCTACGTCGGCGGGCGCGTCGCCGACGCCACGCGCGAAGCCTACCTGCTGATGGCGATGATCCTGCTCATCGGCGTGGTGCTGGTGGTGTTCGCAGCGCTGGTGTTTTCGCGGCTGTTCACGCGGCCGATCGACACGCTGCTGCAAACGACCAATACCCTGGCCAAGGGCGATTTCGGCGTCCGGCTGCAAACGACGCGCCGCGACGAGTTTGGCGCGCTGGCCGCCGGGTTCAATCGCATGGCGGATCAGCTCGAAGAGGCGCAACACCGGCTGGAGCAGGCCAACGCGGCGCTCGAGCACCGCGTTGCGCAGCGCACCGCCGAACTGGAAATGACGAACCTGCAACTGCGCGCGGCGACGGCCAAGACCGAGGAATCGGTGCGATTGAAAGGCGAATTCCTGGCCAACCTCAGCCACGAACTGCGCACGCCGCTGCACGTCGTGCTCGGCTATGCGCAGTTGCTCGCCGACGGCGTGTACGGCCCGTTGGCCGGCCGCCAGACCGCGGCGTTGGGGAAGATTCGCGCGAACGCGCAGATTCTGCGCCGGCTGATCAACGACATCGTCGACCTGCTGCGCGCCGAGACCGGCCGCTTGAGCCTGTCGATCGAGGAATTCGATCCGCGCGAGACGATCGAGTCGATCATGAGCACGTTGCGGCCGCTCTTTGCCGCCAAGGGCCTGGCGTTTGCGGGCGAACTGGCGCCGGACCTGCCGCCGATGCAGAGCGACCGCGCCAAGCTGCAGATCGTGCTCTACAACCTGCTGGCCAACGCGCTGAAATTCACGCCGGCTGGCTCGGTGGCGTTGCGCGCCGGCGTGGGGCCGCGCGACGGCTGGCTGACGTTCGAAGTGGCCGACACCGGCCCGGGGATCGCGCCGGACCAACTGCCGCGCCTCTTCCAAAGTTTCCGGCAGCTCGACGGCTCCACGACGCGCGAGGCCGGCGGCGCCGGCATCGGCTTGTCGTTGACGCGGCAATTGGTCGAATTGCTGGGCGGCGACATCGCGGTCGAAAGCGAACCGGGCCGCGGCAGCGTGTTCCGCGTCGCGCTGCCGGCGGTCGTCTCGCTCGTGCCGGCGGGACGGCCGGCGACGGCGCCGAAGATCGTGCTCTCGATCGACGACGACCCCGATTTGCTGGAAGTGCTGGCCGCGTCGCTGGAGCCGGCGGGTTACCGCGTGGTGGCGTGCACGGACGGCGACCTCGGGCTGGCGAAGGCGCGCGAACTGCGGCCGTACGCCGTGACGCTCGACATCCGGCTGCCGGTGCGCGACGGGTGGTCGATTCTCGAAGAACTGCGGCGCGACCCCGAACTGGCGGGCATTCCGGTGATCGTGTTGACGGTCACCGACGATCGGGCGTTGGGCGAACGGTACGGCGTGAGCGGATATATCACCAAGCCGTTTCGCCGCGAGCAATTGATCGAACGGCTCGATTCGCTGAATGAGGCACGGCTGCAGTGAACGACCGAGGGGAGGCGCCGCACATGGCCGGGAAAAAGATTTTGGTGATCGACGACGTGGAAGAGAACAGCGACATCATCAAAACGAAGCTGAACTTCGCCGGCTACGACGTCGTGATCGCCGAAGACGGCGAGTCGGGATTGCAAGCGGCCCGCGAGCACCTGCCGGATCTGATTCTCTGCGACATCATGCTCCCGAAGATGGACGGCTGGGACGTGCTGGCCGCGCTGCGCGCCGACCCGCGCACCGCCGCGATCCCGGTGATTTTCATGACGGCGTACACCACGATCCAATTTTCCAGCGAGAAGCGGCGGGCGATGGAAAAAGGCGCCGTGGATTATCTCAAAAAACCGTTCGACCTGTCGGAAATGATGGACATGGTCGAAAAGCACGTCGCGGCGGCGCGCTGAAGCGGCGGCGCGCCCGACCACCCACGATCGCCGACGAGGCTCCATGAAGACTTTGCTGGTCACCGGCGGCTGCGGCTTCATCGGCGCCAACTTCATCCGTTACTCCCTCGCGCAAAAAAGCGAGTGGCGCATCGTCAACCTCGACGCGCTCACCTACGCCGGGAACCTGGCCAACCTGGCGGACGTCGCCGGCGATCCGCGTTACCGCTTCGTGAAAGGCGACGTGGCGCAGCCGGCCGACGTCGCGGCGGCGATGGCCGGTTGCGACGCCGCCGTGCACTTCGCCGCCGAGAGCCACGTCGATCGTTCGCTCGACGGCGCCGCGTTGTTCGTGCGCACGAACGTCGCCGGCACGCAGACGATGCTCGACGAAGCGCGGCGCGTCGGCTTGCAAAAATTCGTGCAGGTCAGCACCGACGAAGTGTACGGCTCGCTCGGCCCGACGGGGCTGTTCACCGAGGAAAGCCCGTTGCAGCCGTCGAGCCCGTATTCGGCCAGCAAAGCCGCCGCCGACTTGCTGGCGCTGGCCCAGCACCGCACCTTCGGGCTGCCCGCGATCGTCACGCGCTGCTCGAACAACTACGGCCCGCGCCAGTTTCCGGAAAAACTGATTCCGCTGTTCATCGCCAACGCCCTGGCCGATCAGCCGCTGCCGCTCTACGGCGACGGTCGCAACGTGCGCGATTGGATTCACGTCGACGACCACGTCCGCGCGCTGTGGGCGGTGCTCGAAGGCGGCCGGCCCGGCGAGGTCTACAACGTCGGCGGCGGCAACGAGCGCGCCAACCTCGAGATCACCCGGCTCATCCTCGAATTGCTCGGCCGGCCCGAGAGCTTGATCCGCCACGTGACCGATCGGCCCGGCCACGACCGCCGCTACGCCATCGATTCAGCGAAAATCCGCCGCGAACTCGGCTGGCGGCCGCAGGTCGATTTTCGTCAGGGCCTCGCCGGCGTGATCGAGTGGTATCGCGACCACCGTTCGTGGTGGGAAGACATCCAAAGCGGCGCGTATCGCGACTACTACGAGCGCATGTATGCCGCGCGGCTGAGGGATTCGCGGCAAAGTTGACGATCCGCGGGATGTTGATTTTTGATTTGACCACAGCGCACAAGGAACACAGCGCGGCCGTCGGCCGCAACCGCATGGGTCACACTTAGACCGCCGAGGTCGCAGAGGTCGCAGAGGTCGGCAGGATTAATGACTTTGTTTGTTTTTTCAACGCAAAGGCCGCAGAGGTTTTCTTAATCAAACCGAACCCAAACCTCTGCGTCCTCTGCGTCCTCGGCGGTTTAAGTGGAAATCTTTTTCTTACGCGAAGAACTTCGCGGCCGGCAATACAGAGTTCCTCATTAATTCATTCTCTGTGACTCCGTGGTTGAGGTTCATTCGAACCGTCTTGACCTGCCCGGCCCGCGCAAGGCAATGTGAGGCGTTCTGCGAACGGGTCGGAGCGGCATGCAAAACATCGTTCGGGCGTTTGTCCACCAGACGGGGCAGCATTGCGGCTCGTCGGCCGTCAGCCGGCTGCTGCGTTTCTACGGCCACAATTATTCGGAACCGATGTGCCTGGGGCTGGGCCAGGGGCCGGATTTCGTGTACCTCGCCGACCCGACGATGAGCCCGACGCACTGGTGGATGGGGCGCGGCGCGCTGCTGGAAATCGATTGCTTCGCCGCGCTCGGCGTGACGTGCGAGATTCGCCGCACGCGCGACGACGCCGAGGGTTGGCGCTGGGTGAAAGACGAAATCGACGCCGGACGGCCGGCGCTGATCGGCGTCGACATCCGCTGGCTCGATTACTATCGCACGCAGACGCACTTCGCCGGCCATCGCGTGCTGGTCGTCGGCTACGACGAGGATAAACAGACCGCGCTGCTCAGCGACAACGAATTTGCCGAGATGCAGGAACTGCCGCTGGCGAGCCTCGCCCGCGCGCGCCGCGCCGACGGCCTGCCGTTCCAACTGGAGAACGATTGGTTCGACGTGCGCGTGCCGCCGCGGCTGACGCCGCTGGCGCAGGCGACGCCGGCGACGATCGCCGCGATGGCGCGCCGGATGCTGTCCGACCGCGGCCCGAGTTTCGGGGTCGCCGCGCTCGCCGCGGCGGCGGCCGATTTGCCGCGCTGGGGCGCGGCGCCGGATTGGCAGTGGTGCGCGCGGTTCGCCTATCAGGTGATCGAAAAACGCGGCACGGGCGGCGGGTTCTTCCGCAAGATGTATGCGGCGTTTCTGCGTGAGGCCGCCCCGCATTGCGCCGACATTGTGCGGCTGGGCCTGGCCGAGCGCATGGCGGAAATCGCCGCGGGCTGGACGCAACTGGCGCAGCGCCTGCGGGCCGTCAGCGAAGCGCCGTCGCCGAGCGGCTTTGACGAAGCGGCGGCGCTGCTCGCCGACGTCGCCGGCCGCGAACGCGCGTGCTGCGAAGCGGCCGCCCGCTGCGCCTGCGCCGCGCCGCAGCGGGCCTAGGAGCGCGCGTGGCCGACTTCGTGCTCATCAATCCACCGCTGCCGCCCGGCACCCAGATGCCGAATTACCTGCCGCCGCTGGGCCTGCTGAGCATCGCCGCGTTCCTGCTGCGGCAGGGCGTGGACGCGACGGTCCTCGACGCCGCCGCGCTGAGCCTGGACCCGACGCGCGCCGCGCTGAAGGCGGCCGAGAGCGCACCGCTGATTTGCGGGTTGACCGTGCCGACGCCGGCGCTGCCGACCGCCGCCGAAACCGCCGCCAAGCTCAAGCAGTTGATGCCGGACTGCACGATCGTCGTCGGCGGCGCGCACCCCAGCGCGCGCCCCGAGGAAGTTCTCGACACCTACCGCTCGATCGATTACATCGCGATCGGCGAAGGCGAGGTCACGGCCTGGGAGATTCACCAGGAACTCGAACGCCGGGGCGAACCCGGCGCGGTCCGCGGCGTCGCGTTCCGCGACGGCGGCGTGATCCGCCGCAGCAAGCCGCGGCCGCCGATCGCCGACCTCGATGAGTTGCCCCTGCCGGCGTGGCACGTCTTGCGGCCGACGCCGACGGAATACGAGCCGAGCCCGCAATCGACGTATCGCCTGCCCTCGACGATTCTGGTGACCTCCCGCGGCGATCCGTACGCCGACGGCTACCGCGATCAAAGCGTCTTCGGCCGGAAACTGCGGCTGCACGGCGCGGCGCGGATTTTCGAAATGATGGAATTCCTCTACCGCCGCGAGGCGATCGTCGATTTCGCCCTGATGGACGAGAGCCTGCTGATCGACGAAGGCCGGCTTGTCGAGTTGTGCCGGCTGATTCAGCGCAGCGGCCTGCCGTTGTCGTTTTCCTGTCAGGCGCGGCCCGATCAGAGCCTCTCGGCCTTCGGCTGGCGCGAATTGGCCAAGGGCGGCTGCTGGCAGATCGTCTTCCACCTCGCGGCGGCGGAACCGGGCATGTTGAAGCGGTTCGGCGCGCGGTTCACCGTCGAGCAGGCGCTGGCGGCGTTGAAGGCGACGCGGGCGGCGAACATTGGCGCGCAGGTGCGCCTGCTGGTCGGCGGGCCCGGCGAAACCCGGACCACGCTGCGCGCGACGCGCCACTTCCTGCGCCGCGCGCCGCTCGACGATGTGGCGCTGGGCTATTTCACGCCGTACCCGGGCGCGGAAATCGCCGACGGGCTGCGCGGTCTCGGGCAAATCTACAACGGGCCCGGCGCGCGCAGCGAGTGGCTCGTCAATTTCGTGCCGACCGGGTTCACGCCGCAGAAATTGCGGCAGGCGCGGCGGCGGCTGTATCGGCGGTTCTACCTGCGCGCGGACGTGATGCTGCGTTACCTGCGGCGCCTGCGCCAGCCGGTCGCGCGCGCGGCGTTGCTGGCGGCGGCGAAGGCCTTCAGCCGGCGCATGTTTCGCCGGCCGTCGACCTGACCGGCGACGGAAAATCTCGTCCCGCCGACGGCGCGCGGCGTTGCAGGACGGGCCTTTGCGGGCCTTCGCGCGCGGGAAAGCCTGTGAAATAAGCAAAAAAATGCACCGAGGCGAATTATTTTCTTGACCGCGGACCGCAAACGGTGCTATCGAAAATCAACCCCTGGTTCAACAAAAGGAGAAAAACCGATGGCGACTGCTAAAAAACCGATGACGAAATCGGCGATCGCCGCCCACTTCGCGGAGAAATTCGCTCTGCCGAAGAAGGTCGCGGTCGAAGTGCTCGACGAGCTGGCCGCGCTGGCCGCCGCCGAAACCAAGAAAATCGGCGCGTTCACGCTGCCCGGCGTCGGCAAGTTGGTGAAGGCGAAACGCAAAGCCCGCATGGGCCGGAACCCGGCGACCGGCGCCACCATCAAGATCCCGGCCAAGACCGTGGTCAAGGCGCGCCTGTCCAAGGCTTTCAAAGAGATCGTGGCGCCCGGCGGCAAGTAAACACGCGCAGACGGCAAGATCGAAAAACAGAGCGGTCGTTCCGCTCTGTTTTTTTTTGAAGCTGGCGCGGAGCCGGCGAGCGACCGGCGCCGCGCTCGATTCCGCGCCCCGTCATAATGCGGTCGCGCGATGTTTGCGTCCGCGGCGCGGCCTTGGTAGAATCCGCGAACCTTCCTAACCGGCCAAAGGAGCTTTACGATGGGTGAGGCGAAAAGCGAAGAACAGCGATCGGAGAAGCATGCGGAGCAACGGCACAAGGCGGTGACGCAGGCGATCAGCCAGATCGAGAAACAGTTCGGCAAAGGCGCGATCATGCGCCTGGGGGACAGCGGACCGATCGAGCTCGTCGAGGCGATCAGCACCGGTTCGATCGGGCTCGATTTGGCGCTGGGCGTCGGCGGCCTGCCGCGCGGCCGCATTGTCGAGATTTACGGGCCGGAATCGTCGGGCAAGACGACCCTCGCGTTGCACGCGGTGGCCGAATGTCAGAAAAAAGGCGGCGTCGCGGCGTACATCGACGCCGAGCACGCGCTCGACCCGGTTTACGCCCGCAAGCTCGGCGTGCAAGTCGACGACCTGCTGCTGTCCCAGCCGGACACCGGCGAGCAAGCGCTGGAGATTTGCGAAGTGCTCGTGCGTTCCGGCGCGATCGACATTATCGTTATCGATTCCGTCGCCGCGTTGGCGCCGCGGGCGGAGATCGAGGGCGAGATGGGCGATCAACACGTCGGCCTGCAGGCGCGGCTGATGAGCCAGGCGTTGCGCAAGCTCGCCGCGATTCTTCATAAGAGCGACGCGCTGCTGATCTTCATCAACCAAATCCGCATGAAGATCGGCGTGATGTTCGGCAACCCCGAAACCACGCCGGGCGGCAATGCGCTGAAATTCTACAGTTCGGTGCGCCTCGACATCCGGCGCATCAGCACGATCAAAATGGGGCAGGACGCCGTGGGCAACCGGGCGCGGGTCAAGGTCGTGAAGAACAAAGTCGCGCCGCCGTTTCGCCAAACGGAATTCGACATCCTCTTCGGCCGGGGCATCAGCCTGGCCGGCGAGTTGATCGACCTGGGGGCCGCAGCCAACGTGCTCGAAAAAACCGGCGCGTGGTACACTTTCAACGAAAACCGCATCGGCCACGGCCGCGAAAACGCGAAAGCCTTTCTCGAGGCCAATCCCGACATCATGGCCGCGGTGCGCGAGAAGCTGATCGCCGCGGCGAAAAACGTCGAGATCTTCGTCCAGCCCGTCGCCGAAGAAGGGCCGGCGGAGGAGCAATAGGCCATGGCGGAGGCGCCGCCGCGCGTCGGACTCGATCTGCCCGGGCTGCTGCAAGCCGCGATGCAGAGCAATGCGTCGGACATCCATCTCAAGCCGGGGCGCTGCCCCGTGTTCCGGATCAACGGCGAACTCGTCGATCTGGCCAAGCACCCGAAGCTCACCGCGCCGGACGTCGCGCACACCGCCGAGACGATGCTCGACGAACGGCTCGTCGCGCTGTTCAAGGAGAACAACGAAGTCGACCTCGCCTACAGCCTGCCGGGCGTCGGCCGGTTTCGCGTCAACATCTATCGCCAGCGCGGCTCGATCGCGATCGCCATGCGGTCGATTCCCTATCAGATCAGGAACTTCGACGACCTGGGCTTGCCGCCGGCGCTGCACAAGATTTGCCTGGAGCGGCGCGGCCTGGTGCTGGTCACGGGCTCGACGGGTTCCGGCAAATCGACGACGCTGGCGTCGATGGTCGAGGCGATCAACAGCACGCGCACTTGTCATATCATCACGATCGAAGACCCGATCGAATTTCTTATTCGCGACAAGAAGAGCATCATCAGCCAGCGGGAAGTCGGCTTCGACACGAAGGGCTTCGGTTCGGCGTTGCGCGTCGCGTTGCGCCAGGATCCGGATGTCATCTTCGTCGGCGAAATGCGCGACTTCGAAACGATGACCACCGCGCTGCAGGCCGCCGAGACCGGCCACCTGGTGCTCTCGACGCTGCACACGACGGACGTGATGGAGACGATCTCCCGCGTGCTCGCGGTGTTTCCGACCCACCAGGAGGATCTGATCCGGTTCCAACTGGCCAGTTGCCTCAGGGCCATCGTCTGCCAGCGGTTGATCGCCCGGGCCGACGGCCGGGGCCGCGCGCCGGCGGTCGAGGTGCTGGTCAACAACGCCCGCGTCCACGATTGCATCCGCGACGCCAAAAAGACCGGCGAAATCCCCGACATCATCGCCCAGAGCTTCACGACCTACGGCATGCAAACTTTCGACATGAGCCTGATGCAGCTCGTGCAAAACAACATTATCACTATCGACGCCGCGCTGGAAAACGCGTCCAATCCGGGCGATTTCAAACTGCGCCTGCGCGGGGTGTCCGGCATTGACGAGGCCCGGTACGACGAATACCGGCAAGGCCAGCCGAAAAAGAAACCCGGCGGCGAAGGCGGCCAGGGCGGCCAGGGCGGCGCCGGCGGCGGCTTCGGCGATCTGTTGGAGAGGTTCTCGGAGTGAGCGTTTTCCTGGGTTACGCCCGCGAAATATTGCTGTCGATGCGTCCGAAACAATGGGTGAAGAACTTCATGGTCTTCCCCGCCGTGCTGTTTTCCGGCGGATTTCTCGTCGCCCGCAACCTGCTGCTCACGACGGGCTGTTTTGCGACGTTCTGCCTGCTCGCCGGCGGGGTGTATCTGTACAACGATCTGGCCGACGTGGAGCGCGACCGCAAGCATCCGACCAAACGGCTGCGGCCGATTGCGTCGGGCGCGCTGCCCGAGGCGATCGCGGCCCGGGCCGTCTGGCTGATCATCGGCGGGGCGTTCGCGTTGGCGGTCGCGCTCAGTCTGCTCAATCATGCGGCGGGCTGGCTATTTCCGCTCGTTTGCCTGGCGTATCTGGCGCTGCAAATCGCTTATTCGCAGAAGCTCAAGCACGTCGTGATTCTCGACGTGATGTGCCTCGCCCTCGGGTTCGACCTGCGCGTTTGGGCGGGCGGCGCGCTGCTGGGCATTCCCGTCAGTTTGTGGGTAATCGTCTGCACGACATTGCTGGCGTTGTTCCTCGGCTTCGGCAAGCGCCGGCACGAATTAACGCTGCTCAACGACGACGCGGCCAGCCATCGCAAGATTCTCAGCGAATACAACACCACGTTCCTCGACCAGATGATCGCGGTCGTTACGGCGTCGACGGTGCTGGCCTACAGCCTTTACACGACCAGCGAAGAGACGCTCAAACACGTCGGCCGCGGCGGCAAATACCTGCCGCTGACCATCCCCTTCGTGCTGTATGGGATCTTCCGCTACTTGTACCTGGTGCATCAAAAAGACAGCGGCGGCAGCCCGACGAAGACGCTCTTGACCGACGCCCCGATTCTGATCGACATCGGGATGTGGTTCGTCGCGATTCTTGTGCTGCTGTACTACCTGTAGCGTCGAGGGTTACGGCGCCGCCTGAACGCTAGCCCAACTTCGCCAGTTCAGGGGTCGTGATTCTGTAAATTCGCATACTTAGCTGCAAAAGTCGGCACTACATTTTGCGCCATTTGCCGGATGCGCAGGCGTTCGGGCAGGCGCAGACC
>Ga0181520_10005678_pt1 | contig 19699 bp, 20 predicted proteins | sample PEATcosm2014_Bin_29_FD_132451 | JGI IMG/M metagenome (GOLD analysis project Ga0181520, IMG submission 132451) | Peatland microbial communities from MTU Mesocosm Facility, Houghton, MI, USA - PEATcosm2014_Bin02_30_metaG | ecosystem: Environmental > Terrestrial > Soil > Wetlands > Peat | place...
GTTGTCGCCGGCAGTTTTGAGAAGTTGGAGGAGTGAATCCAACGAACTCTGATCGAAGGCGGCAACCATGGCCTGGGCGATGTAGGAGAAGAAGTGATTGATGCCGAAGCTTGCTCCCGGAAAGGGATTCACCCAGTAGCTTTCAAGTAGGCAGCAGATGATGAGCTGCAACAGGAACTTGGTCAGATCGCCGGCTAACACCGGATGATGGTGCAGCCGGAACGTCATGGTCGAGGTCTGCCAATTCACCACCATGCTGATCAGAGTAAAGAGCGCGATTGCACTCAGTTCCGTCATTCCAAGTTGAGTGAGCGCGCCGCCGTTCTGCGTCGTCAGATTGGTCAGATTGTTCGTGAACTGGTACAGCCAATCGACGCCGGAACTTGCGCTTGGAAGTGCCTGTGCCAACAATAATGTGGGAGCCATGACAGTCTCTCTTTCGGTTTCTCGTTCTGGGGTTACGGGATATACGTCTTCCAGGTCTTGCCCTCGTGAGCGGCGGCGGAACTATGCCGCTTCTTCTCCGCTTCGACCTTCTTCCGAAGCGCCTCGTTTTCTTGCTGGAGGTACTCGTTATCGTCCTTTTGTAGCTGAAGGATCTCGGCCGCTTTGGTGGCTGCTGCCGCTGCCTTCACCGCTTGGTCGCGTTGATAAATCACGGCACCGCCAATGACGGTCAGTGCCGCAAGGATTGCAAGGAGAATTTTCGTGTTGATGAGGTTCAGCATTGGGTCTCCGGGTTAAGGTAGATAGTTCTGCCAGGTACTTCCTTCGTTGGCTGCACTTGTGTCGTTTGTGGATCGCTGTGCCTGAACCGCTGCTGCCGTGTTCAAGTCCTGAGCAGCCGCATTTCGCTGTTGCATGTTTGCTACGGTCATTTGTGACGCTAGGCAGACCTGCATCGCGGCCTGTGACTGCATCTCCGTTAGCTGCTGAGCTTGGGCAGCGTTCAAGAGGTTCAACTGTTCCACCTCACTGTTCGTTGCGGAGGTTGTATCGAACTGCCCCTGAGTGAGCGCGCTAATTGCGGGAGCATTCTGGCCGCGGGCGGCCCGATACTGCCCGACTGCCGTCAGGCAGTCAGGGGAGACCGAATCGGACATCTCGACCATTGCCAGTTGGGAGAGTTGTGCGCTGTTCCCGACCGTTTGGCTTTGGAGGTAGGTGCTGGTTGTACTGTTTACCGGGACGCTGGCAGTCTTCCAGGCCATCGTCGAGGCACTCGGCGAATTGGTGTTTAGCGCGATGCTGAACCCCGCGGTTTCGCCAAACATATTTGCCACGTTAGCGTTCTTGAGAGCATTGAGAGTCGTCTGCCACTGCTGCTTGATCGAAAAGTGGGTAACGTTGTTCTCGATGGTCTTGAACTGGTTGAGGGCGGTCGTTGCCTGCGAGACGAGGCTTGCGTAGCTCGTCGGATCGAAGACGATGTCTCCAACGCCAAAGAGCGCAAAACCGGGCGTGGCCGTCGCAAGCAACAGTCCGCCCGCGATCAGGTATTTCTTCCGGCGGTTCAATTTCAGCTTCATAAGGACTCCTGAAGGGTTAGGGTTGGTTGCACTCAGAGCAGGTGGGGTCCATCCGCTCCGAAAGCTCGGTGAAGCTTGTGGCCACTCGATGAAAGAAATCCGTCACGTCGCCGGCCAACTCGATGCAGTTCGGAACACTCCTGAGACCGCCGCCGAAAGACAAGTGAACGAAACCACAGGCGAGGATCGTGGCCAGAGGTACGGCGGTTGGAAGCACTAGCCTAGTGACGCTGCTCTTCATGGTGTTCTCCAGCGATTCATTACAGGGTCGGATCGACGCGATGCTCGGCGTAGGAGGGAATCAGGATGTCCGTGCCGATGTACACGCGAGCGCGAGAGCCTTCCTTTAGGGTGATAACGGGCAAGCGGTTCAGAAAGTGATTCAGTATCTGCTCGCCTTCAGTGGCGGATTGCTCCGAGATGCCATTCCGTATCTCCGTTGAGGGCGCAAGAACGCTGCCGTTGTTGCCGATCTGCGCAAGGCCGCCAAGTCCGCCAACGGCCGCAGCCGCGGCGAATGCCTGGAGGTAGCCGTGATCGACCTTCGTGGCGAGTCCGGTAGTTCCCAATGGGTCAAGGCCGACGTACTTGTCTAATTCAATTGAGAATCCGTCCGGGCATACGGCTCGATGGAACGTGACGAACATTTTGCGCTGCTGCGCATTTCCGACACTCTGGACGGTCCCGATCAGGCGGGTTCCTTGCGGCATGAGCAGTTGCTGGTGATCGTGCGAATAGTAGTCGGTGGTGAGCATGATCAGAATTGGACCCGCCAAGCCGCCGTCGATGTGGTTTGTCACCACACCCTCAAGCACCGTTCCCTCGAATATTCGGTAGAGCCTCCCCTGATAGTTGTCAAAGTCATAGGGCGCCATCGGATCGACCTTTGCCGCAGGTTTTGTCTGCCGCGTGTCTGCCAATTTGCCAGCATCGGGCGCATTAAGATTGGCGGTTTCCGCTGAAGCACTCGTGGGAGCCTCCTCTCGCTCCGCTAGCACGGTGCTTGCTGGCGACGCTGCCGGGGGGGCGGCACTTTGATGGCTGAAATCGATAGCGACCGTGTCGCTATTCAAAGCGTCCTGATGCAACTTTTCGCGTTCCAAAGCCTTCTGCTTGGCTTCGGCTTGAGCCTGCGAGACATTCGAGGTTTGTTGCGGAGCATTCGGACTGTCTCCATAGATGGCATCGCGCTGGGCGGCGGTCATCCTGGGCGTTCCATCCGCCTCGGGACCAGGCACGGCCTGCTCTTGCTGAAGCTGCTGCATCTCGGCAGCGAGGGCGTGCTGGCGTTGCTGATCTTCCGCATCCCTTCGCGCCTGCATCTGTTGCTGGGTCTCAAAGCTAGCTACTTGCTGCGGGTTCGCAGTCGAGGGTCGCATTGGCAATGCGCTCGGCGGCGCGGATCTCTTCTTGCCGCTGACGAGGCTGGACACGTTGGCGATACCGATCAGGGCGACAATGGCGACCAGCGCGATCACGACAGGCGTGCTCTTCTTGACCGGTCCAACAGCTTCACGCTGCGCCGGAACAGTGGCGGGCGGATTTTCATTGATCTCGGGCATGGCTAATTCTTCTCCGCATTTGCTTGAGAGTTGCGGTGGAAGTCCACACGCTTCTTGCCTATGGCGAGATACCCGTTGTCGAGCTGCTTCGGAACTGTATAGAGGCCGCCGTTGTAGTCAAAGTTGATGAGCGATCCCTTTCCATCCTTTAGCTCGTAAAGCGCGGGTGTCTCCTGGAATTGGCCCCGCAGATAGGTGAACTTGTCATCCCGCCAGATTTGCTGGAGGCCCAATTCCTTGGCCTTTTTTGCGTCCCATGTGTAGTCGAAGTGAAGACTGCCGGGATATTGGCTTCGGTACGTCTCGGCTTTGACTTCTTCGGCCTTCAACTCGGCGGTCTGCGCCGCCTTCGCCGCGGCTGCATCCTGTCTGGCCTTCTCCAAGTCGGCGGCTGGTACGAATACAGGCATCTCGGTCAATCTGTCCTTGGCCGCCTTGTCGCCCGGCACAAGGAAGATCTTTGAGTCGAAGTGATCGTCGGCATCGCTCGTTACCTCTTGGAGTTGCAGGGTGTATTCGTTGCCGTGGTCGGAGACTATGTGAATGTCCGTCGTCGCATTGGCGAGCTTAGGCTTTACGCTGATAAACCTGCTGGCAACGTGGCCGGCATCGAAGACCCAATCCACGGTGTCCCCGCCGAAAACAGTTGCGACCTTCTCCTTGTCGGGAAGCAAGATCAGGGTCGATTGCAGGAGGCCCGCGCGAATCGTTGGGGGAGTTTGTGCCTCGGAGACCGTGACTGAACGCGGGGCGCTGGGCTCAAGGTGATGTGGAGTGGGGGCGGGAGACGCATGCGCGATCCCGCAGGCAAACGAGAAGAGAGAGGTAATGGCGAGGATCATCGGCGGTTTCATAAGGCCCCTTTTGTGGTGGAATGAACTCGTTACTCTGACTCGCCTTGGGCGAAACGAGCGATGCCCTCGGATAGTCCGTATTTCTCAATTAGCCTGGTGCGGCGAACCCGGTCCTTTGGCTTTGTCGAAAACGTTGCGTAGCTGCGGCTGTCGAGATTTAGCGTGACGACCTTCGTTAATCCATCACGCCGGATGTAGAGTCCTTCGCGGTCCTGCAAACTCTCAAACAGTGCGATCTGCTGTTCGTTCATCTTGAACAGCTCGGCATAACGCTTGCGGTTGAAGGTTGCGTCCTTTAGGAAAAGGAACGATGTGCAGGAATTCACGATGCTGTCCGCATTCGTTCCAAGGTCATCGGCCGATTGGCCGATCAAGGTCACGCCGCCGAGATTCTTGCGGACGGTCTTAATGGAAGCCAACGCGCCGTCGAGCAATTGCTTGTTTTTCATCGAAGAGAAGATCTCTTCGATCAGGATGTGCTTCGGTACGCCAAGATTGGCTGGGTTGTAGAGAACGTCATTGATGCGCCGGAGTAGCCAGACCATGAGCGGTTCAATGAGGTCGGCATACTGTTCGTTATTCACGCCCTGGAAGTCGAAGCATTGGAGGCGGGAGAGTGAAAGGCCGTCTTCGATGTTGTCGAAGACAGCGCTGTAAATGCCCTTGCCAACCCACTTCGATAGATACCGGTCGAGCTTCTTGGGGAGAAAGAGATTTGACAGTCTGCGATTGGCGGGGTCGAGCAGGTACATATCCTGCACGGCCTTATGGATCACATCCTCGTCTTCAGGCTCCAGTTCGGCACCGCCGTTGGTTAACAGCAACTTGGCGAAGGAGTAAAGAAACTTGATATTGCTTTCGGTCGGCTCCAGCGCGAAAGGGTTCACTCGGGGGCCATCCTTGCCGACCCGATCGACCTTACCGCCATACAGTTCGACAACGCTCTCGTAGCTGCCGCCAATGTCGAAGATGTAGGTGAAACCGCCGTATTTCTGTTCGAGGGCCACGAGCGTATTGCCGTGGACTGATTTCCCCGTGCCGGTCGGCCCGATGATCAGCATGACCCGAACTCCGTCAACATAAACGTCCTGAAAGAACGGAGTCCGTGTGCGGGTCTCGAAGATGTTCAGATACTCGTTATCGAGATCTTCCGAATGCGGGTGTCCTATATGAGGGGCGAATACAGAGGAGAGTCGGGCGTGGTGATCCTCTGCTAGCCAGATGGGGAAGACATTGAACTTATGATTGCCAGGGAACATCGCATAGAACGCCGATAGGTTCCCAAGGGTTTCCTCCATCACTTGAGCGCGGGCATCCACAAAAACCCGGTGCACAGCGGGAGCGATGCCGCGAAGCTGCTCCGGAGTGCGCGCGGCAAGTAGAAGCCGAAGGGAGAACTCGCCCTGGGCCTTCTTGTCGAGCGAACGAATGACATCGCTGAGATCGTCAACATTGTTATTGGCAGCCCTGGCTCCAGCGCCCGTCTCCAACGAGGCCGTATCCCGTCCGCTCATTACGCGAGTCAAGACGCCAACTTTGAAGAACGAGATGAACTTCTCCTGGGCGTCGATCTCCCTGCGTGCGGCGGACGTAGACTTGACGCGCCATGTCGTGCACAGCACACTGTCGCAATCGAGTGTTAGCAAATTCGAGAAGAGGCACGGCCGCGATGCATCAGGTGTGGTCTTCAATGAAAACATCTGGATATGCCGCTTGCCGACCTGTACGTGATCGCTGTGCCACGCCACCGGGCACTTTACAATCTGCCGATCCACGCCGGTGTCGCAGCGGAGCTCGTCTTGGCCGGCCCACTCTTCCAGATTGAACAGATAGCTGAAGAACTGAAAGGCCGCGTTCTTTCCGAGCATCCTGAGTCCCAGCGAACTGCCGAGGTGTCCTTCTAGCAGACTTGCAGTCTTCTCCAAGTCGGAAAGCATCCGGGACGTTTCCAGAGCGTTGTCCTTCGGTGTTCGCTCGAAGGCCTTCACCTTCGACGGCTCCAGCGTGAGGCACCAGTGAAGATCGATTCTCCGAAAGGCCGCGTTCTGCTCCAGGAAGCCGAGACGATTACTTGCGAAGTTTTCTGTGACCTCGTTTGCATACCGTTTCTGGCGAGGAAGCGTGAATCCGGACATCACGCGGGTGTACTGATAGAGGCAGGAGCCTTCCGGAAGTCCGCGCAAAGCGCCTTCAATAGAACGAACCCGCGACTCCAATTCCAGGTCCGTCATCCCCTCCTCATCAAGGCCCGTGAGGGAGAAAAGGCAACCGTATCCCCCGCCTTTCAGGGCGAAGACATTTGGTCCGACGAAGCGTGATATCGGAACGATGCTGCAGGCAGCACCCGCCTTCGCGAACCACGGGGTGTGTTTGAGCTGTTCAGTATTTGCGCGGGTCATAGTAGCTCTTCTGGCTGAGGCTGAGGCCCCAGAGTTGGAACATCTTTGGGTGATTGCGCACGATGAGCCACGCGCCGCCTGCAAGTGTCGGGAAACTGAGAATGGCCAGCATTCGGAACCCAGCGAGAAAAACCGTTACGGTCACAAACACGATGACCATCCACGTCGAGAGCTCAAGCCCGAGCTTGGCCCTCGGCCTGTTCAATGCCTGATTGATCGGTAACGGTTCTCCCCGCCTGGTGGTGTGCATGGCAGCCTCCTACATTGACTGCCCGGTGAGAGAACCAATCCAACCCGCTCCCCAGCCGAGTATTCCGGCGCCAAACAGCGCGCCGAAGAGGCCAGGAATGGCGTCCTGAAAGCGACCGCTCATCATCCGAATGCCGGCGAAGATCAGACCGCCAAAGCAGATGACAGCGCCCGCATAGATGGCGAACGTCTTGAACGTGCCCATTAAAGTTTGAGCCCCCGAGAAGTCCATCGTTCCCTGGGCGTGAGCAACGCCCGCGAAAGCGAGCGCAAAGAGAGTTGGAGCGAGCACGCGAAACGCGTGATCGAGTTTGTTGGGAAGGGACTGCGACCACTTCTTGCAGAGTGGCCAACTGAATTGAGCAATTCTGTGGGGGGAGACAACAGGGATTTTGCGGAACATCGGCACCTCCAGCGACTGGAATCAGTCGGGTATGCCGAGACATTAGGCGAGATCTGGAATCTCGTCCAATGCTTTATCGCGATGGCTTTCCATGCCTAAACGAGATGGCCAATCGCTTCGAGCGTTGTCTCGCAAAGGTTTACTTCGTGGGATGGTCATTCATGCCAAACGAGAACTTCTGCTGATCTTGTTTGTTGGTCACCCTTTGGGGAGGCTTCTTTTCCGCGGTTGGCTCTGCAATGGAAAAGCGCTTTTCAACGTCGCGGAGAAGTAATGGAAGAGCATGTTGATCGTGCTCCTCTCTATATGCGATCGCCGAATCGATGGTCCATTTCACTCCCTCAATCGGTCTGGTAGTAAGGTCATTTTGCAGAGGTTCGCTTTGACGGATGAGAGCGACGCATATACGTTGTCTCACCATCCACTGCACATGCTCAGAGTTGAACGTGGGCTTGTTCATTTTCGGTGTGATGCCCTGGGCCTTAAGCATTTCGAGAAGCCGCTCGTGTGCTCGCGGATGGTGTCGCGGATCGCTGAAAATCGCGAGTCTGCCATTCAACTCTTGAGTGGGTAATTCATCCCATCGGGCCAGTGGATCGTCTTTGCGTATGCAGACTACTAACGGTTCATGCATGATAGGTTGGACACGGTAACCGTCTGGCATAATAGGGAGCGTGACTAGCGCAGCGTCCAGTTCCGCAGAAATGAGCCGATTTATGATGTCTTCCGTATCACCAGTATCCGGCTCAATTTCTCCCTTGGGAAACAGATCGCGATATGCATCGCAGACAGTACTGATGACGCTGTGTTCTACGAATGGGGTGAAGCCGAGTCGAAACGGTCGCAACGCAGCCTGATGAATAGCCTGTATAGCGTTCACTATGTCGATGCGTGTTTGGAGGAGTTCTCGGGCGAACCTAAGAAGCGATTCACCGGCGGCAGTCAGAGTAGTTCCGGCTCGATCGCGCTCGAATATCTGAATCTTGAAAGCATCTTCAAGGTCGCTGATCTGGCGGCTCAGGGCAGATTGAGCCACATGGAGCCGGCTTGCAGCCGCCGTGATTGTACCCTCCTCGGCAATCGCGATAATGCTCTTGAAATGCTTGAATTCGAGATGATCGTAGTTGCTCATGGACATGCCCCCCGATACTCAGCAAAGCGGTGGTGCTGTCGTGACAGGAACTCCGAATCGTAACTTCTTTCTCATCAGTTAGAACCAAAATCGGCAACAAAAGTTGCTATCCGCAGGGCAACCATTTTCGGGCACCATCTCGCGTGAGCATGGAAAGCCATCGCCAGAAAGCATTGGACGCGTCGCCGGTGCCTGCTTGAATCTTGACGAACAAGTGATGTTCGAGAACGTCAATTGGAGGAAATTGCGTGAGCCACAACCTCATACAAGAGCTGGAATCACGTCATGGAGCTATGAAGGTCTCCGAACTCACCGAGCTTTTGGGCGTGGATGACAAGCACATTTATCGAATGGCAGCGCGAGGTCAGCTGCCTAGTTTTCGAGTCGGAGGCGCCGTCCGGTTCGACCCCCAGGAGGTTGCAAACTGGCTGCGGCTGAAATATGGCCGTCCACAGCTTTCGGCCAAAAAAGTACCACACGGAGAGCAGGCACAGACCAGTGGGGCGTCGAATGCTGCGTAGATTCTCCCTCCGACCCCATCGACCTGGTCCCGCCAAGGCTTTGAGGCTAGGCACACGATGGAAGCTCGTGACTTGTACCGCACGGACTTGAACGCCTTAACTGCGGATACGAGTTGTGCCGTCGCGAATTCGTCCAACGATCCGTTGGACAATTCGAACCCACTTTTCGGACTACTTCTTCGCTTTGTTCTTCTTGAGTTCCGCTTCCAGCTCTTTCGTAGTTGGCAGATTCCCCCGCAACTTTGTAGGCAAGCTTGTAGTTAGCCGGTAAGCCGATACTCCGATCGGTCTTGTCGCTTCGCGAAGCGCATATTCAGCGATAATCGCGTTCTTTGATTTGCAGAGGATAATACCGATACTGGGTTGGTCATCCTGATGGCGCATGAGGTCGTCGATTGCCGCCAGATAGAAGTTCATCTTGCCGGCGTGCTCAGGCTTGAAGGGTCCCATCTTCAGGTCGATGACAACAAAGCAGCGCAGTCTTATGTGGTAGAAGAGCAGATCAAGCTTGAAGTCTTCGCCGCCGATTTCGAGCGGATACTGGCTGCCAACAAAGGCGAAGCCGACACCGAGTTCAAGCAGGAATTTGCGGAGGTGCTCCAGTAATCCACCTTCGAGTTCCTTTTCCCGCGCGTCTTCAGCGAGCGTCAGAAAATCAAAGTTGTAAGGGTCCTTCAGAGCCTGTTGGGCGAGTTCCGATTGCTGTGCCGGCAGTGTCGCTCGGAAATTTGTCTGTGCCTTACCTTGCCGCCGATAAAGGCCGCTTTCAATCTGATGGACGAGCACGTTGCGGCTCCAGCCGTGTTCAATCGCCCGATGAATGTACCACTCGCGTTCTGCCGGTGTCTTCACAAGGTCCAGAAGTCGAACATTGTGGCCCCACGGAATTTGTCCAACAACCTGTTGGACAATTTGCTCATCAGGCCACGCCTCTGCAAACGCCCGCATATAGAGCAGGTTCGTTCTTGAGAAGCCGGTCATTCCCGGAAACTCACGATGCAGGTCTGAGGCGAGGTGTTCCACGACCTTAGCGCCCCATCCCGCCGCGCTCTGGCGCTTTAGGATCTCCCGGCCAACCTGCCAGTAGAGAACGATAAGTTCGCGGTTGACGGCGAAGACCGCTTTGACTTGGGCGGCCCGAATCCTCTGCTTCAAGTCTTGCAGGAATTCGTCGTATCCGGCCGGGCGGGTGATGAGAGAGCGGGCTACCATTTGATTGGCTTGATCCTAGCACTTTGGCCAACTCTACTGGAGTTGGGATGTTTGAAAAAGCCACCAGCGATGGTGGTTTTTTCCATTCGAGGGAAGACTCAGGCGACCAGCGACGCCAACTCGCCGCTGTTGACCTTCATGGCGGCGTCCTTGGAGCGAACGCCCTTCAGGTAAACCATGGTCGATTGGATGTCACGGTGGCCGAGCCAGGACTGAACTGTGCGGATGTCCACGCCGTCACGAAGATGGTTGGTCGCGAATGTGTGCCGGAACTTGTGCAGGAAAAAGTTCATGCAATATGGTCCCTCAGCGCACTTGTTGCCATGCTCGGTCACGCAATGTCCGCAGTTCAGCTCGGCACGCTCCGCCACGCGTTTGACGACCATGTCCATCTCGCTGTCCGGCCGCCCCTTCGTATTGCCGAAGACAAAATCGTGCGGCCTCGCCATTTTGCGCTCTTTCCGCTTGCGCAGGCGTTCTATCAACCCTGCGGGAAGCGGCACGGTGCGCTCCTCCCAGTTCTTCGGGGTAAAGCCCCACTTCGTCTTGGCAGTCACGCGCACGATCTGATGCCGAAAGTCGAGATCCAGATACTGCAGATAGCGAATCTCCTGGTCGCGGAAACCGGAGCCAAGGATGAACTTCAGCATGTCGGCTTCATCCTCGGTTGCGACCTTGAACATCGCTATCAGCTCTTCGGCCTCATACATCGGCCGGATGGCATCGACGTATTTAGGCCAGTCGCCCTTTTCCATCAAACCCGAGCGCCCATGCTTCTTGAACAGTTGCAACACCGTCACGACTTTGTCGTACACTGTGCGCGCTCCCAGACCTAGCTCATAACAGTGGGTCATAAAATCAAGCACGTCTTCTCGCTTCGCGTCCTCCACATACTTCTTTTTGTAAGCGGCGCGGAGCAGGGTATCGAGCGTGTAGCGGTAGGTTAGATGGGTGCGAGGCTTGCGCTGCATCTTCACATATCGCAGATAAGCGTCAATGGCATCACCGATTGTGGTCTTGGGCGCGACCTCTGGCTCTGGATCGGGTGAGGCAATCAGGCCGTCGCGGATCGCGCGCAGCTCGATGGCCTTGCGGCGGGCCTGGTCGATGGCCTCGTCTTTGGCAACGGCAGTGCGATAGCGCCGACCGCTCCGGCCGCCAACACGCCATTCGATGTAGTAGGCGCCTTCTGGATGGACTTCAAGCTGGCCGTTGATGCGGACACGATCCTTGAGCCGTCCGTTGGCTTCAGGAACGACGGAGGCAAAGCGCCACCCGTTGGGTGTCTTGATTTTCTTGATGAGGTTGACGCGATCCGCGTAGTCGGGAGCGTTGAGAAGAGCGCCGAGGGGCTTGGGGGTGGGCATCCAAAATGTCCTCCTCTGGGCCATAGCTTATCAAAGCGTGGACACCAACGTGGACACCAAGGACTTATCTTACTGATTCCAAAGGTAGCCGGTTAGAAGGCAGCGCTCTAACCAAACTGAGCTACGTCCCCAGAAGCCGGCGCGGGGACGCCATAAGGGCGCTGCGCTTTCGCTCCTGCAACGAATATAAGTGTAGCAGAAAGAGCGGCCCGCGGGGCGCGGACCCGTGGACGCAATTGCGCATTCAGGCGCCTCGGAAATCCGCGTTGCGGAGCAGCCTGCCGGCATGCTAGAAAATTACGACGCTCCCCCTCAAGCAATTCCATCTTCCCGTAACGAAAAGGAGAATCCGCATGGAAAACGCCAATCGGCGACTGATGTGGCATGGATTGCTCTTGTTTCTGCTGGGCCTGCTGACGGGCTTTGCCGAGCCGCACTTTAGCAACGTGCGCATGGGTCTCGCCGCGCACCTTGAAGGAGTGATGAACGGCATTCTTCTGCTGGCTCTGGGAGCGATCTGGCCTCAGGTGAAACTGGGGCGAGGCGCACAAGCGGTTGCGCTCTGGACGGCGCTCTACAGCGCCTATGCGAACTGGTTGTTTACGATGCTCGCAGCAATCTTCGGAACGGGCGCGTTGTCTCCCATTACCGCGCCGGGGTTCAAGGCTCAGGCGTGGCAGGAGGGACTGGTAACCGCCGGGCTGATGAGTGTAGGCATTGTCGTGGTCGTTTCCACTGTGATTTTTCTCTGGGGTCTTCGTGGCAATGCAGCAAGAACGTAGCCTGGCCGCAGATCCGTTGCAAAACGCTCAACGTGCCGTATCGGTAAAACGATGGTTGATCTTCAGACCGAAATCGCCGCTCGCGCGCCGCGTCCGGCGGGCATGTAGCCCATGTCCATCGAAATGCCGCGCACGCACTGCAGCAGATGATTGGCGATCGAGGGCAGCTTTTGCGCGGTGACACGGAACGAGGGTCCCGACACACTCACTGCCGCGACCGGCAGCCGCTGTGCATCCAGAACCGGCACCGCGATACAGCGCAGACCTTCTTCGAGCTCCTCATCGTCCACCGCGTAGCCGCGACGCCGCGTCTTTTCGAGCTCCGCGCGCAGAGCTTCGGGCGTAGCGATGGTGCGGGAGGTCATGCGCTCATAGCGTACGCGTTTCAGAATCTCGGCCGCCCGTTCCGGGGGCAGAAATGCAAGGATCGCCTTGCCCACCGAGGTGCAATGCACCGGGTTGCTGGCGCCGATGCGGGTAATCATGCGCACCGAGCGCGAGGGCTCGATTTTGTCGATGTAAATGACGCGCGCCGCCTCCAGAAGAGCAAGGTGCGCGGTCTCCTCCGTCTCGGCAACCAGACGCCGCAGGTGCGGCTGCGCGCGGTCGCGGAGATCGTATTGCTCAATCGCCCGGTTGCCGAAGTCGAACAAACGCAGGCCCAGGCGGAACTTGCCGTTCACGGTCCGCTCCACCATGCGATGCCGCTCCAGAACCATCAGAAAGCGGTGCGCCGTGCTCTTGTGCAACTGGAGTGAGGCGGCCACCTGGGCCAGGCCCAGCGGCGTTTCGCTTTCACCCAGCAGATCCAGTACGGCAAAAGCTCGGTCGAGGGCTTGGACTTTATAGGTGCCTTGAGGGGCTGCGTCTCGCATGTTGATCCTTGGTTCCGTGCTTTGAGTTCATGTCTAGATTCTCACATGATGGGACGCGAGTCAACAGGTGGAACGCAGGCTTTTGCTGGTCGCGAATATATCGTCTGAAACCGCTGAATGAACGGCCTCGGCCCCGGGATCACAGGCCGTTGAGCCTGGCCTGCGCGAGGCCGCCTCGGAGATTCGCAACATCGTCAAAGCCGCTGCCCTTCAAGGCGCAGGCAGCGAGATATCCGCGCTGACCCTTCTGGCAATAGACGAGAATTCTGCGATCATGCGGCAGCTCGCCAAGGCGGTCGCGGAGTTCACCCAGTGGAATCTGCACGGCGTTCGGGAGAGCGCTCGACTCAGCTACTTCGCTGTTTTCGCGAACATCGAGAAGGAATTCTCCATTCGGCCTCCAATCTTCGGGCGAGATGGTTGCCACATGGCCGCGCACGATGTGACCGGCCACGAATCCGGCAGTGTTGACCGGATCGTTGGCGGAGCCGAACGGTGGCGCGTATGCCAGGTCGAGGCCTTCGAGATCGAAGACGGTCATCTTGCCGGCGATGGCAGTGGCAAAGACGTCGATGCGTTTGTCGACTCCGTCTTCGCCCACAATCTGCGCGCCGAGGAGGCGCCCCGTTCCTTCTTCGGCGAGGATCTTGATCCGCATCGGCCTTGAGCCGGGATAGTAGCCCGCGTGGTTGGGGTCGATAGTAACGCTCGAGAAGAAGCTGAATCCGGCTTTGGCAGCCTGTGCACTATTAAGGCCGGTGCATGCTGCGGTCATGTGCAAGACACGGACGATGGAAGTTCCAAGCGCACCAGGATAGAAAAAGTGCTCGCCCGCCGCGTTGGCTCCTGCGATGCGGCCCTGACGGTTAGCAGGGCCGGCCAGGGGAATGCGGGTGCGCGCACCGGTAAGCATGTGGGTGGTTTCAGCGGCATCGCCTACGGCGTAGATGTCAGGATCAGAGGACTCCATGCGGGCGTTGACTTTGACGCCGCCGGTGAGGCCGATTTCAAGCCCAGCGTGTTTGGCCAACTCGACCTCGGCGCGAACGCCCACGCTCAGCAGGATCAGCTCCGCCGAAACGAATGCGCCTTCGGCCAGCTGGACGCCGTGCCCGCTGAAGGATTTTGCTTCCGTGCCGGTCATGACGGCGAAATCGTTGCCCCGCACACAGTTTTCGAGATGCGTGGCCATATCGTGGTCGAGCAGCGGGAAGATGTGGGGAAGTTTCTCAATCACGGTCACGTGCATGCCGCGACGATGGAACGCCTCAGCCATTTCGAGGCCGATAAATCCGCCACCAATCACTGCTGCTGTTCGCGGCTGATGCGAGTCAGCGAAGGCAATGATGCGATCCATGTCGGGCACGTCGCGAAGGGTAAAGACCTTGGGCAGATCTGCGCCGGGGATGGGGGGAACGATGGGCTTTGCGCCCTGGCTCAGGATGAGCTTGTCGTAGGGGAAATCTTCTTCAGAGCCGTCGTCACACCGGACCCGGATGATCTTGCAGGAACGGTCGATGGAGAGGACCTCGTGGTTCACATGGACCCGGACGCGCGAGCGAGCCCACATCTTTTCCGGTGTCATGATGAGGAGCTTCGAGCGGTCCTGAATCTCGCCGGCGATGTGATAGGGCAGACCGCAATTGGCAAAGGAGATGTAAGGGCCGCGCTCGAAGATGGAGATCTCAGCCGATTCATCGATGCGCCGAGCCCGGGCAGCGGCAGAAGCGCCGCCGGCCACGCCGCCGACAATGAGGATCCTGCGTACAGATTTCATGCTTTACTCCTGAATGCAGTAATGACAGGAACTGTCGCGTCCACGGTTCCAGGGCATCCTGGCAAGCAGGAGGGCCATTCCGCAGGTGCCGGTGACGCCGGCAAAGAGGAGTCCACAACCGATGACGAGCGGCAAGACCGCGAACCACCGGTTCACGGCCAGCGCCAGAATCGTACCGGCTGCTGAAAGCGCCCCGACGACAATTTGAACCTGCCGCATAAGCGGGAGTACGCCGCTGACGCCGCGATGGACGGGAAGTCCGGCGTCGATCCAGGCCTGCGTGCCACCCTCGACCAGAACGCAGTCGTCACATCCGGCACGCCCGAACTGTTCGATGGCCGCGCTCGCGCGTGGGCCCGCCTGACAAAGCACGTAGATGGGCGTGCCCGGCTTGTGCTCCGCGAGAAGAGTTTCGACCCTCAACTCGTTGAGTGGGATTAATCTTGCGCCCGGCACATGTGCACTGGCATATTCAGGTGGTGTGCGGACATCCAGCAACTCATGGGTATTGCCGGCGCCGAGAGTGGCCGCCAGCACGGCGGGTGAAATGCTTTTGCACTTGATTTCGATCATGTTATATGTGATCATATGATCACTCGGTGATATATGTCAAGCACCAGGACAACACGAAGCCTGACCGACGCCGAACTGGAGAAGGTGGCGGGACAATTCCGCCTGCTGGGCGAGCCCATGCGCCTGAAGATTCTGCAGGCACTCTGCCTAAACCCTTTGACCGTTGGCGAAATTGTGGCCGCGACGGGCGCAACGCAGTCGAACATTTCAAAGCATCTTGCATTGCTGACACTGGCAGGGGTTATTACGCGCCAAAAAGGCGGCCAGTTTGTCTACTACGGAATGAGCAATCCGCTGACGATGAAGCTTTGCGAACTGGTGCACAAGGAACTGCTAAAACAATCGTGAGCCCTGCTTAACGCATTCCCGTTGTCGCTTGGCTACGCTTCCCTGCCTTCGCCCAGTTCTTCGTCATCGATCTTGTCGCCTTCGCCGGGCGCGAGAAACAGGTTGGCTTCCAGGCCGTGCTGACGGGTGTAGAGGTCGTAGTAGCGGCCGCCCAGGGCAAACAGCTCAGCATGGTTGCCGCGCTCGACGATGAGGCCCTGTTCGACCACTAAGATCTGATCGGCGCGGCGAATGGTCGACAGGCGGTGTGCGATGACGAAGGTAGTCCGCCCGTGCATGAGCTCGGCGAGGCCGCTTTGGATCATGGCTTCAGATTCCGAGTCGAGCGAGCTGGTGGCCTCGTCGAGAATGAGAATGCGCGGCGCGGCAAGCAAGGCCCGCGCGATCGACAGACGCTGGCGCTGCCCTCCCGAAAGCTTGACGCCACGCTCGCCCACAATGGTGTCGTAGCCCTCGGGAAAGCGCTCGGCGAACTCGTCCACGTTTGCGGTGTGGCAGGCGAAGAGAAACTGCTCCTCAGTCGCAGCGGGGCGCGAAAACATGATGTTCTCGCGGATGGTGCCGTCGAAGAGAAACGATTCCTGCAGCACCACGCCGAGTTGCGAGCGAAAAGTGTCCAAGTTCACGGTGGCGAGATCGATATCGTCAACCAGCACGGCGCCTTTAGTCGGCGTGTGGAAGGCGCAGAGCAAACTGATGATGGTGGACTTGCCCGAGCCCGACGAACCTACCAGCGCGGTCACCGTTCCCGGCGCGGCTTTGAAGCTGATGCCGTGCAGCACGGGTTTCTCGGGCGTGTAAGCGAACTCCACATTTTCAAACTGCACGCGGCCCTCGATAGGCGGCATTTTCACGGTGCGCCCCGGGGTCTGATTCTCTTCGAGCTCAGACATGATCTCGTGGGTGCGATCCAGCCCGGCAAACGCCTCAGTCAATTGCGTGCCGATGTTCACCATCTGGAAGACGGGCGCGATCATAGTGGCCAGAAAGAAGTTGTAGCTAAAATAACTACCTACGGTCCACGTGCCGTGCAGCACGGCATGTCCACCCAACCACATCACCAGCGCAGATACGATGCCCAGAACTGTGGTCGAGGCCGACCCAAGCAGGCTGGTCATGGTGAGCGACTTCATCACATTTTGCAAAAGCCGATCGACGCCGCCGGCAAAGACCGTGGCCTCGCGTTCTTCGGCGTGATAGCCCTTGATGACGCGCACGCCGCCGAGCGATTCCGTCAGGCGGCCCGTGACTTCGGCGTTGATCTTGCCGCGCTCGCGGAAGATGGGGCGAATCGTCTTGAATCCGTACTGCAGGACGAACACAAAAACGCCGAGGACCGCAAAGACCGTAAGCGTGACGCGCGTGCTGAGGTACATCAGGTAGAAGAAAACCATGACCGCCGTCAGGAGTCCGCCAAGAAACTCGACTAACCCGGTACCGACCAGGTTGCGCACGCCTTCAACATCGGTCATGATGCGCGCGACCAGCGTGCCCGTGCGGTTCTCGTCGTAATAAGCCACGGAAAGCAGTCCCACGTGGCGCTGCACCTGGCGGCGCAATTCGGCGATCAGACGCTGCCCTGCCTTGGACAGCAATTGCGTGAGCGAGTAAGAGGTAATGGCCTGCACTGCCATGGCAGCAAACACGATCAAGATGATGCGAGAAAGCAGTTCGGGGTGCGGATGCTGCGGTGAAAGTGCCCCGTCCAGCAGTGGCTTCGACATGAAGGGCAAGACGAGACCAGCGAAACGGTTGATGAGCATCAGCACGAGGCCGCCGAAAATGAGGCCCTTGCGCGGAGCGACGAGGGCCTTGACTTCAGGCCAGATTTTTCTCAGGTTCGGCTTAGGCTTTGCGGGTTCGGTCTGGCCGGCGCGTGCGCTTCGTCCGTGCGGCGAGCGCTCGGCGCGCATGCCCATTCCGAGTCCCCCGCCGCGAAATCCACCCATGCGTTATCCCTGCCGTGATCTACGTGCTTGGATGAAAGAGCGGACGCAAAGATTCACATAGATCAGCAGCAGTCCCGCCATGGTCAGTTGGGCACTGAGCGCTTTCCAGTCGGGATCGATGCCGAGCGACCGCGCGTGTCCGTAGCCGTGCAAGGCCGAGGCAATGGCGCCGATCAGGCCCACCAGCCCGACAGTCACATTGATGTGCATGAACAGCATGCGCCTGCTCTCGTTGGGACTGACGGCGAGAAATCCGCCTACGGCCAGCGCGATACCAAACCACGCAGGAATCAGCGCCGTGGGGTGAATGCTGCCGGTGCCGAAGTACCCCACCAGCCCTACAAGGATCAGCAAAATGCCGAAAACATACGTCACTTTTGCCATGCGGACCTCCAAACTGAGTGCATGGCAAGGATAGCAGTTGTAGGTAACAGTGATCACTGACCACTGTTCTACCGCTGAATTCTCGCCGATCCGCCCTTGGCGAACGACTTCACCTGATCCAGCGTCGCCATGGTGGTGTCGCCGATGAACGTGGTGAGCAGCGCACCATGCGCCCAGCCCAGCCTCAGCGCCGTCTCGGGCTCTTCGCCTTTGAGCAATCCGTAGATGAACCCGGCCGCAAAACCGTCGCCGCCGCCTACGCGATCGATTACATCCAGCTCCGCCGTAGGCGCGACATGGGTCTTGCCGTCGATCCATGCCACCGCGCTCCAGCTGTGCCGGTTGGTGGAGTGCACTTCGCGCAGCGTGGTGGCCACGATCTTCACGTGCGGATGCTTCTTGACTACATTGTCGATCATGCCGAAGAAGACTGCGGGATCGAGCTTCGATTTTGAATGAACGTCGGGGCCGGGAATGCCGAGGCCCTTCTGCAAGTCCTCTTCGTTGCCGATGAGCACGTCAACATTCTTAACGATTGACGCAATGGTCTCGACGGCCTTCTCGGCGCCGCCCGAGATCTTCCACAGCTTCTCGCGGAAGTTGAGATCGAACGATGTGATGGCGCCGGCCGCCTTGGCCTCCTGCATCATCTCCGCAACCAGCGGCGCCGTGGTGGGCGAGAGCGCTGCAAAGATGCCGCCCGAATGCACCCAGCGCACGCCGCCCGCGAAAATTTTCTTCCAGTCGAAGTCGCCGGACTTGAGCATTGCGCCCGCTTCGTTGGCGCGGTTATAGAACACCACGGGAGGCCGCACGCCGGCGCCGCGATCGCTATAAACCGTGGCCATGTTCGGGCCCGTCGCGCCGTTGTGCTCAAAGTGCTTGTAGATCGGCTTCACGCCCATGGCGAGCACACGCTCTGCGATCAGGTCGCCGATGGGATAATCCACCATGGCCGACGCCACCGCGGTCTTCATCTTGAAGCAGTCCGACAGGTTGGCGGCCACGTTGAACTCACCGCCGCTGACGTGAATCAAGCACTGTGTCGCCTTGCGGAAGGGAATGATGCCCGGATCCAGCCGGTGCACCAGCGCTCCCAACGACAGAAAATCGAACTCGCCGCTCTCGCGAATATTCAAACCGTATTTCATTGTTCTCTCCTTGCCTTCCTTCGAAGAATTAAATCCAACCTGAGATTCAAACCTTTGCGCGGCTCGCGTCCGCACGAAAAAGCTAACAGCTAAAAGCTAAGAGCTAGAAGCTGTCTTTCTCACGTCCGCGACCACCTGCTCCGGCGTCCACTCGTTGCCCGGATAAAACTGCGCCACCTTGCCGTTCGCATCGATCAATGTGGTCGAAAGCGTATGCGTAATGGTGTCATCGGCGCCGTGCGTAATGCCCACATCGAAAAACTTTGCCATCTCCAGCAGTTCCGGCTTGGACGGCACAGCAAAATCCCAATGGCTGAATGCGCTTTGGGCATCGCTGCCAATGTATTGCGCGCCGTAGGCACGCAGCCGCGCCGGCGTGTCGTGCTCCGGATCGAAGCTCACGCACAGCAGGTGCGTTTTGGCGTAGAGCGCCGGATTCGCCGCCAACCGCCGGTCGATGACCGCAAAGTTGTGCGTCACCAGCGGGCAAAAATTCGGCGACGGGCAGCGCGTGTAAATGAACGTAAGTAGCAGCGTCTTGCCGCGGAACTGATCGAGATGAAGTGCGCGCCCATCCTGGTTGTGCAACTTGAAATCCGGAACCGCGTCGCCCGGCGTGGGCACATGATAGA
>Ga0181520_10005680_pt1 | contig 19693 bp, 14 predicted proteins | sample PEATcosm2014_Bin_29_FD_132451 | JGI IMG/M metagenome (GOLD analysis project Ga0181520, IMG submission 132451) | Peatland microbial communities from MTU Mesocosm Facility, Houghton, MI, USA - PEATcosm2014_Bin02_30_metaG | ecosystem: Environmental > Terrestrial > Soil > Wetlands > Peat | place...
GCCTTTGTGCAGTTGGAAGAGGGCATCGAGGGCTTGGTTCACATCAGCGAGATCACCGCCGAGCGCCGGCTGAACCACCCTTCCGACATGCTGCGCGCCGGGCAGGTGGTGCAGGCGCAGGTGCTGGCCATCGACGCGGAAAAACGCCAGATCAAGCTGAGCATGAAGCAGTTGATCCCCACCGACATCGACGAGTACATCGCCGAGCGCAAGGTGGGCGACAAGGTGACCGCCCGGGTGATCGAAGCATCGCCGGCGCTGACCATCGTCGAGCTAGGCGACGGCATCCGTGCAGTTTGCCGGGGCACCTCCGGTGCGACAGCCGCGCCAGTGGCGCCAAGCGGAGCATCGGCGTCCAAGCCGGAGGGCAAGGTCGATCTGTCGTCTCTCTCATCGATGCTGAAAGACCGCTGGAAGGGCAACTCGCCAGCAGCCGCGGCCAAACCCGAACCGCTGGCCGAAGGCCAGATTCGCACCTTCAAGATTGTCAAACTGGACGCGGAAGCCAAGAAGATCGAGGTAGAGCTGGCGTAGGGGGCAAAGCCTCTGAAACTCAACGAGCCAGGAACCGTTGGGAACTATGGCAATCTTGGTTCTCGCCAACCATCTTGGCGCAAGACCGTCTGCCACGGGGGGCTCTGTGGTGGTAAAGTTTTTCAACGCCTGAGGGAGTTCCCAAAGTTAACAGGAAGCTATCAATCCGAGTTTCCTGAACGGAGAGACCTTCGCCCTCGGGTGGGGTCTGTGAGTCGTTGCTCACATCCCTTTTGGGTGGCCGGACGATGCCTGTAGAGGCGAACTTACTCCACGAGATTCGCGACGCGATCCACACCTTTGTTCGTCTCGAAACCTGTGAGCGTGCAGTGGTGAATTCGCGTCCGTACCAGCGGCTCCGCTACATCCATCAACTAGCGATGACCTATCTCGTGTACCCAGGTGCATCGCATTCGCGATTTGAGCATTGTCTGGGTGTAATGGAGCTGGCATCGCGAATCTTCGATGTCGTGACTGATCAACGGAATCTTCACGCAGATGTTAGAGGCTGCATTCACCTCCCTGAAACGCTCGAACACACATACTGGCGTCGGACTCTCCGGATGGCGGCGCTTTGCCACGACTTGGGCCATCTTCCATTTTCTCATGCAGCAGAAGACACCCTTCCGGACGGGTGCACGCACGAGGACTTGAGTTTGGAGATTATCCGTAGTCCAGAGATGGCTCGGATTTGGCAGGATCTCAAGATCTCAGCAGAGGACATCGGCAAGCTGGCAGTTGGATCGAAGCATTATCCAAAACCGCTAACGGATTGGGAGACGCTTCTTTCAGAAATCATCATCGGGGATGCATTTGGGGCGGATCGGATGGACTACCTGCTTCGCGACTCTCACCACGCCGGGGTCTCCTATGGCCACTTCGAACATCACCGTCTCATCGATACGATGCGGATACTTCCACAAAAGGAAAATGGGCAGATTCTTCCCACATTGGGAATAGAGCAGGGCGGTTTACAATCAGCTGAGTCACTACTCTGGGCGCGGTATTTCATGTATACGCAGCTCTATTTTCACCCAGTGCGAAGGATATACGACTTCCATCTTAAGCAGTTCCTGAGAGAGTGGCTTCCGAGTGGCAAATTCAGCGTGGATTTGGGTGACCATTTGATGCTCACCGATACAGAGGTCATCTCGGCAATGAGATTGGCGGCCAACGACGAAGCAGCGCCCGGTCATTCGCCTGCGCGCAGGATTATGCAAAGGGAGCACTTCAAACGAATCGCAGAGATTACTGACGCTGATAGAGAAATTGATCCAGACGCAGCCGAAACTCTATCGTCTCAACTGAAAGGAAAATTCGGAGAGAAAGCAGTCTTCACGGATCGTTATACTCAGAAGGGCAAAGGTATTCGATTCCCAGTTCTCACCCGGGACGGAGGGATTGAGTGGTCAACCGTACTTTCCTCGACCCTGAAGCGTGTCCCAACGTTCACTGTTGAATACGTTTTTGTTGACCCGTTGCACTCAGAACAGGCAAAGTTGTACGTCAGAGAATTCAGAACAGCGCTTCACGCGAAGCAAGGAGAGCAGCAATGACCCCAAAGGACCAATGCGCCGTTTTGTTGGACCTCGCCGTTGAACTAAGAAAGTACGGCAGCTGGGGAGGAGAAACGCACGTTCAGAAGGCCACATATCTGCTCCAGGAATTGCTTGGCTTGCCGACAGGATTCAACTTCGTTCTCTACAAACACGGCCCCTTCTCGTTTGACCTCAGAGAGTTGCTGGAGCAGATGGAAGCTGGGCGCTTGATCGAATTGGAGGAGCAACCATACCCGTACGGCCCAAAAATTGCCGAAGGTTCGGCTGCGCCCCGATTTCGAGCTTCGACGAAGACTCCCCCGTTGTTTCAGCAGGGAATCGCGTTCGTTTCCAGAGAGTTGGGAAGTGCAGGAGTCGCGGAGCTTGAAAGAATCGCTACTGCGCTTTTTGTGAGCCAGGATCGTGAGGTTGCACCCGACGAGCGAGACCGCAAGCTCGTGCAACTGAAACCGCACGTGCAACTGCAAGAAGCCAAAGAAGCTTTCGCAAGGCTCGAGGAGATCCGTAACGCCGCCTCGCTTGCTGGTCTCAGTCCATGCGCAGGAACGAGTGTAGAACTCACCAGCTCGCTTTAAGATGCAGGATTCTAAATTCTCTGATTGAACTCCTAACTATTCCTGCGTGCAAGAAACCTAATTCCCCACCCGGTACTGCTGGGCCAGGGCGCGGAATTCTGCGATTTGGGAGGCGATCCAGGCTTCGTCGCGGCCCAGCTCGGTGGCCAGCAGGCGGGCTACCGGCTCGGCCAGGTCGATGGCGGCGTTGGCGTTCAGGAAGAGAGCACGTGTGCGGCGGGCCAGCACGTCTTCCACGGTGCGCGCCAACTCCTCGCGGGCCGCCCACACCACTTCGGCGGCTGTGTAGGGCAGTGCCGGAAGCAGTTGCGCGGCCAACGCCGGGTCCTGGGCCAGGGCGCGGATGGCCTCCGCGTCGGAGCCGTAGACCGCAAGTTCGCCCAGCGCGGCAGAGTCCTGGGTGTAGCCGTGAAGGCGCAGGTCGGCAGTGGCGCACTCGGCTTGCGGCAGGTTGCCCCGGACGATGGCCTGGTTCACTGCGTCCTCGGCCATATGGCGGTAGGTGGTCCACTTGCCGCCAGTAATGGAAAGCAGGCCACTGGCGTCGATGTGGGTCAAGTGGTCCCGCGAGAGGGCCGAGGTCTTGCCCTCGCCCTTGACCAGCGGACGCAGCCCGACAAAGACCGCCAGCACATCCTGGCGCGTGGGCCGGCGTACAAAGAAGCGCCCGGCCGTCTCCAGCACGAAGTCGATCTCTGCTTCGAGAGGACTGGGCTCCAGGCTGGGCGCATCTACGGGCGTGTCGGTGGTGCCGGCCACGGCGTGGCCATGCCAGGGAATTACGAAGAGAACGCGGCCGTCGCTGGTTTTGGGAACCATCAGCGCGGTATCGCCCTTGAGCAGCGAGCGCTCGAAGACCAGGTGGATGCCCTGGCTGGTGACCATCAGTTGGCTGGCTTTCGAGTCAGCCATTCTGCGAATCGAGTCCGTAAAGATGCCGGTGGCATTCACCACCATCCTGGCGCGGATCGACAGCTCTTCGCCGGATTCGCTGTCGCGCGCGGCTACGCCGTTGACGCGGCCGTCTTGGCCGAGGGTGATGCCGGTCGCCGGGCAATAGTTGAGCAGGGCAGCGCCATGATCGGCCGCGGTCATGGCCAGGTGGACCAGCATGCGCGAGTCATCGAACTGGCCGTCGTAGTAGAGCACGCCCCCGCGCAGATTGGTGGGGTCGAGGCCCGGCAGGCGTTCGAGGGTCTGCTCTTTGGAAAGCAGCCTGGAGGCGCCAAAGCTGAACCGTCCGGCCAGCAGATCGTAGAGTTTCAGGCCGATGGCGTAGAAGGGCGCCTCCCACCAGCGGTAGTTGGGCACAACAAAAGCCAGGGGATGAACCAGATGAGGTGCGTTCTGGCGCATCCGGCCGCGCTCTCGCAGGGCCGACATCACCAGGGGAATGTTGCCCTGCTCGAGGTAGCGCACCCCGCCGTGCGCCAGCTTGGTGCTGCGGCTGCTGGTGCCTTTGCCGAAGTCGTGCGCCTCCAGCAGCACCACGCTCAGGCCGCGCGATGCCGCGTCTACGGCCACGCCCATTCCGGTGGCTCCGCCGCCGATCACCGCGATGTCCCACGGGGTTTGGCTCTCGGCGCGCTTGCGCACCTTGCGCAACATCTCTTCCCTGCGCATGATCTCTATCCCTCTCGAATCGGTAAAAGCAAAAAGGGCCTTTCAGGGAGCTGCCTCTCCTGAAAAGCCCTTTCATTTCGATGCGGAAACGAGCCGGACAGCTTCTTATTCTGACCACTTCTTCGAACGCTCGACGGCCCGATGCCAGAGAGCCCGGCGCTCGGAGCGTTGGGCCTGGTCCATCTTCGGCTCAAAGCGCACATCGTTCTGGCGCCTGGCCCGCAGTTCCTCCGGCCCGGCCCAGAAGCCGGTAGCCAACCCGGCCAGATAGGCAGCGCCCAAGGCCGTAGTTTCAGTCACTTGCGGACGCACAACAGGAACGCCAAGAATATCCGCCTGGAACTGCATGAGCAGGTTGTTGACCGCCGCGCCGCCGTCCACGCGCAGCGCGCCCAGCGGTGTGCCGGTCTCGCTTTGCACCGCCTGAAGGACGTCGGCCACCTGGAAGGCGATGCTTTCGAGAGCCGCCCTGGCGATATGGCCCGGCTTGGTGCCGCGGCCCAACCCGATCATTGTTCCGCTGGCATGCGGATCCCAGTGGGGCGCGCCCAAGCCCACAAACGCGGGCACCAGCACCACACCGCCGGAGTCGGGAACGCTGGCCGCCAGCTTCTCCACGTCGGAGGAGGCTTCAATCAGCTTGAGGTTGTCGCGCAGCCACTGAACGACCGCCCCGCCGATAAACACGCTGCCTTCGAACGCATATTCGAGTCGGCGCAGCGGGCTGGCCGCCACAGTGGTAATCAGGCGGTGCTTGGAGCGCGCGAATGTGGTGCCGATGTTCTGCAGCAGGAAGCAGCCGGTCCCGTAGGTGTTCTTGGCCTCTCCAGCGCCCCAGCACAACTGGCCGAAGAGCGCCGCCTGCTGGTCGCCGGCGATGCCCGCGATCTCCACGCCGCTCAAGCCCAGCGTGGTGGTCACTTCGCCCACCTTCTGGCTAGACCAAACCACTTCCGGCAACATGCTTGCGGGAATCCGGAAGATGCGCAACAGCTCGGGGTCCCACTGGCCGGTGACGATGTTGAACAGAAGCGTGCGCGAGGCGTTGGTCACATCGGTCACATGGCGCGATCCGCTGGTCAGGTGCCAGATGAGCCAGCTATCGACGGTGCCGAAGGCCAGTTCGCCGCGATCAGCACGCGCCCGCGCGCCTTCGACGTTGTCCAGAATCCAGGCCACCTTGGTGGCAGAGAAATAGGGGTCCAGCACTAGGCCGGTGCGGTTGGAAACGTCGTCCTCGACGCCGCTCTGCTTCAGGGCATCGCAGACCGAGGCTGTGCGGCGGTCCTGCCAGACAATGGCCGGATGGATCGGCTTGCCCGTGGCCCGTTCCCACACGATCACGGTTTCGCGCTGGTTGGTAATGCCGATGGCCGCCACATCGCGGGGCCGCACACTGGCCTTGCCCAGAGCCTCGACGGCGCAGGACAACTGGCTGGTGAGGATCTCCATGGGGTCGTGCTCGACCCAGCCCTGCTGGGGGTAAAACTGCTCGAATTCATGCTGCGAGGAGGCGACGATTCCGCCGCCCTCGTTAAAGAGAATTGCGCGGGAACTGGTAGTCCCCTGGTCCAATGCAAGAACGTACGACATTTGATCTATCCACCTTCGGGAACCAGTCAATCACGCTGGGGTGGGGGCGGGCAAGGCTGCCGGTACCGCAACTTGCCGGGAAGCGAGACATTCAAGCCCGCCCCAAGGGTAAGATCGAACTGTCATGCCAGACCCCCAGATGCAATCTTCGGAAACAACCCTGCGCGGCGCGGTGATGGTGCTCTTGCAGTACGACGTGGCCGAGGCCATTCGCCTGGACCTGCTCCAGGAGTTGGTCAGCGCCCGCAAAGTCGCCAAGCCCAGCATGAAGCATCCCGCGCCGGGATACGTGCGCTACCAGCGGCCGCCCGTGGTGGTGCCAGTTGAGACGCTGGTGCTGGAAAGCGGCGAACAGCTACACGGCGAGATCAAGTACTACGATTACGGCGTGCTGAGCGTGGTTTTCGAGCTACCTTTTGGCGGCGGCTGGGAGAAGCTGACCGCCCTGGCAAGCCGCTGGGTGTGGGACGTAGATTTTGCCGCCCAGGCCACGGCCATTGTGCGCGCCAGCCTGGAGCGCGCCGCCCCCGCGCTGGTCAAGCCCTACGAGGAATGGCTCAGCGAAGACTACCTGATCTTCCATGTGCGCGAAATCGACGGCTCGCCCACCGTGGCGGATCTGATCCGGGAGCACGGGCCGCGCATCGCGCAGGTGGTCCGCGGCGACACCGGCCAGTTGGCCGAGAGCGAGTGCAACGAGGTGCTGCAATCGCGCATCTCGTACTACGCCAACGACCTGGCGGTGATCGGGTGGAATGCGGCCTTCCTCTACGACAGCACCTCGGGCGCGGAGACCGCCGTGCAACTGCTGGAGTACGCCAACTCGCAGCTGCTGGAATTCCGCCACTACGACGACCTGCTGACCGAGGAGCTGGAGCGCGTTTACACCCTGCTCGACAAGGGCACGGGCACCTTGGCGCGCTGGCGGCTGGCGCGCTCGGCCACCCGGCTGCATACGGTGCTATTGGACGTGGCCGAGCTGACCGAACACGCCGACAACGCAATCAAGTTCCTCAGCGACATGTTCGCCGCGCGCCTCTACAAGCTGGCTGCGCTCAAGGTAGGCGTGCCCGACTACAAGGAGCTGGTCACCCGCAAGGTGCATACCGCCGAGGAACTCTACCGCTTCATGGTCGACCAGTTCAACCAGAGCCGGGCCTTCTTCATGGAGCTGACGGTGGTGATTATTCTGGTGGTCGAGCTGGTGTATCTGTTCCGCGGGAATGTGTTCTAGCATCTCGTGGTTCAGCGCCGCTCATCATCGATCCGACCCAAAGGTTGATCCGGAGCCAAAAGTTGAGCCAGCCCCAAGAGGAACTCACCACCAAAAAGCTGTCATCCTGAGCGAAGCGCAGCGGAGTCGAAGGACCCGCGTTTGTTCTTGTAATTCTGCGTCTGGAGCGTCGAGCTTCAGTGATTGGACTCATTTCCCGGGGATCTGAGTCACCCGCCGCCGTAAAATGGCACCTAGATGCAGAGCAGAATGATCAAGTGGATAGCCTTCTCGGTGCTCGGAGTTTGCCAATTGTTAGGTGGGCAATCGCCGGAAGAACGGAGATTGCCTCTGACGTTGAAGCGTGCAGAAATCAACGTGCCAATGGCCGAGGCGGGCGAGGCGGGGTTGCAGACAGTTTTGATTTTTCCCTCTACCTCTGGCAAGCATCCGCTCGTGTTGATGACGCACGGCTCCGACTATTCCAAAGGCAAGCACCAACAAATGGGTCCAGGCATGATGCAGCCGGGCGCGGTGTGGTTCGCGCGCCGCGGGTGGGTCGTGGCCATTGTGGTGAGGAGAGGCTATGGAACAAGCGGTGGAAAGATGGACAAGACGCACTACGGCTGTGACGAACGCGCGTTTGCAACCATGGCCGAGGAAAATGCTGCGGACTTGATGGCTGTCTATGAGGCAGTGAAGAAACTTCCCCAAGTGGACGGGAGCATCGTGATCGCGACGGGCAACTCAGCCGGCGGATTCGCCGCGTTGGCTCTTGGCGCGCACTCCCCTCCCGCACTCAAGGCCGTCATCAACTTCTCTGGCGGCTGGCATTCCGAGTTTTTCGCTGGTTCGTGCGCCAAGAGCGGACTCGTGCCGGAGTTCCGTAATTTGGGCGCAGCCTCGCACGTGCCAACCCTTTGGCTATATGCAAGGAACGACGAACTGTTTCCCCCAAAGGAGGTTGCGCAGATGCACGGTGCATTCACAGGTGCCGGCGGCCAGGCCGAATTGCCCGCGATCGGGAAATCAGGCGACGACGGGCACTATTTGTTTTCTGAGAGCGTGGAGTTGTGGGGGCCGTTGGTTGAGGGCTTTCTGAAAGAGCACGGCCTTCCGTGGCAAGATTTGGGCCCAAGAGATTATGGTGAGGCAGTCAAGCTGCCTGACAGCTACCCAAGTGAAATGAGGGATGGATTCTTGAAATGGCAAAAGCTGGGACCCAACAAGGCGTTTGCTATCGGACCCAATGGAGCGTGGTCGTATTCCAGTGGGCGTAAAACACTCAAGATCGCAGAGGATGAGGCGTTGGATCGGTGTCGAAACCCGCGGTGCAAGATCGTTGCCTACGAGGGGAATTGAGCTGTGGTTGGCTGATTCTCGCCGTCCAGGAGCCGCTATGCGTAAGCGATAGGCTCCCAGTTCAGCCGGCCGCCCCATCCTTTCGCACACTTGGCGAATAGGTGAGCGACCAAGAAGCTCAATCCAGTTTAGATCTAGCGTTAAACTGGATGCGCTTTCTTTGCGTGAGGGTAAGCGGCGGCGGCAGAAGATCGACCCGGAAGAGTGGGCCGTCGGTCCGCAAGTCGCCGAGAACGACCTGCGGGCCGTGCCAACGCAAAGGAGGTGAGGGCGATTGGATGAGAAATCGTCATGAAGAGCGAGTTTGATGCGGGTAGCCGTCACCATCGCCATCGACTGGCGGTTTGTGACAGCGCTCGCAATCCTCGTCCTGGCGCTACTGCTCAAGGAACCAACACCCCGGAAGGGTCCACTCCTTCCGGGAATGAGGCCAGTGTAGCAAAATTTGTTTTTGCCGGCTCCGCTTTTCAAAGCAGCGTAGGGCAATCCCATGAAGCCGATGAACCAAGAGGAACAAGAGTTTTGAAAGGGCACGGCTTTAGCCGTGCCGCCAGAGGGACTCAAAAGTGCCGGCTTTAGCCGCCGAGGGATGTACTTTGGACAATTTGGAAGCATCCCTCAGGGGCTGAAGCCCTCGGTTTTTCTTGCCGTATGTGCGGCACGACTGAAGTCGTGCCCTTTCAAAGCACTACTACGCCGGTTCTCGGCCTTCATACGAATGCTCTAAAAAGAACCTCCACAGACGCGCAGATGGGAGACCCAAGCCCCAATCACCCCTTGGCCCGGTCGGCCACCAGCATGGATTGCAGAATCTGCTCCGATACATCCTTCACCGCGCCGGGCGAGTGAGACAGGAAGAGCGTATTCGTCTTGTCGTTCTCGCCGATGGACTTCAGCGTGTCGAAGTACTGCGTCACCAGCACCAGTTGCATGACTTCCTTGGACGAAGCGCCCTCGACAGCCCTCTGGAACTGCTCGACCGAGGTTTGCAGCCCCTCGATGATGGCCTTGCGCTGGTTGGCGATGCCCTGGCCCTGGAGCGCCTTGCTTTCCGCCTCGGCCTCGGCCTTTTTAACCACCAAGATCTTCTCTGCCTCGCCACGGGCGTTGGCGGCCACCTGCTCGCGCTGGGCGGCGTTGATGTCGTTCATGGCCGACTTGACCTTGCTGTCGGGAACGATGTCGGTGACCAGGACATTGACGATCTCATATCCAAATGCCGCCATGTCGGCGTCCAATTCCAGCTTGACCGCCTGGGCGATGGAAGCCTGCGAGGCGAAGACCTCATCGAGCGTCATCGAAGGCACGTGGCCCAGGATGACCTGCTCGACATAGGACTTGATTTGCGCCACCGGGTCGCTGAGCTTGTAAAAGGCGTCGTAGACCTTCTCCGGGCGCACCCGGTTCTGCACCGAGATGGGAATGGTGACAAAGACGTTGTCCTTGGTCTTGGTTTCCATGGTGAGAGTGATCTGGTTCACGCGCAAACTCACCAGGCCGGCGACGGTGTCGAGGTAGGGAGCCTTCCAGTTCAGGCCTGCCTCGGCAACGCGCAGGAATTTGCCGAAACGCGTGATGACGGCGACCTGAGCGGTATTGACGGTGAAGAAGCTACCCAGGATCAGAGACAGAAAAATGAGAGCTGCGATGCCGACAGGGATCAATAACATCAGGTCCATTCGCTTCCTCCAATGCTTCGTCTTGAAGCAACGGAGAATTATACAGAGCGGTTGAGGCGGAGAGGTGAAACGGCCAGACGCCGGCAATCGCATGAAGGCCGCGAAGCAAAGAGAGCAGATGTTTTGAAAGGGCACGACTTCAGTCGCGCCGGATTCGAAGCTCAGATTGCGACGGCTTTAGCCGCCGAGAGACGTTTTTCGTAAAGTCTAGAACCGTCCCTCGGGGGCTAAAGCCCAGGAGTTTTCTGGTTGCCTTCCGGCACGACTGAAGTCGTGCCCTTTCAAAACCCGCTTTGTTGTGCCTCGACTCTTCACGCGGTTGTCGCGCAGCCGCTGCGAGCCCCGGACTTCCCGGCGCACCGCTTCAGGATTGCGCGCGTTGGCCGTTTGGCTTGACCGGCCTACCTGGGCAGCGTATCTTTGGGCACGTGAAATTCCTTCGATGCAGTGGCATCCTGTTACATTGCACTTCTCTTCCAAGCCGCTTTGGCGTAGGTGATTTCGGGCCTAGCGCTTACGAATTCGCCGATTTTCTCTCCGCTGCCGGACAAAAGCTGTGGCAGGTTCTGCCACTGAATCCCACCGGCTACGGCGACTCGCCCTATCAATGCTTTTCTGCGTTTGCCGGCAACCCGCTGTTGCTCAGCCTTGAGCTGCTCCGTGATCGCGGACTGCTCAGCGACGCAGACCTGGCCACCGCGCCCGCCTTTCCTGGGGATAAGGTGAACTTCGGCGCGGTCATCGCCTTTAAGCGTCCGCTGCTGCTGCGCGCCGCGCAGGCCTTCTTTGCCGGTGCGTCACCCCAGGAACGCGCGGCCTATGAGAGCTTCTGTAGCAGCGCCAGTCCCTGGCTGGACGATTTCGCGCTCTTCTCCGCGGTGAAGGAAGCGCATGGCGGCGTTGCCTGGACGGATTGGGAGCCCGCTATCCGTGCCCGCGAACCCGCGGCTCTAGCAGCCTGGAGCAAACGCCTGGCCCCACAACTCGACGCCATCAAATTCTGGCAGTTCGAGTTCTTCCGGCAATGGCGCGCGCTGAAGGACTATTGCCATGAGCGGCAGATTCGCCTCATGGGAGACATCCCCATCTACGTCGCTCAGGACAGCACCGATGTATGGGCAAATCCCGGTCTCTTCCATCTAGACGAGCAGGGTAAGCCTACCGTGGTAAGCGGCGTGCCCCCCGACTACTTCAGCGCAACCGGCCAATTGTGGGGCAATCCCATCTATCGCTGGGACGTACTGGCAGCAACGGGCTATCAATGGTGGATCGAGCGCTTCCGCGCCTCGATGGCGCTCTTCGATCTGGTCCGGCTCGACCACTTCCGCGGCTTCGAAGCCTATTGGGAGGTTCCGGCCTCTGAACCAACCGCCATGCACGGCCGCTGGGTCAAGGCACGGGGCGAGGAATTGCTCACCGCGCTGCATAGGGAGTTCGGGGAACTGCCCATCGTCGCCGAGAACCTGGGGGTCATCACACCAGAGGTGGAATACCTGCGGACTAAATTCAATTTGCCCGGCATGGCCATTTTGCAATTCGCCTTCGGGATCGACAAGCAGGCTCCCACCTTCCGCCCGCACAACTACGCGCGCGATCTGGTTGCTTACACCGGCAGCCACGACAACGACACCGCCATCGGCTGGTGGTCGAGCACGGGCGAAGAGGACAGCACACGCACCGCCGACGAGGTCGCCAGCGAACATGAACTGGCCCGCGCTTACCTCAACTTCGACGAGGATGCCGCGATCAACTGGGTGCTGATCCGCGCCGCCGAGGCCAGTGTCGCCGATACCGTGATCGTGCCCTTGCAGGACGTTCTCGGCCTGGGCCACAGCGCCCGCATGAATCTGCCCGGCTCGACCAGCGGCAACTGGCTCTGGCGCTGCCGTCCGGGCGCATGGAAAACCGAAATGAGCGAGCGCCTGCGGGAGCTGGCCATACTCTATGACCGCTAATGTTCTAAGCGTGAAATTGCGATGAGTGGGCTGCCGGGAAAGCAGGACCTTCGCTGCCTCCCAAAATGACGATTCCATTCATCAATCGAGTTTTCGGCCCAGGACATGGGCGAAAAACGCAGGGAAGCAAACCCAGTAGGCTGGGAGGCCGTGCAGAAAACACGTCGGGGCCGCCAAAAGCGGACCACAGAACGCAGAATGCCGTCCTCCTAATCCATTTGTAGAACTTCAGCGCGCTTCGGCGCGCCCTTCGACGACCGCAACCACAGACTCAACCCGCGATTCAACAGGAGAATCGGACCATGGAAAGACCGCAACGATCTTTTTGGCAGATTTGGAACCTCAGTTTCGGTTTCTTTGGAATTCAATTCGGATGGGGATTGCAGATGGCCAACATGAGCGCCATCTACGAGTACCTCGGGGCACGCGCCGACCAGATCCCCATTCTCTGGCTGGCCGCTCCGCTCACCGGGTTGCTGGTTCAGCCCATCGTCGGCCAGGCTAGCGACCGCACCTGGAACCGCTTCGGCCGCCGCCGCCCTTACTTCCTTGCAGGTGCGATTCTCTCTTCCTGCGCCCTCATCCTTATGCCGCGCTGCTCCGCGCTTTGGATGGCGGCAGGTCTGCTTTGGGTCTTGGATGCAAGCATCAACATCAGCATGCAGCCCTTCCGCGCCTTTGTCGCCGACCTGCTGCCGGAGTCGCAATGCACGCGCGGATTCGCCATGCAGAGCCTGCTCATCGGCCTGAGCACAGTGATTGCCTCGTCGTTGCCCTTGCTTCTGACCAACTTTCTGCACCTGACTGAGACGCGCACAGCAGGAACCATTCCTCTCACCGTGCGCCTCTCCTTCTATTTGGGCGGGGCAGTTTTCCTCGGTGCGGTGCTGTGGACCGTCTTCACCACCAAGGAGTACCCGCCCGAAAATATGGAGGAGTTCCGCAGGCAGAAGGCCGAGAGCCGCGGAATCGGCGCGGCGACGCGTGAGATCCTCAAGAACGTCAGCACCATGCCGCGCACCATGCGCGAGCTGGCCTGGGTACAAATCTGCACCTGGCTGGGCCTCTTCTGCATGTGGCTCTATTTCCCCGTGGCGGTAGCCCGTAATGTATTCGGAGCATCGAATACGACTTCCACACTCTACTCAGACGGTATCGAGTGGGCCGGGCTCTGCTTCGGCATGTACTCGCTCGTGTGCTTTGTGTTTTCCTTTGCCCTGCCCTTCCTGGCTCGCCGCTATGGACGCAAAGCGACGCACAGTTTCTGCCTCATTTGCGGCGGGATAGGACTGCTCTCGGTGGCGATCATTCACAGCAAGATGCTGCTGCTGCTTTCTATGTTGGGGGTCGGTTTCGCCTGGGCCAGCACGCTCTCGATGCCGTTCGCCATCCTTTCCAGTTCCCTGCCTGCCGGCAAGACCGGCGTCTACATGGGGATATTCAATTCTTTCGTGGTGATTCCAGAGATCACGGCCTCACTTGGATTCGGTTGGGTGATGAACCATCTGCTCAACAACAACCGGCTGGCGGCAGTGGTGGCGGGCGGTGTCTTCTTCATCCTGGCGGCGTTGCTCACCCAACGGGTCGAGGACCTGGACGACCCGCACCGTCTGGCTAAATCCAGCCTAACGCAGACCGCAGCGTGAATTCACCACCCAAGATTGGGGGAGCGTCGGCCGGGTAGCTTCACCCTTCGTTCAAGCGATCACCCTGCCGCTGTCTGTCACAAGGCAGCCGGCAGGGCCACGACTCGCACCAGTTGCTCCTCGTTCACGCCGGTGGGGATCCCTTCGCGGCTCCAGTGTTTGCGGCAGCCCGGATAATCCAGGGGAACGCATTGCGAGGCAATCTGCCGGGCGCGCATCTCGTAGCCGCCGGGCAGAATGTTCAACATGCAAGCGACGGCGGTCACACCGGTCTCGGGTTCGCGCTGCCAGCGCTCCAGCCATCGGCTGAACCCAGCCGAATGGGGAACCAAGTAGACCTTGGCGCCCAGGCTGCTCATCTTCGACGTGAGGCGATTCACGGCGCAGGCCGGGTCGCACGCTGTGCAGGTCATGTCCACACCGTCAACCTCTGCCTGGCAGGACCCAGCATGCGCGCCCCGCATGCAGGCGGGCACCAGAACGGCGCGCTTCCGCGTCTGGCCGAAATCCGCGCGCAGCCCTCGGTTCATGACCTCAGCCGCAACCATGTTGAGGTGGTACTCGACCCGCGTTCGGCTACAGAAGAGAAGATCCTCGCGGCAGCCGCGCTGGGAAAGCTCGGTGGCAAGAAACCCCGCGACCCCTTGGGTATAGCAAGCCAGAGTCTCGGCCGCCTCGCTCTCGAACCAGGCGAAGAGATTGAGAGCGGACTCCATGCATTGGCCGGCGCCGGCAGTGGCCAGTGTGCCCAAAAAGCCCTGCCAGTTCCTGAGCCGCAGGGCCTCCTGCTCGAATTCGCCGGTGGCGTGCAGCCACTCGATCAACCGCGCCAGCCGGACGAGCGAGAGCGGCCCGGAGTCAGGCATCTTCCCAATTCGCGGGGCAAGCAGGAACTTGCCGATCGCCGCCCGTGCCGGGTCGATCGCCGGCTTCAAGCGCGGCCAGCGGCGGCGTGCGCCAAAGAGCGTCCGCGCCAGCGCAATCACACCTTGTGGTGTCGCCTCCGCGGCGCCAAGATAGCGGCCAAGCGCCATGCCCAGCGTCAGCAACTCCATGGCGTATTCCCCGTGGCTGCGGGGGGCCTCGTGGAGTTCGCCCTGCACGAACCGGCAGTAGGCTTCGAGCGTAGCCCCGGCTCGCACCTCGATCCCCGCCAGCACCACATCCGCAAACCAGGAGATATCGCTGTAATAGCCAGCGGAGGTGCTTTCCGTCCCGCGCAGATCGTACACCAACCCCGGGCAATCAGAACTGCTCGCTCGAGTTGGAGGCGTCTCCGGGAGTGGTTCGGATTGAGAAGAGCGCTGCATTCCTTAGCCTTCAGGCGAATTCCCGCACGACCGCGCAGGCAGCATGAGGGAACACACTGCATAGTACGCCGCATTTGTTAAAAGGGTTCCCGCAAAGCCCGGCGCGGCGCTTCAGAAACCTGTCCTGCGTAATGGGCGGCAAACGTCGAAGAAACTACTTCGCGGTCTTCAAGAGCTTTCCATCGCGGAGGGCGAACCGCTCGCCACGCCAGACGATGGTGTTTCCAGCAAAGCCGGCCACCCACACTCCCATGGCCACCAGGTCGCGGAGCGGGAGCAGCCACAGGCCGGGAAGGACCTGATGGTCGCCCAGCACTTCCGCTCCGACCATCATGGCCAGCGCCAGGCGCAGGAAAAAGCTCATTCCCAGCAGCCACATGCTCAGCGGGCTCAAGCCGCTGGCTAGCACGTTGAGGATCGCCCAGCTCAGGCCGTGAGTGAAAATCAGGCCTATGTAGCCGCCAGGGCGTGCATCGCGGACGGTGCGCGCCCAGCGCACCTGATGATCCAAGAAGCCCTTCCAAGCGTATGCCGGGACACCAGTCTCAACTACTTCGGGGCTCAGCGCAACCCGGCAGCCGGCCCGGGCCACGCGCGCGCCCAGCTCGTAATCGTCGGCAAGGTGATCGGCCAGCGGCAACAGGCCGCCGATCTTGCGCAAGGCCTCGCGGCTTACCGCAAGCGTGGAGCCGAGACCGTAACTCAGCCCGCCCTCAATCATCTTTGAAAGCAAGACACCGGACTGAAAGTCAGTGGCGATCCCCAAGGCTTCCAGTCTGGACGGCAAGGTGCCGTGCGCCTTGCCGCGATAAAGTGCAGTCACCAAACCAACCTGGGGCTGGGCATTGACGGTTGGAGGGGCGAAGAGCGCCATCACTCGCTCCAGGTAGCGGGGCGACACGGTGATGTCGGAGTCGTTTATGAGCAGATAATCGTGCCGCGCGTGCACGGCAAGTTGCGTCAGCGTGCTGACTTTGCCGTTGGTCCCCAGCTTTTCTGGACACTCCACCAAGAGGATGGCTCTTTCGGGGAACTCCTGCTTGAGCTGCTCGACGGCGGGCACGGCGGGATCGGCAAGCGAGGAGACCCCGAAGAGCAACTCATACTCGCCAGCGTAGTTCTGGCGGCAATGGCTGCGGAAGGCGTCTATCATGCCCGGATCGAGGCCTTTGAGAGACTTAAGCACGCTGACGCCGGGTGCAAAGGCGGGCAACGGGGCGCGCCGAGCCGCAAGAAAGACCCGCGCGGCAATCATGGCGGCCAGGAAATAGCCCATTCCGGCCACGGCCAGCGCCGACGTGAGAAGCTCAACGGATTGTGCCAAGACGTGCGGCATCCCAGGGGTCAGTGTAGCGGACAGAGGCAGGGAACAGGGAATAAGGGACAGGGAGCCTGGCCGCATCGTCGGGCCTTTGCTGGGAGCGGGCCACAGCAAATTAATCGTTGCAACAACTTTCTCCCCGGATTCCAGCATCCTTTCTCCCGGAGGGTAATCAAAAAGGTGCGATTCATCTTGTTCGAGGAGTCAACCACATGACATTATCCGCCATTGAAGTCAACAACTTGAAACAGGCACCAGCCGTCGATGGCGTTTTGCCGGTCATCCACCAACGCTGGAGCGCGCGTTCATTCTCAGACCGCGATGTAACCCCGGCCGTGCTGGGAAAGGTCTTCGAGGCCGCCCGCTGGACCGCCTCCTCGTTTAACGAGCAGCCCTGGCGCTTTTTGGTTGGCCTGCGCGGCTCATCTACGTACGAAAAGATCTTTTCGACGCTGCTTGGTTTCAATAAGGGCTGGGCCGGGTCCGCTCCGGTGCTGATCCTGGGTGTGGCCAGTACCAAGTTCTCCCATAACGGGAGCGACAACGCTTACGCCCTCTACGATTTGGGCGCTGCTGCCTCCTATCTGACGCTACAGGCCGCATCCCAGGGTCTCACCACCCACCAGATGGCGGGCTTCGACCACGCCGCCGCCCGCCGGGTGTTAGAAATCCCCGACGATTACATTTTGGGCTCAGTGATCGCTCTCGGTTATCAAGGCGAACCCACCGCACTTGGTCACGAGCAGTTGATCTCGTTGGAGACGACTCCGCGCGAGCGCAAACCGTTGAACCAATTCGTCCTCTCTGCTTGGGGAGATCCGGCAAATTTGGGCTGAGCCCGTCGCGGAAGCGGCAAAGACACCAATTGGCGGCGCTTCTTTCACTCGCGGTAAAGTGGAGACTGAAAGAAGGTAGCTTGCCCCACAAGCCAAAATCACCCCGTCGTCAGAGCCTTTCCCAACGGCCCCGCCGGCATCCTGCTCCGGCGGGGCGCAGAGGTGCGGGTTGGAAGGTTCGGTTGGTTCTGGGAGTTGCCGGTGGGGTTCTGGTTTTGCTGGCCTGGGGTGTGTTTGCCCGCCAATTGGCCCCAGATGGAAACACTTCCCTTACCCGTTTTGACGCGATTGTCGTGCTGGGCACTTCGGTGGACAGCGACGGCAATCCGACACCAGAGCTGTTGCAGCGGGTGACCGAGGGTGTTCGCGAGTACGAGCGCGGAGTGGCTTCGCATTTAATTCTTACCGGCGGCGCGGCGCACAACCGTTTTGTTGAAGCACGTGTGATGGCGCAGGCCGCGCATGCCCAGGGAATTCCAGAGGCCGCCCTCTTCATCGAGCCGGAAGCCAAGGACACGGTTCAAAACGCCTGCTATGCAACCCGCATCATGAAGGCGCACGGTTGGCGCTCGGCGGAAGTGGTCTCCAGCGCCAACTACCTGCCGCGCGCGGGTCTCATCTTCAGTCGCGAGCCGATTGAGTGGAGAACCCATGCCGCTCCTCCGCTGTCGCCTCGATCTGCAGTTTCTGCGAGCGCCACAGTGGCAATGGAGACCCTCAAGACGGTTCGCTATCTGGCTTTTGCCCGCTATTCCGAGCGCTGTGAACCGTAGAGGAATCACAAATCCGGTCAGGAGCGCATTGTCCCCTGTCGGCACGGTCCTGTAAGCTGGTTGGTGATGCGCCTCCACGTAAGATTTCTCGCCGCCCTTATCGCCGTAGCCATACTGGCTCTCTCTGCCGGAACCCGTGCCCAGGCTCAGAGTACTGCCTCCCCGACTGCCGGAAATGGCACCTACATTGTTGTGGACCCGCTGGCCGGTGTCCGCTACGACAATCGCTACGACATATCGCTAGGCATGGCCTACGACCATATGAAAGCCGGTCCGACGCTGTTGCAAGGCTCCAACCTGGGTGGGCTCGATCTGTCGGGTTCCTACTGGTTTGCCAAGCACTGGGGCGTTGAAGGCACCGGCCGCGCCTACCTGGGCTCCAGCGGCACCGCACCCAACACCGATGGCGGCGCCGGCGGAATTCGGGGTCCGTTCGTGGCTCAGTACTTCGGCGCAGCCGGTCCGGAATGGCTGGGACCGCACAACAAGCACGGCGCGTTGAGCGCTCATGCATTGTTTGGTGGCGCTTATGGCCAATTCGAGAAGGAACTGCGCGGATATGCTCCATCGACAGTGGACTTCTATAACAACCAGATCGCACCGGCGGCCATCATCGGCGGCCACATCGATCTGAATCGCTCTGCGCATTGGGTCTTCCGCGTCACTCCCGATGCCGTGATGACGCACTACAGCATCAACTACCCGCCCAACACCTCTCAATTCGATGTCAACTTCGCGATTTCGGTTGGGTTGGAATACAAGTTCAAGAAGACACGATAGGGTTGGCTGACACTTTTTCACTGCGAGTGGCTCGGGCTTCCCGAGCCACTTTCAGTCTGCGCACCGCAGCAGGCCAAAATGGAAGCGCACGCCCGAACACGACAGTGGCGGACCAAAGCAGAGCCTGGGTTGGTGTATCCCGCCGGCAACGCGGCGAGGCTATCAAGGCGCGGCGACCCCGGTTTCACTGACCAGGACACAGAGACTCTCGTTCTGCTCGAAAGCAGCGGAGCGCCATTTCGGTGTCCGGCGCCAACTTCTTTCCTCGCTCACTGAACAGAGCCGGATACCGGTCGTTTTGGGCGGTTCGTTTTTCGACGAATGATTGCGATCCGGAGCGAGCCGAAAAATGACGGTCTACTACTTTCATCTCTATGTGTTATCCTCCACCGTTCGGTAGCACTTTTTGAAAAGTGTCACCGGAAAACATGCTGTACCGGATAGCGGCACTGCTTGGACGGCAGGCACACTCCGGGCAGGAAGAACCACAAAGGCAGGGTCTTATGGACATGAGAGATACACTTGGAGTCTTGCTTGCGGGCGGGGCCGGAGAACGGCTCTTTCCGCTTACCCGCGATCGCGCCAAACCGGCCGTGCCCTTTGGCGGACATTACCGCATCATCGATATCACCCTTTCCAACTGCATCAACTCGGGCCTGCGCAAGGTTTTCATCCTCACCCAGTACAAGGCGCTCTCGCTCAACCGGCACATCCGCGAAGGATGGACGGGAATCGTGGCGCAGGAATTGGGCGAGTTCTTCGAGCTGATGCCCCCCATGCAGCGCACCGGCTCCAACTGGTACATGGGCACCGCCGACGCGGTGTATCAGAACATCTACTCGATCGGCAGCGAGCAGCCCAAGTACATCATCATCCTGCAGGGCGACGCCATCTACAAGATGGATTACAGCCGGATGCTGGAGCAGCACAAGGA
>Ga0181520_10005681_pt1 | contig 19692 bp, 18 predicted proteins | sample PEATcosm2014_Bin_29_FD_132451 | JGI IMG/M metagenome (GOLD analysis project Ga0181520, IMG submission 132451) | Peatland microbial communities from MTU Mesocosm Facility, Houghton, MI, USA - PEATcosm2014_Bin02_30_metaG | ecosystem: Environmental > Terrestrial > Soil > Wetlands > Peat | place...
CAGGTCAAAACAACTCAATGTTCTGGCAGTAGAGACCATTCTCGACGAGAGTGAGCCGACGCCCCTCGGAAAGATGATTTACTACCTTTTCGAAATGCTCGTAGAGCCCAGCCTCATCCAACCGACGATCATCTACGACTATCCGACGGTTGTGTCGCCGCTGTCGAAGCAGAAGCCAGACGATCCGGATCATGTGGAGCGGTTCGAGATTTTTGCCGGAGGTTTTGAGCTGGGCAACGCCTTCAGCGAGCTGAATGATCCGGTGGAGCAGAAGAAGAGATTCGAGGATCAACTGACCCAGCGGGCGGCGGGCGACGAAGAAGCGCACCAGATGGACGAGGACTACGTGCGGGCGCTGGCGTACGGGCTGCCTCCGACGGGCGGCGAAGGCATCGGCATCGACAGACTGGTGATGCTGCTGACGGGATCGAAATCGATTCGGGATGTGATTTTGTTTCCGCTGATGAGAAATACAGGGAGTAGCCAGTAGGGAGTTGGGGAATAGGAACGGCGTTGAACATACTTTTTGTCGGCGACATTTTCGGGAGCGCGGGGCGCAGGATTGTGCGCGAGCACATTGGCCATGTGCGCGAGGCGCACCAGGTCGACTTGACGATTGTAAATGTGGAGAACGCGGCTGGGGGGTTCGGCGTGACGCCGGGGCTAGCCGAGGAGATCTTTGAGCTGGGCGCGGATGTGCTGACGACCGGCAACCATGTGTGGGACAAGAAGGAACTGATGGACTATCTGAACTCCGCTGCGCCCTACACCCACGATCGCGCCCGGCGGGTGCTGCGACCGGCGAATTTTCCGCCGGGCGTGCCGGGGTACGGCTTCTATGAAGGAAAGAGCGCCGGCGGCGTGGACTACGGGGTTTTGCAATTGCAAGGGCGCGTGTTCATGACGGCGATTGACGATCCGTTCCGCACCGCCGACTCTCTGCTGTCGTCCGTGCGGGCGAAAGTGATCGTGGTAGATTTCCACGCCGAGGCGACGAGCGAGAAGGCCGCGATGGGGTGGTATCTCGACGGGCGCGTGACGGCGGTGCTGGGGACGCACACGCATGTGCCGACGGCCGACGAGCGGATTTTGCCGCATGGAACGGCCTACCAAACTGACGTGGGAATGAGCGGGCCCTACGACAGCATCATCGGCGTGGAGAAGGAGCTGGTGCTGCACAGATTTTTGTCGGCGATGCCGGGCAAGTTCGAGGCGGCAAAGGGAAATCCCAAAATGTGCGGGGTGGTTGTGACGTGCGATCCCGCGACGGGGAAGGCGTCGGCGATTCAGAGGATCATGTTGGGGGAGTAGCCACTGCATGGAGTAGCCCTTTGGATGAAGAGCGTGCATGTGCGACCCAGTCCCGATCATCAGCTGAGCAAATGCAAACAAAAAGGGCAGCCGCCGAAGCGGACTGCCCTTTTAATTCCCAGAAACATTCTTTTTGCGCGGACTGTGATCGCCGATCTAAACCGGCGACGGAGTCGTCGCGGTTATTGCGCGTGATGCGCGGGTGAAGGCTTGACGGTGTGATGCACCGGGGCTCCCTTTTTGGCTTGCTGGATGAATCCCTCGGTCAGCACGATTTGCGCGGATGCGGCAGTGGTTCCCGCAGCAGCAGTATGCGTGTAGGTATCGTAGGTGCCGTCGAGCTCAGTGGCGGCCGGCTGGAATCCGAGCGCAGTGCCCGATGCCGGCGCCTCCTTGCATGAGAGCGGGTCCTTGAGGTTGACGGTAAAGTCGGCGGTGTGGGCGTCCTTGGCGTCCTGCGTGACGGCCACATTGACGGTCGTGACGGAAGGATCGATGGAGATCTTATGGATGTGCGCCGGTGTGTCGGTGAGGACGTCGCCCATGGCGTCGGTATCTGCCTTAACGCCGTTGGCCAGAATGTAGGCCTGAGCGTCCGCGACCTTGAGCTCGGTAGGCGGCGGCGGAACAGCTCCGCAATCGACGGGATTGGTGAGCTTGACGACGAAATCCTTCGGCTTGACCGAAGCGGTCGTGGTGACGGAGATCTTCAGCGCCGATGCGGGATCAGCAATGATAATGCCGGGTACCGGAGTGGCCTGACCCTTTAGGAGAGCCCAGAGACCGGTGGCATCCGCATCAGACCCGTTGGCGAGAATGTACTCCTTGTCTTCGAGGCCCAACGATTTGGGATCGCCGCTGGTATAGGCGTGATGCGCCAATTCCGCAGGAGTTGGGGCGGGCGCGATGGTGAAGCTGGCGGGCGGGAAGAGCGTTGCCTGCCCCTGGGCTTCGATCGCTGCGATCTGCTGCTTGTTGGCAGCCTCGCCGTCGAGCGTGCCGTGATAGCGGTTGTACCAATAGTCAAGCAGCGGCTCGATCTGCGTCTTGTATGCCGGAGGCGCGAAGTCCCATGCGCGGGCATAGAACCAGATGGCCTTGACTTCGTCTCTTGAGTCGCCGGGCTTGGCGTAAGCTTGCGCAAGTTGAAGGGTATCCACCAAACCTGGGCCGGTCTTGGTCGCATCGGGCGGATAAAGCATCAGCTCGGCAGTGTACTCTTTGATGGCGCCGGCGAAGTCCTTCTTCGAGACCGCGTCGTCAAAGGCGATGGCTGAGTGGAAGATCGGGTAGGCGGCGGAGGTCAACTTGTCCCAGCTCGGGCCGTCCATGGCTGCCGGCTTCGGGACAGTGAGGCCCTTTTGGGCCAATGCCGCTGCATCGTCACACGTCTGCGGGTCGGTGGTGACGCCCGAGGCATCGAGGGTGCTGCACTGTTGTTTCTTCCAATAGACGGAGGCGAAGATGGCCTTCATGTTGTTGGGATCGACCTGAAGCAGGCGGGTAGCGGCATCGATCACCTTGGCAGGCTGGTTCAACTGGTTGTAGCAATCAATCAGCTGATCGAGAACGGCCTTCTTCACGACGCTCTGCGGATAGGCTTGAAGAAAACCCTCGAGCGCCGCGGCCTTCTGGCCAGGGTCGGTCTGAGTGATCGCGTTCTGATAGGAATTGAACTCAGCGGGATCCTGGATGGTGATCTGGCTGGAGTCCTGTGCTCGCAGTGCTGGAGTGGAAACAAGGCTTAAGCTTGCCACTGCCATCGCAGATGCAAAGACTAACTTCTTCATGCAATGCTCCTGGGAAACGCCGAAATGGAGATCAAGATTCACTCATTCGCCAGCTGAATGGCTACGATCCTGGGTGGCGGTTGAGCGCTGGGGCAACGGTTATTAAGATACCACGGCCACCAGTGCTGCGTAGGAGGATTATAGAAAGCCAACGAGCCGCTGACAAGCAAAGCTGAATGTGGATTGCACGGTGCGCAGCACGCTGGTAACAGGGTAGGTGACAGCCCGGAGCGGGTTGGCCTAGAGACGCGGGCGAAGGTCGCCATTCAAGGCCGATAGACAGGCCTATTGCAGCAGGCGAACCAACTCAGACTGCTCGGCGAGGAAGGCGTCGTGGCCGTGGGCGCTGGTCATTTCGCGGTAGTCAGCCTGGGCGCCAGCGGCGCAGATGGATTCGGCAAAGCGGCGCACATCTTCAGCGGGAAAAAGCCAGTCGGAGCTGATGCCGATGAAGCTGAGTCGCGCCTTGATGCGGCCGAAGGCCTCTTCCGGTGAGGTGAAGCCGCGCAGCGGGTCCCATGTGTCCATGGCGCGCAGGATGGCGAGATAGGCGTTGGCGTCGAAGCGCTCGATGAAGCGGCTGCCCTGGAGATCGAGGTAGCCGGCGATGTCGAAGCGCTCGCCAATGAGGCCAGTGCCATGGCCGTTGGCCGCCCAGGGGTCTTCGCCGCTGCGGTTGGGGTTGCGTCCAAAGCGCTCGTCGAAGAGGGGCGCGGACTTGTAGCTGATCATGGCGATCTTGCGGGCGAGCGCAAGACCGCTACGGGGCGGGCGCTGCGGCAGATAGCGGCCGCCAGCCCACTCGGGATCGTGCTGGATGGCCTGGCGCTGAAGGTGGTTGAGGGCCAGCCCCATGGCGGAGAGCGGCGTGACGCCGATGATGAGCGCGCGCTGGATGCGTTCGGGTTGAAGGATGGTCCAGTCCAACGCCTGCATGCCGCCGATGGACCCGCCGAGGACGAGGCGCAGGCGGCGGATACCGAGCGAATCGAGCAGGCGCGCCTGCACGCGGACGTTGTCGCGAACGCCGACCAGAGGAAAGTCCGGCCCGTAGATTTCGCCTGTTTTGGGATTGACGGAACCAGGCCCCGTGGAGCCGTAACAGGAGCCCAGCATGTTGATACAGATGACGAAGTCATGCTCCAGCGAGAGGACCGCGCCGGGAGCAAAGATTTCGGGCCACCAGGAGCCGACGAGAGCCGAGCCCGAGAGAGCGTGGCAAACAAGAACGGCATTGTCTCTCGCCGCATTGAGCCGGCCGTAGACGGCGTAATGCAGCGTGGGACAGATGAGGGAACGACCGCACTCGAGCGGCAGGGAGCCATCGAGAACGAAGTCGCCCTCGTAGGTTGGCTCCACGGTTCTTGATACGGGCGGCGAGGCCCCGCTGCGGCTGTAACTATCGGTCATGATTCCTATTTTGCCGCAACGGCGCGGGGTGAGCCGGTAAAAGTGAGGCCATTTGCGGCCTCAATGGCCTGGTCAAGGTCGGCGAGGATGTCGCGAATGTCTTCAATGCCGACAGAAAGCCGCACCATCTCCGGCGTGACGCCGGTGGCCGCCTGCTCCTCAACCGAAAGCTGCTGATGCGTGGTGGAGGCGGGGTGGATGACGAGTGACTTGGCATCGCCGATGTTGGCCAATAGGGAAAACAGCTCGAGAGAGTTGATCAGCTTTTTTCCCGCATCGTAGGCGCCGCCTGTAGGTCCAGGTTTGATCCCGAACGTGACCAGAGCACCTGCGCCGTTGGGCAGGTATTTTTTCGTCCGCGCGTAGTAGGGACTGGACGAGAGGCCGGGATAGTTGACCCAATCGACGCCGGGATGCTCGGCGAGGTGCTTGGCGACCGCAAGAGCGTTTTGCGAGTGGCGCTCCATGCGGAGGTGAAGCGTTTCAATGCCCTGCAAGAGCAGAAATGCGTTGAAGGGCGAAAGCGCCGCGCCGGTATCGCGCAGGCCCTGAACACGGGCCTTGAGGATGAATGCGAGCGGGCCGAAGGCCTCAGTGTAGCGGAGGCCGTGATAGGAGGGGTCCGGCTCGGTGAAGTCCTTGAAGCGGCCAGAGGCAGCCCAGTCGAACTTGCCGGCGTCGACAATCACTCCGCCGATGGCCGTGCCGTGGCCGCCGAGGAACTTGGTGGCCGAGTTGACGACGATGTCTGCGCCCCACTCGATGGGCCTGACGAGAGCGGGCGAGGCCGATGTGTTGTCGATGACCAGCGGCAGCTTGTGCTCGTGGGCGATGGCTGCGAGGCGCTCAACGTCGGCGATGTCGAGCTTGGGGTTGCCGAGGGTCTCGGTATAGAGGGCGCGGGTCTTGCTATTAATGAGGGCGCGGAGGCCGTCGAAATCGTCGGCGTCGGCAAACTTGACCTTGATACCCAGCTTCGGCAGCGTGTAGTGGAAGAGATTGTAGGTGCCACCGTAGAGCGATGTGGTGGAGACGATTTCGTCGCCGGCCGCGGCCAGTGTGAGGATGGTGAGCGTCTCCGCCGCCTGGCCCGAGGCCGTGGCGAGAGCTGCCGCGCCGCCCTCGAGAGCGGCTACGCGCTTCTCAAAGACATCGGTGGTAGGGTTCATGATGCGGGTGTAGATGTTGCCGAACTCCTGGAGCGCGAAGAGACGGCCGGCGTGGTCCGCGTCCTGGAAGAGATAGGAGGTGGTCTGGTAGATGGGCACGGCGCGGGCGCCGGTGGCGGGATCGGGCGACTGGCCGGCGTGAACGGCCTGCGTAGCGAGCTGCTGAGGTTTTGGTTCCGACATGATGATCTCCTTCGGGTTCCTGGGTTCGACGATTCGGGGATAACGGGAACGGCCGCGGACCGATCCATTCTAAAGGGGAGTACCAATGAAAACGGCCCGCATCCTGATCGGGACCGGGCCGCTCGACCTCAGAATCGGCTGCGCTTAGCGCATGCGCCGTTCAAGAGCCGGACGGACGGGTCCCCAAGCCATACACATGTACATGGCCATCGCCGCAATTCCGTAAGCCCATGAAAACGACATGCAGGCAGTATCAAGGGGCAAAGGCACGGGTGTCAAGCAAAACTCATGCTACTTTTCTGCCAGCGCCAGCGAGTCTTCCGGCTTCCAAAAGCAGGCACCCCCTGGACATTGAAGCAGATACAAAAAGGAACGCAACAATTCCGTCGCGTTACCGGACCATGGGGCTGTCGACGTTAAATGGTCTTCGGGAAGCCCGGTATTGAAATCGTGCACGAGAATTGCAGCGGTGATCCCGATGGCCGCACCGGCAATGGCAACGATAATGATGACCTTGGTCCCGGTCCCCATCTTGTCGTTATGTACGCCTGTCAATTGCGCGTATTGAATCTCCTGCGGTTGAGCGGCGCCTTTGGGCTTAACTGTGAAGCTGCCGTCGCCGATGCGCACGATCACACCTTTGGTCTCAGTGCTGTCGGCCATGGTTACGCGAATACCGTGACCCACGCCGCGCGCCTGCACCTTCGCCTTCATGGCCGCTGGATCAACGGGCTTTCTTTCCGCAAAGGCGAAGTTGCTGCTCAATAGTGCCGGAATCAGCAGAGTCGCTGTGAGACGAGTCAGCGTTGAAAGATTCATAACCGTTCGACCTCATGAGATTTGGCTTGAGGTGCATTTTGCACCTATCGATCTTCAGATGAGGAAAGTCATTGTGTGTTGACCCGTGTGGGGAAGCCGATGGGCGATTATACAGCGATTGCGGCGTGGCGGGGTATCGTTCGGCGGAGACTCATTGGGGGCGCATTTCGTCGGGCGCAATCTGGATCGTCACCCGCACTGAATGACAGTTGGGGGCGTCGATGCGGGTGACATGTGAATTGAAGCATGAACTTGCTACTCTTCCCCCATGCACAAAGGGTCGCACGTCTTGACCGATCCTCACTGGTCGACGGCGGCCTTACCGATACACAACCGGGATGTGGTGCTGCTCCTGAAATGGCGGGCGAATGTACTCTGCCTTGACCAGCGGAGGAAGATCCATGGGTTCGGGTGTCAGATCTTTGTAAGGAATCTTGGACAAGAAATGGCGGATGACGTTGAGGCGGGCGGCTTTCTTGTCTTCCGCGTTGACGACAAACCACGGAGCCTGTTTGTGGTCAGTGTGGTTGAACATGTCGTCCTTGGCACGGGAGTAATCCGCCCAATGCTTGCGGGATTCGAGGTCCATGGGGCTGATCTTCCAGCGCTTGGTAGGATCGGTCATACGGTCCTGAAAACGGCGTTCCTGCTCCGCGTCGCTGACCGAGAACCAGTATTTGATGAGGATGATTCCGGAGCGGACCAGCATGCGCTCAAACTCCGGACAGGTGAGCAGAAACTCCTGATACTGGGCGTCGGTGCAGAAGCCCATGACGCGCTCGACGCCGGCCCGGTTGTACCAACTGCGGTCGAAGAGCACCATTTCGCCGGCCGCGGGCAGGTGCGGGACATAGCGCTGGAAGTACCACTGCGTTTTTTCGCGCTCAGTGGGCGTGCCCAGAGCAACGACCTTGCAGATGCGGGGATTGAGCGTCTCGGTGATGCGCTTGATGGCGCCGCCCTTGCCGGCCGCGTCGCGGCCTTCGAAGAGCACCACAACCTTGAGACGCTCGTGGCGCACCCACTCGTGGAGCTTGACCAGCTCGATCTGCAGGCGGCTGAGCTCTTTTTCGTAATTGCAGTCCTTGCCGATGCGCATGATCGGGATTTCGGTTCCATGCGCCGCGAGCGGGGCATGATCTTTGCCATTGGCTTGACCTTTGCCGTTGGAATGATCCTTGCCGTTCACGAGGGCTTTGCCGTTGGCGAGCTTTTCTTCCTCCAGCCTGGCCTTTTTCTTCTTCTTGTCCTTGTGCGCCATTTTGGCCTCCTCCGACTTGGGATTTGGGGCGTTGTCCAGGCTCCTCACGCGCGATTTGGCGAGGCGCCCGTGCACTTGGGGGTTAGCACATTGTAACGGCAGAATTGCCGCGATAACCATGAAGAATTGTTGTTTTTTCGTGAGGAAAGCTACTTTTCGGGCTTCCAGACGTAGGCGCCGGGCTGAGGCAGACCAAAATGGGCCAGGACGCGGCAGGCGAATTCTTTTGCCATTTCAGACGAGTTTTTCGGTTGGTTATAGAACGCCGGGATACAGGGGAAGATGGTTGCGCCGGCTTCGGCGGCCAGCGTCATGTTGCGCAAGTGAATGCGATTAAAGGGTGTTTCGCGCACGCAAAGCAGAAGCGGGCGACGCTCCTTGAGCGTGACGTCGGCGGCGCGGGCGATGAGGGAGTTGGCGAGGCCGAGGGCGATTGAGGCCAGGGTTCCCATGGAACAGGGCAGAATGATCATTCCATCGGAGGGATGGCTGCCGCTGGCGATGGATGCGCCGATATCGGAGTCGGCGTGCTGGATTATTTTTTGCGGCGCGGCGCCGAGGAGCTTTTTCAGGCACTGCGTGCGGCCACTCACCCCAAGTTCCTCTGCAATCACACGCAGCGAGTTTTCCGAGACGACAAAATGGACGCGGGCGACGCGGGAGTCGGCTTCAAGGGCGCGGAGTGCCTCGCGGGCGAGGATCGCGCCGGAAGCGCCGGTGATGGCGAGGGTGAGCTTCGCGCCTTTCATATCAGCTTCCGAGTACGCGCTTGAAGATGGCGTCGACGTTGGTGAGCTGCCGCGAATAATCGAAAGTGCGCGCCAGCTTCTTAGGGCTGAGCAGTTTTGCAATTTTGGGGTCGCGAGCCACTTCGTCGCGGAAGTTCAGATCGTCCTTCCAGGCGCGCATGGCGTGGGTTTGGACGAGCTTGTATGCGTCTTCGCGCAACATGCCGGCTTCAGCCAGGTCGAGCAGCAACTGGCCGGAAAAGATAAGGCCGCCGGTCGTTTCGAGGTTTTTCTTCATCCGCTCGGGGTAGACCAACAGGCGGTCAATCAGATCGGTCGACTTGGCGAGCATGTAGTCGATGAGGATGGTTGAGTCCGGAAAAATGATGCGCTCGACCGAGGAGTGGGAAATGTCGCGCTCGTGCCAGAGCGGTATGTTCTCCATCGCCGCCTGCGCATTGCCGCGCAGCACTCGTGCCAGCCCGCTGATTTGCTCCGAAGTAATGGGATTCTTTTTGTGCGGCATGGCCGAGGAGCCCTTCTGCTTCTCGCTGAAGTACTCCTGCGCCTCGCGAACCTCGGTGCGTTGCAGATGGCGGATTTCGACGGCAATCTTGTCGAGGCTGCTGCCAATGATGGCGAGAGTGGTGATGTAGGCGGCGTGGCGGTCGCGCTGGATGACCTGCGTGGCGACGGGCGCTGGCTTGAGGCCGAGGTGTTTGCACACCTTCTTCTCCTGGTTTGGATTCAGGTGACCAAACGTGCCGACGGCGCCGGAGAGCTTGCCAACGCGCATGCCCTCAGCGGCGGCTGCGAATCGATCGGCATTGCGCTCCATTTCCGCATACCAGTTGAGCAGCTTGAGGCCGAAGGTGGTGGGCTCCGCATGAATCCCATGTGTCCGACCGATGGTGGGCGTGTGCTTGAATTCGATGGCGCGACGCTTGAGGACAGCGAGCAGAGCTTTGATTCCATCTTGAATGAGCGCCGAGGCTTCTTTCGTCTGCAGGGCCTGCGCGGTATCGACAATGTCGTTCGAAGTAAGGCCGTAGTGCAACCAGCGTGACTCTGCGTCGAGGCCCTGAGCTTTGAGAGACTCTGCCACTGCTGTTGTGAAGGCAATGACATCGTGCTTGACTTCGGATTCGATTTCGAGGACGCGGGCGGCCGAGACGGTGGCCTTGGTGGCAATGGCCTTGGCGGCGGAGGCGGGAATTACGCCGTCCTCGGCCAGAACCGCGCTGGCCGCCGCTTCCACCTGGAGCCAGCAGCGGAATTTGTTCTCGTCCGTCCAGATTGCGCCCATCGCGGGGCGCGTGTAGCGATCGATCAACGGCAGTCCTCTCGTGGTTCGTGGTCCGTGATTCGTGATTTGTGGCTCGTGCTGGCTCTTAGTCTGACAGCGGCCCACAGTGAGCCACCCCGCGGGTCTTGGTCCACGATTCACGACTCACGACATTTTGATTGTACGAGTTACACGGGGCTATCCGCGAGGAATTCCGAGGCGGATGAACAGTTCGTCGACGAGCAGGCCGCGGCCCGGCTTGTAGGGCTGAAACCATTCGCCGTCGATGACGAGCTGCGGGACAGCGCGCTTGCCGACATGCTCGATGACCGCGGCCGAGGCGGACGGGTCGGCATCGACGTTGATCTCGGTGTAGGCGACGCCATGCGCTTCGAGAAACTGCTTGGCGGAACGGCAATCGCGGCACCAGGCGGTGGTGTAAACCTGCACGTTCATAGGAAAATCCTACTCAAATTGCGATGCTGCGATCTGTGATCAGAAGCACCCGGGAGATTAGATGACCGCAGATCAAGTTAAGTCGCTGCTGAAGCTGGAGCCGCACCCGGTGGAGGGCGGATGGTTTCGCCGGACGTATACCTCGGCGGGAAACGTGGAGCTGCCGCGCGGAGCGCGGGCGCAGGGCACGGCGATTTATTACCTGCTCGAGACTGGGACGTTCTCAGAGATGCATGTACTGGCTTCGGACGAGATTTTTCACTTCTATCTTGGCGATCCGGTCGAAATGCTGCAGCTCTATGGGGACGGCAGCTCCGTTGTTTTGACTCTTGGAGAAAATTTGAGTGCCGGTCAAAATGTGCAAGTCGTGGTTCCGGCGGGGGTGTGGCAGGGGACGCGGCTGGTGGAGGGCGGAAAAGTGGCGCTGCTCGGGTGCACAGTGACCCCGGGTTTCGATTTTGCGGATTATCGCGGCGGAAGTTACGCGGAGCTGTCGGCAAAGTGGCCGGCGGAGGCGGAGCGGATCAGGAAGCTGACGAGGAGATAGCGGAGTTAGCGAGTTGGCGGCGCTGCGCGCCTGCTCGCGAGTTGGCAAGTTGGCAATCCAGTAAGCCCGCACGTTGGCGGTTCGCGTTGACCTCATCGCCGCTCGCGGAAGAAGCTGCGGAGCAATTCGGCGGATTCATCGGCCAGGATTCCCTGCCCTAGCTGCATCTGATGGTTGAGCTCGGGGTGGTTGAGGACGGAGAGGACTGAACCGCAGGCGCCAGCCTTCGGATCGGCGGCGGCGAAGACGAGGCGGTCGATGCGCGCGTGGATCATGGCTCCGGCGCACATGGCGCAGGGCTCGAGCGTGACATAGAGCGTGCAGCCGGCGAGCCGGTAGTTGCCGAGGGCCGCGGCGGCGGCGCGAAGGGCGACGATTTCAGCGTGGGCGGTCGGGTCGACGTCGCGCAGGACGCGATTCTGACCACGAGAAATGATCGCGCCATCGCGGACGACGACAGCACCGATGGGAACTTCGCCGGCCTCGGCTGCCAGACGGGCTTCTTCGAGCGCGGCCTGCATGGCTTGGGGATCGGCAATCATGTTTTGGGCGATCATGGCTTCGATGGTACGGCCGCAGGTTGCTGCTGGGTCATGCAATGGAGCGCGCCGAGGCCCCAGATGAGGTCGACGCTGTGGACGCCGATGACTTCGCGACCGGAGAAGAGTTCTGCCAGCGTGTTGAGCGCAATGCGGTCGTTGGGATCGTGGAAGGTGGGCACGAGAACGAGACCGTTGGCGATGTAGAAGTTGGCGTAGCTGGCCGGCAGGCGCTGTCCGCGAAAGATGACGGGGCGCGGAATGGGCAGCTCGACAACAGTGAATTGCTTGCCATGCGGAGTCCGCGCGGCGGTCAGGCGCTTCAGATTCTCCCTGAGCGGGGCGTGGTTGGGGTCGTCCGCGTTGGTCTCGACGGCGGCGACGATGGTGGAGGGCGCGACGAAACGGGCGATGTCGTCGATGTGGCCGTGAGTATCGTCGCCCACGATGCCGCGATTGAGCCAGATGGTTTGGTCGATGCCGAGATAGTCGCGGAAGACGCGTTCAAGTTGCTCGCGGCTGACGCCCGGGTTGCGCTGTTGCACTTCGCTCAGGTGGCACTCTTCGGTGGTGAGGAGTGATCCCGCGCCGTTGACGTCGATGGAGCCGCCTTCGAGGACGACGTGGTGCTTCGCGCCGTTCTGGTTTTGGATGAGGGGCTGCCAGGCCGGAACGTCAAGCAGTTTTGTGACGCGGCCGGGAAGTTTGTCGTCGAGATGCCAGTCAGAGTATTTGGCCCAGCCATTGAAGCGCCAATTGGTGAGCGCGACGCGGCCTTCGGCGTTGCGAACGAAGATCGGGCCGGAGTCGCGCGTCCAGCCGCGGTCGGTGGGCCAGGCGTGGAAGGTGACCTGATCGAGATTGGCCCCGGCGCGGTTGAGCATGGAGATGACGCGCTGCTTTGACGATGCATTTTCGACGATGAGATGCACGCGCTCGCGGGCAGCGAGCAGGCGGACGATTTCAGCGTAGAGCCAGGGGATGGATTGGAATTTGCCGGGCCAGTCCTCGGGATTATGCGGCCAGGCGAGCCAAGTAGCCTCGTGCGGCTCCCACTCGGCGGGCATGCGGTAGCCGAGGGCGCATGGGGTTTTCTCGGGTGGTCGAGCGGGCATGGCTACTTATGCTCTTTGTGCGCGGCGCGTGGCTTCGCAGGATCGAGAAAGCGCTGGGTGATGGGCGCGTAGGCGTCGATGCGCCGGTCGCGCAGAAAGGGCCAGTTGCGGCGTGTTTCTTCAATCACGGAGCGATCGACTTCGCCGAGGACGATTTCTTCGGCATCGTGGCCGGCTTTGGCGACGATGCGGCCGAAGGGGTCGGCGAGAAAGCTGCCGCCCCAGAATTCGAGGCCAGGCCCGGAGGCGCGATTGCCCGAAATGTCACCGTGTTCGACACCGACGCGGTTGACGGCGGCGACGTAGACACCGTTGGCGATAGCGTGGGCGCGCTGGATGGTGCGCCACGCGTCGAATTGCGCCGCACCGAACTCGTCTTTCTCCGCCGGGTGCCAGCCGATGGCCGTGGGATAGAACAGGACTTCCGCGCCCTGCAACGCCGTGAGCCGCGCGGCCTCGGGATACCACTGGTCCCAGCAAACAAGCGTGCCCACGCGGCCGGCGGATGTGTCGACGGACTGAAAGCCGAGATCGCCCGGCGCGAAGTAATACTTTTCGTAATAAAGTGGATCGTCGGGGATGTGCATCTTGCGGTAGATGCCGGCAACCTGGCCATCGGCGTCGAGCGTGACGGCGGTGTTGTGATAGAGGCCGGGAGCGCGGCGCTCGAAGAGCGAGGCAACGACGGCGACGTGGGATTCGCGGGCAACCTCGGCGAGCTCGGCTGTGGAGGGGCCGGGGATGGGCTCGGCAAGATCGAAGAGGCGCAGATCTTCACGCTGGCAAAAATACTGCGTGCGAAACAGCTCGGGAAGGCAGACGACTTGCGCGCCGAGACGCGCGGCCTCGCGAATGTGGCGCAGCGCGGCCGAGAAATTTGCCTCGGGATCCGCGCCCATGCGCATCTGCACGAGGGCAACCGTGAATTTGTGCGCGGTGGTCATTCGTGGTTTTACGAGCCTCCGTTATGGATGTTTGTGGCCGATGCAACAAGGCCAACCCCGGCATGCGGAATTGGCCTCGTGTCCTCTGAATCGTCAGCTCGATCGCTCTTCGTCTGCTTCGAATCTTATCCAAAGGCCTGCCGCACGCAGTGCCTACTCGTCCAGAATCAGGACCGCAGCGGCGATGGTGGTGGTCCACTTACCGCGCTTATCGCCAACAGCCGATTGAGTAATGTTACTGGTGCGGACGATCTTGTTGGAGATGCGGTAGATCTCCTTCTTCTCGTCCCAGCTCTTGTCGGGGTCGAACTCGACGTCCAGCGTGGTGGCGAGCATCTCGGCGGCCAGTTCCTCGGCGTACTCGCCGGCTTGATCGTCAGTCTCGCCAAAACTGTGGTGCTCGCTCAAGTAGCCGTAGGTGTTGCGATCGGCCGGAATGGCCACGCCGATGCTGCAGGCGACGAGACGGTGCGGCTCGCGCGTGGAATTCTCCGCGATGACCGCGAATACGACCTCACCGTCATCCAAATACTTGAGGCCTTCCTTACGCGGAATCATTTTGCACTGCGGCGGAAAGATGGAGGAGACGCGCACCAGATTCTGCGAGGCGATGCCCGCATCGCGAAGTGCCAACTCAAAGGAGGTAAGCCGTTCCTTGTGCTTGCCGACGCCTTTGGTGAAGAAAAGCTTCTTTGGGACCATGCGTTTTCCCAATTTCTATGTGCCCTCCGTGGGTAAAAGAAGTGTGGCCGTTTTTTGACGTTCCCGCATGAGTCTATCTCATCCTGGAGGGTGCGAACAGAGTTTCGAGTATTTTCATTTGAGGTTCACAGCGAGGGATTTAGCTCGGGACTCACGACCGTCTCCGGCTGGGTTGGCGATCGGACTCCGGATGAGGGCGAAGAGACGCTGTGCTGAGCAGGCTCCGAAGCAACTTTCCTGGATGCGGCGCGTTTAATAAGCATGAAGCAACGAATGGTTTGGCTGGGAATCCCTGTCTTGAGCGTGGCAATGAGCTGCGCGGCCGCGTTGGCGCAAGCTCCTGAGCCCTCGGCAGCGCCCGATCCGGGGAACGGGACGGGCGCCGCGCCCGCTTACCTCAGTCAGGCGATCCTCGAGTGGACGCCACCGTCTCTCGCAGAGTTGGGCGGGCAGGCAGTAGCGAAAGAGAACTTCACGCTGGACCGGACGATGCTGGCCGCTGCGGCTGGGCTGATGCCGGATTCCGACGCCGACCTGAGGGAGACGGTGGCCAAGCTCGACGGAGTGAGTGTGCACGTGTTGAGATTCGCGACTGACGGCCAAGCCGACCCGGAACAGATTGAAGCGATCCGCGAGGCCTACCACCTGCGCGGCTGGAAGCACGTGTTGAGTTCGACGAACTTGGGCGGAGCGGACCGCAGCGATATTACGGACGTGTGGCTGGTGATGGACGGCGCGAACGTGCGCGGAGGAGTAGTGCTGGTCGACAGCCCGAAGAGCCTGACGCTGGCAACGGTGGCCGGGAATCTGAGCCCGGTGGACATGCTGCACCTGCGCGGCCACTTCGGCATTCCGCGATTCGATAGCGACGGATTGAGCGGCGGCGCGGGCCGGTAATCTCGGCGGGCGCGAAACGGCTCGTCGTCGGGCAGGTTTGGCGCTCCATTCTTCCGCATCCCGCGCTGCGCTGATCTGCCAAAACGAAATGCTATAGTCGTGCGTAGCACTCCACCCGGAGTGATCGAACGATGCAGACGCGCAAGTGGACGATTGCTTTCCTGATTCTGGCTGCCGCCGAAGGCGCGGCGCCGGTTCGCGCCAAGGTGGTTGAGGATACAAGCGGTTCTCTCAGGACCCTGAGCAGCATTGCAGATGCGCTCGACTCAGCCGACCGGCATCCGGTGCACATTCTCTATGTTCACGGGATCGATGAGATTGGGGCAGGCGATTCGGGGAAGTTGCGCGATTCGATCTGCACCGAGCTGAAGCTGTGCGCGGTGGGCGACTGGAAGAATGAGGGCACGGAGTACGCGGACAAAGGCGAGTTCGCGAGCACCGTGGAACCACCGGCACTGGCTTACCTGGGCAGCCCGGTGTGGAACAGCCCCGAGGAGTGGAATGCAGCAGCGCCATTTGTCGTGCACTGGGTTGTGCACCTCAGGCGGCATCCCGCAGTGCTGGTGGTGGATGAGATCAACTGGTGGCCTCTGGTGCTGGCGCTCAAATGCAGGCGAGTGATTGCCGCCGAGGCGCATCTTTCAGGCCCCGACCAGCATTTGCTCGAGGTTTGCTCGCAACAATCCGTTCAGGATCCGGGTGGAGTGGGGCGTTTCTATCCCTGGATTCCGGCAGATGAAGCGGCGAAACTCGAGAAGATACGGCCGCGCGCTGTTCTGCTGAACAGAGAGTTGAAGGCCGGGCTTGTCGACTGGGGGCTTTCAGACGTGTTGATGGCGGTGGGACCGATGGGCGGCATTCTGCGCGATGGAGTGCGGCAATTGATGGCCAAATCGGCGGCATTCGATGCCGCCGCGGCAGAGACCGATTCCAGCGGGAACGGTGGAATAGGAAAGTACGACTGGAAGTCGCAACTGAACCGGGACAACGCGCTGGACCAGGAGTTTATCGGCGTGACGCACAGCCTGGGCAGCTATCTGCTCTTTAATTCGCTCAACCCGGAGTTTGCCAGCGTTCCTGGACAGAGCCTGCCCGCGGCGGATGCAGCGAGGAAAACAGCGGAAGAGAACGCGGTCCGTTACATCTTTGAGCGAACCTCGCTGATGTATTTCTTCGCCAATCAGCTTGAGATGCTGGAGATCACGAGTCGTGAGAGCACCTCCGAGAGCGAAGCGAACGCAGTGATGCCGCGCGGACTGGCGCCGGCTCCGACGGTGCCGACTGCACCGGCGGAAAACTTCAGAGCGCTTGTGGGGCGTTGGAAGGATTATCAAACGAGCTTTCAGCGAGTTCTGCACCCAAACGACGAGACGGCCCGGGAGAAGGTTCAGGTAGTGGCCTGGAGCGACCCCAGCGATGTAATCACCTACCGCGTGCCGAAGATCGGCGATGTGGAAGTGGTGAATCTTTACGTGAAGAATGCGACGCGCTGGTTCGGGATTTTTGAATCGCCGACCAAAGCGCATGGCGATTATGCAAAAAACGTCGATGTGCTGCGGGTGATGTTTGGAGAGACAAAGATTCAAGGCTCGGTTCATTAGGGTAGATCGATCAAGGATATTTGGGCGCGAACTCGCGCCGGCTGCCATTGCCACTGCTGAATTGCGGATGGTAGCCTCAAGCTTGGACCAAGGAGCCTTGGACTTGTCGAGATTGGACTCAATCTGGAAGGGACTTCCCTCAAAACCATGCAAAACACCTACAACGGGCTGGAGTTGCCCAAGACCGGCGAGCCGATAGAGTACAAGGACGGGCAATTTGCCGTGCCTGACCACCCCATCATTCCTTTTATCGAGGGTGATGGCACGGGGCGCGACATCTGGAAGGCGTCGCAACGGGTTTTCGATGCGGCCGTGGAAAAAGCGTACGGCGGCAAGCGTGGCATCCACTGGTTTGAGATTTTCGCCGGGGAGAAGGCTTTCCGCCAGTTCAATAACTGGCTGCCAGACGATTCGGTGGCGGCGGCGCGCGATTTGCGCGTGTCGATCAAAGGGCCACTGACGACGCCTGTGGGCGGCGGCATCCGCTCGCTCAATGTTGCGCTGCGGCAGATTCTGGATCTCTATGCATGCGTGCGGCCGGTGAAGTACTACCAGGGCGTGCCCAGCCCGGTAAAGCACCCGGAAAAGCTCGACATCGTGATCTTCCGCGAGAACACCGAAGATGTGTACGCAGGGATCGAGTTCAAGGAAGGCACAGAGGATGCGGCGCGGCTGATTTCGTTTCTCAATGACGATCTATTAAAGGGCGGAAAGAAAAGGGTGCGCACGGACTCGGGGGTGGGCATCAAGCCGATTTCGATCTTCGGAACCAAGAGGCTGGTTCGGTACGCGATCCGCCACGCGCTCGAATCGGGACGCAAGACGGTTACGCTGGTGCACAAAGGGAATATTCAGAAATTCACCGAGGGCGCTTTCCGCGAGTGGGGCTACGAAGTAGCGACACAGGAGTTCCGCGAGCAGACCGTCACGGAGCGCGAGAGCTGGATCCTGGGCAACGTCGAAAAGATGCCTGGCATTTCAATTGAAGAGAATGCCGCGCTGATCGAGCCAGGAGTGGAATTCGGGTCTCCGGCATTCCGCGAATCGCTTTACGCCGAAGTGAAGGGTGTGCTGGACTCGATTGGCAAGAGTCACGGCAACGGAGCATGGAAGCAAAAGGTGCTGGTCAACGACCGGATCGCGGACTCGATCTTCCAGCAGATCATCATTCGGCCGGAGGACTACAGCATTCTGGCCACATCGAATCTGAATGGGGACTATATCTCCGACGCGGCGGCGGCGCAGGTGGGGGGCCTGGGCATCGCGCCGGGTGCGAATATCGGCGACGGCTACGCGGTGTTTGAGGCGACGCACGGAACAGCGCCCAAGTACGCCGACAAGGACGTGATCAATCCCGGCTCGGTGATTTTGTCAGGCGTGATGCTGCTCGAGTTTATCGGCTGGAAGGAAGCGGCGAAGATGATCGAGAGCGCGATGGAGAAGACGATTCAGCAAAAGTCGGTGACGTACGATTTTGAACGTCAGCTTGCAGGCGCGACGAAGGTGGGCACGAGCGAGTTTGCCACGCGGATCATTGGAAACATGTAACAGCATCGGAGTTTGCGGAGCTAGCGGGGCTAGCGGAGTTAGCGCGTTCATCTGACGTAAATCCGCAAGAGTGCGCGTAGCAAAGCTGACGCTGCCAGCTACGCTTGCTGACTACGAGGGGAGAAACATGCGGAAGAAAGTAAGCATTGTGGGCGCGGGGAACGTTGGCGCGACCTGCGCGCACTGGATTGCGGCCAAGGAACTGGCCGATGTGGCACTGATTGACGTGGTGGAAGGCGTTCCGCAGGGAAAAGCGCTGGACCTGCTCGAGGCCATGCCCATTGAGAAGCGCGACGTGGCAATCGTGGGCGCCAACGATTACGCGGCCACGGCGAATTCCAACATTGTCGTGATCACAGCGGGCATTCCGCGCAAGCCGGGCATGAGCCGCGACGATCTGCTTAACACAAACTTCAAAATCATGTCGGACGTGGTACAGAAGGTGGTGGCGCAGTCGCCAGAGTGCATTCTGATCATCGTGTCGAATCCGCTGGACGCCATGGCCCAGGCCGCGTATCGGCAGGCGGGCTTCAATCGCGAACGCGTGATCGGCATGGCCGGCGTGCTGGACTCGGCGCGCTTCCGGAGCTTTATTGCGGCCGAGCTGAATGTGAGCGTGGAGAATGTGACGGCTTTTGTGCTGGGCGGGCACGGCGACACCATGGTGCCGCTGGCGCGTTACTCGACGGTGGCGGGCATTCCCATCACGGAGCTGATTGCACCGGATCGACTGGAACAGATCGTGCAGCGCACGCGCGATGGCGGGGCAGAGATTGTGAAGCACCTGAAGACGGGCAGCGCGTACTACGCGCCATCTGCGGCAGTAACCGAGATGGTGGAGGCGATCCTGAAGGACAAGAAGAAGATTCTGCCCTGCGCGGCGTACCTCGAGGGCGAGTACGGGATCGAGGGCTACTACATTGGCGTGCCGTGCAAGCTGGGCGCGGCGGGACTGGAACAGATTATCGAGATCAAGCTAACGCCCGAAGAAGATGGAGCGCTCAAGAAGAGCGCCGAAGCCGTGAAGGAGCTTTGCGCGGTGATCGGGGTGTAGCAAGACGGTGGTCAATGATCAGTGGTCAGTTAATGAAAAGCCCCGGGCGAGCCGGGGCTTTCGTTTGCCTGGCGCGATGCGCGACGTGGTCAATCCATCGCCATGCTGAGCTGGTGGCGCACATCTGCGCCGCGCACCCAGAAGATGACGTCAGTGGCGATGTTGGAGGAGTGGTCGGCGATCCGCTCGAGGTTCTTGGCCACAAGGATTCCGTTCATTGCCTGCTGCGTGAATTGCGGCTTCTCTTCGATCAACTTGAGCAGGTCGCTGTGAGCGCGGCGGTTCATGCGGTCAATCTCGTCGTCCATCTCGCGCACAGAATCGGCAAGGCGG
>Ga0181520_10005682_pt1 | contig 19684 bp, 12 predicted proteins | sample PEATcosm2014_Bin_29_FD_132451 | JGI IMG/M metagenome (GOLD analysis project Ga0181520, IMG submission 132451) | Peatland microbial communities from MTU Mesocosm Facility, Houghton, MI, USA - PEATcosm2014_Bin02_30_metaG | ecosystem: Environmental > Terrestrial > Soil > Wetlands > Peat | place...
TCCCGGCCATCAACTGGGAATCGAGATGGGCGTCATCCTGCTCATCTTCACCGGCCAGGTCTGGAACCTTGCCTTCAGTTTCTATTCCTCGCTGAAAAGCATTCCGCGCGAGATGGTGGAAACCTCGCGCATCTATCGCTACTCCGCGTGGCAGCGCTTCTGGCAGCTTGAAATGCCCTATGCCGCCATCGGCCTGGTCTGGAACTCCATCGTCTCGGTCGCCAACGGATGGTTTGCCCTGATGGCCTGCGAGATGTTTTCCCTCAAGGGAACCCGTTTTCAGCTTCCTGGCCTGGGCAGCTACATCCAGACGGCCACCGACTCCGGCGACACGCGCGCTCTACTCTGCGGCGTTGCGGCGGTTGTTTTGATTGTGGTGGCGACTGATCAGCTTCTCTGGCGGCCGTTGATCGCCTGGAGCGACAAGTTCAAATTCGAACAGGTCGAGTCCGCTGAACGCGTTACTTCCCCCATTCTTGAGATTCTCAAACGCTCGAAGCTGGTTACTTCCCTTCCCGACCGCATTTGGAGCAGGATCGAAGAGCCTGTTTATCGCCGCATGGCGCTCACCCACTCCTGCCACATAGTTCAGCCTTTGGACGAGGACCAAACTGCCGGCAAAGCCTCCGCAGGACTCTGGATGCTGGCCGTTGTTGCCGCAGCAGCAGTGGGATGGGGCGCTTTCCAGGCCATCCTCATGCTGCAAACAGTCACCTTCGCCGAACTTCGCCTGCTCATGGAAGGCGCTGCCGCTTCCTTCCTGCGCGTCAACTGCGCGCTCGTCCTCGCCGCCGCCTGGACGGTTCCCGTCGGTGTCGCTATTGGTCTCAATCCCAAGTTCGCCCGGCTGGTCCAGCCCGTTGCTCAGGTGATGGCCTCCATCCCGGCGACAGCCTTCTTTCCCATCCTGCTCATGGGCCTGGTCAAGATCGGCGGAGGCTTGGGCATCGGCTCCATCGCACTCATGTTGCTCGGCACCCAGTGGTACATTCTCTTCAACGTCATCGCCGGGGCCATGTCCATCCCATCGGATTTGAGCGAAGTCAGTGATCTCTACCACTTCACCCGCTGGCAGCGCTGGACCAAACTCATTTTGCCGGGCATCTTTCCCTACCTCATCACCGGCATGGTGACAGCCTCCGGCGGCGCGTGGAATGCCTCGGTCTTCGCTGAATACTCTCACCTTGGCAACCGAACGCTGCAAACCCTCGGCCTCGGCGCGCAAATCAGCTCGGCCATTGACAACGACCGGCTGCCCATCATCCTGCTCGCCACCATCTTCATCTCCCTGATTGTGGTCACCATGAACCGGCTCGTCTGGCGGCGGCTCTACCGACTGGCCGAAACGCGGTACAAGCTGGAAGGCTGATAGCGTCGGCGATGCGTGCATTATGCGGCGACGGATTTATCGTTGTTCGGGAATATGAACCTCTGCACCTTTGGCCGCTTGCGCCGCGCCGCATGCCACAGGTCGTACTGCTGCTGCAAGTCAAGCCATACTTCCGGCTCTGTGCCAAGCGCATCGGCAAGCCGCAGCGCCATGGGCGCGGTAAACGACGTGCGCCCATTCAGGAGCCGCGATAGAGTAGACCGTGCCACGCGGAGACGCTTCGCCGCCTCACCAACCTGCATGTCGCCGAGATATTCTCTGAGAAGCTCGCCAGGATGGGGCGGATTGTACATTCGTGTCATCGTTCCTCCTCAAGCCTTTCTACCATCTCGTAGAGTCCCCGCGGCTCCTTCTCCACCAGCGGCACCCAGAAGCGGAAGCAGGCGCCTTTGCCCGCGGCGCTCTCGACCTCGATCCCGCCGCCGTGCGCGGCCAGAATCGCGCGGCTGATGGCCAATCCCATCCCTGTTCCCTTGCCTTTGCTGGCGCCCGTCTTGCCCCGGTAAAACTTGTCGAAGATGAAGGGCAGATCGACGGCATCGACGCCGGGGCCATCGTCCTCCACGCGAAACTCCAGACGGTCGCTCAGGCGCCGGGAGCCGAGCAGAATGCGCCCTCCGGGCGGTGAAAACCTCGCCGCATTCTCCAGCAGGTGGCGCAGAACGCGACCCAGCAGGTGTGGATCGAACCAGGCAGATTCTCCAGTTTCGTCGACGGCGATGACAACCCGATGGGCGGACAGCGTCTTGCGCGACTCCTCGATGGCCTGCTCCAGCAACGCGCGCGGATGCTGTGGCACGGGGCGCACTTCGACCACGTTGGCGTCGATCTCTGCCATTTCGACGGCCTCGCCAATCAGCCGGTCCAGCCGCGCACTCTCCTCATCGACAATGGAGGCCAGCTCCAATCGCAAGCTCTCGTCCATCCCCTCACTCTCAACCAGTGTGGTTGCGGCGGCGCGAATGGCAGTCAGCGGCGTACGCAACTCGTGGGTCAGCGAGTCGATCAGTGCGGTGCGCAGCCGTTCCCCCTCGCGCGCCGCCTCCGTGTGCGCCGAAGCCTCAATTGCCGTGGCGCGAGTGAGCGCAATGGCCACTTGACCGCTGACTGCCGTGGCTACCTCATGCGAAAGCACAGCAGGCCGCAGGCCCAATGCTCCCACCGGACGCAGCCCCAGCATGAGCGTTCTTACCGTGAAGTCGCCGGGAATGACCTGCGTCGGATTATGCCCTTGGGCCATCGCCCGCAAACTGGCCAAAATGCTCATCGGCAGATCGGCGGTCGATGTGTGGAACTGGTCCTGGTCGCGGACGTAAAGCACTACTCCATCCAACGCGAAGATTCGCGCGATGAGCCGGGGCAGGTCGCGAATCAGTCCGGCGGCATCCTCCTGGAGCATCATCTGTTGCGAGAGTTCGAAGAGCCGTTCCACATCCTCGCGGCGTTCGTCGGCCTGCCGCGCCTGGCCGCGCGCCCGCTCGGCTACACGGCTCACTACCACGCAACTGAGCAGGAAGGAGATCATGGCCACCCATTGCTGAATACCGATAATCTGCAAAGTTCTCAGCGGCGGCAGAAAGTAGTAATCGAAGGCAAGCGCACACAGAAGGGCTGCCCACAGCGAGAGCCAGACTCCCGCCTGCGCTGCGAACCAGACCACCAGCACCAGGAAGGCCATGCCCGCCGTCGTCGAGTTTGCGCCCAGGCTGACCAGCAGAGCCGTGGCCGCCGCCGCTATTAGGGTGGCCGCAATCCAACGAAGGGCCGGGGGCAGATTTGAGAATGGATTCATCATTTCCCTAACCGGAATCATACTCGCCCGCTCAGTTGATGTAATCTTTGTTGAGAAGATAAACACTATGCCCGGCAGAATTCTAGTCATCGACGACGAACCGCAAATCACCCGTGTGCTGCGCGCTGCGATCTCTGCGCAGGGCTTTGACGTACGCACGGCCAACGATCCCGAGGAGGGATTGCTAGTCTTCAAAGACTGGACGCCCGATTTGGTGATCACCGACCTGATGATGCCGGGCTTGAGCGGCGTCGAGGTCTGTCGCGCCATCCGCGCTCAATCCGCGGTTCCGGTGCTGGTTCTCTCGGTTCGCGACCATGCACGATCCAAGGTCGAGGCTCTGGACGCCGGCGCCGACGACTACGTGACCAAGCCCTTCAACATACAAGAGTTGCTGGCTCGCGTCCACGCCCACCTGCGCCGCGCCCCGGAGCGGACCACCAGTGCCATCGAAACCGGCGACTTCGTGGTAGACTCAGTCGCTCACTCGATCACAGTACAGGGCAAGCCAATTCACCTGACGCCCAAGGAGTTCGAACTATTGCTGCATCTGGCCCGCCACGCCGGCAAGGTGATGACTCATCGCGCGCTCTTGACCCAGGTCTGGGGCGCGCAGTCGGCCCATCAGCCGGAGTATCTGCGCGTCTTCGTCGGCCAGTTGCGCAAGAAGCTCGAAGCCGAAACCGGCAAGCAGTACATTCAGACCGAACCCTGGGTCGGCTACCGATGTGTGCCCGAAGGCTGGACCGGCAACGAGGAATGATCGCGGCCTGCGCAATGGGGCGCTCGTCTGTTCACAGACAAATTCCGATTACTTTCTCTCAGGAGTAATATCCGTGACCGGCAGGTCCCAATGGGAGAGGAGAATCTCAAAACGGCGCTGTTCTTCCCTCTGATAGGTCGCCTGGTCGGGCCATAGCTCCTTGATGAATGCCTCTTCGTCAGGGTTGGCAGTAGTGGCCACGGTGGAGTTCTTGTAGCGGATGGTGACGCGGAAGTCCCAGCGCCCGTCCTCGGTGGTGTGGTAGGCGGGCGACTCAATCTTCAAGGAGAGAATGCGCCCGGTGGCTTGAATCTTCTGGAGCAGCGGGTAGTGATTCTTGAGGAAGAGCGTCTTGAACTCGGCCTGATGACCCCACTGGCACTTGTAGTAGTACTCAATGGTGTAGGGCTGGTCGGAACCGACCTGCGGCGGAGCGCCCTGAGCCAGAAGCGGAGCCGCCAGCAAAGCGGCAGCAAGCAGCGCGAAAACGGGAACGAGAAATCTGCGCATGGAACCTCCCTTGGTAGAAAACATTGTACCCCGAAGGTGTTGCATAATCGCGCTGACTTTTATGGAAGACGGGCGGCGAGTTTCGCGGCCAGCGAAGCAGCCTGCTGAGCATCGGGCAGGTTGGCGTAGCCGGCCAGGTAGCGTCCCTTGCGGAAGACGCAGATGCCGTCCAGGTAGGGCGCTTTGGCCTGGAATGCCTCGTCGCCGATCTGCGCCGACGTGGCGCCGCTAAAGCGCTCGCGGAGTTTTTTCATGACCTCGGCGGCGGATTCGGGCGTCGCCTCAAGCACGACAAAGGCCTGCCCTTGCGAGTACTTTGCCACGTAGCCGCGCTTGAGCAACTTAAGCCCCAACACGCTCTCCGGAACCAGGCGGACCGTGTCCAGATTCTCTTTGGGAAACCACAGCAAAGCCTCTGGCAGGGTCTCACGACCCTCCAGACGCTGCTCGATCCCAGTTGCGAAAGCCTTCATCAAAGCGGTGTGATCGGCCTCCGCGTTGGCGGCGACTTCAACGATTTCGACGTAATACTTGCCTTTGGCGAAGCTGGCGCTCTGCGGCTGGATCTGCCCGGCCATGCCGATTTTGGCGATGGGCAACTGAGAGTCGCGATTAGAGGTGAAGAGACCGTAAGCCGCATCGGCATCGTTCATCTCGGAGAGGTCGATGGTGAGAGTATCGCTGCCGGATTTACAGTCGATGCTCGACATGCGCGCGAAGCCGTAGCTCAGATAGCCCTCAGCCGCGCCATCCTTGTAGTCAAAAAGGTTTTCGGCGGTGTACTGGCGGATCGGCCCGGAGGCTTCCCAACCGGGCGCGATACGGCAGTCGAGCGCATTCTGGGCGCACGCCATCCCGGCCGGGAGCAAGACGGTTAGCAGCAAGCCGGCGATCTTCATGCAAACAACTCTTGAGCGCGCGCCATGCGGCGAGCAACCTGAACGCCGTGAGGACACTTGACGGTGCAATCGGCGCAATCGCCGCAGCGAACCGCGCGGTGTTCCGCGCTGAGTTCGAGGAACCTCTCACGGCCCAGCGCGAACTGGCCGTAGCCGTCCGCATAGGTGAGGAAGCGCAAGACATCAGCGACCGGCAGACCCTTCTGGCAGTCGCCGTCGCACTGTCCGCACAGGCGGCAATAGAGCGGCCGGATCGCATCCAGATGAGCCGTCAGCAGTTTTTCGTCGCTGGCGGAGAGAGGATTGCCCATTGCCCTGAGATTCTCGTCCAACTGGTACATATCCGTCATGCTGGGAATAGTGGTTGTGATGTTGGGCCTGTTGATGACCCACTTCAGCGCCGACAGCATCGCGCCATCCTGGGTGAGCTTCTTGTAGAGCGGATCGCCGGGCTTCTGCTGGTGCATTCCTCCGGCCATCACCTTCATTCCCACCACGCCGATGCCGGCCTTGGCAGCAACCTCAACTGCCTGATCCATGCTGGCGTCCATGGTGAAGTTGTAGACCGTCAGCGCCACGTCAAAGACGCCCTTTTGCGCCATCCAAGGCAGCAGTTGCAGAGGTTTGTGCGTGCTCACGCCGGCGAAGCGAATCTTGCCCTCCTTCTTGGCGCGCTGCTGCACCTCGATCAACTCGTCGGTAACGTCGGCCACGTTGTCCTTGGCATGGAGGAACCAAATGTCTATGTAATCGGTGTTCAGTTCGCGCAGGCTGGTTTCGAGCTGCTTCTGCAACTCTTCCTTGTTGGGAGCCTCCGACTTGGTCGAGAGCACAATCTGCTTACGCTTGGCGCCCAAGGCGGCGCCCACCATGCGCTCATTGTTGCCATGCTGATAGCCGCGTGCCGTGTCAAAGTAATTGATGCCCAGGTCGGCAGCGCGCGCCACTACGCTGGGGTCGGAGGTAATCATGCATCCCATTCCCACCGTGGTCACCTTCAGGCCGGTGCGGCCGAGGGTCCTGTAATCGAGCTTGACCGGGGAAGCAGCGGATTTCGCGGAGTGCTGCTGGCCCATTGCGGAAGAAGCGCCCAGAACAGGAAGCGCCAGGCCAGCGGAGATGGCGGCGGACAGGAAATCGCGACGGGACGTATTTGAACTCATATGACACCTCGGGATTATCTGAAAATCATCAACCGAGAACGAGTATGAGAGCAGACGCGCAGACTAGGATGTAATGCGCGTCACAAAGGGCTTGTCTTCCGAAAGATAAATTTCTCGGACAAGGACGCCGCTGAAACCATCGGAGCAATTGGGTACCAAATTTTTGCACCTGACAGGCGAAGAGAAGAGAGATTAAACAAATCACTGTTTCTGCGCCTTTGTTTTTGGCGGCGGCAGGAAAGACGGGAGAAAGACTCAACAAGAATTTGGCATTTGAAAGGCACAACATATTGAAACTTCACCGGTGCTCTATATATTCGCCTGATCTTCGCCACCCGCGTATAATCTTCGCATGGACTTTCAACTGGTGACCAGCTATAAACCGCGGGGGGATCAGCCGCGGGCGATCGACGAGCTGATGAAGGGCTTGTCGGCGGGCGAGAAGCACCAGGTGCTGATGGGCGTGACCGGGTCGGGCAAGACATTCACAATGGCCAAGGTGATTGAAGCATCGAACCGACCGGCGCTGATTCTAGCGCACAATAAAACCCTCGCCGCACAGCTTTATCACGAGTTCAAGCAGTTCTTTCCCAACAATGCCGTGGAATATTTTGTGAGTTACTACGACTATTACCAGCCGGAGGCATATATTCCCGCCGGCGACTTATATATCGAAAAGGAAGCGACGGTCAACGAGGAGCTGGACAAGCTGCGCCTATCGGCGACGCGGAGCTTGTTTGAGAGGCGCGACGCAATCATCGTCTCTTCGGTGAGCTGCATTTATGGATTGGGCTCGCCGGAGGCTTACTACGGGATGCTGCTGCTGCTGGAAAAAGGGCAGCGCATCAGCCGGAAAGATATAACACGCCGACTAGTCGAGATCCTTTACGAGCGCAATGACACGGATTTCCGGCGCGGGACATTCAGGGTGCGCGGCGACGTGATTGAGGTCTTTCCAACGTATGACGAAACGGCCTACCGGATTGAGTTATTCGGCGACGAGATCGAATCGCTCGCGCAAATTGATCCGCTGTTTGGCACGGTGAAGCAGACCTATACGCGGCTGCCGATTTATCCCAAGAGCCATTATGTTATGCAGCCGGAGCGCAAGGCCGATGCGATTAATTCGATTGTGACGGAGTTGAACGCGTGGGTGCCTGAACTGGAAGCGCAGGGGCGGATGGTGGAGGCGCAGCGGATTCACCAGAGAACCAGATTTGATCTGGAGATGATCAAATCGATGGGCTATTGCCACGGAATTGAGAATTATTCGCGGCACTTTTCTGGCAGGCTTCCGGGCGAGGCTCCGCCGACACTGCTGGATTACTTTCCACGTGATTTTCTGCTCTTTATCGACGAGAGCCACGCCACGATTCCACAGGTGCATGGGATGTGGTTCGGGGACAGGAGCCGTAAACAGAATCTGGTGGATTACGGCTTTCGTCTTCCCTCGGCAATGGACAACCGGCCGCTGAAATTTGATGAGTTTGAGAATCGCGTGCAGCAGGTGATTTATGTCTCGGCGACGCCAGGACCGTATGAGCTAACTAAATCGGCGGGCGTGGTGGTGGAGCAGGTGATCCGGCCCACGGGACTGGTTGACCCGGAGGTGGAGATTCGCCCGGTGAAAGGACAGATCGACGACCTTCTGGCGGAAATTCGCGACCGCGCCAATCGAGGCGAACGCGTGTTAGTGACGACGCTGACCAAGAGAATGGCCGAAGATTTGGCCGGCTATTACACAGAAGTGGATGTGCGCTGTCGCTATATGCACTCCGAAATCGAAACTTTGGAGCGGGTGAAGCTGCTCGCAGGGCTGCGCAAGGGCGAGTTCGATGTGCTGATCGGGATCAATCTGCTGCGCGAAGGATTGGATCTGCCGGAGGTCTCGCTGGTAGCGATTCTGGACGCGGACAAAGAAGGCTTTTTGCGCTCGGCGGGTTCGCTAATCCAAACGATGGGGAGGGCTTCGCGGCATCTGGAGGGGCGTGCGATTCTTTACGCGGATCGAATGACCGATTCGATGCGGCGGGCGATCGACGAGACCGACCGGCGTCGGCGGATTCAGCGCGCCTACAACGAAGAAAACGGAATTACGCCGCAGTCGATCATCAACAAGATGGACATGGGCCTCGCCGCGATTATGAAGGCCGAGTATGGCGAGGTGACCGAAGAGGAGACGACCGGGCTGCCGGAGTTTGCAACCCAGGCGGAAGTGGACGCCTTTATTGCCAGGCTGGAGGCGGAGATGCGTGAGGCGGCCAAGAAGTTCGAGTTCGAGCGAGCAGCCAAGCTGCGCGACACGATCAAGAAATTGCGCGATAAGGAGCTTTTATAGCGCATTGCCGGGCGCGTTCGTCTGAGGTAGGATACAGGCTGCTGGAAGGATTGATCAGGAGAGATACGCATGACGCACCATTGCCGCACTTTGTTTATTTTTTTACTCGCAATCATCGCGCTTCCAAGCTTATTCGCGCAGAGCACGAGCCTGCTGCTCAACAAGAAGGAGTATTTTGAGTCGCCGGGCATCAATGTGATGGCTTTTCAGGACATATATCCCGACGGGCATCAGGGCGGCGTTTCCATCATCCAGAATGGCGTGCGCGTGGCCACCAACGGCGACATCCGCCTTGATCCGGCGCCGGAGCAGTGGCAGCCCATGCCCAAGCAGAACGAGCGCATGGTAGATGCCGCAGCGAATACCATCACCACCACACTCTCATACCCCGATCCAACAAAAAATCGCAAGGGGTTCAATCCCATCGACTATCCGGATCTGAACTTCACATACAAGGTGCGCGTTCACGGCGAGGGTAATTCGATTCGCGTCACTGTCGATCTGGATCAACCGATTCCAGCGGCCTTCATCGGCAAGGTCGGCTTCAATTTCGAGCTATTCCCCAACGATCTGTTCGGCAAGAGCTGGTATCTTGGCGCGGATTCCGGCATCTTTCCGCGCCAGGCCGAGGGGCCTGAGAGCTACAACCAATCGGGCGAGTTGCAGCCCACGCCGCTGGCCAGCGGAGCACGGCTATCCATTGCGCCTGAAGTTGAAGGCCAGCGCATGATCATCGAGTCAAAGACCGGCGATCTTCAATTGCTGGATGCGCGCTCCAAGCGCAACAACGGCTGGTTTGTGGTGCGTTCGCTGGTGGCGACGGGTGCAACCAAAGGCGCTATCGAGTGGGTGATCACGCCGCACGCAATTCCCGGCTGGAAGTATCAGCCGGTGATTCACGTCAGCCAGATTGGCTACCATCCCGCACAAAAGAAGCTGGCCATTATCGAACTGGACCGCGAGGATGCGGCCACCGATCCGGTGCGGATTCTGCGCATCAATCCAGAGGGCGGCGCGACGGAAGTGCTGTCTGGCAAGCCCACGGTTTGGGGCGATTTTGTTCGCTACAAGTACGCCGAGTTGGACTTCACCAAGATCGTCGAGCCTGGAATGTACCAGGTTGCCTTCCGCGATGCGCTCTCGCAACCCTTCCGCATTGCCAGCGATGTTTACCAGCGCGGCGTCTGGCAGCCGGTGCTGGAGGACTTCCTGCCGGTGCAGATGTGCCATATGCGCGTCGAGCAGCAATATCGCGTGTGGCATGGAGCCTGCCACCTGGACGACGCACGCATGTCCAAGACCGACTACAACCACTTCGACGGCTATAAGCAGGGTCCGTCGACGGTGACGAAGTTTCAGCCGGGCGAGACGGTTCCCGACCTTAATCGCGGCGGCTGGCACGACGCAGGCGACTTCGATCTACGCATTGAATCGCAGGCTGACGAGGTCTCCATTTTGGCCAGCGCCTATGAGAACTTCCACCTCGACTACGACGATACAGCGGTGGATGAACAGAATCTCCGCACCCAGATTCACGTGCCCGATGGCAGGGACGACGCGCTGGAGCAGGTGGAACACGGCGTCCTGACTATCCTCGGCGGCTATCGCGCCATGGGCCGCGTCTATCGCGGAATGCAGGAGGCAACGCTGGAGCAGTATGTCATCCTCGGCGATCAGGTCAACGCCACCGACAATCTGTTCTATAACCCCAAGATGAAGCCCAATGAGCGTTCCGGCACCGAATCCGGCAAGCCCGATGACCGTTTAGTCTTCACCGAAGAGAACCCCAGCAACGAGTACAAGGCCATTGCCGCGCTGGCCGCGGCCGGGCGTGTGCTGAAGGCTACCCAGCCCGAGCTTGCGCGGGAGTGCACCGACGCGGCCATTGCCCTCTGGGGCAAGGAGAGCGACCCCAAGAAAAGCTTTGATGCCCGCATGATTGCCGCCGTGCAACTGTGGAAGACCACAGGCAATGAGGTCTACCGCAAGGAGATTGTCGACAATCGCGCGCACATTGTGGCCGACTCAGCCAGAATTGCCTGGGCCATTGCTCCGGTCGTCGCTTCGCTCCACGATGAGGCCTTTACCCAGGAGCTGCGCGAGGCCGTGCGCCGCGACTTTGCCCGGCTGGAAAAGAAACAGTCCACTGACTCGCCCTTCGGCGTGCCCTACACGCCTTACATCTGGGGAGCGGGCTGGGAGATCGAGCGCTTCGGCGTGGAGCAGTATTACCTCCATCAGGCCTTCCCGGACATCGTCTCTGCCGACTATATGCTCAACGCGCTCAACTTCATGCTGGGTGTGCATCCGGGCTCGAACACCGCTTCATTCGCCTCCGGCGTGGGCGCTCGCTCCACCACCGTCGCCTACGGCTTCAACCGCGCCGACTCAAGCTATATTCCCGGCGGCGTTGTCAGCGGCACCGCGCTCATCCGCCCCGACTTTCCCGAACTGAAGGACTTTGGCTTCCTCTGGCAGCAGATGGAGTACGTGCTGGGCGGCGGTTCGTCCAACTTCATGTTCCTCACGCTGGCCTCCGACCAGGTGCTCAACGGCCACAGCCAGAGCTTTCCGCCTCTTGCGCCGCCGCCGGCCAACCAGCCCTACCGCGAACCGTAAGCTGTAACGCCGATTGCGAGACTTTCTCTGCGTGGCCCGATTCTCCTCCCTTTATGTGAGGCAGATCACATCGAAAGCGGCTATGATGGATGAGGATGACTTCCGGTGGCCGCTCATAGGCTGGCTACGTAGGAGAATCAAGCTGGAATTGGCGGGACGTGTTTTTCAGAATGGTTTTGCGGATTCGGTAACATTCCCTCAAGGGCTAAAGCCCTTTCATTTTGTGGTTATTGACGGCACGACTGAAGTCATGCCCTGACACTAAGCGGATCTTTGAAACATATTCCAATAACGGGAAAGCGGAGACCCGGATGGCAGCTTTTGGCAGTTTTGCTTTACTGATCGCGTTGGCGCTGGCCGCCTATAACCTGCTGGCGGGGGCGTTGGCGTTGCGCCTGATAGCAACTGGGCAGCCCACGGCTATTTCGCCGGAGCGGCTGGCCGATACGGCACGGCGGGCGGGAATTGCCGGCTTCTGGGCGGTGACAGCGGCGGCATTCGCGTTGGTCTGGTCGGTCTTTACCAATGATTTTTCCATCACTTACATTCTGGAACACTCCAACCGCGCTCTTCCGGCGGCCTACAAGTTTTCAGCGTTGTGGAGCGGCCAGGAAGGCTCGCTGCTGCTGTGGGCGTGGCTTCTGGCAGCTTACGGTTTTGTGTTGCGGCTGACGCACAAGCAGGACGTGAAACTCTACGCCTACGCCGGAGCGATTCTGGCCGGAATTCAGTTCTTCTTTTTGCTGGTGCTGAACTTTGCCGCACCACCCTTTGCGCTGCTGAAGGGCGCGATTCCCGAGGACGGCAACGGGTTGAATCCCCTGCTGCAATATCCAGAGATGGTGATTCATCCGCCGATGCTTTATCTGGGCTACGTGGGCTTCTCGGTGCCGTTTGCCTTCGCGCTGGGCGCTCTGATGATGCGCTATCCGGGAGAAAAATGGATCAGGATTACACGCGTCTGGACGATGGTGACCTGGCTGTTTTTGACCTGTGGCGTCTTTCTGGGGATGCACTGGGCCTACGCCGTGCTGGGCTGGGGCGGCTACTGGAGCTGGGATCCGGTGGAGATTGCCAGCCTGATGCCTTGGCTGACAGGCACAGCCTTTCTTCATTCCGTGATGATGCAGGAGAAGAAAGGCATGATGAAGAGCTGGAATATCTGGCTGATCTTCTCCACCTTTCTGCTGACAGTCCTGGGCACGATGCTGACGCGCGGCGGGTTGGTCAGCAGCGTACACGCTTTTGCCGAATCGCCCATCGGCTACTGGTTTATGGTCTTCATGGTGATTGTGCTGGCGGTGTGCATCTTCACATACATTTTGCAATACAGCCATCTGAAGAGTGAGCGGCCGATTGAGTCGCTGGTGAGCCGCGAGTCAGCATTTCTCTTCAACAATCTGGTACTCATCGCCGCTTGCTTCGTGATTCTGTGGGGCGCGCTCTTTCCAGTGCTTTCGGAGTACTTTGTGGGCAACAAGGTCACCTTCGACGCGGCCTGGTACAACCGCATCGCCGTGCCCATTGGCCTGTTTCTGCTTTGCCTTGCCGGAGTGGGACCGCTGCTGCCCTGGCGGAGCACGTCATTTCGTTCTATCCGCCGCAACTTTGTGCTGCCAGTGATTGCGCTGTGGGTTACGGTCGGTGTCTGCCTTTTGGCAGGTATGCGCCCCTGGCACGACGGCGCCTTCGATGCGGGGCGCTTCTACGCGTTGGTCGCCTTTGCGCTCTCGGCGGGTGTGCTGACGGCCATCGGCTCGGAGTTTCTGCGCGGGATGCTGGTGATTGCAAAACAGAGTGGGCGAAATCTGATTTGGGCCAAATACCAACTGATTCGCCGCAACACGCGACGCTACGGTGGCTATATCGTCCACGTCGGCGTGGTGGTGGTTGTTATCGGCCTGGCAGGCGCAGCCTTCAATCGCAGCACGGAGAGCGAGATGGCACTGCATGACAAGCTTGTCATCGGTCCCTACACGCTGGAATGTGCAGGGTTTACGCAGGACGCCAACGCCAACTACGACTCGGAATACGCGCTGCTGGATGTTTCGAGGAATGGCAAAAAGCTCTTCCAGATGACGCCGGAGAAGCGCGTTTACCTGGCCAGCCAACAGCCGCAGACGATGGTGGCGATCCACTCAACGGTGACAGGCTGGGATTTGTATGTGGTTTATGAGGGCGTCAATCCCGACACCGGCCAGCCGGTTATCAAGGCCTTTCTCAATCCACTGGTAAATTGGATCTGGCTTGGGGTGCTGTTGATGGCCTTCGGCACGCTAATTGCACTGATCCCGAAAAAGTGGTCAGTGAACAGTGGACAGTGAAAAACTTCAGTTTTATGTGCGGGATACATGGAGGGTTTTGAACGATGGCGCAAACTTTGGGATTCATTGCCGGGTTTCTGCTGCTAGTAGCGCTTTTGGCCTATACCTTCTGGCCGGAGAACGTCTTCGCCAGCCAGAAGGAGAAGACGCGGCTCGACTACCTGCTGGAACGCAAGGAACAGCTCAACGAGAATCTGCGCGACTTGAATTTTGAATTTCGCGCGGGCAAGTATCCTGTGGAGGATTATCAAGCCCAGCAGGCGCAGCTTGATAGCGAGAGTTCGCAATTATCGGCTGAAATTGAGTTGCTGCAGCAGGTATGAATCGGAGACTCTGGGCGGAATTCTGAAAACCTTGAAGGAGCGCAACTTGCGCCGGGCGTCGAACCAATGACAACAGACAACTGAACGTGGAAAAGCTACCGACGACGACTGGCTTTGATGAAATTCCAGAGAATCCAGAGCATGCAAGCCTCGGCGAGAACGGTGAGAATGATCAGGAACAAATCGCTGTATATGTTGGTCATGAAGTTGTTTCCCCTTTCTTCCTACGCGGAAGCACAAGAGGGGAAAGTGCGCCGCCACCGAAATACTTCTGGTCTCCAGAAGAATCCAGCGGGCGTAACAATGGAGTAAATGAGCTGTAATGGCTTTATAAATATCGATTACATGTTGAAACCCGGGTTGAAAGCGAGGAGAAACACAGAGGATAACGACTTGCTCAGAAAGAGTCAAAACGTGACGAAAGACAAAGAACATCAAACGCTGTCAGTCGCGCCCCCGCGATTAACTACCAAGATCTTATAGCATTAACGAGATTGCGAAGGAACTTGTTCTTTCTATCGGAACTTTAGACAGGGCTCTTCACAATCGTGGCCGAATTATCACTTAAACGAGGGATCGGATCCAAAGATGGTGCGGCGGGTCAGGTGCACGCAAACTGACTCAGACGAGCTAAGGGCAGCTCAACAGATAATGGTCTCTGCTATCTTTGGAGCAGCCGGAACCGCCGTTGGGAATCATCTGACTAAAAAACCATCGTGCCATTCTCACCTTACCCTGCAGTAGTTACATTACAAACCTGGAATTGGTCCCAGCGCTAATCGCTTGCTGAAACCCGTTCCACTCACAGGAATAATCCGCCTGACTGCATCCGGGCACAAAGACTGGCGCGCGATCGGGAGGACTCTGAAGACTGAGCGGCGCGGCAGTGCGCATTTGATCGAGCGTCTGCGCGGTGTAAAAGGTGCGCACTGAATAATCGCTCGTTCCGCGCTTCTTCCATAACTCGAAGACCAGCGCCCCGCCAGGCGGCGTATCGTTGCGGCGGCCATCCACGATCCAATCGAGCCCCAGAGTGCCGGCGATATTCGAGAGGTTCGTATCGTGTCCGACCAGAACCAGCAATCGGTCGCCGGGCTTTGTCAACGCGCCGGCAACGGGCTTCGCTTCCAATGCCTGACGCATCGAGTCGAGAATGTGAGCTAGCAGGTTGGAAGATTGGATGCGAGCAATGGTTGGAGTGCGCCGCTCGATCTCTTCGCTGGCCTCGTGCAATTGCAGTAGCTCGCACAATTTAGCAAGGTCCACGCGCCCCCAGCCGACATTTGCCGCATCCATGCCTTCGGTGTATTCGAGCAGCAGATTCTCCGTCATCGAAGAAGCGAGGCTGAGCGGCGTTCGCAGATCAACCAGATGATCTCCTGTTCCTGGCGCTACCAACGATGGAAGATCAAAAAGAGAGGGATGTTGAGATGCAGCCGGGCAATCCACACCGGTTTTGCACCCAAGCAAAACCTCTTCCAACGCCTTCAGTTGCGGGCGGTATGCTTCGGTCAATCGCTGCGGATTGCCGCCGATGCGGCCGGAGATGGCAGCGGTGGCCAACAATTTATTGGGAAGGCCGACGCCAGCGCTCAACGAATGAAAGAGAGGATCGGTAGTTCCCTCCGGCTGTACGATAACTTCGATTGCGCATCCTGGCGCGAGTCCCTCGGCTAGAGCCTTGCCCGTTTCACGCGTGCGCTGGTCTGAGTCGGCAATAATTCTTGTCTTCGCCGCATCGTCGCAGCCGCTCGCGGCGAGCAACCCCTGCGACGCCAGCAACTCGCGGTCGTAAGCGCCAACAAGCGTCATCAGATGCGCGCCGTGCTTCGTAAGGTAGCCCGGAGGAACGCTCCACGCAGGCCACGGCTGCGCGGAGTATTGATTCAGCTGGTCCGTTTTGCCAGTGGGTGAACGCACACCATGGCGGCTGACGATGACAGCAAATATTAGTTTGTCCTGCATCGCCTTGGAACTCTTCACCTCGGCGGCGGGAGCCGCTTGTGCCTGGCCCGCTGAATACACGCGAACCTCCGCCACGTGTTGCCCAACGCCCGGCACACCAACATAAAGCAGATGTTTCGAGGGAACAAACAAGGCCGTCTTGGCGCTGGCCGCAGTATGCAGAACTGCCAGCGCGCGCAGATTCTTCGCCGCGTCCGTCTGATATGCATCCACTTCGCCGGCACCGCTGATCACATAGACGCGGCCGAGCGCCGAGTCGTAGAAGAGATCGTCGGCGCCGTCTGCTGTCGGCAGGTTGGCGATTTCTTTGCCGGTGTTTGCATCGAACGCAATTAACGTTCCCGGAGTACGGCATGCAACGTACAGCAGGTTGTGTTCAACATCAAAAGCTATTGGCACATTGTCGGCAGCTTTGGTCAGCTTCCAGTGCGCGGTGATTTTCCTGGTTGCAGAGTCAATCACCGCGACTTCACCAACGTCGGCAACATTGACGAAGACGCGCCCACTATCGGGGTCAACGGCAAGCCCTTCGGGATGCGTCGCGAGAGGAACATTCGACAGGAGGCTGAAATCGACAGTATTTACGATAGCAACCCTGGCAGGAGTGGCCGCATCTTTGCCGCCATGTCCCACAAACAACAATTGATGAGCCTCGTCGTAGACCATGTCGTCGGCATCGTCTGAGAGCTTGATCTTTCCGGCCAGCGCCAGCGGCGCACCCTGATAGACCCGGAGTTCGCCCAGCGCGCCATCGGCAATGTAAAGGCTCCCTGTGGCTGCGACCCACGCCAAGCCATGCGGCTTGCCGAGTCCGGAGATGCTTTGCTCCACCTTGTTCGTCTTCAAGTTGATCACTTCAACCGAGTGATTGGTGGTGGCGGCGATGAATAGGCGCTGGCCAGCGTCGTCGATGGCCAGATGGTCGAAGTGGCCGCTGACGCCGGTTAGAGGAATCGTGCGGTTCAATACGAACGGCGCCGGCGTCTGTGCTTTCGCAAGAAAGCATCCGGCAAAAAGGCAGAGCGCGAATAGTGTTTTCAAGGGAACTCCCGCTTTCTTCAATAGGTGAGAATGCTTCAACTGCGGTTCACTCTCGATAGAGGTAGCGTGAACAGCAGTATTCGCGTGTGCTGCTTGATTCCAGCCGCCGGTTACCTGGCCTGGTGAGAGCTCCATCGAACTCCGCCCGCGTAAGTGGGATGATAGTATTCGCGCTGAACGACGTATTGGGGACTTCCGTAGTAGAAGCCGAATACCTCGTTGGTCAGGTTTAATCCCTGGACATATACCTCGAATCCCTTGCGCAGGCGATAGCTCGCTTGAGCGTCGACCTGAAGGTGAGGATACAAGTAGTTATCGCCGGTTGCTCCCTTGACTCCGCCAACCGGGGTGATGGGCGCTGTTTCTGGCTGACCGTTTGCGTTGAGGATAATGTTGCCATTCGCATCGGTAACATCGGCAAGATTCGCGTACTGGTACGAATAGATGCTCGCGCCGTTGTACTCGAATCCCATGTGCACGGAGACTCTTTTCCGGTCATAACTTGGACCGACATTCCATGTATTCGGAGTCTGGCGCAGAAGAGCCGGACTGTCGGTGCGCAGAGGACTGACATTCTGCGCCTGCGAATCGCTGTATGTATAGTTTCCGTTGAAGCCCAGTCCGCTTAACACACCCGGCAGAAATGAGAGCCTCTGCTGGTAATTCAGTTCGATGCCGTAAACCCACGCGCTACCGGCATTAGTTGGCTGGGTGATAATCGTCGGGCCATAGGTGGGATCGTTTACATGCGTGGTCGTCGACGTTAGCGGATTGGTGAGTGACTTAAAAAAGAACCCGGCCTGAAGGATTCCCAGAGGATTCAGATACTTCTCATACAGCAGATCAAAGTTATTGGCGTGTTCGGAAATGAGCGCCGGATTCCCAATTCCTTTGGCGGCGGGGGTCTGTGATGTGTTGAGCGTGATGTACGGAATCAGATCCTGCGGGTCAGGCCGCGCAATGCCGTGTCCGTACGACGCGCGCATGTCGGAGCTGTTGTTGATGGCGTAACGGGCCTGCACACTGGGAAGAACATCAAGATAATCCTTACTCCCGTTCACCGGCGTCGTGCCGCCCCAACTGCCGTCAGGGTTGGTCAAAACATTGTACCCGGTGGTCTTGATATTCGTTTCTTCAAATCGTACTCCGGCCTGAAGTTTCAGCTTGCCTAATTGAGTCGTGTTCATGGCGTAGCCGGCAGTGATCCGCTGCTCCAGATTGAAGTTGCTGGCGTCGGAGCCGATATGAGTCGCATCTTCGTCAATGGGGAACAAGGTTGGGTTTGCATTGGCATAAGCCACAATCAAATCGTAGTTAGTGAGCGGGCCGAGCTTGTAGCTTCCGTCATAGAAATTGTTGTTATGGATGGGACTGAGAAACTGGCTCATCAGAATGCCATCCGGCTCGTTGTCATAGGTCGGCGAGTAGGCAAACTGACCCTTGTGCTGATTGCGCACCTTGGCGCCAAACTCCAGGGTCGAAAAGTGTCCCCCGGCCCTGTAGTTCAATCCATACGACGCCGAACCTTGCAGGTTAATCTGCGTGGTTTGTCCGCTGGTCAAATCCAGTTCACTCAATTGGTACTGGGTCGGATCGAAGACAGGCGATCCAGAGGCCGTGCAAGCGGCATTCCATTCTGGACGGTATTCGCTTGGGTTCGCGCCCGGATCATAAAAGCAGTTTGCTGCGGCAAAGTTCTTGAGAGTCTTTGTAGCCGCCTTGAAGGTTGCTCCGGGATTTCCGGCTGCCGCCAACTGGCGCGCGCGAGAGACAGCCGCCTCCCAATTGAACCAGGAGTTGGTGAAGATATGGTTGCCGCCGATGGCGAGCATTCCCAGGCCGTAATCCGGCGAGCGCTTCGAGGTTTTATATTTCGGCGTGTCGCCCGCGAAGGTTGCCGGATCGCCCGACGGATCGTTCGGGTTGAGAGTTACTACATTGTTCAAGGTGTAGGTCCATTTGTCGCCATAGTCCTTGAAATCCGAATAGAATACCTTCGCATACAAAAGCGAATTCTCCGATGGTTTGTAGTCAATGCTGCTGGCCGCGCCCCAGCGCGTGCGGTCGTAACGATATTCCCGTAGGTCAATGCTGTCGTAAGTGGGCGTCAGTGTTCCAGGATCGGGTGTCGGCTCAATGTCGTCGATGCCGCGGCCATTGTAATCGTAAGTAAAGTTGCCCAGAACGCCCAGCTTTTTGTGCATATAGCGCTTGCCCGCCGTGATGCCGTATTGGCTGGCATGGCGTCCGTCAATGATGGGCGTGTATCCGCCTTCACCAAAGGCGGAAAGTGTGGGTGTGTCGCCGGCAGTCTTGGTAACAAGATTGACGGAGCCGCCGATGGCGTCGCCATCCTGATTCGCCGATAGCGTCTTGTTGATTTCGACCGATTCCACCAGATCGGCGGGGATCGTATCCAGCTTGACCTGATTCACGGTCGATTCAGGCGATGGCGCCAAGACGCCGTCGATGGTCAAATTGCTCAAGCGCGGCTCCGTGCCGCGAATCTGCACATACTTGCCTTCACCCTCGTCGCGCTCCAGCGTTACGCCCATCA
>Ga0181520_10005683_pt1 | contig 19680 bp, 14 predicted proteins | sample PEATcosm2014_Bin_29_FD_132451 | JGI IMG/M metagenome (GOLD analysis project Ga0181520, IMG submission 132451) | Peatland microbial communities from MTU Mesocosm Facility, Houghton, MI, USA - PEATcosm2014_Bin02_30_metaG | ecosystem: Environmental > Terrestrial > Soil > Wetlands > Peat | place...
GCGGCGCAACGATCTGGACGGTCGCGGCAATCTCTCGCTTGAAGCGCTGGTTGAGTTTTGCCAATTCTTTCTGAGCACATGCGTAGACCAGGTCGAATACATGCGGTCGATTCTGGAGCCAGCAGAACTGCTGCGCAGGATGGAGATTTATACCGAAGACGAGGTTCGCGCTGGACGCCTCCCAAGGGGCAGCTTTCCTTTGCTGCGTGAAGCTCTTCTGGCAGGTGAGTTCGAGCGCGGCCAAGCGCCGACCGTCACCGGCTATAAGGAACGTATGGCGCGCATTGTGCTTTCTCAGCTCCTCGACCTGGGCTTGCTCGTTTCTGCCGGGCCCAGGGCGCCTGTGCGCCTGGGCTTCCCCATCGCGGTTGTGGAGCGCTGGTTCCCGGCGCTTTATCCTGCAACTATTCACTGAGAGTTGCGCTAGGTGAGAAACGAAGACAAAGGTACAAACGAAGGTACAATTTCCAAGCCCCTATGCTCTTTAAAGGACTTACGGTTTCTTCGGACGCGGCAAATTCTATCGTAACTCTATGATTCTAATAGCAATTAGACTCTGTCACGGCAGAGGTCGCGGGTTCGAGCCCCGTCGTCCCCGCCATACATTCCAAATAGTTTAGGAATGAATGGCTTCCAAAGTGACTACCCACAAATTCACCCACATCAATTGAATTACTACGTGGTCATTCCCATTTCGTTCAGGAATCCACCCTGAAACAATTGCGAACGCAATCGATTTTGTAACTAGCCAACAATTCGCACATATTAAGTCCATTTTGCTATCGCCAACGTCAGCCTAGGTTGCCGATGCAGGGTACAACTCGCGCAGCGTTTCTCCAGCGGCGGAAAGATTTGCGAGCCACATCTCGACGTAATCGCGCGATAACACGACGCCGTCGGCGCCCGCGCTAACGGCGCCGCGGATGGAGCGGCGCACATCGTCCGGCTTGGTGCGCTTCTCGGCGTCCTTGCCAGTAGATATGAGGGTGGGCACGTCAATGTCGATTCCGGGGTAGATCTTTACCATCCCGGCGACGCCGGCCACCGCGCGCCTGGTCTCTCGCGCAACGTAGTCCGCAGAAAGGCCCGTAGTGGCCAACTCATCGTATGGCGCTTCTTTGTAATCCATGATCTTGTAATAGAAATCAATAAATTCCTTCGGCTCGGCATCATGGAAGACGCTGTGGCTCAGTTGCCGCAGGTACTCAGCCAGACGCGGACCGCCGGCATTGTTGTACGTCGCAGGCTTCAGAAAATCCGCGAAGTTTCTCCTCTTCACGTAGTCTTCCTCCGCTCGATAAAACGGGCTGAAGGTCATGCTCTGCATGATATGAAAGCCGAACGGCTTCTCTGGCGCAATGGATTTGCACGTTCCATACAGCTCTGCCTGAACTTGCTGAAAACTGTCGGTCCATAGAGACTCCCAACTGAGAATCTCGGGATACTTCAGGAGCAATCTCCAGAAGGAAACGAAATAGCCGTCCACCGGCCGTTGATCCTGTGCGGCGGCATGGTACAACTGCACAAGTTCGTGATATCCCGCCTGAGCCCGATCCACCGAAATGCCGCGTTCGCGGGCCTTCGCCCGGCAGAACTGGCAGAAGCAGGTAGCGTTGCCACCTCTTCCCATCACATTTTCAAATGGCCCCATGCGTTCCGAGCCCCAGGCATAGCCGTCGACAAGGCTGGAGTAGCCACTCAGCACGCTCTCCACCTTGCCGGTTAGCCACGCTTGGTAATCAGGGTTATTAAAGCAGGGGCCGGCCGTTCGCCGGCCATAGAGATCAATCTCTGTAATTTGAGTAAAGCCCGGTATGGTGCGCAGCAAGGTAGGGCTGGAGTTGTTCAGGTCCCAGGCAAAGAAATCCATGCCGCGGGCCTTGGCCTTGGGCGCAACGTCCGCAATCACGTTGAACTTGCCGTAATCGTGTACGCGGAATTCTTTAATCGTCGTGTTCAGGAAGTACTTCGGATCGTAGTCGTAAAACACGCCTCCCACAACGGAGTCGCCGGAGACTCCGTGATCGGGCAGCATGATGGGCCCTCCCGTCCGCAATCGCGTCTCTCCGTACCCAAAGGTGTAGGCCCAGATCGTGTTAACGTCTCCCTTCTGTTGCATGTTGTCGAGCACCTGATCGACGCCTTCGTCGACCCAGGCATACGACCTGGTTTGAATGCCGACGAAGTTCTTCCGGTTTTTCACGGCACCGCGGCTGACGGGCGGAGCAGGCTTCGTTTGTGAGTGCACCCCCGGGGTCAGAAACGCCGCACATGCCGAGCAAAGGCGGATAAAAGCTCTGCGATCGAGAATCGAGTTCATCGACAACCTCCAGGTGGATTTGCAATCGGGATTGTTCTCTGCATAGACGCCCTTTTGCAATTGACGCGCCGCGATGCGGGGTCTATTCCAGCATCGGCATTTCTATACTTAAGGTGCATTCAGCGTCAAGTTCAGCAAGACCGTACCAGGCCCACGCCAGAACGCGGAGGCTGAGCTGATGGAGATCTGTCGGGAAAGCCGCGTGAATCGATAGCGATGCGCGGCGTTTGCGGCCCGTAAACGGCCCTTTCCGGTCTTGCCGAGTCCCGGCGCCGGTGACGAAATCAAAAGACTTACTTGGTGTGCGCGTCTTGAGGTATATTGACTCCTAGTCAGGAAAGCAACATTGAGGTTCAGGACACGGGCTGAACTGACAGACTGAACGACGAGGAGATCATCATGGCTAGCGTCTGTGCGAAATGTGGAGCTGAAGTTTCCCCCGACAAGCAATTATGCGCGGCATGTGACACGCCGGCACCCGCCGCTGCCGCGGCAGTGGCGCCTGCTCAACCAGTTGCTCCACCGGCCAAGTCCACCACCAGCGCGGTGAAGATCGTCCTGATCGTCGTCGCCATATTCGTGGGGCTGGGCATTCTCGGAGTGGGAGCCTTCGGATTCATGGTCTGGCGCGTATCCAGGGCCGTCCATGTGTCAGGGCCCGGCAACCAGGTCACGATGAATCTCCCCGGCGGCTCATACACCGCCAACCCGTCGAAGACATACACTGCAGCGGAATTGGGCACGGACATCTACCCCGGCGCTACACCTGGTCATGGGGGCATGACCATGGACTTGCCCACCGGTTCGATGGTGACTGCGGTATTCCTGACTTCTGACTCGAAGGAGCAGGTACTCGAGTTTTACAAGACCGCGTTTGGCAGCGGTGCCTCTGTTTTCGATACTTCTGACGGCGCTGTGCTCACACTCCAGAAGAGCCAGCAGGAATCCGTTGTGGTGACGATTACAGCGAAGCCCTCGGAGAATGACGGGAAGACGCAGATCGTGATCGTGCACACCACAAGCACCAAGTCTTCCTAGGAGCTTGTTCAAGTTCGCCATGCGGGCGCGGATTCGCCGAGAATCCGCGCTGTTGCCGGCTTTGAATCTGTTTGAATCGGGTGTTTGGCAATGGATACCCCTGCACCAGTCACGCAAATCGGCAAGTATCAAATCCTGGGCATTCTGGGCGTCGGCGGCATGGGCGTCGTTTACCGGGGTCTGGACAATGCTGTGGGGCGCGAAGTGGCGATCAAGACGCTCACCGATGCCACTGATGAGCTTCGCCAGCGGTTCCAGTTGGAGGCTCGTTCGGGCGTCCTGAACCATCCCAACATCGTCACCATTTACGACTTCGGCGAGCAGGATGGCAACCCCTACATCGTCATGGAGTTCGTGCGGGGCGATTCGCTGGAGAATCTGCTCCGTGGCGGACGCGATTTTTCAGTGATCGAGAAGCTGGATATCGTTCGCCAGGTTTGCCTCGGCTTGGGTTATGCGCACCAAAAGGGAGTTGTCCATCGGGATATCAAGCCGGCAAATGTCATGGTGCAACCGGATGGAAACATCAAGATTGTCGACTTTGGCATTGCTCGCCTGGAGAGCCAGTCCGGTCACACGCAGGCGGGCCTGGTCATCGGGACCTTCCACTACATCTCGCCGGAGAGACTGCTCGGCAAGACCGCGGATGGCAGAGCCGATATTTGGTCCGTGGGCATCATTCTCTACCAGTTGCTTAGCGGGCGGTTGCCGTTTCCGGGCGACGATCCCGCCACCCTGCACAGGGTAATCCGCGAACCACATGAGCCATTGTCGAGCGTGCACACCAATTGTCCGCCCGCGCTCGATCATGTGCTTAACCGCGCACTTGCCAAGGACCCGATCGATCGTTACGAAACCGCCGAAGAAATGGCCGCGGATGTCGAGGCGGTGAACGACGATCTCAAGCGCGAACATGTAGGTGAAGTCTTAGGCAATGTGAAGCACCTGATCGAGCAGGAGCAGTGGACCGCCGTCAAACCGGTATTGCTCGATCTGCAGCGCCTCAATCCACAAAACACAGAAGTCAAGAAGTTGCTCCGCGAAGTGCAGGAGAAGGCTTCGCGCCAACAGAAGACAGTGCAGATTCAGCAAGTGCTAGGGGAAGCCGAAGAGGCGGTCCTCTCGCAGCGTTATAAAGATGCGCTCGAATTCTACAAGCAGGCGGAAGGACTTGGCCACGCAACTCCTGAACTTGCGCAAAAGATCGAACACGTTCGCGGGTTGAAGGAGAAGGCCGACAAAGTTGCTTCTCTCCTTGAGCAATCCCGCGATGCTCGCAAGCGCGGCAACTTCGGAGCGGCGGGTGAACTGATCGAAAAAGCGTTGCAGATCGATGAACGCAATACGGATCTTCGCAACGAGCGCGCCAGGATCGTTCAAGAGGCGGAAAAGGCAACCAGGGAACGCGCACGCCGGGAATTCAGCGATGCCGCGCGAAGCCAGCTTGCCGCCCGGCAATTTACTGAAGCCATCAAGAGTTTGCGATCGGCGCTGGAGATCGACCCGACAGATGCCGAAACTCAGCAGCTTTACCAGGACGCCGTCGATCGCCAGGAGACAGAACGCCGGCGCAAGATCATCGATCAAATCGTCGCCGAGATTTCGGAATGCATTGCAGCTGAAGAATACGCGCGGGCACTGGCGCTGATTCAACGTGCACAGGAGCGTCTCCCCGGCGAAGCGGTGCTGTTGCAGTTGAAGTCCGATGCGGAAACAAAGCAACGTGAACAGGCCGCAAAAAAGCTGGTGGAGAAGACCTCGCTGGAGTTTTACAGCGTTTATCAAACCAATCCCCAGCAGGCTCTTGCCGTCGTTCAACAGGCGCTTGAGGAGATGCCTGGGGAACCCCGGTTGATTGCCCTGAAGGAAAAGGTTGTCGAGCTTATCCGGAAGGCTGGCACCGAGGAACAGAAGAATCAATATCTGAAGCGGGCGCAAGCGTCGATCGACGCAAAGCAGTATGACCAGGCGATCCAGGTTCTGGAGAGCGCGGCAATCGAGTGCGGCGAAAGCCCTGAAATTGCATCGCTGCTCAACTATGCGCGTGAGAATCAGCGGACAGTTGAACTCAGTCTGGCAGCCACGAACGCCACGCGGGAAGCGCAGGCGCTCATTGCGGCAGGTCAATTCGAGGCGGCGATCGCGCTTCTGGAACCCGTTGCCGCGCAAACCGGGGATGCATCCGTCCAGCAACTGCTGCGCCAGGCGTCCAGCAGCCTGGCCGAACTGGTGCGGCGTATTGATGCCGTCGTGAGCCGCGCACAGGCACTCAGTGAGCGGGATGTCGACCAGGCAATCCAGCTGCTCTCGAGCCAGCCGCAGGATATTCAGCAGCACTCGCGCGTACGGGAACTGCGGGCCAGGCTGGAGGCCGCCAAAGCGAATGCCGGCACAGCCCAACAGACTGCAGCGGCCATCCCGATTCAACAAGCGCCCATTGCGCAAGTTGCAATCCGGCAGGAAATGTCCGGCCCCGGGCCGTCGAAACCCAAACGCAGCTTGCTGGTTCCGCTTTTGATCGGCGTCATTGTCGTCCTTGTGCTCGCGGGCGGCGCCGCATACTGGTTCCTGCGTCCCGTACCGGCTGCCCCCATGGGCGTTCTTGAGCTCAACGCAACACCCTTTGCCGCGGTGGTAAGCGTGACCTCGGACAAGGGCAAGGTCATACCCCTTCCTGCCGGGGATCATTGGACTCCGTTGCGCCTCGATGAGATTCCAACCGGCAGATATACCGTGGGCTTCAAGGGTCCCGACGGCGCCAGCCGGACGCAACAATGCGATGTGACTCAAACCGCGCAGGTGTGCGAAATCGAATTCAAGCCCATCGATGACACCGTGATCCAGGACATAATCGGAGGGGCAAAATGAATCGAAGATTCATGCCGATCTTCTGCCTCGCGCTTTCCCTGGTGTCCGCGCCGGCGCTCCGTGCCCAGCAAGACTCCGTTAAACAGGCAAAGCAACTGGCTGATAAAGCCAAGGGCGAAGGCAACGATCGCGTCAAGCAGGTTGAGGATTATTGCGGAGCGGCACAGTTGGCTCCCAAGAACAAGCAGTACGCCGACACATGCAATAGTTACCGCGCCGGTCTCACCCAGGATGACACGGCCTATATGGCAAGCGCCATTGAAGCCTACAAGAATCATGACCTCGACAGGGCGGAAGCACAGGCAAAACTGGTTTCAAGTTACGACCCGAAGTTATCCGGCCAGGCCAAGTTTCTGCTGGATCTGATCAGGAACCAGAGACTTCTCACCCAGGTCCAGGCCGCCTGGAACAAAGGCGACTTTGACGCTGTCGTCTCGCTGACGCAAAGCATGACCAATGCGGACACCAAGACGGCTGCGAACGTGTACGTCAACGATGTCAACCAATACAAAGGGTACATCGATCAAGCCCAGAAGATGGCGGCGAGCAATCCCCAGGAAGCAATCAAGCAATTGACGTTGGCGATGAACCTCAACCCCAACGGACCTTCCAATCCCTCCGCAAAAATCGCTGAGTTGCAAAAGGCGACGCAGACAAAGAGCGCGCCGCCGGCGCCAACCCCCGCTGCCAAGCCCGCGGCGAATTCGAGTGGAGATACTGCCAAACAAGTGAGCAAGCTGCTCGACGATGCGCGCAATGCGGAGAAACAGGGCAATCAGCAAGAGGCGCTCAAAGATTACGCAATGGTCCTGAAACTTCAGCCGGGTAACCAGGATGCGCAGAGCAATACCGACAGAATTGAGCAGGCGATCAGGAACGATCCAGCGGCTGCAAAAAACGAGCTGATCGCGGCAATCCGATATTTTTACCTGTCGCAATACGACGATGCGCGGAGTGCGCTGATGAATTATCTGGAGTCGCCCAAGACCGCCCTGAACCCAGGTGTGGCTAGCTTCTACCTGGGGGCGACCCTGATCGAAGAGTCGGTACTGGCAACCCCGCAAGCGCAATGGCATGGCCCTCCGCAGGACGCAGTTTCGGCCTTCAAAGCAGCTCGAAAAGCCAATTACAATCCTGTGCGATCGTATGTATCTCCGGAGTTGCTCAAGGTCTGGGATTCGACCGGCCAATAGACTCCTCTTTGACAGCAAACATAGAGTAATGGCACCCTGTTCGCAGAGGGTGTTTCGATGCGCAGGCCGTCCTCTTTACGTCCCTGGTTCACAGTGGTGCAGCTTGTCGCCTGGGTCAAGGAGTCTCCGGACAAGGCGGCCTATCAACGGCGGCTGGCGATCTGGCTGACCTATGCAGGGCCATTTGCCGCGCATCGCGTGGCCGAGCTACTGGCGGTTTCAACGCAGGCGGTTTGGAAGTGGGTCGGCGAATATAACTCCCTTGGCCCTTCCGGGCTGGAGCGCAAGGGGCGGGGCGGAAGACGCTGGGGGCTGATGACTCTGGACCAGGAGCGCGCCTTCCTTGACAGGCATCTGGCGAAGGCCGAAAGCGGCCACCTTCCGACCGCCAGACAGCTTTCTTCCGCGCTCTCGAAAAAGCTCAGCCAGGAGGTCTCCATCGATTACATCTACGCTCTTCTGCGTCGTCACCAAGGGCGCAAACTGACTCCGCGTCCTCACCACGCCGGGCAGGACCAAGGGCCAGCCGAAGCCTTCAAGAAAAAATCCCGCAGACTCTCCAAACCATAGCCCAGAGCCTTCGCACTTCCCGTGGAGGATCGATCAAGCTGCTTGATTACTCTATGATTGTTGGCAAACTGTTAGGGGTCGCGACCCCAATCATCTTGGGTTCAGTTGCGGTATTTCGATCCATGGGCTGAAGATCGGAAGCGTGGAAATGGAGACCGATCCGGATCAGGGCCTCAAGGATTTTCAGGTTGCCCTCAACGGCGTGAATAAAATACCGCGCAGAGATCGTGAATCTGGCCATTGCTCCGAACGCCATGCGTGTACTCTATTTACGCGGGGAATAGCCGTGGGTTCTCATCCGAGGCATTGCCTGCGGGGAGGTCTGTGGAGATGCCAAATCAGGTTTGCATGGGTGCGTCGATGATGTGCAGTTTCGGAGTGGCTCCGAGCTCACTGGTTGTCCTGCCCATCAACAGAGTCCTTACCAGTGAAGTTCCCGACGCGAACATCATGGATCACATACCGATGACGAATATCATGCCGTTTGGGATGTGTATGTCGCCATCCAACCCTGAGGTGGCGTCGGCGACCGCGGCGGCGATGGGCGTGCTGACTCCCATGCCGTGCATTCCGGTAACCCCCTCGCCGTGGGTTCCGGGCGCGTCCAACGTGATGCTGGGCAATGCGCCGGCTTTGGACAATGTCTCCACTCTTATGTGCATCTGGGGCGGAGAGATCAGTTTCGTTACGCCGGGGGAGTTTACGGTCGAGATTCCGTAGAAGCCCGCCCAGCGGGTGATTTGCTAATCTTGTTGCCAACTCGCACACGCGCATTCCCATCGCGCAGAGGACGGTCGGACAGTGTTCAGAATCGCACTTGAATTTGCCGCTGCAACTGACATCGGAAATGTGCGCGGCAACAACGAAGACAGCTTCGGCTACGATACCGATCAAAATCTCTATGTGGTCTGTGACGGGATGGGCGGAATGGCCGCCGGCGAGGTGGCCAGCAGCATGGCGGTACGCGCACTGATCGAGAGCTTTGCGGCATCCGCTGCGGCAGCCGCGCCAATCGAGGAGCGACTGCGGACGGCGCTCCTTGAGGCGAATCGCCAGGTACATCAGGCAGCCCTGGACGATCCGCAGCTTCATTCGATGGGCACGACGCTGGTCTGCGTCTGTTTCGAGGGCAACCGCATTGTGGTGGGCAACGTTGGCGACAGCCGCATATACCTTGTGCGCGGCGGCGAGTGCACGCAGATCTCCCATGACCACTCTTTTCTTGAAGAACAGGTGCGATCGGGCGCAATGACGCCGGAGATAGCTGCTGCCTCGAACCTGCAATCGGTGATCACGCGCGCCATAGGCGCCGACCAGCAGGTGCAGCCGGATCTCTTTGATGGGGCGGCTGAGCCGGGCGATGTGCTGCTGCTGGCTTCGGATGGATTCACGCGTTACGCCACGCCGGAACTGATCTCCAGGATCGTGGCGGAAGAAGCCGACACTGAGGCCGCGTGCAAGCGCGTTATCCAGCATGCGAAAGACTCGGGCGGCGTAGATAACATTACCTGTCTGATGATCCGAGTCACTGCGGTCGAGAGCATGACGGCGGAGGCCGATTCACTGGCTCCGCCGCCCATTATTTGACGACGTCTGAGGTGCAACTCAGGTCGGTGGCGCCACCGACCAGCAGGTCTGCGCCGGGGCCGGAAATTTCGAAGACCACCGTGGTGGTTCCACCCGATCCCACTTTGTGTCCGGCAATGGTTGTCGAAGTATCGATCGGGTACTCGATGCGATAACCGGTTGCCGTTTTTGAGATGTGCGTTCCCGTACGCGCAAGTTGAAAGACCGCCCACGTCCCTTGATAGGAGAGCAATTCCTTTGAGTCGACTTCGAGCGAGGCACTCTGCGCGGAAGTGCCATTCCAGGTGAAGCTGCCGGATTGGCCTTTGGAGATGCGCTGTCCGTCAACGACCCATGTAGCCGATTTGTAGTCGTTGCCGGGCAGCATGTGCAGACTGAAGCTGAAAGAGGCCGGTTTATGCCCTGAGGGATAGAGTTCCGAGGAGACGAGGCCGGCGCGCGTGAGGAATTGCGTAAAGCGCGGATTGACAGGTTGCGGCGAGTTGGGCGCCTGCACGTACTGCGAACCCTGCTGGACGACATAGGTCTTGAGTGTGGCTTGGTAAACCGCCCACAACGAGCCGGAATCGGGTGCGAGGGCGGCGTCCACATCGGAGAGATTGGCGGGGGCTGAGCTTCCGGCGCTAAAGGGGAACTTTGTGGTGACCGGCCGCAGTGTGTCGCACATCTTTGCTCCACCGCCATTGGCGGCCGCGCCGGGGCTCGGAGCCAGGTGCATGACGCACTGGATCGGCGCCATCATCAAGTCGAGGAACTTGCCATCTGTGCGCAGCTTGGGATCGACGCCCAGGACTTTGAAGCCATCCGCGGCCTGCTTGGCGATGGTGCCGGCCGAGGCCGCCGCTTGCAGCACGGATGTGAAGGCCGCCGGGTCGGTGGCGGCCGAAGGGTTCTGCGCTACCAGCGTCAACTGCTCGGAGATAGCAAGCAGGCTGTTGATGTAGGGCTGGTTGCCGGGCCCGAGGAAGCGGTCGGTGGCATTGGGATCGACAAGCACGTGACTCGGCTGGAAGGCTGTACTGACGCGATCGTCGGCAACGTCGGTGTTGTGCGAGATGGTGTAAAAGAGCGCCAGAAGCGGCGAATTGGCCCCGCCAAGCTGGCTGAGCCGGTCCGGCGCTTCCTTGATGGTGCCGCAGCTGACGACATTGGCGCTATTGAGAAAGGTCATCCATTCGTTGAGGAAGTCGGTTGAGTATTGCCCCGAGATCTGATTGATCAGATCGGTCGAAGCCGTAACCGCACTCTGCGGGCCCAGAACCCAGGTCTCACCCTGCGCGTAGCGCTCCGGGTGGCGGATGGCATCCTGCATGAAGGCGTAGCCGTTCTTGGTGAACGCGCCGCGCACGATATATCTGTCGATGACGGTCTTGGCCGAGTCGGTGAACTGCTTGTTGAAGTCGATCGCGGGGTTCGATTTGTCGGCCGCGTTCAACATCCCCTGATAGATACGCGTGACGGCAAGGAACTGCGAGAGATAGGCTCGCGTATGCGCGACGATCATGGGGTCGGGGCTGATCGTGTAGGGAGGCTGGCGCAGCAGTTCGGCCGCGTAAAACTCGAATTGCGCCCGCGCCAGCGCCTGCTCGTCGCTGCTGGGCTGGCGGTTTCCGGTCCAGGCGCGCAAGAGTACCGGAACCAGAAAGGCGTCCTGGCTCTTCTCGGGGTTGCTGGTCGTAATCAGATAGGCTTTCAGCGGGTTGTAGGCCGCGGCATAAAGGGCATAGTCGCTGCTTGTGCCGGGAGAGTCCGGCAGGGCGCGCAGTCCGTCCAGAATGTTGGCCTGGGCGGGATTGAGCAGCATGGGACGGAAACGCTCGAAATAAATGATGCGGGCGCGTCTGGCCAGATCCTCGCCGCGGTAAAGGCCGAAGCGGTAGCTCAGCGGCACTCCGTCTTTCTGGTAACTGTCGAGTTCGACGATCACCTGCTGCAGGTCGTCGAGAGCGCGAAGATCGCTGAGGCCGGGCGTTACCACGGCGCCTGATGCGGCTGCTGGGATCGCTTTGGAGTCGTCTGCGATGCGCCTCTCGAGGGCAGCGTTGTTGCTGTAAGAGACGATCAAAAGAATGGCGTAGAGTGCGAAGAAAAACGCCAGGCTGCCATAGAGAATGCGGCGGAAGAGGCGCGCCGTCGAAGTTTCCTTAGATGCCGAAAAGGCGTGTTTGTCGCCGAGCACAATCTCCGGGAAGAATCGCGCCAGGAAGCTCCATTCGGGAACGCGCCGGGAGGTGACCGCGGCTGGAGTGGGCTGGACCTGCGGAGCGATGGGCGCGCGGAAGACTTGCGTGGCGGCGGTCTCGATGGGTGCGCTGGGGGTGGCAACCCGCTGCTGAACAACCTGTTCGACAACGCGTGCGCGAACGCCTGTAAAGTAGACGCCGCGCAGGTAGGGATTAGCATTCAGGTGGCCGGGCTTGCAGAGCTCGACGAGATATGCGCTGAGATTCTTACGCAGTTTGCCAAATTCGCGGGGAAACTCGTACACGCCGGCTGCTCCGGCGGTCTCGGATTCCCGGCTCAAGCCCTCGATGCGGAAAGAAGCCAGGTTGAAAGTGAGCGCGTCGATCATGCCTGCGACGGTCTGTGCGGTCTGTTCCGAATAGGTTCCAACCGGCGCGGCTGAAAGCGGCACGACCCCGCCGAACGCCTGCTTTGCCTCATCCTCTGAAAGATTGCGCACATATTCGGCAAAGCGTGAAACCTTGTCCAATTTGGTGACCAGAACATAAACGGGAACGGAGATGCCGAGTATGCGGCTGATCTCGCGCAGCAGAGAGCAGGTGGCGCGCGCGGAGTTCAGTGCCGTCTGGCCCCCATCGCCGGCCAGCAGTTGCTCGGCGCTGACGCAGACTATCACGGCCCTGGGCGCTGCGCCGACGCCATAGGCGGAGCGAAGGGTTTTCGGACGGGTACGGGAAATCAGATACTGGAAGAGTCCTTTTGCGGCCTGGAGGCTGGGGCCGATTTCGGCCAGAGCTGCCACGCGCGCAAACCAGAGATTGAGCAGGCCTGTGGGCGCCTGCTCAGCGCCTGGCGCTGCATTGCCCGCCAACAACTCAGGGTCCAGGCCCGAATGCGCCACAACCGAAGATTTGGCCGAACCTGCATCGCCGAGCACGTATACAAGGGGAAGCGCGTCGAGCGACTGCACGTGCTTCTGCGAGCCGCGCAGACGCCCGTTGGCGCCGTCGATCATTACGCCGATCTCCGCCGCGCCTTCTCCGGGCGCCTCGTTTTCGCTTTCGGCCTGCTTGCGCTTACGGTGGTGAATAATGAGCACCGCAACGGCCGCGCCAATGCCAATCAGCAGCACAACGACGACAAATACGATATAGGCGATTCCGTGCAGATGCAGCAATGCCGCCAGGCCGAAAGCGATTAGGGCCGCCACGATGATGATGAGTGCGACAATCAGGTAAACGAGCAAGGCTCCCCTCCATCAAAATTCAGTGAAATCAGCCAAGTTGCGATGCGCCCGAACCGAGCAGGACGGCGAAGAGCACGAATGCAAAGATTGCGATTCCCAGACAGACCACGGCGGCTATGCCGAGCCAGCGGCCGACGGCGTCGCGTTTCTCTTTGCGAGGGGCATCCGCGGCAAGGGCGAGCGGCGGCAAAAAGACAAGAGTGCCGCGGATGCGATCGATCTTTTGCCGTACCTGACGAATGAGGGCCTGAATCTCGGCTGAAGGCCGGGCCGGCCCCGGGGTAGCCTGCGAAAAGCTGGCCGATATCGGCGCCAGAGCGTACTTGCCGCGAAAGCCGAGTTGCATCGCCAGGCAATAGACCTCGAGACAATCGGCGATCTCAGCCGAGTCCTGCCGTCCGAAAAGCGTGGCCAGATTGTCGAAGAAGACCTCGCCTGCGCGATTGTGGCCGAACATCTCCTCCTGCATAGGCCGCTGCGCCCAATCGGCCAATGCCGGGCTTTGCAGGCGAAGCACGCTCTCGTCCAAAAGAGCCACCACGGCAAAAAAAGCCAATTGATTCGATTCGCTCGAATAGCCCAATACTTTGGCCTGTTCCATGGCGCTCTTCAAAGCGGCGCGGATGTTGGCTCGGAAGGCCTGGCTATCGGGCACCGCCTGCCGGTCCATTGTGGTCAGGCGCAAAATCACCGTAAGCGCATTCTCATAACAGGAAGCCAGATTCTGGCTGGCTCGAAGCGTTTCTGCCATCGATCCCTCCGCGTGCCTTGCAAGTCCGCATCGCGACAGGCTGGGACTGGCGAGACGAAAAACTGACGAGGCATGCAACCGAATAGAAGCATACCGCAAGACAGCGAGGACACGGACCCTAAGTTTTTTCGCTGGCTGGCTTGCTCCCATGCAAACGAGCCGGTTTGATTCCTGATAGCATCCAAGAAAATATGCAGATCAATAGCGCCGAAATCTGCGACAATGCGGTTCAACTGCCAACCAGTCGCCAATAGCGGGGACTTTCGGGAGACGGCCATGAACAACGAAGACTCGAACGCAAAGTCCGGATCAAACCCCGATTCGCTCAGTGCCACGGATATGTTTCTCCGGGTCCTGGAGACAACGCCCGGTGCCGCAGGGACTCCTGAGCCTTCATCTCTCGATCCGTTCCCTCCCGCGCAGCCCGAGGCATTCGCGCCTGCGCCAGCCGCTTCAGCCGCACCGGTTCCGCCTGCTCAGCCCGTGGCGGCCGCTCCCGCACCCGCGGCTGCTGCTTCTGCATCCGGGGGATTCACGCAGTTCTTCCGGCAGTTGAGTGTTCCCGAACCCCCGCCTGGCCAGCCCATTCCTCCAGTGCAACCCAATGTTGCCGCGCCAGCGCCGGCCGCTTCGGCCGTACTGCTTCCGTCTGCTCAGCCCGTGGCATTCGCGCCTGCGCCGGCCGCTTCAGCCGCACCGGTTCCGCCTGCTCGGCCCGCGGCTGCCGCCCCCGCACCAGGAGGGTTCACACAGTTATTACGGCAACTGAACGATTCCGAACCTGCCCCGCCCCAGCCCGTTCCCGAGGCAGCGCCGGCCCGGCCCGTTCCCGTGGCAGCCCCGCCCCAGCCGCCGATCGAGAGCTTGCAACCGCCTGCCGAAAGACCGATTGCTTCCAATGCAAGCCAGCCTCGCCCCGCCGGAGAATTCACCCAGCTCTTTTCCACAAAGACGGTCGATCCGGCGCCGGCTCCCCCGGCTCCCGTCGAAGCCGCACCTTTTTCCGCAATGGCTTCGCTGTCTCCAGGATCCAAGGGAAGGGGCTTCTCTGCCCCCGGAGTCTCCGGTTCGGCCTCAGTTGACCACTCCTTCACAAGTTTCGTGCGCGCCCATTCCGCCGGGACAGAGCCAGCCCCCCCTGCTCCGGCCTTCGCTGCTCCGGCCCCGTCCGTGATCATGCCAGCTGCGCTTCCAGACACCGAAGCTCAGGACTTTTCCGCCTGGCGGCCGGACGCGTCCTCGGCGCCGGCACGCGCGACCGCGCCTTCGGCTGAGAGCGTTACGAAGATGATCGAGGCATTGTCCTCGTCAGCGCCACAGCCGTTGCGCTCGCAGCCGGTACCCTATCGGTCCGAGCCAGCAGCAACTCCATCTCCCACTGCCAGCTCCACGCCTTTTCCAGATCAAGCCGCAACCGGGCCGTTCGAAGCTGCCGGGGTTACGCGTTTGATGGAAGTGCTTTCTTCGGCTCCAGCGCCGACTGCTCCGCCGCTGACCCAGCGTCCCGAGCCTGTTGCTCCGCCGACGCCGCAGGGGCCGGGTGAGTTTACACGGATCATTGCCGGTCTGGGAGCAGGCAGCTTGGACGCCACGGAACCACAGGCGCAGCCGGGAGCACAATCGCCGGCGCCTCATGCTCAGTTCCCGGCTGCTGTGCCGACGCCATCGTTGGCACCGATGGCTGCGCCGCCCATTCCGAGACCCCAGCCGCCCGCCGCGCCCATCCCCGCCTATCAGCCGCCGGTACGCGTTCCTCAGCCGGCTGCAGCGGTCGCGCCCCCGCGGGTCCCGGCCGCTCCAATCCCTGCATCGGTTCCAGCACCAAAGAAGGGCGGGATGGAGGCAATGGTTCCCATCCTGCTTGTCTGTATTGCCGTCTTGTTGATTGCGGTGCTGGTGCTGATGGTTGTGATACTCAAAAAGCACTAGCTCAGGAGCTTCAGCTCTTTCAGGAGGCTGTCCGTGCGCTCGAAGTTGGGGACGAGAACTGTCCCCTGCGTGCGAATCCGCCCAGCGTAGCTTTTCGCTTCGTCTTCTTCGAATCTCAATTCGATGAGCAGCTCGACCAGGTCGTCAAAGCCCTGTGCGGTGGCGGGTTGTGTCTGCAGATTCCGGGTAAAGGGGATGAACTCGACCGCATAGTGAGGTTTTCTGCCCTCCGAACCTGGGACGGCGGAGATGCTGAGATTTCCGATGAGTTTCGCCATGTGCTAAACCTCAAGCGTCTGTGCGCCTCGACCGGATAAGAAACCAACGCAAGGTGATCCTGTGCTTTAGAGTGCCGTTCCCCACAGGAGAACTGCACCCCGCAAGTCTTCCAATGCCCCTACTTGATCCAGTGATGCGGTCGATAGACGGCTGCTCAGTTCGCTGCTTCTGGATGTCAATAACATACCTTAGTTTCACCGGCCCGGAATGCGTAAAGCAACCTCGAAAGAGCGGAATGTACGTAACTTGGCAACAGGTTCTATACCTCGACCAGGAAGCCGCATTCGATGAATCTGCGTAGCACTCCCAGCGATTCGGAGCGGACCTTCTCCAGGGGCGCGTCGCTCTTGCCGGCCATCGCCTGAATAGCCTCGCCTGCGGTTCGCTTGCCGTCAAACTGCCTGAAGAACTCCGCCACCAGCGGCTCCAGGGCGAGCTGGAACGGCATCGCATTCTCACGCCGCAGCAGAATCGACTCCACGTGCCAGCCGTCCTCCGCCGGCAGATAATTCCTCGTCAGCCGGGCATCGGCCGAAGGGCGAAGGCGCATGGCAAGCAGTTTCTCTTCCTCCGCGCAAGCATCCAGCAGGTCGTGTGCGGCGAAGCCATCCAGGATGGCTTCGCCAACGTCGCGACTATCCGGCGCCGGCATCTCATCGATGCGCAAGCGGCTCCCGCCGCTTCGCCGGCGCATGATGATGAACCCATTGTGAATTGCGGCGAGCTTGCGCTGCCGGTAATACTGCATGAACTCGCTGAATCTCTCTGCATCCTGCGATTTGTCGGGCACAGTCTGGAGGATGTAGTTCTCCGCGTAAAAATCAGGTTCCTGTTTCATGGAATGGAGGATCCACGTGTCGCACCCGGTTCCTTCCAGCCATTCGGCGATGCGCTCCTGCCAGGGCTGACCTTCGATTTCAGCCCACTCGCAGAGCATCTGAAAATAGCCGCCCTCGTTCAGATGCGCAGGCGCTTCTTTGATGAGCCGGCGGCAAAGACCATCGAGTTCGAGGGGATTCTGGCAGAAGAAAAAGTCGTTTCGTGGGGTAATGAAGAAGGGCGGATTGGCCAGGATCAGGTCGAAGGTACGATCGCTGACAGGTTCGAAACAGTCGCCCAGCACAGTCTCCATGTTGGCGACTCCGTTGAGAATTGCGTTGAACTGGGCGAACTCAATGGCTCTGGGGTTGAGGTCGGTGGCGACCACCGTATCGCTGTTTATGGCAGCCAGCAGACCGATGACCCCGTTACCCGTGCCCAGATCGAGCACCGCCCTGAAGCGGTCGCGAATGGCAAAACGCCAAACCGTGTAGGTGGTGGGGTTGGGCCACAAAACCAGGTCGCGCCGGCCCCCTTTGAAGGCCGAATATTGGTCCGAAGCGATCAGGAACTTCGCCAGGGGCCACAATGCGACCTGGGGGACAATCGCGGGGCCGGCCGCTTCCACCAGGCCGGACTCCAAAAGGATCGTCAAAACATCCTCGGGCAACACTTTGGTAATGGCTTCCCGCGATTGCTCCAGCCCAAGCCAGAAGAGCCGGGTCAGGGCATTGCCGGGCGAGGGCTCCGAGGTCCGTCCCAGCACGCGTGGCAGCGTGCGCGTATCTGGCGTAGCAAACTCCGATATGGTGACGCGGCTGGCCAGGCCGGTCTCGGTGTAGCCGGCTTCTTCAAAGTAGCTGCGCAGCCGGGCGGCGGCGTCTGCGGTGATCGGTCGAGGCATGAGTTTGCTCTCTTTCTGGCTGCGGGAAATGGGCCTTGCGACAGGGGCGCGGTTGGTTTTTGAAAGATTTACATCGTTTTCAGTTGACCGCGGCAACTGCCTATGATATCAACTTATTCGGATTGGTCGGACTTTCTGTCTCAAGTTAATCGCACGGACGTGGTTGGGTTCGTGCTGAATCCAAGTTGATCTGCTGTGGCGTCTGGACCCCATCCATCCCCGAGGGCCGCCAGCAGAAATGGGCTAAATAGGAATCGTGGAGGGAGTGCTGTTCGCTCTCCAACTTACTCAATCGAAACGAAACCAGAGGGGTAATCTATGGCCAAGCTTAGTGCTCAACACAAGTTGGATCGTGTACGCCCGCCGCGGGTGCAGATCACTTACGATGTCGAAATCGGCGGCGCGATCGAATTGAAGGAACTGCCGTTCGTAGTCGGCGTTCTCGGCGATTTCACCGGCAATCCTGCCGAACCCCTTCCCAAGGTCAAGGACCGCAAATTCATCGAAGTCAATCCCGAGAACTTCGATGGCGTCCTCGAGGGTATGAAGCCTCGACTGACTTTGGAAGTCGAAAACAAGCTCAGCGAAGATGCTGAAGGCGGCAAAGTGCGGCTGGAGCTGAAGTTCAAGCAGCTCGAAGATTTTGAGCCGGCTGCCGTTGCCAAACAGTTCAAGCCGACCAGGGAATTGATGGATCTGCGCACCCGGCTCGCCGACCTGCGCGGCTCGTTGCAGGGCAATGACAAACTTGAAGAGCTCTTGCTGGAAGCGGTCGGCAACACTGAGAATCTCGACAAGCTGAAGGGCGAGATTGGAAAGGGAGGCGACAATGCCTAAGCAAGCGGAATCGCAGCAAAAGGCGACGGTGCTCGAGCAGAACGAGGCAAGCTTGCTCGATCAAATCGTCGAGCAGGGCCGGTTCGGCAAGGAAGCCGACGCCCGGGAGCGCGGACGCGACCTGATCAAGGAGTTCGTGGCCCAGGTTCTGGATGGCTCGATGATTGTGGCCAAGGATGCGGAGATGATGATCAACGCGCGCATCGCGCAGATCGATCATTTGCTCTCGCTGCAGGTGAACGAAATCCTCCATCACCCCCAGTTCCAGAAGCTGGAGGGCACCTGGCGCGGCCTGAAATATCTGATGGATAACTGCGAGGCCGGCGCTTCGATCAAGGTGCGCGTACTCAACGTCAGCAAGAAAGAGTTGCTGCGCGACATCGAAAGGGCCCCGGAATTCGACCAGAGCGCGCTCTTCAAGAAAGTCTACGAAGAAGAGTACGGTATCTTCGGCGGCGCGCCCTTCGGAGCTCTGATCGGCGACTACGAGTTCGGCAAGCATCCCGAGGACATGGCACTGCTGGAAGGCATTTCCCATGTTGCTGCGCAGGCGCACGCGCCCTTCGTGGCCGCGGCGTCGCCCGACTTGCTCAACCTTGAGAGCTTCACATCTCTGGATGCGCCGCGCGACCTGGCCAGGATCTTCGAATCCACTGAGTTCGCCAAGTGGAAGAGCTTCCGGCAGAGCGAGGACTCGCGTTACGTGGCCCTGGCGGTTCCGCATGTGCTCGGCCGCGTGCCTTACGGCAAGGACACCAAGCCCATCGACGAATTCCGCTTCGAAGAAGGCGTCGACGGCTCCGACCACTCGAAGTATCTCTGGGTGAACGCTGCTTACACGTTGGCCGCCAGGATGACCGAATCGTTCTCGCTCTACGGCATGTGCGTAGCCATGCGCGGTGTCGAGGGCGGCGGCCTGGTCGAGGGCCTGCCCACCCACACCTTCAGGACCGACGAAGGCGATGTTGCCAGCAAGTGCCCCACCGAGATTCCCATCACCGACCGGCGCGAGAAAGAGCTGGCCGATCTGGGTTTCCTGCCGCTGGTGCACTGCAAGGGAACCGACTACGCGGCCTTCTTCAGTGTGCAGAGCTGTTCGAAGCCGAAGAAGTACGATTCGGATTCGGCCAACGCCAACGCGCGCCTGGCCACGCA
>Ga0181520_10005684_pt1 | contig 19670 bp, 14 predicted proteins | sample PEATcosm2014_Bin_29_FD_132451 | JGI IMG/M metagenome (GOLD analysis project Ga0181520, IMG submission 132451) | Peatland microbial communities from MTU Mesocosm Facility, Houghton, MI, USA - PEATcosm2014_Bin02_30_metaG | ecosystem: Environmental > Terrestrial > Soil > Wetlands > Peat | place...
GATTTCCGACACCGAATCTCGATTTCAGAGGCTGAAGCAAAACAATCTCTTCGTGAAGGGCACGCCCTCGGCCGAATTCCACAACTCAATCTATCGGCAAGGGGATCTCGTAGTCTATAAGCAGCGAGTCGGGGCGTTTTCGGAAAACCACCTCCACTTAATTCTCCGCTCTCGTGGCATCGAAAGCCTGGTGTTTTTCGGAATTTCGACTAGTGGTATCACTCTCTCCACACTCCGACGGGCATTCGACCTGGATTATCGCTGCGTTGTCCTGAAGGACGCCTGTTTCGACGCCGATCCGGAGGTCTACAGGGTTCTCACCGAAAAGATTTTTCCGTCGCAAGCAACGGTCCTCACCGTGGACGCCTTTATTGCCGAGCAGGGGGAATGATTGAGTTCCGAGAACTCCCAGGAGACGTTGCAGCAAGCCGAGGCGAACAGCGCGGGGTTGCCCCCTTCCGAAGGTTGGCACAAGACCTTTTCCGCGTTGCGCAATCCCAATTACCGCTATTTTTATTCGGGACAGACCGTTTCGCTGATTGGCACCTGGACGCGCACCGCTGCCCTTGGCTGGGTTGCCTTTGAGTACACCCATTCAGAATTCCTGCTGGGAATTGTTTTCATGCTCAATTCCCTTCCCATATTCCTCTTCGCCGTCTATGCCGGTTCCCTGGCCGATCGAATTCCCAAAATCAGGATTTTTGCTTTCACCAGTTGGTTTTCGCTGCTCTCCTCCCTGACGTTGGCCGTCATGTTGTTCCGGGGCCCCGTTCACACTGCCTATCTCATGATCTTTGCCTCTCTTTGGGGGCTATCAACAACCTTTGAGATGCCGTCCCGGCAAAGCCTGATGGTAGAGCTGGTGGGCAAGGAAGATTTGGTGAACGCCATCGCATTGAACAGCGCCATGGTGAATTCCGCTCGGGTCATCGGTCCCGCAATAGGCGGCATCGTGCTTGCTTCTTTCGGCTCGGCCTGGTGCTTTCTCTTGGATGCGCTGAGTTATTTTGCAGTCCTTTATGCGATTCACAAAATCCAGCTTCCCGCATCGCACTATGCACCGGAAAAGGTGAAAGCAGACTGGAAGTATACTTTAGAGGGGTTCAAATATCTAAAAACCAATCCCGCCATTGCCCAATCGGTAACCCTGCTTTTTATCATGGGACTGGGTGGGTGGGCCTACCAATCCCAGCTCTCCGCCTTCGCGGTGACCCAGTTGAAGATGGGCGCGCAAGGCTATGGATTGCTCCTGGCCTTGAATGGTCTGGGCGCCTGTTCGGCCGCTTTATTCGTCGCCACGCAAGGATCTCGCGTAGTCAACGTTAAGTCGCTTTATATCGGCGCTGGCATGTTTGCAGTTTTTATCATTCTTCTCGGCTTCGTGAGCCAACCGGACGGCGCGGCGTTCTTTCTATTCTTCGCCGGGTTCGGCGTCATCTTATTTTTTTCCATCGGCAATAGCATCATCCAAACCCAATCTCCGGACAACCTGCGAGGTAGGCTGATGGGCATTTGGGCCCTCGTCTTCGGCGGGAGCCTGCCCGTCGGAAGCTTTTGGATGGGCGTCATCGCGCAGAAAGTGGGTTCCGGCCGCGCCTTGCAGGCGGGAGGGCTTTTCTGCGCTTTGGGGGCGTCCATCGTCTATTGTCTGAGTCGCAAAAATCGGGGTTAACTCTTTAACTGGAATGTGGAGCACCCCTGTCGCTCGTCCTCGAGACCTCGGCCTTGTGATGCAGGCAATTCGCCGTTCAGCCTTTCTATAGGACACTTCAGCGCGCTTCACGCGAAGTTCAAAGCAGTCCGCCTTGACAGAGGGAGGCGGATGAAGTTCAATCAGACTTTCCATTGTTACTCTCTTCGAAACTGGTGAAAGGGAAACGTATGAGAACAAGCGCGATAGTTGCGAATGATTCGCAACTAGGAAGATCCCGTGGCGACAAGGCAATCACCCGACCCTCGCTGATGAAGGAGTTGGCTGCGCAGGGGATTCGGATGACCGCACAGAGGCGGTTGCTCGTCGGCATTATTCAGGACTCACGGCGGCACTTGGATGCGGCGACACTACTGAAGCATGCGAAGGAACAGGATCCGGAAATTGATCGCGCTACAGTCTATCGAACCCTGGCGTTGCTCAAGAAGCGCAGCCTGATCGATGAGTTGGATCTTATGCATCTCGAGGGAGAAAAGCATTATTACGAGGCGAAGACGAATCGCGACCACTGCCACATGGCTTGCTTCCGGTGCGGCGCCATCATGGAATTCATGAGTCAATCTTTTGAAAAGCTCAAACAAGAAATAGCCGATCAGAGCGGTTTTCAAATCAATGTGGTGCGGCTGGAAGCCGGCGGACTTTGTAGACAATGTCGGCGCTTGGCGAGTTAACCGGCTGGAGTTTTTTTGCCTCGCTAGTTGCGACACTATCGCAACAAGGTAAATTTGGAGCGCGCGATTAAGCAAGGCTGAGTTTGTCCGGATGCAATAGGACGGTCCCCACGACTAAACCTTTGGGCGAGGCGTCGAGGGGACCGAAATCGACAACCCCATGGGCTGACGACTTAACCATTATACGGGAGCCGGCCATGGGTTTCAAAAGGGGATGAGCAGCATGGCTGGTACAGAACGAAACTGTCATCTAAGTTTTGCCTTTCCGATCTTGAGGCTTGTAAGGCGTCTGACGGTATTCCTTTCCCTCGCATCGCTGATGCTGTTCGCCGTTGAGTCGTGCGCCGGATTTGGTGGCAGCGTCTCCGGCACGGTCAAGGATGCAAGCAACGCCGTGGTCCCGAGGGCAACGGTGGAGGCGGCCAACACGGACTCGGGTGTCCGGTACCGCCAAGCAACTAATGGCCGGGGATTCTATTCCTTTCCGGACCTCCCCATCGGCCGCTACAACCTCGTAATCGAAAAAATCGGTTTCAAGCCATACCAGCGGACCGGTGTCAGTATCGACGCGGGCAGCACGGTCACGGTCGACGCCGTGTTGGAAATCGGCGAGCAAGTGAGGGCAGTCAGCGTAAGCGAGACGGCCGTCCATGCGGAAACGTCCGACACTCAACTAGGCGAAGTCATTGGCGGAGCAAAGATGAGCACCATGCCCTTAAATGGCCGGAGCTATACAGACCTTTTAGCCCTCCAGCCCGGCGTTGCTCCTGTGACCTCGCTAACTTCAGACACCCAGCAAGACGTCGGGGTGAGTGCGCTTTCGCCCTCCGGGGAATTGAATCCGGGGACGATTTCGATCAACGGACAGCGGGAGTTTTCCAATGCCTTTATTGTGAACGGTAGCGATGCCGAAGAAGACGTAAACTCCGGAACAGCAATCGTTCCCAATCTCGACTCGATCGCCGAGTTCCGGCTCCTCACCAGCAGTTTCGAAGCGGAGTACGGCGGATACAGCGGAGGGCAGATCAACGTCGTTACGAAATCAGGCACCAACAGCTTTCATGGCGACTTGTTCGAGTTCCTGCGCAACACGGACTTCGATTCGCGCAATTATTTTTCTGCCGCGCGCGGAGCATTTCACCAAAACCAGTTTGGTGGAACATTTGGCGGGCCGCTGCAAAAGAATAAGGTCTTTTTCTTCGCTGATTACCAAGGTACTCGACTAACAGAGGGTGTGGATACTGGCCAAATTCCTGTTCCTTCCGTTTGCGATCGAACTGGCAACCTTTCCGATCTGGTAAGCTCGCTGGGCGGCACCGTCACCGGCCAGTACTGGGCGAACCTTCTCTCCGAGAGACTCGGCTATGCGGTTTCAGCGGGCGAACCCTATTACACGCCCGGGTGCTCGAGTTTTTCCCGGTGCGCTCTCCCGAATGCCCTGATCCCAAGCTTGGCATGGTCCGCGCCGGCGAAACAATTGCTGGGATATGTCCCCCAACCGAACGCGGGCGCCAACTTGTTCTCGACTTCATCCGAGGACGAGCGGTTGCGGGACGATAAAGGAGCTTACCGTGTCGATAACAACACCCATTGGGGCTTGTTATCGGGCTACTACTTTGCGGACGACTACACCTTGAACAATCCCTACCCTGTCGCGCAAAGTGGCGCAAGCGTGCCGGGTTTCAATGCCCTCTATTTTGGCCGCGCCCAGTTACTCAGCCTCGGCGCGACCAAGACTTTGGGGTCGGCAGCAGTCAACGAGTTTCACTTCAGCTATATGCGGGATCGCAACGATCTTGGGAAACCCATCGGAGGGCTGGGCGTTAGCCTGGCGGCGCAGGGATTTTTGACGGGCGCGGGTACTCCCGGCATTGTCCCGCTCGACCCCCAAGGCGAGGGGGTTGAGAACATTGTCTTCAATACTTTTTCAATCGGGACAAACGCCAACGAACTGAGGCAGGCCAACAATACCTTTCAGGCGATCAACAATTTTTCGAAAGTGTTGGGCAGGCACACTCTGAAGGCAGGCGTCGAATTTCACTACGACCAGGTCAACACCAACCCTATCGCCCAATTCGATGGAAACTTTCTCTTCTCCGGAAGCGAGACCGGGTCGGACTTCGCCGATTTCCTAACGGGAATTCCGAGCCAGTACAACCAGAGCGAATTGCAAGCGTTTTACGGACGCAACAAGTACTGGGGGCTTTACGGGCAAGACAGTTGGCGCGTGCGTTCCAACCTGACGCTCAACTATGGCCTGCGCTGGGATCGCGTCGAGCCTTGGTATGAACTTAACAATGGTATTTCGACATTTGAACCGGGCAAGTCTTCTGTGGTTTTTCCCGGCGCTCCTGCGGGGATACTCTTTCCCACCGATCCCGGTGTTCCTCGGACGCTCGCCCCTCCCGGAAATCTCGCCTTCGCCCCGCGTTTTGGCTTGGCCTTTTCGCCGGATTCGAGGAGAGACACGGTTCTCAGCAAGCTAACGGGTGGTCCCGGCAAGACGAGCTTGCGAGCCGGGTTCGGAACGTATTCCAACGCCATTGAGGCATTGTCGATTGGGATTTTGGCCGGAAATGCGCCATTCGGAATTACCTATTCGAGCCCTGCTCCTCCTCTGTTCGCAACGCCTTTCATCACTGCGTCGAACGGGCAGAATCAAGGTCAACCCTTTCCGGTGGCGCTTGCGACGAGAAAAGCGGCCAGCAGTAACCCCGACCCGGACATCAACTGGGCACAGTATGAGCCCATGAGCGGTATTCCCGGATATGCTGCTACGAACCGCATTCCTAGCGTCGATGAGTTCATGCTGTCGCTGGAGCGGCAGTTCGGAGCCAACACGGTGCTGAGTGCGAACTACGTGGGCACGCAAGGGCACCGGCTTCTGGTGATGGTGGAAGCTAATCCCGGCAATCCTGCGCTTTGCTTGAGTCTGAGTCAGCCGAGCGAGGTGGCGCCAGGTTCCGCCACGTGTGGACCTTTCGGAGAAAGTAATGTGTTCACGACGGCGTCAGGCCAGATCGTCAACGGAACTCGTGGACCGTTGGGCCCCAATTTTGGCAGCGACACCGATCAGGCCACCATCGGAAAGTCGAACTACAATTCTTTTCAGCTCACGGTAAGACACACCAGCGGCCGCTTGGAAGTGTTGGCTGGTTACACCTTGAGCAACTCCCAGGACCTATCCTCAAACCTTGGTGAAGAGGTCAATCCGTCTGATCCTTCACTCAGCAGGGGGTTGTCTGCCTTCGATGTGAAGCATAACTTTGTAGTCAGCTACACTTACCAAATTCCTTTGGAACATCTCTTTCGTTCCACGAACCGTTGGACGCAGGGCTGGCAGCTCTCCGGGATCACCCATTTCAGCAGCGGCCTTCCGGTGACCCTGGTCAATTACGGCGACAATTCACTGCTCGGTGCTGAACCGAATGGCATCAATAACTATGGCGTTGATGAACCGGATTATGCGGGCGGCCCTCTCCGGATCAATCACGATCTTCGTAACGGCCTCCCGTACTTCGATACCTCCCAGTTCAGCGAGAACGCCCTCGGCACACCGGGAACCGCGAAGCGGCGCTTCTTTCATGGTCCGGGAATGGACAACTTCGATACGGCCATCGCTAAGAATGTCCGCTTGACCGAATCCAAATCGCTTCAGCTTCGCCTGGAAAGTTTTGACGTTTTCAATCACGCTCAGTTCTTCGGACCACAAGCGATTGACGGCAATATCAGCAGTCCGACTTTTGGCCGAGCCGTCAGTGCGAGTCCCCCCCGCCTCCTTCAGTTGGGGGCAAAGTTTTTCTTTTAAAGTGCTTGCCCATTTCAGTGGAGCCCCGAGGGCAGGATAAATTTCCGCTTCGCCAATAACACCATGACGGAATCCGCCCTGGAGCGCTAATACCTTTGGTTGCGGCTCTGCTACGCTGTGCCACTTCCCTTACTTCGGCGCGGACTCCGGCTCCGCAGCGCCGCGGTGGCACGTCCAGCAGGTCACGCGCATGTGACCGCCGAAGTTATCGCCATTAATCTCGTGGGCCATCATCAGCATCTTTCGCGCCGTCTGTTTATGCGGGTTGTCATCCTTTTCAAACGCCCCCATGACGTGGCAGAAGTTGCACTGTACGCCCAGCGAGTGCGCAAAGGACTGCATGGCGCTCATCAAATCTGCCGCAGGCATTCCCTTGAGAATCTGAATGTTCTTGTAAACGTCTTTCGCCAGCTTGGGCGGCTCGGGCGCTTCCCAATCGGCCTCCGGCTGCTTCTCGTAGACGATCGTATCCTCGCGCGGCGGACGGTCGCTCATTGTCCGGCTTGCATGGTAGGTGAGAGTCTTGCCGTCGCCGGATAAGGTCCACGTTTCGCTGATGTGTATCTCGCCTTCGTCGCGGGTGGCTACGGACTCCACCGACAATGCCCCGTCTTTCCACTGGACCTTGCTCTTCAATGACGCTCCCATCATCTCGTTCGTGTTGTCGTCTGAGCCAATCGTGTAGTGGAACTTGTGAATCTCATCCCCCACTTCGCTGGCGGTGCGAACCGAGATGGTGAGGTCGGAACCCTGCTGTTCGATTTTGATGCGGCGGTTGGTCGCGGGCCGGCCGGACACTTGACTCTTATCCGGGTTCCAGTGCCAAATGCCGGAAAGGTTTGGTAAGGACTCTTGCGAGATTGCCTGAACGGCCGCGAGCGCCGTCAGAGCCAACAGCAGATAGCGAAATGTCCATGTGGTGCGAGCGAGTTTCTTCATCAGCGCCTCCTCGGCGGACGTGAGCTGCTTGAGTATCGGGCCCGGCCCATTGGTCGTGTGCGCTCAAATCCTAGCATTAGTTGGCCATTGGCGCACCTGGATTTACGAATGGATTTACAGATGGGAATTACCAAATTGAGGGTTGTGACTTGACCTTTCCGAACCTTGCAATCATGCAGTGGCAATCAGCAATCGGCAATTCTGCTATGATACCTCCCCGCATTTTGAGAACGGCGCGAAGAGGAGAGCGCATGTCCTATCCAAAACCCAGGCGGCGATCGTGGGCAGAGCCCTGGAAAATCAAGATGGTCGAACCCATTCGCATGACCACGCTCGCCGAGCGCGAGAGGTTCGTGAAGGACGCCGGGTACAATACGTTTCTGCTGCGCTCCAAGGACGTCTACATTGACCTGCTTACCGACAGCGGCACCAACGCCATGAGCGATCGCCAGTGGGCGGGCATGATGCTGGGCGACGAAGCCTATGCCGGCAGCAAGAACTTTTACAACTTGTGGGAAGCTGTAACTCAGTATTACGGATACAAGTATCTCGTCCCCACGCACCAGGGGCGGGCCGCGGAGCACATCCTTTCGCGGATCTTGATTCACCCTGGCGACGTCATTCCCGGCAACATGTACTTCACCACCACCCGCCTGCACCAGGAACTCGCCGGGGGCACATTCGTCGACGTGATTATCGATGAAGCCCATGACCCCGCGAACCCCTACCCTTTCAAGGGTAACGTCGACCTGGCGAAACTTCAGCGCGTCATTGAGGGTTCCGGGCCCGGCAAGATTCCCTATGTTTCGATCGCGGGCACGGTGAACATGGCGGGCGGACAGCCGCAGTCCATGGAAAACCTGCGCGCCGTCCGCGCCCTCGCTAAACAACACAACATCCCCATCGTCCTTGACGCCACGCGCGCTATTGAGAACGCCTACTTCATTCAGCAGCGCGAGCCCGGATACCAGTCCAAAAAGGTGGCCGAGATTTTGAAGGAGTACTGCTCCTACACCGACACTTGTACGATGAGCGCGAAAAAGGACGCGCTGGTCAACATCGGCGGCTGGCTGGCCACCAACGATCAAGGCCTCTTCGAAGAGGCGCGCAACCTGGTGGTGGTTTACGAAGGCTTGCACACCTACGGCGGCCTGGCGGGGCGAGATCTGGAAGCCATGGCGCGCGGCATCAGCGAGAGCGTCGAGGATGACCACATCCGCACGCGCGTCGGCCAGGTGGAATATCTCGGCAATCACTTGCTCGACTGGGGTATACCCATCGTTAGACCCATTGGCGGGCACGCGGTCTTTCTCGACGCCAGGGCATTCTACCCGCACATCCCCCAGTCGCAGTACCCAGCCCAGGCGCTGGCCTGCGATGTGTACATCGACTCGGGAGTCCGCACCATGGAGCGCGGAGCCGTCTCCGCCGGGCGCGACGCTAGAACCGGCGAAGAGCATTTCCCCAAATTGGAACTGGTGCGCATCACCATTCCCCGGCGCGTCTACACACAAGCGCACATGGATGTGGTGGCAGAATCGGTGCTTGAGGTTTACGAGCAACGCCAGAAGGCGCGCGGCCTTCGCATGACCTACGAGCCGAAATACTTGCGATTCTTCCAGGCGCGGTTTGACCGAATCGCTTGAGAAGGGACCGGTGCCGACCGGCCAGGCGGTGAGATCCTCTGGCATCGAGTTGTGGCATTGGAGAGCCGCACGCAGTCTTCGAATCGTTGGCCCCCCGACGAGTCCGTCCCGAGCGCCCCAGCCCTCCGCTAAACGACTTACTTTCAAATGCTTGTTCGGATACGGGAAAAGCCTTGATTATAAGACCATTAGTTTCCTACTGGTAGGAATGCGGTTTCCCGGAGTGTCGATTTTCTCGGCCTCACGCAATTCTGCCCGCTGTTGGCGTGAGAATAGTAGCGCTACGGGCTATTTCCTTAAGTTTGCGCTATCGCAGGTCACGAAACTCGCTGGCGGTGATACCAAGCTGACGGAGGATTTTGAAAAAGAGTGGCGGGCCAATCTCTCGTCCGCCATGCAAGGGTACGGTGACGGCTCGGCCGTCGGGGTGATTCCAACGTTCATGACTTCCGGTTTCTCTGGTTCTGAAGAAACCCAGGCGACGGGCTGCCTCCTGGAATTCCCGAGCGGTGGCGCTAGGCACGTACGATCTCAGGCGTGTCAGCGGGGAGCGGCGTGCTCTTTTCGCGGTATTCTTCGGCAATCATCTCGAAGACTCTAGTAAGTTCGGCAAGAGCCTCCTCGCGAGTAGGCATCAGGGCGTAACAACCCGGGATCAAGGGAATTTCCGCCACCCACGAGCCGTCTTCCTGAGAATAGAGAATCGTCTTGTAATCGTCAATCTTCACGCTCGCTCCTCCCAAATCTGTTGACCATTATAGCATATACTCTCGCCCGTTCGGGCTTGGTTGAAATCATCCCTTGTTGCCCGTGATAGGGATACAACATCTTTGCGCCAAGAGAAATCCATCTTCAGATCAGCCATAACGCTGATTTCCGCCACAATTTCACGGCTCGTTCTCGCCCGGTTGCGCAAGAAGCTTCCGGCAGACACGAATCAAACGGCTGTGCGGGATGCTTTGGTCGGGGTTCAGCATTACCAGTTCACCCTGGCGGAAGCTGCTGTAATACCAGCGGGTGAGAAGGCTGAGGTGTTCCCAGGGCGGCACAGGGGGTGAACCCGGATGGTCAGTTTTCCTATCAAGTAATTCCATCAGGTCGTGAAGTTGCCGGTCGGGGGGAGTGGGATTGGGGACGTTTTCATCAAGGGAGAGAGCCGACGGGCCGCGAATCTCGCCGCCGATGATGCGAAAGAAGACTACCGACTTCTCCTCCGCCCCCGGCAATAACATTACAGCATGGAGGTCGCGAAGATTTCTCACCAGATCGGTCCGCTGGCGCAGCAGCTCGTTCAGTTTCTCGATCCGCTGGTGAATCTTGGAAGCCTGCTCGAACTCCAGCGACTCGGAGGCCAAGGCGCGCTCCAGTTCGAGCGTGCGCTGGAGGGATTTCCCCTGCGAGTCCAAGAACTCGACCACCCGTTGGACTTCCCCTTGGTACTCGGCATCCGTACAACCTGCAAAACAAGGCGCCAGGCACATATGGAGCTGCGAATAAATGCATCCGGGATGGGAAGGGTCGGGATTCAGTTCCTCCACGCAGCGGCGAATCTTGAAGAAGTCCAGAAACTCCCCGGCGAAGCGTTCGGCCGCGGCCAGCGAAGGAAAAGGGCCGTAATAGAGCGAGTTATCCCGCGTCATGCGCCGGGTTGGGTAGCAGCGCGGGAAGCGGTTCTGCATTTTCAGTTTCAACAGCGGCGGGGGCTTAAGGCACATGCGATCGCGGTACTGCTGGGAAAAGTAATGGCGGTTCAGCAGGTAAAGAAGCCACGTCCCCTCAAATGGCGAGCCGACAGGCTGATATTCGATGCGCGCAGCAAGCTCGCGCAGATTCAGCATTTTGGAATTTTGCCGGCGGGGGGACAGCAACCGGGCGAGGCGGCGGTGCAAATCGTTTGTCCTCCCAAGGTAAGGCGCCGAAGGCACCCCCTCACGCGGAGCAGGGAACACGGCGAAGACCGCGGGGCGCGATGGAAAGGGGAGGTCGTCCCCAGCGGCGCCAGCATCAAACGGAGTGTCAAAGCGAAGGTGCATACCCGGCCCACAACAATCGATTCTATCGGCCGGAGAAAGGCGGGGTCAAGGTCGGCCGTTTCGCACGCACGGAAGCACTGTTCCCTCCGCAAAGCTGTGGACATCCCGGGAGGGTTTTGGTAGGCTGGCTATAGGATTGCAAGCTGGGCGTTTACCATCCGATTGATAGTAAGGATGCTTAGGCATCTAGGGGTGGAACTCGGCCCGTACAAGGCGACCACGTTCGCAGAGCGCGACGGTGCTGAATGCAAATACGATTGTGGGGCGTAAGAGGCTCCACCCCCACTCCTGAACCGCGAAATGCCCGTTACGGCGGCAACACAAGCTGCCTGGAAGTTCGACTCGCCAATAATTCTCTGATCATCCTCGATTGCGGCAGCGGGATGCGCGCCCTGGGCAAAAGCTTGCAAAGTGAATTTGGCGAGCAGCCCATACAGGCTTCTTTTTTTCTGACCCACTTCCACTGGGACCATATTCAAGGGATTCCCTTCTTCCAGCCCCTTTACCGAAGGGGAAACAAGTTTATGTTCCATTCCGTGCTGCTCACCGACTCCGGGCTGAGGGATGCCATCGAAGGGCAGATGGCCAATCCGTACTTTCCCGTAAATATGGGAGTGATGGGGGCGGAGCGCCGTTTTACCAATCTGGATAACAATCCCGTCAGCGTGAACGGGGCAACCCTGCGGTCTGCTCCCCTGAACCACCCGCAGGGGTGTGTGGGGTATCGGATTGAAGCCGACGGTGGAACGTTCGTCCTCGCCACAGACAACGAGCCCGGGTCGCCCGTTCACGATCAGGCTCTCCGCGAATTGGCCCGGGACGCCGACGTTCTGGTGTACGACGCCCAGTACACGCCCGAACAACTGACAGGCGAGAAGAAAGGCTGGGGGCATAGCTCCTGGCTCGAAGGCGTGCATATCGCCCACGAATGCGGCGTGAAGAGTTTGGTCCTTTTCCACCACGATCCCGATAGCGATGATTCCTATATCGATGGCCTGGTGATGAGGGCGCGGCAGGAGTTCCCGAACACCTGGGGCGCGAATGAGGGATTGACCATCACCATCCCCGAGGGGGGTATCGCCCATCCCATCCAGGCCGGAGCGGGCGAGCGCAGGGCCGATCGCCGATATCACGTCGAGCTGCCGCTGCGCGTCACGTGGCGCGATGCGGACGGCAACAAGCGTGAGGCCTCCGGGCTGGCGAGATCGATTTCACGGACGGGAATTTACTTCGTGGTCCCAACGGCGATTCATGCGACCGAGCCGTTACAGTTGGAACTGATACTCCCCAACGAAATCACCCAGCGCGGCGAAATGAGGATCAAGTTGGCGGCCAGGCCCCTTCGCCAGGAATTGGTGGGCGACGGCCTGCGCGAAGAGACGCGGGGATTCGCGGTGGCAGCAGCCTTGGAAGTTACCCACGCGGATCAAGCTGTTCCCTTGATGTCGCGCACGCTTTAGGCGGGCGGATTTGCTAAGGGTTTATTCGGAACGGGCAAAGAAAGCGGCGAGTTTGTCGTAGGTGGCCAAGAGGTCTTCAGGCTGGACACGCGATTCCCCCGCCACCGTCATAAAGTTCGTGTCGCCAGTCCACCGCGGTAACACATGCAGGTGCAAGTGGTCCGCGACGCCCGCCCCGGCACACTTCCCTAAATTCATGCCCAGGTTATATCCTTCGGGATTATAGATCTTCTGTAATGCCGTCTGGAGACGCTGGGTGAGCACCATCATTTCCGCCAGGGTTTCGGGGGTAACCTGGTCGAGGCCGGCCACATGGGCGTTGGGAATCACCAGCACGTGGCCCGTGGTGTAGGGATAAAGATTGAGCAGGATGAAGTTCTCCCGCCCGCGAAAGAGCAACAGGCTTTGGCGGTCTTGCGCCGGGTCGAGTCCCAACTTCTGACAGAACGGGCACCCTTCACCCTTACCTGCCTGGCTGACGTATCGATATCTCCAGGGACTCCACAAGTAATCCATAGTTGCCGAATGCCCGTTGAGGGGGAACCGCCAACTCCTAAGGAGTCGCCGGATTCGGGGCCGCTGGCGGGGGAGGAGTCGGAGCCGCAGGGGTCTCCGTGGACGGGGATGTGTTCACCAGGTCTTTCAGTTCCTTGCTCGGTTTGAAATAAGGTATCTTCTTGGCCGGGACGTCCACGCGTGCTCCGGTCTTGGGATTGCGGCCAATGCGAGGCTTGCGTTGGCGCGTGCGAAAACTTCCAAACCCGCGGATCTCAATCTTGTCGCCAGTCTTCAGCGACTTCACAATGCTGTCAAAAATCGTCTCGACGATGATTTCGGAGTCTTTGCGGCTCATTTCCACGACACGCGAAACATCTTCGATCAACTCTGCTTTCGTCATATTAATCTCCTAACCGTATTAACTCGTAAATGTGATGCCCGCGGAAGACAATGCTTCCGCCATGGTTGATAGTCTCTCGGGTTCCTTCGCCTTGGGGGCCACCGGCTCAGGTGAAGGAGGGGGAAGGGGCGGAGGCGCCGCTTCCTTCATGCTCAAGGCAATCTTCCGGTCTCCGGCGTTCAAGCGCAGGACCCGGAAATCGTGCTCGCTGCCCAACTCCAGTTTAGCATTTCCGGGGCCTCCGTGCGCATTTCCAATTTCCGAGATGTGACACAGGCCCTCGATCCCTTCGCCCAGCTCGACGAAAACTCCAAAGGAAACTTGCCGGGAAACTTTGCCGGGAACCATGTCGCCCACGTGGAGCTTAGCAAAGTAAGTCTCCCAGGGATCTTGTTCTAGTTGCTTCAGCCCCAAAGCCAGCCGCCGATTTCCGGGGTCCAGCGCTAAAACCGCGGCCTCAATCTTTTGTCCTTTTTTCAAGATCTCCGACGGCTGCTTGATATTACGATTCCAGGACATATTACTAATATGAATAAGACCATCAACGCCATCTTCGATTTCCACAAACGCGCCGAAATCCGTCATATTGCGCACGCGGCCCTGCACCACCGCGCCGACGGCATACTTCTCATGTATCGTACTCCAGGGGTCCGGCAAGCTCGCCTTCAGGCTCAGGGAGATCCGGCGCTTGGCCATATCGACTTCCAGAACCCCAACGTCAATAGCGTCGCCGACGGTCAGAATTTTCGACGGATGGCGCAGGCGTTTGCTCCAACTCATTTCGGAGACATGGACGAGCCCCTCCACGCCAGGCTCGAGCTCCACGAAGGCTCCGTAATCGGTCAGGCTCACCACCCGGCCGCTAACATGGTCGCCCGCATGGTAAGTGCGGGGCACCATCTCCCAGGGGTCGGGTTTAAGCTGCTTCAGGCCAAGCGAAACGCGCCCCTTCTCGATGTCGTGTTTCAGGACTTTGACGCGGACCTCCTGGCCCACCTGCACGACTTCCGAGGGATGGCCGACTCGACCCCAGGCGAGATCGGTAATATGGAGGAGTCCGTCCATTCCGCCCAGGTCCACGAAAACCCCATAATCCGCCAGGTTCTTGACCTTGCCGACCACTTCGGCGCCCTCGACCAGGCGCCCGGCCAATTCGCTCTTAAGCCGATTGAGGTCCTCTTCCAACGCCAGCTTGCGGCTGACCACCACGTTGTTCCGCTTGCGATTAATCTTGATGATCTTGCAAGTGATCTCTTGGCCTTTCAACTCATCGACGTTGCGGTGTGCTCGAACATCGGCGTGCGACGCGGGGAGAAAGGCCGGCACACCCACGTCGACAGTCAAGCCGCCTTTGATGCGGTCGAGCACCTTTCCGGTGATGTTGGTCTGATCCTGGAAGGCCTTCTCAATGTTTTCCCAAACCCTACGCCGCGCCGCCTTTTGATGCGAGATCTGGACTCGCCCCGTTTCGGCGTCATAACTCTCGATCCAAATATCCACGGTGTCGCCGGGCGCGACACTGAGCTGACCTTCACTGTTCAGGAATTCAGAGAAAGGGGCAGTGGCTTCCGTCTTCAGGCCGATATCGACGACGACTTCTCCGTCTGCTACCTTCAGAATCTTACCCTGCACAACCTGCCCTGGCGCCAAGGGAGACGCCGAGAGGGTTTCCATCCCCGCCAGCAGGTTCGACATTTCCGTGCTTTCGGGGGTCCCGGGCGCGAGCGCGGTCAAATCCTCGGGCTGATCATTCTCAGTTCCCGAATCCTGCGATGTGAGCGTGCTCAGTTCGACGGGTTGTTCAAGGTCAGTTCCGACCTCCTGTGAGCTGCGATTATCCTCCAACGACATCAACGTGCCTCCCTCCTAATACCCGACGCAGACCAACAGGAAAGGGCCATTCTACCTCCGCACCTAAACCGAAGTCAATCGGGCCTAAGGAAAGAACATGGCGTGTAAGCTCAAGATGAAAAAGGCCCTCGCGTGGATGTAGCCACGATGTACCGCGGGCATCTTGCCCGCTGGGGCGGGACGCCCGCGCTACGTCCGCCTTACGCCCGCGCCACGAAATCTTTCAGAATTCAATTCGTGCGTGAAAGGCGATCATGCGAGGGGCGTTGTCGCCGCCCAAACCAACCCCCAGCAGTCCGGTGGGAGGTGAAGTGGTGCTGGTGAGCGCGCCAAAACCCGTTTGTGTGCCGGGCTCTCCCGGAATCCCGGCCAAAACGATGCTGGGGAGGGCAAAATTGGGATGGTTGAAGACGTTGAAGAACTGGCCTTCCAGCCGCAGCTTAACGTGCTCGGCGAGAGGAATCGACTTGGTCAGATAGAAGTCACTCCAAAAGAATTGCGGCCCCCGCAGCGCGTTGCGGCCGAGAGTCCCAAACTGGCAGTTCGTGGGATTGTCGCCGCCTGCGCAGGCGCCCGTGCTGGGATCGACGGTCGAAACGAAGGCATTGGGATTCAACCATTGAAGCGTGCCAGGATTAGTCACGCCCGCGATAGGTTTCTTTTCGTATAACGGCACACCTGGAACGACGCTCGCGAACTCCGGCCCGCTACCCTGCACGATGCCGTTCCCGCCGTCGGAATAAGGCGTGCTCTCGACCGAAAAGGGAATTCCGCTATGCCAGAACGCCGTGCCCGAAACTTGCCAGTCATTCAAAAAGTAGCCAAGGCGATGACTTCGCACCTTGACCGGAAGTTCATAGACGTACTGAGCGGTGAGGTTGTGGCGGATGTCGTAATCGCACGGACCGTCGTCGCGGGCCAACTCGCCGGGCAGCGGGGAAAGAATTCCTCCCGAGGAAAACTGGAGGAATCCGCCGTTCGAAACTTCGTCGCGGCAGCGGCTGAGCGTGTAGTTGATTTGCCCTTTAAGGCCGCGTCCCAAGCGCCGTTCCGCGGTCAATTGCAATCCGTTGTAGCGGCTATTCGCACCCGTAGAAAGTTGCGCCACTGCCCCAAACCTGGCGTCTGCCGGCTGCAGGTAAGGAAACGGAGCAAAGCAGCCCGGGCAGACCGTTTGATAGCCATTTTCCTGGGTCAGATACGGCTGGTTCAACGCGCGAGTGCCTACGTATTGCCCGTGCAGGCTGGTGGTGCTTCCGAACTGATATTCGACCCCGAAGCTCCACTCTTGAAAATAGGGTGCGCGCAGTTCCCCGCCGGGCGCCGCCGTCATCGCCACCGGTGGCAGGCACGCGCCGGGGGTGGACTGCGGAGATGCGCAGGAAAGCTCGCCGCGGGCAAACCCTGAGGTAAAGGAGTTGTTCGCTGCTACTGTCGCAGCCACCGCGCTGCCCGGCACTCCGGGACCGATTCCGAGTCCGCCCACGCTGCCGAGCAAACCACCCTGGAAAGTCCGGACGTACGGCGGATTCATGCCCAGAGTGTCGGCCACGCTTCCCGGCAGGATGTCACTGAAAATCCCGAAGCCGCCCCGCAACACGGTGTGAGGAGCGAGTTGCCATGCCAACGCCGTTCGCGGCTGAAGGATCGCCACGGGCGTCGAAACGAACAGGTTGCCGAGATGCGTTTCGATCGCCTGGTCGAGCGGCTGGTTCACATCGTGCGCAATCGAATCGAATGATCCGCGCAGGCGTGCAATCTGATCGTGGGGATTGAGAGGATTGGAATTGAGGGTGTCGCGAACGCCAAACGTCCACGTCAACCGGGAAGTCACCTTCCAGGTGTCCTGCGCATAGAGATCCAGATTCAGGAAGTTGAAAGGCTGATTGGCCGCCTGGGGGAAGGTTTCCGTCGAGATGGAGGCAACCCCGTAAATGAATTGCGGCAAGGTGGTATAGCTAACCGTGGGAACCGTCCCCTCGTCGAAGTCGTAATCATTCAGGCGAAAAATGCGGGTGTTGGTGCCAAACCGGAATTCATGCGCGCCGCGGTTCCAGGCCAGGTTGTCATTGATGAAGAAGCGCGTCGCGCGCCTTCCCTGCAACCAGGTATTGTCCAGGCCTCCGATGGTGGTGAAGGGGGCGTTGGCTCCCTGCGCCTGCAAAACGATTGGGAACGCGGCCAGCGTCTTCTGAAAGTCGGCAGGCGCGAACAGGCTCGAATACCAGGAAAATGCCGGGTTGAAGTAGTTCACCAGATTCTGCGAAAACACGTGCGTGTGGCCGGCCGCGAGCGAGTAGAGCGGCTGCGGCGAGACGGAGTCAAAGACAGGGTTGATGGGGTCCGTGAAGGCTGCCTGCACGCCGGTATCGGATTGGAACCGGACCCACGCGGTGTCTTTCTCGCTCAAGTTATAGTCCACGCGCGCCGTTTGCACCTGCTCGTGATCGTCGCTCGAGTGCGAAACGCTTTGCCGGTTGGCGCAGCCATTGCCGTTGGCGGGTGCGCCCGCGGCGGCGCTGCCATCGGAATTGAAGGGGCACCCCAGGATGGGAAGCGGAGTCCCTCCGGTGTTCCCGTAAAGCGAAAACATCCTTTGGTAGAAAGGTACCAGTTGCGGCGCCGCGGGGTAAGCTGTTCCAGTGATGGCGTCAGTTCCGCCGAGCGGAAGTTGCTGCAAAACGTATCGCTGAAACGCCTGGGTGGGAACCGTTGTCGGTGTGACAATGGGCAAGGCGATGCGCATCCATTCGGTGTCGAAAAAGAAAAATAGCTTGTCCCGCACGATCGGGCCGCCCAAACTCCCGCCAAAATGGTTCACCGTCGAGCGAGGCTTATGATTTCCCGGCGTGGCGTTGGTGAAGAAATCCGCCGCATTCAGCCGCGACCCATTCCAGATTTCGTAAAGATTCCCGTGGAACCGGTTCGTGCCGGACTTGGTCACGTAGTTGACCTGCGACGCCCCATAGCGCCCCTGATCCACGGCATAGGACAGGGTGTTAACCGTGACTTCGGAAACCGAGTTAAGCCCGAGCACGAGATTGGTAGAAAGGCCGCTGTTAAGGTTAGTGAGCGGGTCATTCGTCTCCAGCCCATCAACGATATAGCCGTTGGACAGCGCGGGCAGGCCATTAAATTCCACGTTGCCATATCCGTTGGAACTCCCCACAAAGTCGTTGCCGCTCCCCGCGGTGTTGATCAGGGCGCCCGTGGCAAATTGCAGCGGGTAGGTCAAGTCCCCGCCGGGGTTGGGAAGATCTTCGAGCGCGGGCGCGGCGAGCGTGGCGGAGGTGTTGGCGTTCTCCGTGTTGATCAGCGGAGCCGCCCCGCTCACCTCAATGGCCTGCTGCATGGAGGCGACTTTCAACATGAAATTGACCGTCTGCTTTTGGCCAAGGCCCGCCACCACGTGGTCAATTTGCTGCGGCTCAAAACCTTGCGCTTCCAGTTTGACGGTGTAACTGCCCGGGCTCAGTTGCGGGAAATTGAAGCGCCCCTCGTTGTCCGTCCGCGCGCGCCGTTCGAGGCCGGTCTCGGCATTCACAATGGTTACGGTGGCGCCGGGGATGGTGGCATGCGTTGCGTCCGTGACTTCACCCACAATGGCGCTGGTGGTTTCACCTTGCGCCAGAACCCCGGAGGGCGAGAAAACGAGCGCACAGACAATCAATAGGCCGAGTGCAAGAATGCGCCGGCCTTTATTGATGCGCCTTTTTCCCTCCCCGGCCCTCATGACGTTGTCCTGCATTCGCTGAACGCCTTCCTCTATCACAGATATCTTCTTTGTGTTAACCATAGTTAACTACAACTGGTGTGCCATAGTCAAGCTCGATTACCACTATGGATTTAATTCCCCGATCTGTTACGATGCTCGTAGGGGCAGGCCTCGTGCCTGCCCAAAGAGGGCACCCACGAGGGGTGCCCCTACGAGACCCGGGACCGCGATGAATTCAACATGAAACTTACGATCTCAAAGGAAGACTATCTGAAAGCCATTGCCGAGGCGGAGGCGGAAGAGGGCGCGGTGATTGCCGCCACCATTGCCCGCTGGCTCCAAGTGAGCGCGCCTGCGGTTGCGTGGGCGCTGCGCCGCCTGCGCCGCGACAAGCTGACGACGGTCGACCGCAAGGGCCGAATCTCGTTGACCGCCGCAGGCCGCGGAATTGCGGATAAGCTGCGCATTCGCCATCACCTGGTCGAGCGGATGCTCCACCAACTGCTGGGAATCGAGTGGTACAAAGTCCACGACGAGGCCGAGCGCCTGGAGCACGCGATTTCCGACGATGTTGAAACGAGATTGATCGCCATGCTCGGCGCGGGCGGCCGCTGTCCCCATGGCAACCAGCTCAATCAGAGCGCGCCGGAACTGCGGAAGCAGGGCTTGCAATTGCTGTGGGAATCCCCGCCCGGCGCGCGCGTGACGATTGATAGCATGCACGAGCGGGATCGAAAACTATTGGAATACTTCGATGCGCTCGGGATCCGGCCCGGCGTTCGCGCCAAGGTGATCGACCGGAACTATGATGGAACCCTCAGCCTGCGCCTGGGCAAAGAAACCATCATGCTGGGCGAGGGTGCGGCGCGCAAGGTATGGGTGTCGGTGGAGAAGGCAAGTGGCGGACAGAAAAAAGTAAGCGCAAGGCAGTAGGCAGA
>Ga0181520_10005688_pt1 | contig 19663 bp, 8 predicted proteins | sample PEATcosm2014_Bin_29_FD_132451 | JGI IMG/M metagenome (GOLD analysis project Ga0181520, IMG submission 132451) | Peatland microbial communities from MTU Mesocosm Facility, Houghton, MI, USA - PEATcosm2014_Bin02_30_metaG | ecosystem: Environmental > Terrestrial > Soil > Wetlands > Peat | place...
ATTAGGGCGTCAACGTATCAAGATCAAATTCACCATTCTTCCTGTTCCCAGGTCCAACAGAGATCGGCTATTCTCGTCTACGGCTTCTGCCGCAACTGAGGATTATGAACTCATGAGCACACCGGGCACGGAAATTATCGGGACGATGACGATCAAGGAGGCTGCTGACATCTGGCAAGACCCGCGCAGGGAGCACCTGCTGCAGTGGGCCGAGGCCTTCGGAGTTCAGCTTCGAGACCTGCACTTGGGCCACATCCGAACCTACCAAAAACAGCGAGGCGAACAGGTTTCCGGGGCAGAGATCGATGTCGAAGTCGAAGCTCTTCTCGCACTGTTGAAGCAAATCGATCCGGGCAACGAGATCTTTCGGTATTGCCCGTCGTTTGCTGAGACCGGAGAGCTCACAGCAGCCGAACTCAGGGGTCTGCCTGAGCCGGTTCGCCGCTATGTTGGCAAGTTAGAAAAGGAACTGTCTGACCTGCGTGCGGACAGTGAACAGATGAAGAAGCAAATCCGCAAAGCAAATTGGGGACGAAGCCGATAGCAAGCGAAGAACACAGCCCATCGCTGACGACTCTGCGAGGCGATGTACGGAGAGCCGCAGTGGGGACAGAACTTTCGACGCTCGTGTCTCAGGACTAAGCTGCGCCGGGACACATGCGCCGCACTAGTATGCGGATCGGTCGACGCCTCGCAGCCAAACAATGAAATCTTGTGAATTCCTAATGCTCTCCAGAGAGGAGAGTAAGCTACTTCACGCGCCAGCCGGTCGGCCGTAGGGCGAGTATGCGTAGCTATATCTCGAACGGGGCTTTACGTTTCCAAGCGCGCCGCTCTTCCTCGGAACGTGAAAGATGCTTTACACCCGGCTGCCGAACTGGCCACCATGCGAAGATGGCGCGCATTGACGGAGGCAGACTTGATATCAAGAGAGGAACTCTACGAGTTGGTTTGGACCACACCAATGACCAAAGCGGCCGAGAAGTTCAAGGTCTCGGGCAGCTATCTGGCGCGGGTATGCTCCGCCCTGAACGTCCCGCGTCCCGAACGGGGCTATTGGGCGAAGCTTGCCTTCAACAAGGCACCGAAGCGCCCGCTCCTGCCGGAGTCGCGACCGGGGGACCAGTTAAGCTGGCATCCGGGTGGAGAATTGCCGCAGGTTCCAAAACCCCGGCCTGCCACCCCTGCGAGTCCACCTTCCGCCATGTCACGCCGCAGAGTCACGGGCACTCATGAGCTGATTCGTGAGGCGAAGGGGCACTTTGATAGAGGCCGGACAGTAGAAGAAGGACAACACCTCAGACCCTATAAGCGGCTCTTGGTTGACGTAACCGCATCTCGTTCTGGACTGGAGAAGGCGCTGGCATTTGCGAATGACCTGTTCAACGCACTGGAGTCCAAAGGACACCGAGTGATCATCCCGCCGTTCGCTGAGCGATTTAGCCGTGCTCACGTTGATGAGCATGAGGAGATTCCAAAAACTCCGCGCGGAGAAAACTCATACGTCTACAACCGCCTGTGGTCGCCTGACCGCCCTACGGTGACATACGTGGGATCAGTTGCCTTCGGACTTGCCGTGATTGAAATGTCCGAGAAGGTGGAGATGCGATACGTGAATGGGAAGTACATCCGAGAATCTGAGTACGTACCGCCAAAGTCCACACGCTATGCCGAACACACCTGGACCACGACAAAGGAAATTCCATGTGGTCGCCTTCGGCTCGTAATCTATGCCCCATATCAGGGAGTCGATTGGGTATCGACGTTTGAGGAAAGTAAACGCAGGCCGCTCACAAGTGATATTCCCGCAATCGTGAAGTCAATTAAGAATGCTACCGCCAGCGTGTTGGAAAAGGTCAAAGAGGCTGAACGACAGGCAGAACTCAGACGCCTGCAATGGGAAGCACAACAGGAACAGTGGCGTCTGGAGCGGGATCGCCGCGAGGAGGCGCAGTCCATTAAGGAAAGCCGAGAGCAACTGGAGCAAGTGATCCAAGCATGGGCGAAAGCCGTCAGCCTAGAACAGTTCTTCGAGGGAGTCCAAGCCCGCACCCAAGAGCTCCCCGAAATGCAGCAGCAGGAGATTCTGGAGCGCCTCCGGCTCGCCCGGGAATTCGTCGGAACGCAGAATCCCCTGGATTTCTTCCGAGCATGGAAGACACCGCACGAGAGATACGTTCCGCTATCAATGCAGGGTTCAGGCCCTAAGCAAGAGGAAGATTGACTAACCGTGAAAGTGTGTAGTCATCAAAATGTCTAGAAGGCGAGGCCTCCTTGCTAGGCCGCCCTTTCTCCACCATTCGGGCGCCTGCTTCCTCGCCACCTCTCCCGTTCCACGTTGCAGCCCCCGTTTCCTCCATTGGCGCCTGAGTACTCGGCTGCATATAATGGATCGGTTGCTTTCCGCCGCCTAACGCTATCGCTGCGCGTGCCGTTTGTCGCTATTCTGTCTGTTCATCAACATTACATTCATGAGTACTCGTTTCGGGGTTTAGGGCAAGCACTAGGCTCAAAGCTCCTGCCCGAGGTGTGCCATAAGTGTGCCGTACGCCTCGGTCCCGTGTGAGCTAAAGTGCTTCGTTTCAATACCGTGTTAAAACGCTTCCGTGCGGGCTTGAGTATGTGTAAGTGATTGGACAATATGGCTGGAACCGTACAATTAGGATCGCCTGCTTCGACTACTCATAATCCTTTGGTTGTAGGTTCGATTCCTACCGCGCTCACCATTATTTTAAATCACTTACAGAGTCAAAAATTAGGCTCACTGACTATTAGTCAGCAGGAATGCAGGTTTTGCTCCCAACATGCCATTATGTTTTCAATCACTTGCAGAGTTGATGATTCTTACGTATGTCATAAAGTATGGCATACCTGATGAGCCGACCTCGAAGCGTTCAACGGGCCGCGCCCGCGCGTCGCCACCGTGGATCTCGTGTCGACGCGTTCATGGCTCTGCCTCCGCCGGAGGTTTCCAAGCCACAGAAATCGGAATGATGCGTTCTCCACCCGTGGATGCTTCCAGCCAAGTTTCGCAACGAAATACGTGCAAATTTATTCGCTATTCGCGAATCGCGAATGCAGAATGAATACATGAACCTGAAGCCCCAACCCAAACAGCAAATCAGGAGCTTTTCTCTGCCCGAGACGAACTGAACAAGGGAGCGGCTGCGTTCATGGTCCAAAAATACGAAGATGCAATCGAGCACTTTCGGAAGTCCGTTTCGCTTGATCCGACCCTTCCGAACGCGCACCTTTATTTGGCGACGGCATACGCGCAGACCTATGTCCCTGGCAAGGATGCTCCGGAGAATCGCGACAGGACGGAAAGCGCTATTGCAGAATATGAAACCGTGCTAAATCGCGATCCGAAAAACATTGACGCCATAAAAGGAATCGCATATTTGCGCCTGAATCTGAAGCAGTACGAGAAAGCGTTGGACTACTACCAGAGAGCTGTGGACACAGACGCTCGGGACCCCGCAAACTACTATGGCGTCGTGTATGTGGACTGGACGATGGCTTACGTTTTGCGCATGGAGCTCAGGTCAAAGTCCGGTCTCACTCCAGCCGTATCAGCGATCGATAAACCGGTTTGTACGATGATCCGCGCCATGAATTGGAATTTTGTGGAACATGGCATCGAAATGCTAGACAAGGCCGTGAAGCTGTCTCCCGAATACATTGATGCGATGGTCTATCTCAACCTTCTGTATCGCGAGCGTGCAGACATGCGCTGCGACGATCCGCATGCAAGTGAGGCCGACAGCAAACAGGCTGACGGGTGGTTGGACAAAGCTATGGCAGTCAAGCGCTCTAAGGACGAAGGCGAGAAGGACGTGAACAATAAGAAGTAAGTCTGCCGAAGGCACCTCAGGGCTTCTCAACTGATTCAACAGTAGTGTTGGGGAAGTAGTGATCCAGTATTGTGCGAAAGTCCTTGCCGTCCAGCGCCATGCCGATAGCACCACGCTGACACATACCGACACCGTGGCCACGGCCTACTCCATTCAGCACGACATCACCCATCGAGTCTGACAGCGTGAACGTATCGCTTGGCAGCGTATTCCAGCCAAGTTTACGAGCGGTTTGAATCCGTTCGTGCTCGCTGTTGGGCACCAGGGCGTCAGCATCTTTCCTGCTGAGCTGCGATGACCATTTTTCCGGGTGGCGTCGGCAATATTCGCACTCCACGGAGAAGTAAGGGTAATTAACAATCGGAGCACCTACCTGAGGCAAGGAGTGGGTGTGGCCAGCGCAACTAGCGGAGTACATGGCGGCAAACGGGCGTCCCTTCCAGGCGAGAACCAGGCCCCTAGTTGCACGGACGGCGAGCGCGGCACGGCTTGCGGCAGGAGGTGGATCGCGAAGAAACTGGCAGTGCGTTGTGTCGCAGAAGTCAGCGAACGGGTGGCGACGACCACCGCTAATAAGAAAGGAGCGTGAAACTACTGCTTGCGCTTTCATGGCCTCAAGCGGGGCGTCAGGAGATAACTCGGCCGCAAGAATGGATGCCACGGCCGTCTCAAGTTCCATTTCCACTACTGCGATCAGCTCCGCTTTGCCAGCGGTGATGGTGAGATTTCCTCGATAGCGCCGACGGAGTTTTCCGGGGACAACGAGAACGAACTCGGATTCGCCGCCCGCACGCGCGCCAAAGGTGAACCGCTCGCCCACGATCCGCGAACTGGGCGCATCGACGATAACCCTCCTGCCAATCAGGCGGACGGCAATTTTCTGGCGCGCACCAGCGCCGGCGACGAACTGATGCTGCCCTGAATCTACCCGCATGGGGAACGCGGGCGAAACTTCAACTACAAACTGACTGGAGTGGAACAGACCCAGGACTGCGATGCTGACTCGCTCGGTTGCCGACGCGGTGGCGCTTGCCGCAACCAGCAGCAGGAGCAAAATTGAGCGCATCCATCTCACGCTATGGCTCCAAGGTGCGCAACATTCGGCCAGCCAGCGCCGAAGCTTGCGCTCCCGGCACGCCGTGCTGACGCACAAGCAGCAGGTAGCGGGGAAGATCGGCTGGCCACGCGACTATTACAAAGCCATCTCCAGTAGCGTGTTCCGCATGCGTGCAGGGTGCGGTACCGGTTTTTGCGAGATATCTTTGGTGCAGCCCTTGGCGTGCGAGACCGGCGGCGGTCCCCACTCTCGCAGACTCCGCCATACCGTCCACGATGTTCCGGATCGCCGGCTGCGATCTGCGTCCCAACAGCATTGCATAGGCGCGTACGAGGCTCTCCGGCGATTCACGCCACATACCGAATCTACCGGCCATTGCTTCGGGAGAGGCACCGGCGCCGGGACCGTTGAGGCCGAAGCGCCGAGCGACCAGCGTGACTTGTAATCCCCCGGTATTCGTCGCCAGTTCTGTGAAGTACGAGTTGCAGGACGATGAGATGGCCCCGACGATGCCGAGCGCTCCGTGCCCCTTGGGGAGCCAGCACGAGTTGCCGCCCGTACAGATGTGCTCTGGAAAAAGGAAATTGTGAGATTCCGCATAGGCTAATGCGGTGAAGGGCTTCACCAGCGATCCGATAGGAATAGCCTGATCGCTTTCACTCCACTTTGTGGCGATGAAGCGGTCGTCACGCTCGTCGTAAAACAGATAGGAAATATTGGGCGAGGAGAAATCCCGCGCCAGAGTCTGCGATGCAGTGCGCGAGAATAGAGCGGCGGCATCGTGCGAGTTGGATTCAAGAGACTCAGAGCTGGCGCGTCCGCTGCCGGTCGATGCCAGTGGTATCAGACATCCGGCCAAAATACTAAGCGCTGCGATATACCGACGCGCCTTCATCGTGCCCATTCGTAGAGCACGGTCTGCGATTCCACGCCGCCTTTGCGTTTGGCTACGATGGATTGCGACTTCACGGCGGCCAGCGTCTGGCTGAGGCTGGTAACATTTTGCGAGAAGAACTGTGGTTCGCGGGATTCGTTGTTGGCGGCGCTGGTGCGGCTGGGCTGGTCTATGACCGAAGTGAGCCGGTAAAAGTTCTGGCGCTCGCGGGCGTGATCAAAGCCTGCATAGTAGATGGCAGACTCGGCCGATACCGGTTGTGAGAAACGCGCCAGCACGGCGGCTAGCGTCGCCGGGTCATTACTCACCAACAGATACTTGCCCCTTACGGCGAGCGCGATTCGAGCAAGCCCGTCCAACTCGGAATAAGCCTGCCCAACACCTGCTTTCTTCCACTGCACACCGAGGGTGGAGGCGGTGATTCCGGGCGCGATCATGCGCTGGATGGCCTGCTGCACGGAAGCTTCATCCCAGTCGGCATCAGCACGCAGCACAATGGTGGAATGCAGGCGGACGAAGATGCCATCGGCTTCGGCCTGGGAGCCGTGCAGTTGAAGTGCGGCACGCACGTTTGCCTGCTTCACGAGTGCCTTCAAAGCGCCGTCGCCGCTGCTTGGTGTGGCACCGGTTGAAGGCGGTACATCGATACGTACGTCGAGATTTGTTTCAACGCCGGTGGGCTGTCCAACTGAGGGCGCATCCGGTGCGGACCTGGAATCCGGTGTGGGCCCAAGGCGCGGAGCCAGCACCTTCTGCTCCAATAATGCCAGCGTATCGTCCACGGTGGGCAAGGCCGAGGCACTGTAGAAGCCAGTCTCCGGCGGAATGAGCCGCATCAGTTCCGCCACTTGCGAGCTAGCATCTGCGGTATCCGGTGAGCCATCCGGCCTATCTTTGACCAGCAGGATACGCTCCTCCCGATAAGTGGCAGCAGAGCAGAACAGGTCACTTACGGACGACTCGTACTGGCGCATTTCGGTGATGTTTTGCTGCACCCAGTAAGTGCGGAACTGTGGGGTTTTCGCGACCTCGGCAAGATGAACTACAAGACGCAGCTCACCAGGTACTTTTGCGGCTTGGATGACGTCGACGAACCAGCCTTGCTGGCTAAGCGCGCTAGTCTTCTGATTGGCGAGCAGAGACAGCGCTCCTGCAACAAGGTCTTCACGGGTTGCGAGAATCAGGTAATCGTCCGCTATGGCGAAAGCGGCTACCCGCTGGGATTGCGGGTCGGTGCGCACGTAAAACTGCCTCCCATTGATTTCGCGGGTCTCGAATTTGCCGCGCTGCTGCCAGATTCCGGATTGCATGGCGCGAGCCGATGGCAGGTGCGTGACATAGAGAAACTGCAGCTTGCCGATATCATAGAGGGCGAGTGCGCTTTGCTCTCCGGCGACATCGCTAAGGAAAGACATATCGGGTGTAAGCCCAGCGGCAGCGGCAAATTCATCCTGCGCCTGCTGGAGGCGAAGGAACAGGCGCGAGCGGCTGAAGACCTCGTGATTATCGGTGTTCAACCAGAGCTGTTTTTGCGGCGATGAGTTCCAGTCGGAGAGCGCGGCACGGAAATCGCGGGCTTCGAGAAAAAGCACGGCGTCTTGGGGCATGAGGCGCGCAAGCGATGCTGAAGGCGATTGAGCCACGCCTTGGTAGGTTGCCCAACCTGCAACGCCCAGAAGAACGACGACGATAAAAGCTGCGATTCGCTTCATTGCGCGCCTCCTGACTTCGCGCTACGGCCGGGCTGAGCGGGCGGTGGAGCTTTCTGTACGGCAACCAACCGCGGGCGCACCAGGTGATCCTGATCGATTTCTTTGTGTATGACCGGCATGCGCTGGGCATTGTTGGCTTGCCGGCGAATGGCTGCGCGGATGTTCGTTATGTTCCTGGTGACCTCAACACTTTGCATGGGAGATACCGTCCCGGGAAGAGCCATGCGGTAGTAACCGAGCGAGGTCTCCAGCGCTCCGAGATCGGCATAGCTTTTGGCCAAAGCGATGGTGAGAGTAACTCGATCGGCAGCCAGCGCTTTGGCACGATCGCTATTGGCCAGCGGTTCAGTGGTTGCTGCATCCGGCGCAGCGGCGGCTGGCTCCTCGGGCTCAACGTCTTGATCGTACGAACGTGAACGTCTGAAAAACAGATTAAGAAGGGATCCGTTGCGCAGAAACGGCTCGATAGCTGATATAGCCAACCGGTCCTGTTTTAGAGCAATGAGCGCGTAAAACAACGGCAGGCGAGCGGCGTCTCTGTCCGGGGCGTCGGCCAGCGCACTCTGCAAGAGCCTGGCCGAGAGCGCTACATCGGTTGACTTCTTCGCTGCACTCAGGCGCGCGATGAAGAAGTACGGCTTGTCTGCTGATCCGGTGCCGTGGGCGATCACGTCGAGTTCTCCGCTGCCTAAGTCCGGTCCACTTCCGGTGAGAATCGCCGCGGCTGCAAGGCGGTCCGCGTAAGTAGCCTGCGCGTCGGTGGCAACCGCAGTGGCAAGTGAGCGGGCTTCGGGAGCATCCTGACCGGCAGCGATCTGCTCTTGCGCAAGATGAAGCCGAGCGCCCTGGTTCCAGGGCTCGGCCTTGGTCAGCCTGCTGAGGAACTCAACGGCTTCGGCATGGCGTCCGTTGCGGGCCAGCAGCGTTGCAGCGGAATCAAGGTTTTCAAAGGGCTGGCCAACGACGAGGGCGAGGCGGCGCAGCACATCCATGGCTCCGGAGGTGTCTCCGTCTTGCAGGCGAATTTCGGCAAGGCCGAGCATGTTCGCCGAATTCAACTGGTGTGACGAGATCTCCTGGATGAAGAGGAACTCCAGAAGTTTGCGCGCTGCCGGGCGCTGATCCAATTTCTGCAACGCAGCCGCAACTGTGCGCAGCTCCTCAGCCTTGGGCGCCTTCTCCGGATTGGCCCGGTACTGATCGAGGATGGCGTCAAACTGATTGTTTGCCAGCGCGATGCGATAACGAATCTCAAGCTCCTGGGCGGATGGATCTTGCTGTGGCTGCAACACCGCGGCAGCATGATCGAAGTCATGCAACTCGACCAGATGCATGGCATAGCGGGCCTGCCACCTGCGGATGTTTCCGTCGGCATACTCGCGCGAAATGCCTGCGGTGTTGCGCAGCCCATCTTGCAGGCGCCTCAGGACTTGTTCGTAAATTGGATTGCGCATCTTCGCCGGAATCCAGTCAACGTCCACCAGCGATTCCAAGACAGAATTCGGCTCGGGAGCAATCGAAGCAAGCTCAAGCAGAAAGGCAACGCCGGCCTGGGGATCGCCGATGGAAATATAGGCGGCGCGGAGCAGTTCATCCACCTGATAGGTTCCGTTCTGCCGGACGTAGTCGCGCAGCACGGCATCCGACTGCGGGCGAAGTTCGGCGGCTACGTGGCGATTGCCGATGTGATTCATGACATAGCCAAAGGTGGGCCAGAAAACAGGCGGCACCACGCGCTGATGCACCTGCGCGTTTAGCAGCTCCAGCGCTTTTTTCCACTCATCCATGGCCTCGTGGCGTTTTTGCTGGCGCCAGTAGAGGACGGCAATACGGTCGTGAATGTCAGCCCGTGCGGAAGCGAGCTCGAGGGTGCGATTGTAGTCCTCGATGGCGCGATCTATTTTGCCTGCGTCAGCGTAGTACTCGGCCACAGTAATGTATGCGGAGGCAGAAGCCGGAGACTGTTCGAGCTGCGCAGGCAGGAAGTCCTCAGGATCGCCGGCGTGCGCAGTTCCCAGCCACTCGCCATATCGCGAGCCGTAGTAGAACCATGTATTTCCGGCCAATTGCTGAGATCGGTTCACAGGCTTGCCGAGACGCTCGCCGATCGTGTTATCGCCGAGGGCGCTGAGGAACGCTGCGCTCACGGTCGGAGCACGATCAGAGAAATACAAGCCTGTGATAGCCGAATAAGCCTTCGTCCACACTGGTTCGAGGGCATGTCCACGCGCTGTAACAGCAAGCTGGGCGAGCTCGGCCGAGCCGTGAGCAAGAACATATTGACAGGCGGCATCGCTGATATCTTTTCGTGAGCTACCGGCCAATTGCACCAGCTCCTGCGGCATGCGTTGCAGGAGGAGTTCGAAGTAGCGCTGCCGCACTTCCGGCGTGCTTTGCAGTCCGATCCCTTTGAGGACCGTAAACTCGGCATCGTACAAAGCGCCGGCGCGGTAGGTGTTGGAGGCTTCGACCAGCACGCCGGTTCGTCCCTGCTGAGGCGTCAGCCGCCGTGCATAGGCTTCCAGCGCGGCTCCGAGTTCCTCAAATCGCAATCGGCGGGTTTGCAGTTCAACCAGGCGCCGCTGGTAGTTAACTCCGGAGTAGCGGCTGAGCATCAACTGTTTGAGCCAGCGCGCCTGCAGGTCGGGCAGCGCGGCGGCTTCAGCCGTGGGCAGGAAGACCGTAGCCAATTCTTCACTGCCGGCCTTGGAAGCCCGTTCATCCAGCCAAAATGAGAATTGCAGCTTTTCTTCAGGCGTAAAGTACTGTCCGGCAGACTTACCCATGGCCTGCATCGCGGATTGCATACCGTTGCCGGCGGTGATGCGGCGCAGCTCGATCGCATGGTCGCGCCACTGCTGGTCGGTAACGGAGACGATACCATTCTTCTCAACTTGCTTTACGACGATTGCGGCTTCCGCTCGCAACGAAGTGGCGTCGTTCACCGCAAGCTGCAAGCGCGAGTACGCTGCATCCTGCTGACGGAGGCGCGTCATGATCTCAACATAGATCCGGGCACCGTCGTGGTTGTCCGAGACGGCGAGCAGGTCGCGTCCTGCGGAATCAACACCCTTCTGCGCGAAGTCGCGTGCCTGCTGAATCATTCCCCATCCCACAAGCCGCGTGGCCACGGCAAAGAAGTTGGCTGGCTTCTCCGCTCGATTCTCTACGAACGCAGTGTTGAGAGCAGCGATGGCCGCGGTCGAATTACCCTGGCGCGCACGAATCTCAGCAACCTTCTCCATCCAGCGCGTGTCGTGGTAGTTGAGATCGAAGAGTTGCTGGTACTCGGCTGCGGATTCGTCGAAGCGCATGAGGCGCTCGAGCAGTTCCGCGCGTGCGGTGCGTAGATCGACGCGGTCGGGACGGATGCGAATGGCTGTCGCATAGGTTTCCACTGCGGCTGGATAATTCTCCACCTGAGTCTGGAGTTTTGCCAGCACGATGGGCCAGCGATAATCGTGTGGCGACTGCTGGATGGTGTTGGCATAGTAGGCGAGCAGTTGCTGTTGACAGCCATTGCGCTGCGCATACAGCGCGGCTTCGGAGATCACCGCGTCGTCCTCCGGATAGCGATTGATAACCTCGACGTATTGGTCAACCGCGCCCGCGTAGTCCTTGAGACGCGTGAGTGCCGGGATCATGCCGCGGCGCAGAGCTGCGATCTGTCGGGTGCGGACGTCCTGAGGAAGCTGCGACTTTCTAATCTCCTCGATCTTGTCGAGACTGAATTTCTTGAGTCCGGCGTCGTCACCCGCGCGGGAAAGGGTGTCTGCCATGGCCGCGAGATATTCCTCGTTGAAGGGCGTGGCGGAAAGAAGCTGGTTGAGTAAGCGACGGGACTGTTCGTATTGTCCTGACTCAGAGGCCTTGCGCGCAGCTTCAAGGCGGAACTGGGCGCCGAGCACAGGATAGGAACCATTGGCCGCCTGCACGAGAACCTCGACCGCACGCTGCCGGTCCTTGTTCTGCCAGTAGAAATCCACCGTGGAGCGTACAACTCCAAGGCTCTTCGGATTCTCGCGATAGAGCGTTTCGACATTGCGTTGCGCCTGCTGCAAATCTTTCTTCGCTTCGTAGAAGCGGACGAGCGAATAGCGCAGTTCGAGTTTGCGGATCGGGTCCGTTGTGACGGCGGCCTGCTTTTCCAGAACTTTTTCCTGCACCATCTCCAGCGACTTCTGGCGCGCGGTTTCCTCCAGCCACTCCAGAGTCTCCAGCGACGAAGTGCGCTCGCCGATTGCGGCGAGCAGTTGCTCCACGTCCTTCGGCCGGTTCTGGGTTTCAAGCACGGCAACGCGCAGCTTGATTGCGTCGATGGCAGGAGAGGTGCCTTCAATAAGAAGCGCAGTTGCGCGATCCGCTTCGTCACGCAGGGTCTTGCGGCGCGCGAGATCGAGCAGGCGATTGTACGGACGCGAGCCTTCGTGCTGCTTCAGCGCTCCCTTGATGTACTCGGCGATAGCTTGCGGAAATTCGCGCTTGCCCTCGTAGATGGCGCCCGCTTCGTAGGCGTAGAGCGACGGGTCGCCGAGCTTGGCGCGGCCTTCCTCCAACAATTTGAGCGCGGAATCGAAGTCATAGTAGTCCCAGTAGATGGTTGCGGCATCCAGGTAGGCCTGGGGCTCACCGGGACGGACCTGCGCGACGCGCTGCCAGTAGGGTGCGGCGCGATCGAACAGCTCGCGGTCGGCGAGAACATCCCCAATGCGCGCCAGCGTGTCACGGTTGCCAGGATCGGCGAGGTAAAGATTCTCTTCGATCTTGACGGCGACTTCCGTGTTGCGTGGATCGAAGGCGGCAAGCGAACGGTATACGGCGGAGGCACGGCGGCCCAGTTCAAAATCCGCGGGATATTGCTGCGCCAGCTCTTTCATTACGGGCGCGGCATCTTCAAAGTGCGAACGCCAGAAGCTGGCTTCGCCGATGAAGCGGGCCGCAACCGGGTTGCTGCCCGCCAGATCGTTCCAATGTCCGGTTTGCGCGGCCGCTTCTGACTTCTGCAGGGCAACAAGTTCCTGATCGAGGCGTCCTGTGCTGGACAGGTACTCGAAATATTGATTTCTAAGGTCTTCGGCCTCCCACCAGTGCTCGCGCAGCAGTTTCTCCCATTTATCTGTCTGCGTTTTGTGATAGGCGCTCATCAGGTTCCGTACGAAAAGGAGATCATGCGGAAATCTTGCGTAGGCGAATTCGTTGAGGCGCGTGTAGTATTCGGCGCCGCTTACCACATCGGAGAAGTATGCCTCCAGGTCGGTACCCGAGAAGATCTTAACCACCTGCTCGCTCAGGCGGGAAAAGTCGGCATCTCGCTTCTGCCGGAGATAGAAGCGTGCGAGTTTGTGATACCAGGAGCGATCGGGGAACTGTTGTATGGCGCGCTCGTAAACCTCTTCCTGCTGCTGCCCAAGCCGGTTCTGTTCGAGGAACTGCGCCAGCCGCTCATATAAACCGGGATCGTTGGGATTGCGGTCTACTTCTTTCCGTAGGACCGAGAGCGCCTGCGGAAGCTGGTGCAACGAGGCAAGGCGGGAAAGATATCGCTCGAGATAATCCGAGTACCAAGCCTGAACGCTCTTGGGCGCGTGGACAACGGCTGCGGCTTGGGTCGAAAACGCGCTGGAATCTGCGGATGGCGCATTGCCCTGGGCGGACTCGGCTTCGGCTTCCGAGAGTGTGGATTCCGGCTCCGCGTCGCGCGACTCGAAATCACGTGAAGGCACAGCACCGCTTGACTTGATTCCAAGGGGGACGTTGTCAGCACGGCGGGCGAGGTCTGCGAGTTCTTCGTCGTAGAGCGCGAACTCCTCTTGCGTACGGTTTTCGCGAGCGTAGGCATCGGCGAGCAACAAGCCCACCTGCTCGTGCTCAGGATCGTTGGGGAATGAGGTGAGGAATTGTCGGCCGTCGCGGATTACGGCACCGCTTTCTCCATAAGCCGCATAGGTCTGGATGAGGCGCGCGCGCAGGCCGGCACGCAGCAGCGAATTCGGGAAACGATCATCGAAGAGATGGATGAGCTGTGCGGCTTCTGCCCGATGGAAATATGGAACGGCACGCAACTCTTCTCCGGAATAGGCATAAGCGGGTGAGGTCGAGTTCATGACCAGCGAAAGAATCCCGTTGAGAAATCCCGGACCACGATCCATAGCGCCGATATCGCGGTACATGGATAGATCGGCGCTTCCCACGCGGACATCCTGCTCGGGCGCATCCAGCAACACGTTCACCAGGCCGGCGAGAGCCAGTTGTTGCGCGTCTGCTTTGTCATTGGTGTTGTAGAGCGCGTAGTAGTAGCGGGCGGCCTCGGGATAATTCCGAATGCCCTCGTTCAACTTCGCCAGGGTATAGAGCTCCTGCGAAGCCCATTTGGCGTTGTGTTGCTCCTTGCGGAGGCGGAACCGGGTGAGCGCCTGCTGTGCGGCGTCGGCTCTTCCCTGGCGCTGATAGTAATAGAAGATACGGGCGGCCGCGTTCAGGTCGTCGGGATTATGCTCGACGGCAGCTTCCGCCTGATCTAGATATCTCCGTAGCGAGCGCGTCTCGGTCATTAACGAGAAGTAGCCATCCAACAATTCCTGAGGCCACAGCGGCTGAAAGTGAGAGTCGTAGACCGCCAAGCCCTGCTCGATGGAGCCACGCTTGTACTCCAGCAGCGCACGCATTTTGACAGGGAGCACCTCATCCGTGGGTGTGGCGGCGTGATACTGCGCAATGAGCTTTTCAGCGTCGGCGAATGTCTTGTGATCAAGAAGAAACTGGAAGTACCGGCTACACACAGCAGCCTGCGCGGGATAGCGGTCAAGCCATGTGCGGTAGCCTTGTACCGAGATATCAGTCGGCATAGCGTTCTCGGCGATGACCTGGAAGGTGCGCTCAAAAGCCAGCCAGGAGCGCTGGCGCTCCACGGGGATATGTTTTTCCGAGGGTGGTGTGGGGGCACGCCCAATCGATGTTAGCGTCACCACCTCGTCCGCGGGGCGGAGTCGGCGCTTGTAGAAATCGGCTAGGGACCACTCGGCCTGGATGCGATCCGGCGAGACCTCAACATATTTCTTCCAGTCTGCCTCGGCGGAAACAAAATCCAACGCCGCCTCTTCATTAAGAGCGCGCAGAGAATACAACTCCGCGATGGGCTGCCGCTGGATGAGTTCGCTCAAAAGCGGCGTGGCCTCATGCGGTGGGCGCAGCCCGAAAACTTTGCTCACGGGCATGGGCATCCAGCGATAGAGCGCCGATTCAAGTGCTGAGCCGGACTCGGCGTTTCTCCATGGCGAGGTGGCGCGCGCGCCAATTACGATGGTCGGTACCAGCAGAAGTCCTGCGCAGCAGGGCCACAGGATGCGGCCAAGTTTCACAAACGATGCATCACGGAAGCACTTCAATTTGCACCTCCTGCGTGCCGATGTTGTGGGCGACATCTTCGGCGATGACGGTAAGCGCATAGGTTCCCGCAGCCAGATCGGATGGAATCTGCAGATCGCCGGTGTTGGCGGCGGCCTTCGAATTCCATCGCAACGTGACCGGAGCAATTCCCTCCAGGCGCGCGGTGAGCGTTCGCGTGCTAGCCGTAGCGTTTACCTTCAGCGGAATTATGCCGCCACGATGAAAGCGGCGGCTACCGAGCCGGATACTGACCACGGGCGGCTTACTGGCGATGACGAAGGTCTTCGCCTCGCGATAAGTGTGGCCTGCATTGTCGCGCAGCACAAGGCCCACGCTGTAGGTTCCGTCCTGCATGTCCTCGGGCGCGAGGAAGCGAGTCTGCCACACATCTTCACCTTCAAGATGACGCAGGCGTTTGGTGAATCCGAAGGGGAAGATGGCCACCACGGAGCAGATCGACTCGTCAGTGTGCACGCGCAACACCGGATCGCCGGGGCGAATGACGCGCGGACGCAACAGTGCCCGAGGCACCGCAAGAAACGATGTGTATGGCGTAACAAATTTATACTTGCGCGAGAGCCGGATGATCTCCTCGACAGTCTTCGCGTCTTCGCCCTCACGCTCGATCTTTTCCAGCAGGGCGTCCACGCGGGCTCGCGCCCAGAGCCGCGGTAATTGAGGGTGATCAAGGGATTGCGCCGGGAGCGCCGTGGCCGTGTTCATCTTAAAGGCAACGCCGTCGCGAAGGCCGCGCACCGCCATCTGAACCTGCCCAGCGGGTTTGCTGTACTGGCCGACCCACGATGCGACGGAGCCGCCAAACGCGCTGTCCTGAAGCGGGTAAACCATCTGCACGGAGTCTTCTGGCGAAACCCGGAAGCATAGTTGAGCCACCGGATTGCGCCCAATCTTTGAGACAAAAGCGTTCAGTTTGAAATCGATTGGCTCCGTGGACAACACGTTTTCAATCGCGCCCTCATTGCGTGCCAACATGCGCAGCAGGGGAAGGTTGGCGTCATCTCCCACGGCAAAGACATAGGTGCGCGGCCTTCCGGATTCTGGCACCTGTTTCCAGTGCTCGGCGTACCAGGTGGCAAGGCTTCCAGTGCGAATGATGCCGCGGGTCGCGCCGCCATCGCTCAGTAGCAGGAGGTACGCACTCCCATGAACTTTGGCAAATTGCGTAAGCCCCGCGCCGAGCGCCTGCTGCAGATCCGTGCCGCCGCGCAGTCGGCTGGCGCGCACGAAATCCAAAGCTTTCTGGATGTTATCGCGATCGGCGGGAACCAACTCAGGCTGAAACCCGGCGACCTTGTTGTTGAAAAGCAGGAGATTGAAACGATCTTCCGGATGCAGCGAACGCAGGACGGTTTCCATTGCTGCGTAACTGCGTTCGAGCTTCTCCCACTGCATGGAGAGCGAGTTGTCGAATAGAATGACGAGGTTCTTAGACGCGCCGCCATTGCTCGCGACCGTAGCGCCGGACGCGAGCAGGGCCTGTGCCTCGAAGAATCCGGGCTCGTCGTGACTGCGCGCAGGAGACATCTCGGCAGCGTCTGGCTGGCCCGAGTCGGGATTACGGTAGGTGAGAACGTCGAGGGTGTCGGCCTGCTTCGAGTCGAGTTGATATTGAAGCGCGAAGTCTTCGGCGAGATTGGCGTTGCGTCCATCAAAACTCGCCTTGATAGAGTGGCTATCCCTGGCAGTCACCTTCATAGGGAAGGTCGAACCGACGAACTGGAAGTCCGAGAGCTGGTGGGCCGAGCGAAGTTCAAATTCAATGAGGAGGTGTCCCGCGACCTGCGCCTGGTAAGCATCGGGATGAATCGGGATGGCAAAGAACGACTTCATGTTCTCCACCGGAATGTTCTCGTGGTACTCGAACTCAAGACGTTTAGTGCCGTAGGGCGGAATAGGCACGATGCGCGCGCTGAACGCGGCACTGCGCCGCGCCTCCTCCACGCCGCGCTCGCCCATTTGCAAAAGGCCGGGATCAATCGCCTGCTGCTTGGCTTGGTTGTAAATCTGGCTGGCGCGTTTGCGTTCCAGGATCACGGCGGGAATGCGAGTGGGCCCGTCCCAGACTGCAAAATCGCTGACTGTGGCGCGGCTGGGCAGCGCAAAGATGTAGTTTCCCTCTTCGATACGGCCAGTATGATTGCCGAATATCTGGCGGACAGAAACATGCGCTACTCCGTTGTCGATGATGACGTGAATCTCCATCTCATCGAGCGAGAGGACCGCAGGGTCCGGCTGGCTTTTGTCGCGCGGAATCAGAACACCCGCGTCCGCCAAGGCCGCGCCCGTCACGCAGAGAACCACGAGCAGGAGTTGCAAAAACCGTTTCATCGCTCCAACCTTTGTTCAGGAATCCGCAACAGTCCGTTGTCGGTCCCCACATAGACAAAACCGTTTGCCGCTGCCAACGCCGTAACATTCAGTGAAGGCAGACCTTCGGTGACGGCAAACCAGCGGGTCGACTTACGATCCATGACGTAGAGTCCGCGACCCATGGTGCCGGCCAGCAGCAGACGGCTGGTGGCAAGCATGGCGTTGGGATTTATTACCAGGTCGCCAGCGGCGCCATCACTGGCCGTGAACTTGCCGGATGCATCCATGCGGGCCATGCCGGCGCCATAGGTGCCGACCCACCATTCGCCGTCGAGCGGAATCGCTGCGGTAATCCAGTTGTGCTTTAGCGCAGAGGTGGCCGTGGTATAACTGGCGCGAATCTGATCGCCCTCCAGCAGGCTGACCCCGCCCAAGGTGCCGGCCAGCAATTGTGTTCCGTTGGTTGCTACGGTGTAGACATGGTTATTCACCAGGCCATGGAAGGCGTAGAGGCTGCGCATTCCTTCGGAGTCAATAAAGGTAAGACCGGCCGGAGTCGCGGCAACAATACCGTCCCGGAATGCGGCTACGTCGGTCACATGATCGGCGATCAGCCCCTCAGCCTTGCCGAGCACCTGCTTTCGACTTCCCAGGGCGTCAAAGAGGACCAGTCCATTGGCGGTTGCCACAGCGGTGGCCCCACGGAACAGGTTGGGACGGATGCGGTTGACGCAGAACACATGGTCGTCCTCTATATGACGAGCGTGCGGGCTGGCCCCCTCCACAATGTCAAGCCCGCGGTCGAAGTAGCCCACCCAAAGCCGACCAGCGGCATCCACGCCAAGGGCGGAGATATTGCGGTCCGTCAGCAATCCCCCGGCTGGCTCAAGCACTCGATTCCAACTACCCGTAGGCTGGCGCGTATAGACTCCGGACTCGGTGACGGCGTAAAGCGAGGCGCCGCTGCGAAACAATTGGGCGACACCGGAAAGCTCACCCAGTGGTGCGAGTTCGCGGGAATCGCGCGACTGGCGTTCGATGGGAAGTTCAACGATGCCGTCATCCATAGTTCCGGCGAGCAGGGTCTTGCCCTCTATCAGCATGGAACGGACGAATGCGCCGGAGGCCAGTGCGCGCACAAACCGGCCGGAATCGAATTCGGCCACACCTGCTGGGCCTCCCACGTACGCATGAGGGCCGGCTACCGCGATGGAGTAGACACGCGCGTCCGGCAATCCATTCGTCTCACTAAACCAATCGGCACTGCCGCCGTGCCAATGGGCGACACCTCGGTCCAGGGTGCCAATCCACAAGTCGGATTCGCTGCCGGCTAGTTCCGTGATGTAGAGCTTATTGAATGCTGGATGAAACGGAGCAAGTCGTTGGCCGTCGAAGAGCAATAGGCCGCGTTTCGCGGTTCCGATGAGCAGGTGACCGGAGGCGGTGGCAAGTATTGCGGTGACATGCCTCAGCTCGCGGTCGTCGGGCAGTATTTGCCGGAAGCCTGATCCATTGAATGTGAGGACGCCTGCGCCGTCGGTGGCGATCACTAGTTCCTGCTGGCGGGAGCCGGTGAGGACTGCGGCTGTCAGCCGTGTCAGCGGCGCTGGAGGAAGCTCACGGCCAACACGAAAATCTCGAACCGGCCTTCCCTCGCTGTCATATTCGAATAAGCCGGCAGGGCCAGCCACGTATAGATGCCCCTCTAACTCAGCCGCCTGCGTGAATACTGTTGGGGCGCTGACCCACTCGAAGCCGCTGTCCGCTGCCGGTAAGAGCGGACGCTCCGTGAACTTCAGGTTCGATTCCGCGTTCTCGGTCTCTTTCGCCCACCGAAGAACAACCCCAGCCCGCCAGCAAACAAAAAGGGCAATCGTGGCCGCCCCGAAAAGAGCGACTGCCACCAGCAACCACTGCTTCCGTGCGTTGATCGAGCCCGTCATTGAATTGTGCTCCCAACTATAACCGACAGAAAAACGTTCTGCAGACTTTTTCTGAACAAGACGGTGTCCGCAACGACGCTATGTGGCAAGTCAACTGCCAAATCGCAAAAGTTCAATAGGCGTGAATTTCAAGCAATGTGGTTGGAGTGCCGTGTGTCCCGGCTGACATGGCGTGTGTGCGTATGCACACAATCAGAGCCGGCCCCAATCCGCTGTGGCAGCTAAGCGATTTGCAATCTCGAGCAGTAATTTCCCAATAGCAAATGTGTTCATATAGGAAATATTTCCTTTACAACTTGATTCCCAATTGAGAAACTAAACCCATGGATGCTCCTATTCTCAACTCGACAGAGCGTATCGCAGCCGAGGCGCTGCGCAGCCAAGTACCCGTCAAAGGGCTGCCGGGAGTGTCTATTCAAAATGTATGCGAGCAGCCTGAGCAGCCCTTTGACATCAGCTTCGAGCTTCGCTCTGGCCCCAATCAG
>Ga0181520_10005689_pt1 | contig 19662 bp, 9 predicted proteins | sample PEATcosm2014_Bin_29_FD_132451 | JGI IMG/M metagenome (GOLD analysis project Ga0181520, IMG submission 132451) | Peatland microbial communities from MTU Mesocosm Facility, Houghton, MI, USA - PEATcosm2014_Bin02_30_metaG | ecosystem: Environmental > Terrestrial > Soil > Wetlands > Peat | place...
ATCACAAATTTGCGTCCGGAAAGGCTCTCCGGGCGTCTTGAAGAATGGCACCCCACATGCCTCAGCAATTACGTGGAGAGGAAACATGCATTTGTTCGGTACAGGTGTGTTTGAGCAGCAGCAGGATGAGACCGCGCGCGTAGGGCGCAAACAGGCAGGCAATCGCTTGCGCGCAGTGGCGGCGATGATGCTGGCGTTGACGGCGGGAGTGCCTTCGGGATTCGCCCAGCAGGCGGTGGTTGCAGACAAGGCGGCGTCCGATCTGCCGTCGGCTCCGGCACCGGTATTGACTGAGCCGATGGACCTGCGCCAGTCGCAGCGGGATTTCAGCAGGCCCGCAGGCCATTTACTGGGCAATCCGATCAATGTGTACCTGCCCACGAACATCGGCAAGGCCAGCTTTGTCAACTCGGTGCGGCTGGGCGATCTGGTAAAGGACGGCAAGATCTACCTCAGCCTATCCGACGCCATTGCCCTGGCCATCGAAAACAATTTCGACATCGCCATCGCCCGCTACAATCTGGACATCGCCGATACCGATCTGCTGCGTGCACGCGCGGGGTCGATTCTGCGTGGCGTCAATACTGCTGTCGTAGCCGGCACACAGGGTGGAAGTTCTTCGGCGCTGGCGACAGGCGGCGGGCCGGGCGGCACCAGCGGCGGTTCCGCCGGTGAGGGTTCCGGCAGCTCCGGCCTGGTTCTTACCACCAACGGCGCTGGGCCAGCACCTGAGACTCTGGACCCCAGCGTGGGCGGCGCGATTCAGTTCGACCGGGACAAGACACAGCAGACCAGCCTATTCAGTCCCGCCTCCAAAACGAATACCGAGCAATATAATTTCACTTACGCCCAGGGCTTTACCCCCGGAACCTCGCTGTCCGTCGCTTGGAACAACAGCCGCAACGCGACAAGCAACACTCTTTCCAGCTATGTGCCTGAGATTACCTCAAGCTTCAAAGCCACTGTTACGCAGCATCTGCTGCAAGGTGCAGGGATCTGGGTCAACAAGCGCTTCGTGTACCAGGCGCTCAACGATCGTCGCATCACGGACTCCTCATTCCGGCAGCAGATTCTCTACACTGTCAACCAAGTGGAGAGCATCTACTGGGGACTGGTGAGTTCCTACGAGGATGTACAAGCCAAGCAGCACGCACTGGAACAGAGCAGCAAGCTGGCCGCCGACAACCGCAAGCAGTTGGAGATTGGCACCCTGGCGCCGCTGGATGTGGTGAACTCCGACTCGGCTGTGGCCACGGACAAGCAAGCGCTGATCAGCTCGCAGAGCAACCTGAATTACCAGCAGCAGATCATCAAACAGGCCATCGCGCGGAACCTCAACGACCCGGCCTTGGTTGCAGCGGCAGTCATCCCCACGGACCGCGTCAGTATCGAGGAGCTTCCCGAGGAGACACAGCCGGTAGAAGATCTGGTGCAAGCGGCTTTCAAGCAGCGGCCTGAGCTTGAGCAGGCTGTCCTTCAACTAAAGAACAACGAGATCACGCTCAAGGGTGCGCGTAACGCGCTTTTGCCCACCCTTGACGCTTACGGCTACTATGGGGCCAGCGTCATTGGCGGCGCCGTGAATAAGAATTGTAACTTCAACGGCATTTCCTGCGTTGTCCAGGGCAACGCGGCGCCCAGTGGCTTCGGTGGTGTCCTCGAGGACTTGGGCAACAGCACCGCCCCTGACAAGGGAATCGGCTTCAACCTCACGATTCCCCTGCGCAACCGGACGGCTCAGGCCGATCAGGCACGGTCGCTGATCGAGTATCGCCAGTCGGAGTTGCGGCTGGAACAGCTGTATACGCAGATTCGCATGCAGGTGGTCAATGCGCAGTTTGCGTTGACCAACGATAGGGCGCAGGTGAAGGCATCGATCGCTGCCGAGGATTATGCCAAACAGAGCTTGGACGCAGAGATCAAGAAGCTGCGGTTGGGCGCATCGACCACGGCCAACGTACTGCAGCAACAGCGTAACCTGGCTACGGCGGAGAATACCCTGATCGCGGCCCAGGGCGCTTATGCCAAGGACCGGGCGGGTTTGTATCAGACCCTGGCAAGTACGCTGCAGCACTATGGCATCAACCTGAACGAGGCCGCAGCGGGCACCGTGAAAGCGGCTCCGGTTGTGCCTGGGCTGACGCCTGCCAAGGATGGCGTAGAGCCTTCCACAGCTCCACCGGCATCGCGCTAAGCATCGGGTTCATGCAAACGGGAAAAGCCCGGGCCGCTTCAGAGGAAGCGGCTCGGGCTTTTCTATTTCTGATGGGTTTGGACTCGTGGCTCCCACCCTGTTCGTCGCAAGAGGCCGAAAAAGATGGGGCGCCCAGACATCGCACGCAGCGGGGGCTTTCGGGCTGGCCGATTCAGGGGTTAGGTTCTTCGTGTTGTGATCGGAGGGATGGCGGAGGAGTCAGGCCAGCTCGGACAGTGCCGCTTTGCCCAGCGCCAGCAGGGCGCCCGTCACACGGTTGGCCGCGTGGCGAACCACTTCCTCCTCAATAGCGAAATCGCCGGCAACACATTGCACGCCCATGGCCTCGATTCGTTCAATGTCTGGAACGATCGCGGACGCGCCCTCGGCGGCGTAGCGGGCCAGAGTCTCTTGAGAAAAAGCCGCGGTGTTCACCAGCGCGTAGTCGAAGATGGGGGCGCCGGTGTGCTCATAGATCTTTTCGATATGCTGGGAGGCAGTCAAATCCAGGCTTTCATTGGCCTCGGTCATGAGGTTGCAGACGTAGACGCGGACGCCGCGGGCGCGGACCACAGCCGCCGCAACATCTTGCACGAGAAAGTTGCAAATGAGAGAGGTGTAGAGCGATCCCGGTCCCACGGTAATCAGGTCGGCCCGTTCGATGGCCTCCAGTGTCTCGGGCAGCGCCGCAGCTCCGGGCGGATCGAGCATCAACTCCGCGATGCGCAACGGGCTGGCAGTGATATTCGTCTCGCCGCGAACCAGCGACCCGTCGTTCATTCTGGCTACCAGCGTGGCGTTGGCGGTGGTCACCGGATAAATGCGGCCGCGGGTGGCAAGAATCTTCGATGCCAGTTGGATGGCATGGGCAAAGTCACCTGTGATTTCGGTCAGTGCGGCGACAAAGAGGTTGCCACAACTATGGCCTTCCAGGCCATCGCCAGCACGGAAGCGATGGGAGAAGAGCTGGGAGAGAAGGTCTTCCTCTTCGCTGAGTGCCACCATGCAATTGCGCAAATCGCCTGGCGGCAGCATGTTGAAGTCCTTGCGCAGGCGGCCGGAGGAGCCTCCGTCGTCGGTGACCGCGACCACGGCAGCCAGGTCGGCGATGAGTCCCGAAGCAGTGCTCCCCGATGGAGCAACGGCCACGTGGCGGCGCAGACCGCGCAGCAGCGTGGCCAGGCCAGTTCCTCCTCCAATGGCTACTACCCTTATGGCTCCTGGGGTAGGTCCTTCCGGGCCTTGGGCAGACCCGATTGGCGAATTTGCGTTCGAGAGCGAGTTGTTCGTTGGCTTGGCTGCGTTCACAGAGTGCCTTAGGGAATCTCGGGATAGAGCAGCTCGGTAAAGCGGGGATCGTCCACCATGCCTTGGAAGTCGTTGTCGGCGCGAGCCTGGAGCCGGTTCTTGGGGTTCAGCTCAATGGCCTTGGCCAGGTTTTTGAGGCAATCCTGGGCGCGCCCGGTAATGGAGTCAAGCAGCGCCAACCCGTAAAGGGCATAGTCCGCCTCGGGATACTCCGCGAGGATGCTGTTGAATTGATCGCGCGCTTCCTCAAAGTAGCCGATATTCAACTGCGAGACGGCGTAGTCGTAGTGTTCCTCAGGGGTTTGAAAGGTGAGCCTGTGTTCATCGAGCTGACGCTGGCACGTATTGATGTACATCACACAGCGCTCGTGAATCTCGGGCGGCGCACTTGGCAGTAGTTTTTCAAAGGCTGCAAGCGCCCTTTCGTACCGGCCCTGCTGAAGAAGTTGCAAAGCTGCCTGATAGTGCTGGAAGGCAGGTCCAGTGACCGTGACAGAGTGGCCGCCGGATTTGGCCGCCGGTGGTGGAGTTTTCTTGCGACTCTGAGCCGCGATTCGGGCCTCTTGCATCATGTCGTTTGCCGGGAGCGCGAGTGCCCCAAGTTCGGGTTCCGCAGAAGAAATTCTGACAGAGAACCTGTACTGGGATTTTAGCTGCTCAGGCCCTCTTTATACGCATAACCCCGTGTCACGTCAATGGGCAGCTCCGACGATGGAAGTTATCTGGCCCCTTACTTGAGAGGTTTCAGATAGATGGCTGGGTTGAGAGAGGGGTCGTTGTACATTTTGAGTTGGCGGTAAATCTTGAAGCGGCGAGTACCGGCCAGCGTCTCTCGCCACAGTTCCTCCAGGCACTTGACAAGGTCGGCTCGCTGCTCCTGGAGAATGGCCAGACGCTGGCGGTTGCGCTGTGCGTGACCGGGAGGGGCATCTGCCCGGACGGCCTCTTCCCTGGTGTGGTAGATCTTCAATGAAAGAATCGAGAGCCGGTCAATCATCAGGCCGGGCGTCTCCGAATGAAGCGGAGCAGCCGCAACAGGCAGTTCTTGCGGAGTCAGCCAGGCGAGCAAGGCATGATCGAGTCCCTCCGCAAGGTCGTTGCGGAGCTGGTTGGCCGGATCGATGCGGCGCTTTACCGAGGCCAGTTCCGCGTCGGTCGCGCCTGGAACGCGAGCTTGGTCTTCAATGTGCCAGAGGTCGAAATTGGCGCGATGCTGGCGGGCAACCTGACCAAGCCAATCGGATTCCGCAACCGGGTCGGCCGGGGACACGGTAGCGCTGTCATTCGCCGGCTCTCGGTGCCAGGTGCTGGTTAGCTGGTCGTGGAGAGATGCGATTGCGTCTGCAGAGAGCATTCTTGAACATCCTCGGCGCTGTGCTGCTTGCGCAATTTCACTTTACACTCTGCCCAGGGGCGATGGATCCGGGGGCTATTGCAACAAACGAGCGCTGGGACGTCCGGTCTCAAGGGCATCAAGAGGAAGATGCCTTGAACGCGGCTGCAGCGCCTATGGTAGAACTATCCTCAACATGACCATGAGCGGCCGGGCCCCGGGGCTTCGCTCCGGATTGCTCGGCGGCCGGGCGGTGCCGGCTCAAAGGGCATGGAGCCGGTTCAGGGAGGGCGGATGGCCAGCAACAGCGAGCACTTTCTTTGTATCGCCAGCTACGAAAAGGGGCAGGACTTCTTGCTTCAGTGCGCGAAGATGGGGGTCAAGCCCACTCTGCTCACACTGGACAAGCTGCGCGATGCCGATTGGCCGCGGGAGGCGCTGGAGGAGTTGGTCACAATGCCCGCCGGTCTCAATCGGGAGCAAATCTTGAATACCGTCTCGTGGATTGCCAGGGGCCGGCGTTTTGACAGGATTATCGCCCTGGACGAGTTCGACCTGGATAAGGCCGCGCAGATTCGCGAGCACATGCGCATCCCCGGCATGGGAACCACCACCTCGGCTTATTACCGCGACAAACTGGCCATGCGCGTGGGCGCGCGCGATGCGGGCTTCCTGGTTCCGGAGTTCTGCCGTGTGCTGAACTACGACGAACTGCGTGCCTGGATGGAACGGGTGCCGGCGCCGTGGCTGCTGAAGCCCCGCTCAGAGGCCTCAGCCCTGGGAATCCGCAAGATGGAGTCGCCGGAACAGGTCTGGCGCGCCCTCGATGATTTGGGGGACCGCCAGAGCCACTTTGTGCTCGAGCAGTTTGTGCCCGGTGAGATCTTCCATGTGGATTCGATTGTGAGTGAGCGGACAGTGCTCTTCTCAGTGGTGCACCAGTACGGCCGTCCGCCCATGCAGGTAATGCACGAGGGCGGAGTATTCACCACTCGGACCGTGGATCGCGGCAGCCGGGACTGGTTGGAACTGAGAGCGGTAAATGCCGGCCTTGTGCCGTCGCTGGGCATGGTTCGTGGGGTTACTCATGCCGAGTACATCCGTGGGCAAGAGGACGGTCGGTATTATTTCTTGGAGGTCGCCGCGCGGGTTGGTGGAGCGTTCATCGCCGATTTGGTGGAGGTGGCCACCGGAGTGAACCTTTGGCGCGAGTGGGCGCGCCTGGAGGTGGCGGCTCTGCGTGGCGAGAGCTATGTTCTTCCAGATCTGCGCGAGGGCTATGCGGGAAGCGTCCTTTGCCTGGCCAAGACCGCCGAACCGGACACCTCGGCCTTCAAAGCGCCTGAGATTGTTCGCCGGTTAAAGAAGGAGCACCACGCCGGGCTGATTGTTTTCTCCAAGGAGGCAGAACGGGTACAACAGTTGCTGGAGGAGTACAGCGGCGAGTTTGCCCGGCAGTTCCTGGCAACCCTACCGCCGTTGAAGGGCCTCACTCCTGCATGAGGTTAGGCATAATGGATATGTCCCCGCATTAGAATTGGTTTGAGGAGCAAGCATGGAAAAGAAGTGGCAGTATCCGCATCGGCGCTGGAATCCGCTGCGGCAGTCCTGGGTTCTGGTTTCGCCGCACCGCACGCAGCGTCCCTGGCAAGGAGAGGTGGGGCAGAAATCCGCGCCTTCGGCGGTGACGTACGATGAGCAGTGCTACCTGTGCCCGGGGAACCAGCGGGCGGGTGGGGCATCGAACCCGGCCTACGAGGGAATTTTCTCATTTGTAAACGATTACGCGGCCCTGCTGCCCGAGCCCCCAGCGGCCTCGGAGGCGCCGGTTTCTCCGCTGCTCAAGGGTGAAATCGCCCGCGGATTGTGCAAGGTGCTTTGCTACCACCCCGACCACAGCCTGACCTTGGCGCGCATGACGCGTGAGGAAATTCGCCCGGTGGTGGATGCCTGGACCAGGGAGTATCTGGAACTGGGCGGCTTGGACTGGATCGAGTACGTTCAGATTTTTGAGAACCGCGGCGCCATGATGGGCGCCAGCAACCCCCACCCGCACGGCCAGATATGGTCGACCGGCTTTGTGCCCGACGAACCGGCAGCCGAGACCGTGGCGCAGCGGGAGCACCTGGTCAGCACCGGCCACTGCCTGCTCTGCGACTACCTTGCAGCGGAGCAGTCTGCGGGCGAGCGCATTGTCTTTCAGAATGAGCACTTCATGGCCCTGGTGCCATGGTGGGCTGTCTGGCCGTTCGAGGTCTTGCTGCTTTCACGCCGCCACCTGGGGGCCATGCCGGAACTGAACGATGCCGAGCGGGACGGCTTGGCCGACGCGCTGAATCGCCTGGCCACACGGTTCGACAACCTTTTCGAGACCAGCTTCCCCTACACCATGGGCTTTCATCAGACGCCGACGGATAGGAAAGACCATCCCGAATGGCATTTTCACGCTCATTTCTATCCGCCACTGCTGCGATCGGCTACGGTGCGCAAGTTCATGGTGGGTTTTGAGATGCTGGGCATGCCGCAGCGCGACATCACTCCCGAAGACGCCGCCCAGCGGTTGCGGGAATGCTCCGAGACGCACTTCTGGCCGCGGGATTGACCGAGTCCATGGACACAGTTGGCGCCCCGCTCTTTCCGCGCCTTTTGCGGAAAGGGGGCGCCAACTGTGCACAAGGATGAAGGCGTTTCTTTCGGGCTTTTCGAGGGAGAATGCCGCGGCCGGAGGGTGTGGTGAGCTCGCTGGGATTCGAACCCAGGACCCACGCCTTAAAAGGGCGTTGCTCTACCTACTGAGCTACGAGCTCGTTCAAGGCCGCTCTAACCAAATTACCACAGAGACGGCTTCGCTGCTTCCTTGAGCGACGCAACCGCTCAGCCAGCACTGCCCCGGCGGGGAGAGCGGTCCCGCCATGGCAGGGGAACACTGGCGGAGATGCCAAAGGAGTGTTGGTGACGCCGATTTTCCATGGGAATCTGAGCCCCCTCCGTTACCATGGTGATAAGCCCGCTGAAAGGAGCGGCGGACTTGCCATCGATCATTGTATCGAGCAGAGAATAAGGCGCTTCGCCCTTTCAGGATGACGAGAAAGTGGTAGAAGGGTAACGTTACAAGTGTTATTGTTCTGACAATAGCGTTGCGGCTAGGCTTCTGGGTAAGGTTACCTTCGGTGTGAATGACCGAAAGCCCGTAAACCGCGAAGCAAGAGCACCGGCAAGAGGTGGCGGAGATACGGGGTTTGAGGCGAATCCCGACGGGTGCGAGGATGGAAGATGACTGATCGCAAAGCGCTGGATGATCAGAACGAAACCCCGGAAGACGTTGCCACCCTGTATTCATGGGCCAATTTGCACGGGGCGAAGTATCGGGATTTTTCCGTTTCGCGAGCCCAAACGCGAGAAAAAGCACGTCTGCGCGTGCAGGAAGCCATTGAATCCGAACGCCGGCGTGTTCGCGAAGAGGCCGAGGCGCAGAAGGCAGCGGAAGCCGCGCGCGAAGCGGAGACGATTCGCCGCGCCGAGGCAGAGCGAGAAGCAGAACAAGCTGCGCAACAGCGTGCCCGCCTGGCCGCGCAAGAAGTTCGGCAACAAGCCGCGCAGTTGGCTGCTCAGCAGGCCGCCCAAGAAGAAGCACGGCAACATGCGGCGCAGATGGCCGCACAGCAGGCGGCACTTGAAGCGCGGCAACAGACGGCGCAGGAAGCAAGACAGCAGGCAGCGCAAATCGCGGCGCAGCAAGCCAACCAAGAGGCAAGACAGCAAGAGGCGCAGTTGGCCGCGCGGCAAGCGGCACAATTGGCCGCACAACAGGCTGCGCAGCAACGTTTTTGGCAGCGTCCGCAGCCGGCGGTCAATTCCGCGCCTCCACCTGCGAGCCTTGTCGTACCAACCCCCAGCCCTGCGCCCCCGGTCGATCCATATTATTCGCCGCAGCCGTATTCTGCGCAGGCGCAGCAACGGGATTTTCCGGTTTCAGGTTCACCGGAGCCGCCGCAACGGCCGGCTAGCCAGTCGCAATACGCATCGCTTCGCGAAGAGAGCTACATGCAGCAGCGCAATCGCTGGGCTCCGCCCGATCCGCGGGAGACTCCAGGCCGCCCGGCCTGGCTGGTTTCTGAAAGCGCGGATCTCTCCAGCCCGCCCATTCCACCCGCTCCCGAGGATACGCTGCAAGGATCGCGAGATCGCTTGACCTCGCGCTGGTTTGCATTGAAGGGAGTTTTCGAGGGAACCAGCCCGGTTATGGAGGTTGCGCCGGCTCCAGCGGTTTCGCGCGCCCCCGTGCTGGCGGTGTTTTCGCTGGCCGGCGGCGTGGGCAAGACGAGCCTGGTTGCCACACTCGGCCGAGCCCTTTCCGCGCGCGGCGAGCGAATCCTGCTGGTGGATACCGCGGCTTACGGTTTGCTCCCGTTTTTCTTTGGCGCTCGCGATCAGCTACCCGGCATGCTGCGCACCTTCAGCCCTCCGGGAGGTAGCGGCGACGCCGCCATTCAAATGGTGACTATCGATCCCGAGACCCTGGGCCCGGAGACAGCGCCACAGGAGGCTCTGACCGGAGAGATTTCGAAGTTCTCGCGCGGGGTGAGCCGCGTGATCGTGGATCTTGCGACGGCTTCCGGGGCAATCACCCGGCGGGTCCTGAAGTTGACGCCAACGGTGCTTGTGCCGGTCATTCCCGACATGAACTCGGTGGTGAGTGTCAGTTCAATCGACGCGTTTTTCCACCACAACTCGAGTCAAAGCGGCAAGCAGGTGCTACCTTACTATGTGCTGAATCAATTCGACCCCTCGCTGCCTTTGCATCTGGATGTTCGCGAGGTGCTGCGCGAGCAGCTTGGCGACCGGCTGCTGCCCTTTGCGCTCCGCCGCACCCCCCAAGTGAGCGAAGCGCTTGCCGAGGGACTGACCGTGATGGACTACGCTCCCAACTCGACGGTAGCCGAGGATTTCGGCAGCCTGGCGGGCTGGGCAAAGAGTCTTGCGTCCGCCGCAAGCACGGGTTTCCGCGGCGTGCGCTGGAGTGAACGATGACGGCGACAGACCTTTGGCAGGATATCGGGGCTGGAGGGAATATTCTTACCAGGTTTCTCCGCCTGGTCATCCTGCTTGTGGCGGTTGTCGTTTTTTACTTCCTGGCCGTACTTCCGCTGACCTGGCCGCAACAGGCGGTTTGCGGGTTGCTGACGCTGCTGATGGCCCTGGCCCTGGGGCGCGGTTCGGATTCTTACCTGATTACGCTCACGTTGATGATGATGTCGACGTTCTGCACCTTCCGCTACGGCTACTGGCGCATTCTGCAGACCGTGCGTTTTTTTCAGGACCCGGGCAACCATTGGGGCGCCTTGGACGCGTTTTTCATCCTGTGCTTGATCCTGGCCGAGGTATACGCATTTTTCATTTTGTTCCTGGGCTACTTCCAGACGGTGTGGCCGCTGCGCCGCGCGCCCGTGGCGCTGCCCGATGTTCCCGAAGAATGGCCGCACGTTGATGTTCTGATTCCCACCTACAACGAACCTTTGGATGTGGTGCGCTACACCGCGCTGGGTGCGCTCAACATGGATTGGCCGGCCGACAAGATGCATGTGTACATCCTGGACGACGGCCGGCGCAGGGAGTTCGAGCAGTTCGCCTTCGAGGCGGGGATCGGTTACAAAACCCGCGCCGACAACAAACATGCCAAGGCCGGCAATATCAATACCGCGCTGAAGAGCATGAATTCGCCCTATATTGCCATCTTCGACTGCGATCACGTGCCGACCCGCAGTTTTTTGCAGATGACCATGGGCTGGTTTCTGCGCGACCGCAAGCTGGCCATGCTGCAGACGCCGCACCATTTCTATTCCCCCGACCCGTTTGAGCGGAACCTGGCGCAATTCAGGGTGATTCCCAACGAAGGGGAGCTTTTCTACGGCATCGTGCAGGACGGCAACGACTTTTGGAACGCATCTTTTTTCTGCGGATCCTGCGCCGTTTTGCGCCGCAAAGCATTGGACGAAATCGGCGGCATCGCCGTGGAAACGGTGACCGAGGATGCCCACACTTCGCTGCGCATGCAGATGAATGGCTGGGGCACAGCCTACATCAACATTCCCCAGGCGGCCGGACTGGCCACCGAGCGGCTCTCGGCCCACGTGGGCCAGCGCATTCGCTGGGCGCGCGGCATGATCCAGATCCTGCGCACCGACAACCCGCTCTTCGCGCCCGGCTTGAAGCTGCCGCAGCGTCTGTGCTACTTCAACGCGATGTGCCACTTCCTGTACGCGGTTCCGCGGCTCATTTTCCTCTCGGCGCCGCTGATCTACCTGATTCTGTCGCACACCAACGTGCCGGGATACTGGGCGGCCATCCTGGCCTATGCACTGCCTCACCTGGTGCTTTCGAACGTCACCAACTCTCGTATTCAGGGAGAACACAGGCACTCGTTCTGGAATGAAGTCTACGAGACGGTGCTGTCGCCCTATATTCTGCTGCCCACCATGATGGCGCTCATCAACCCCAAGCTGGGCAAGTTCAATGTGACGGCCAAGGGCGGTGTGGTGAAGAGGACGTTCTTCGACGCCAAGATCGCGCAGCCGTTCCTGATCCTGCTGCTGTTCAACATTGCCGGGTTGATCATTGCCATTCCGCGTTTCTTCATCTGGGACCGGGACCGGCCGGGCACCGTTCTGATGAATGTGGCCTGGGCCTGCATCAACGTGATCATTCTGGGCGTTTGCACCGCTGTTGCGCGCGAGATGAGACAGTTGCGCACCACCGTTCGCATCAACATCGTGACTCCGGTCATGGTCAAGCTGCCCGATGGAAGGCTGATCGCCGGAGAAACGACCGACATGTCCAGTGGCGGAACCTGCGTTCGGTTTAACGAAGCCGTCGCACTTGGCGATCCGGCCCAGGTGCACCTTGCTTTTCCGCTTCCCTCCGTCTCCACCGAATTGCCCGCGACGGTGGTCTCCTGGCAAGGTGGTTTGTTGCGGGTGCGTTTTGAGGATCTAAAGATCGCCGAACAGGAAGTGTTGACCATGGTGCTATATTCCCGAGCGGACTCATGGCTGGGCTGGGGAGAGTCACGTGAGAGCGATAACGTGTTGCGCAGCATGGCCCGCATCTTCCAGATTTCCATGCGCGGCCTGGCCTCGACCTTCCAAAGTCTGTTTACCGGCAGGGACAAAAGGGCCACCAAAAGAGCGGCGCTCTCGGTGGTCAATTCGATCATTCTCTTTGCGCTGGCGGCCGTGCTGGCCGGCGGTGCGCAGCAATGTCTGGGGCAGGTTCAGGGCTTTGCCGGCACGCTTCCTGAAGGCGTCACTGCACAGAATGCACCGGTTCCCCCGGGACAGTTCCGCGATAAATTCACGCTCAACGACGCCGGTTCGCCGCCCATTGAGCTGCACAGCATCGATACCCGCCACGATGTCTATTTCACGCTGCCGCAGACCCATGTGGTGCGGAACGCGAAGATCCACATCTACTATGCTTTTTCTCCCAGCCTTTTGCCGCAGCTTAGCCACCTTAAGCTGATCATGAATGGAACGCTGTTCGCAACCATCCAGCCAACCCCAGGGCAGGGCGCCGGTTCCGACAGCCGCGACGGAGAGGTGGAGTTTTCCATTCCGCCGGAGTTGCTGGTACATAACAACACGCTTACCATTCAGTTCATCGGCCACTATGTGCTGGTCTGCGAGGACCCCGCGAACACCACACTGTGGGCGCGCGTGCACCGCAACACCTTCCTCGATATCGACGGTGACTTGCTGCCTTTGGCAGACGACCTGAAGCAACTTCCCATGCCGTTCCTCGACCCGGCGGTGGTTCAGCCGCTGAGCATTCCCATTGTTTTGAGCAACACGCCTTCTTTGAAGGCCATCCAGGCCGCTGGAGTGGTCTCCAGCTACTTTGGCATGATCTCGGAGAGCCGGCCGGTGCGTTTTCCGGTGATCATGGGAACGATCCCAACCGGCAACGTCATCGTGGTTTCCGACAATCCTGGGAACCTTCCGCCAGGTCTGAACTTGCCGCCGATCAACTCGCCCACCGTGGCCATGCGCATCAATCCCAGCGATCCGTATAACAAGATACTGATCGTGGCGGGCGCGGACGGCGATCAGGCGATTCGAGCCGCGCAGGCCATAGCCTTGCACAGCGACCTGCTGCAAGGACCGCAGGCGACGGTCGACTCGTTGAGGCTCCCGGAGAAACAGAAGCCCGATGGCGCTCCCCGCTGGGCGCGAACCGACCAGACGATCGCTCTGTGGGACTATGCCACGGCGGAGCAATTGCAGGGCGACGGCACAGCGCCTTTGAACGTGTACTTCCGCATCCCGCCGGATATTTTCTATGCCGAGCGGCCCAACGCCAAGCTCAAGCTCTCCTACCGCTACGATTCGATTCCCATCGGTCCCATTTCCAGCATGCAGGTGCGCATCAACAACGCCTTTTTGGCGTCGGTGCCGCTAATTCCCGGGCAAGAGGTATCGAAGACTTCGCAGTTCGATGTGGCCGTGCCGGTCGTCAACCTGCGTCCGTTTTCCAACTCGCTTTCCTTCGATTTCACCTTCCAATTGCTCAAGAAAGCCGGCTGCCAAGACACCACCCCGATCAACATGCAGGGCGCCATCGTGCGCGACACTTTCATCGATCTCCGCGGTTATCCGCATTATGCTCCCCTTCCCAACTTGGAGGTATTCGCCAACGCCGGTTTTCCATTCACCCGTGTTGCCGATTTGAGCGAGACAACCGTGGTGTTGCCGCCGACGCCCACCCAGCAGGAGATCGAGATGTTCGTCACCCTGATGGGGCACTTTGGTCGCCAGACCGGCTTCCCGGCGTTGATGGTCACGGTGGCCGGACCGGAAGCGCTTCAAAACGGGGCCAACAAGGACTTCCTGATTTTGGGATCCGGCGACGATCAACCTGGATTCGACAAGCTGGGCAACCATCTCCCAGTTGCGTTGCGCAGCGGGCAAATCCAGGTGCGCGATACGCAAGGCTTCTTTGCTCCATTGCACGGTCATCAATGGTGGAAGCTGCAGTCTGACGAGCACAGCGAATCGGGAGACCTGACGGCGGGCGGCACACCCGACTCGGTTATCGAAGGGATCAAGTCGCCGTTTGTTTCCGGCGGTAACCGGAGCATTGTCGCCATTCACCTCAGGGATGCAAGCGTTTTTGAGCCTTTTATGTCTAACTTCCTGAAGGTGCAGCAAGCGAGCGATATTTCGGGTTCGGTTTCTGTATTGCATGGAAGCCAGTTCCAGTCGTTCCGCATTGGCTCCGAGGTTTATCACGTGGGTATCCTTCCGTGGTGGACGAGAGCGACTTTGTGGTTTGCGGAGGTACCGTGGCTGGTGGCAGTGGTGCTCTTTGTCGGCGCCATACTGTTTGCGATTTGGACACGGCAGTGGCTGCGCGGTAGAGCCAGGGCGCGGTTGAGAATGTACGAGGACTAACTCGTTTCTGGGCGGCGATGCGAAGGCAAGGAGTTGCGGGGTGCAGTGACCGATCCCCAAAACTCCTGCCGGAACGATTCGCCGCGGAAAGGCCGCAGATTGTTCCACGCGGGTTGGTGCAAGCCTTTGTGCCGGGCCGGGATCAGGTGGCAGCTCAGTCCAATTTCCGGCGCGGCGTCTTCCCAAAAGGGGAGACGCCGCGATCACTTTGTGCGATTATTGCAACATCATAATGGAGAACTGTAGCGATGGGTCTTCCGATTTCCCGGCTACGGAAGCGTCTGTTGCTGATGGTATCTATTTTGATGCTCGGCGCTCCCGGCGGATGTAAGCAGAGTCAGTGGACGCTTTGGAACTCTTATTCCGAGCGTTTCATCGACGCCCAGGGGCGAGTTATCGATCCCCAGGGAGGAGCGCGTTCAACTTCTGAAGGTCAGGCCTACGCGATGTTCTTCGCGCTAGCGGACAACGACCGGGCTTGCTTCGACCGCGTGCTGACCTGGACTCAGGCGAATCTGGCCAGCGGCGACTTACGCAACCATCTGCCGGGATGGCTTTGGGGAAAGAACAAGGATGGGGAATGGAAGACGCTGGATCCGAACCCGGCGTCGGATGCGGATGTTTGGATGGCTTACACGCTGGTGGAGGCTGGCCGGCTGTGGAAGAATCCCATCTACTCGGACATTGGGCGGCGCATGATGGCGCAGATTGCCAAAAGCGAGGTGTCGGATTTACCCGGCTTTGGCCTCATGCTCATGCCAGGACCTTCCGGCTTTCAGCACGACAGGGCCTGGACGCTGAATCCCAGCTATCTGCCGCTCTTTATCTTTGAGCGTTTGGCGGTATTGGATCCGGCCGGTCCGTGGCAGCATATCGCGTTGGGCATTCCTCGGCTTCTGGAGCAGAGCGCGCGTCACGGATATGCAATGGACTGGGTAGACTATGTTCCCGGCGATGGCTTTTATCCGGCGACTCTGCAATCGGAGCGGGCCGCGGATGGCCCCGGCGGCGGCTACGACGCCATTCGCGTTTACCTCTGGGCGGGCATGCTCGATGCTAGCGACAGAGCCCGCGCCGAAGTGCTGGACTCCGTCCCGGCAATGAGCGTGTACCTTGCCAATCATGATGCCCCCCCTGAAAAGGTAAGTGACCAAGGGATTCCTTTGGCGCAAGATGGACCTGTGGGGTTTTCGGCGGCGATGCTGCCTTACCTGAGAGCTTTTCCGCAGTTTGCGAAGTTGAGCGCCCGGCAGACCATCCGAATGAGTGCGCAAAGGGACAGGACGACGGGATTGTACGGTAAGGATGTCGCATATTACGATCAGAATCTTGCCCTATTCGCGACGGGCTTTGTGGATGGCAGATTCCGGTTCGGGCCAGGTGGAGAGCTGATAGTGGAATGGACACGCTCATGAAGGTTGCAAGCAGGGCTTGGAAAGAGAGTTGGATCGTTACGGCCTGCCTGGTTCTGGCGCTGCAGCCGGGCCTTGCTCAGAAGAAGCCTGCAACCGACACGCCCGACCAGACGCGCAGGGTGCTGGTAGACAAAGCCCATGCCTTGGAGGCGCGCGGGCGGCCGGACATGTCCATTCAACTCTGGCAGCAGATCCTCCTCTCCGACCCCAAGAGCACCGAAGCTCTGGCCGGTCTGGCCAGGGATTACAAGATGATCGGCTCGGCGGCGCAGTCCGACGAGGCACTGGAGCGTCTGCGCAAGGTCAACCCCAACGACCCCAACATCGCCAAGATTTTGGCGATGACCAGCACCAACGCACAGAGCGCGCAACTGCGCCAGGCTGGCGAACTGGCCAAACAGGGCAAATCCGAAGGGGCCATGAACATCTATCGCCAGTTGTATGGCGATCATCCGCCGGACGGGGACATTGGTCTGGCCTACTACCAGACACTCTATGGGACGCCGAATGGCAAGCCTGCCGCGATTGCGGCCATGCGCGCCATGGCGCAACGCAACTCCGGCGATTCCCGCTATTCCATCGAACTCGGCCGCATGTTGACTTTCGACGCCAAAACCAGGCCCGAGGGCATTCGCATTCTCAAGGAGCACCCGAAAGATTCCAGCGCGCAGTCCGCGTTGCGCCAGGCGCTCATTTGGGATTCGGCCAATCCCGCTTCGGCAGCTGAGTTACGCCAATTCCTCAAGGACCATCCGCAAGACACTGAGATCGCCGGCCACCTGAAAGAAAGCGAAAAGAAACTGGCGCAGATGAACTCCGGCATCGCTCGGACACCGGACGAGCGTGCCGCCTTTGCGGCGCTGAACGCGCATAAACTCGACGAAGCCGAAGCCCGCTTTACCCATATCCTCGAATATGATCCGAAAAACGGGCGCATGGCGGCCGGCATGGGCTTTCTGCGTATGCAGCAAAGCAATTTCGGCGGGGCCATCAGCTATCTGACCCAAGCCGAGGAGAACGGCTACAAGGCAAAGACGGTCGAGGATGCGCTGGTTGCTTCGCGCTTCTGGTACACCATGGGAGAAGCCTCGCAAGCCTTCGACGAGAATCAGCTGGACGTGGCAGCGGCCAAGTATCGGGCCGCCCTGGCGATTCGTCCGCGCAGCCCCGAGGCGCTGGTTGGAATGGCCGGGCTGCTCGTCAAAGAGCAGCAATATGCCGCGGCCGCGGGGTTCTACGAGCAACTGATCAAGGTCCAGCCCGGCTCGACCGCGGGCTGGCGCGGCCTTTTCCTTGCACTGGCGCGCGATGGCCAGAACGGGAAGGCGCTGGCTGTCTCGGGGCGATTCCCGGCGCAGGTAAAGGCGGCTATGGCCAAGGACCCGGAGTATTTGCGCACCCTGGCCACCATCTACAAAGCTCAGAACCGCCCCGCCGACGCCCAGCGCGTGTTGGCCCAGGCGCTGGCGCTGCCATTCCCGGCGAACGGCGCAAATCTGAAGGCGGATATGCGACTGCAGTACGCCGGGGTTCTGATGGAGGCTAAGCGATTCGCCCAGGCAGCGGACCTGTATGCGCAAACGGTCAACGAGGATCCAACCAACGTCTCTGCATGGATGGGACTGGTGAGCGCTCATCACGAGCTTGGCCAGGACACGATGGCCATCTCCGACGTAGAGAAGATGCCTCCACCGGCGTACGAAGCGGCCCTTGCCGATCCGGGCTTTCTGGCGATGCTCGGTTCGATTTATGCACAGGCTAACCAGTTCGAAATCGCTCAGGGATTCCTGGAGCGCTCCGCGAAAATGCAGATTGCGGCTGGAGGTCAGCCGTCGGTTGAACTTCAGTTACAGCTGGCGGGAATTTACCTGCAACGCAACAACACGGCCCAGGCCTACGAGATTTACCGCCAGGTGCTCTCCGGCGATTCCGACCGCGCGGATGCCTGGAAGGGGCTGATCGGCACGCTGCTTTTGACCAATCGCAATAGCGAGGCACTCTCAGAGATTGCCATGATTCCGCCTGCGGTGCGTAAGCAGCTCGAAACGGATATCGAGTTCGTCCAGACCGAGGCCAGCCTGTACGCAGCCAACGGCGATACGGCCCATGCCATGGAGTACATGAATCGCGTGGAAGCCCACTACGCCAAGCTCAAGACCCAGGCGCCGGCCAACATTGAAGTGCAAAACGCGTGGCTGTTGTTCAATACCAAAAACGACCGCCTTCTGTATGGAGCGCTGATGCGGCTGGGCGGGCGCAACGATCTAACGGCGGCGCAGCGGGAGACGGTGCAGGACATCTGGGCAAACTGGAGTGTCCGCCGTGCTGGCGCCGCCATGGACAACGGCGACATTCGGCGCGCAGTGGATATCCTGGATGCAGCTTCGCAGGCCTTTCCCGACAACATGACGGTACGCAAGGCGGTGGCCGGCGGTTATGTGAGGGTCGGCCGGGCAAAAGAAGCTCTGGCGCTGTTCAAGACCGTAGGTATGCAGGACGCAACCGCGGGCGATTTCCAGGGAGCAATCGGGGCAGCCCTTTCGGCCAACGACAAGACGATGGCCGAGGTTTGGCTTCGTCAGGCGCTGGAGCGCTATCCTCGCGATCCCGCGATTCTGTCGCTTGCTGCGCGGTACGAGCAGGCTCGCGGCGACAATCAGCGCGCCGCCGACTACTGGCGCGCCTCGCTGGCGGCCATGCCGATGGCTTCTCCGGCCGAGAAACTGGCTCACACACTGGTCTATCCCGATCAGGATATGAAGGCCCACCGGGCTGTGACGGCTGCCGACTTGCAGCATCTGCTCGATCCCAACTACACACCATTCGCGAAAACGACAAAGGTGGCGCCCCTGCCGGCCTATGGCCCCGATCCTTACAATGGCTCGGCTCCGGTGGTTCCTGGCCCATCTCATTCGGCTGCCCAGTCTGCGCAACAAAGCCCTACATCCTCGGCCAAAGACGATGCGCCTTGGACGATGGACAACCAGGCGCCTTCAACGCAAGACTCCAACCCCGCTGTCACGGCTATTCCAGCGGCGCAACCGCCCAATCCGCAGATGTTCCATCGGCAGAGCGCAACTAGTTGGATGGTTGCCGATTCCCAATCGACCGACTCGGTCCCAGTCGAGCCGGGGATGCAGGGATCTCCTTCTGAAGGTGGCTCCGGGATGGAGGAGAACATCCACGTTCTTCGGCTTGCTTCGTATGTTGGCGGTGCTCCGGCTCTCCACATGGTTTTGTCGGCCATGCCTCTAGGCAGTTCCGGGGAGGTCCAAGCCGTGGACCAAACGGTGCAACTCTCCGCTAACGCGCCTCATTCCCTTGCCTCCGATGCCTGGAAAGGGCTGATCTTCTCGCTGATGGCCAACAACCAAAACACGGAAGCGCTCGAGGAGATTTCCAAGATTCCGCCAGAGGTGCGCAAGCAACTGGAAGCCGATGTAGAGTTCGAGCAGGGCGAAGCCAGTCTTTTCGTGGCCATCGGGGATGTTCCGCGCGCTGTCGAGTACTTGAGCCGGGTGGAGAACTTCTACGTCCTGCGCCGGACACCGCCTCCGGCCGGCATGGAGGTTCAGCACGCCTGGCTGCTTTACAACATCAGGGACGACGGTGGGCTGTACCCGGTGCTTTTGCGCCTGGACACGCGTCAGGACCTCTCGGCTCCTCAACGCCAGGAAGTCGATACTCTGTGGGCGAATTGGGCCGTGCGCCGAGCATTTCTGGCCATGGAAAACGGCAATCTGCTGCGTGGAGTCGAGATTCTTCAGGCCGCTTCAGCCGACTATCCGGACAACATGAATGTGCGCCGGGCTGTAGCCGGCGCTTATGGCAAGGTCGGCCGCGCGGCCGACTCGCTGGCTCTTTTCAAGACCATTCCGATGGACGACGCCAGCGCGGGAGACTTCGACGCCGCCATCGGGGCAGCTCTGGGTGCGACGGACATGGCCCAGGCTGAGGCGTGGCTGC
>Ga0181520_10005690_pt1 | contig 19661 bp, 23 predicted proteins | sample PEATcosm2014_Bin_29_FD_132451 | JGI IMG/M metagenome (GOLD analysis project Ga0181520, IMG submission 132451) | Peatland microbial communities from MTU Mesocosm Facility, Houghton, MI, USA - PEATcosm2014_Bin02_30_metaG | ecosystem: Environmental > Terrestrial > Soil > Wetlands > Peat | place...
ACGCCCGCTTCAAACAGCTTGCGTTGCCGCTCGATCTCCAGCGTGTTGTAGTCGTAGAGCGCCTTCTTTTGCCGCTCCGTCGCGCGCTGCGCCGCCACGGTCGCCAATTGCTGCCGCGGATCGATGGCCATCAGCGGCTGGCCGGCCTTTACGTGGTCGCCTGCCTGGACACGAATCTGCGTCAGTTGCCCGCTCACTTGCGGCACCAGCGTGGCCGAGCGGCGCGACTTGATGGTGGCCATGTACTCGCTGCTCTGGGGCACCGGCGCCAGCGTTACCGCAACGGTCTGCACGGGCATTCCCTGCATCCCCGCCGCGGCCTGCGCCGCCGGCTTTTGGTGGCAACCTGTGGCCGCCAGCCCCATCAGGACAAAGCAACCTATCCCATAAATGCGTCTCAACGTGCTGTTCCTCACTCGATCTTTCCTTTGTCCGGACCGGTTCGGCCCGGAGCTTCGGCTTGTGCCGGAATGATTGCGATGCCGGGTTGCTGAACTGACCAGCCTGCGGCAATTTCCAAGTCTGTTTGCCATCCCGGCCAGAGAGTCTGCCCCTGCGGATCATCGTTTGGAGCGTTTTCGATTCAAGTGTTAACAAAACCCCACCGTGCCCCATCCGTTGTGCGCTCTTTTCACAAAGGGTGGGAAACCGCAGATGCCCATCTGGACCGTAAACATTCAGCTCGAAAACGCTCTAGATGAAGTCTTCCAGATTGGATGCCGGAAGCCCAGTCATCGACGCAAAAACACGGTGTTCGCCACCTTGCTCGAAGTGCAAGCCAATCTGCCATCAACCTTCCCGCGCACCGCAGAGGGAGTCCATTCATCAAAAAGCGTCCGCCCTCTCCACGGGCTTGCGCCGGCCAAATACCAGGCAGTTGAACGGCGCGTCACTTCTTGAGAATAGCGCAGACCTCATCCCCATCTTCAGGGAGAATTCCGGTATCGGTTGCCGGGCTGCTTCCCGTTCCCATTCCTTGTCCATCGGCCGAATCCGCCCGCATGGCCATCCGCTCATTTAGCGGGTTTTGGCCTATTCTTTGACACGATCCTCCCTAATTGATAGCCTTCATAAGGACACACCCGGCCAATCAAGGCGGTTCGTGGCCTTCCAGAGCGTCCCCGTGGTCTAGCCCGGCCTAGGACACCGCCCTTTCACGGCGATAACACGGGTTCAAATCCCGTCGGGGACGCCATAAAATCAACAACTTATATGGTTTCTCGTCTTTCGCTCGCTCTGACCGTGACGCTATCGTGACATTTTGAAGCGCACCTGAAACATTTTCCGCTTTCAAGTGGCAGGCTGGCAGTGGAAGAATTGGGCGCATGAAAGCCCGTGTTGTTATTCTGCCCCTATTTCTCGCCGTGCTGTGCGTCTCTGGGCGCTCACAGACGGCCACGCCTTCAATCACTATCGGAACCCACATGCTCACGCTAGGGATGCCGGAATCATCCGTACTTGAGAGTCTCGGCTCCGACTTTGAATTGCGACATCTTGGCACTGGCAAGGTTTCATCATGGCTAGTCGAGAAGAAGATTGGGGGAATCTACAAGGTAGCCGGTAATGTTGTCTTCGATGGGCATGTTCTCACCACGGCGATTAGGTATTGGGAGATTGACGATTCCTCAAGCAAGTCCATGTTCTATGCGCTGAATGAGGCTATGCACAGCGCGGAAAGAGATGGACTCACATCCTGCACGATTGCTACATATGGTGGTAGCCAAATGATCGACTCTCCAGCGGGTGCAGGAAGCGGGAGCCTCAACACCAGAGAGATTCTCCTGGATTGTGGCTTGAAACAAATAAAGGTGACGTTGACGCTCTCCGATGCTGCCGGAGTGACACCATCTCAAATCGAGATTACAGAGTGGTTGCAGCGCAAATAAGCGGACCCATTAAACCACTTACCTCACGCTATCGCCCAAAGCCAGCATCCCGCCCATGATGCCGTCCAGCTTGCCCACAGCGCCCGCCATGTAGTCCGGGGATAGGTGAGCATACCTTTGGGTCATGCGCGGCGTCTTGTGGCCTAGAATCTGGCCCACGGCGTACAGGTCTACGCCCTGTTGTACCATCCACGATGCCGCCGTGTGGCGAAGTGTGTGAAAGCTGGCGTCTGGTGCGCCAATGCGCTTGAGAACCCGCTTGCAGTAGACAGACAGATGGGCCGGGTCCACTCCGGCAAAGACGGGATCGCCTGCCGCGCCTTGCGGAAGGGAGCGGAGCACGGTCAAGGCCGATTCGGGGATGGGCAGGATTCTGAGCGAGCCGTTTTTGGTTTCGCGAAGATACAGCCGCCGATTCTTCGCGTCCACATCTGCCCACTTGAGCGCGAGCATTTCGCCCCGCCGGACCCCGGTACAGGCTGCAAAGGCCATCGGCGCGCGGAGCCATTCGGGAGCCAATTCGAGGGCCGCCTTCAATTCGCCCGGAGTGAGATAGCGTGTCTTTCCGGGTGGGAGTTGCGGGAGACGCGCACCAGCCGCCGGGTTCTGGTTCAATTCGCCCCATTCCACGGCCAGCTTGAGGCAATGCTTGAGTACGCTCATTTCCTTGCAGACTGTTCCGGGTTTCACGGATTCGGCGCGCTTGTCGATGTACTCCGCAATGGTGCGCTTGGTAATCGCCTTCGCTTGCTCCGGCAGATTGGCCTTGAGCGTGTCCAGAATCCCGCCCAGGCGCGCGAACGTGGTTGGACGTATGCGCGCTTTCTGGTGCTTTTTGTATCGGTCAAACAGGTCGGACAAGGTGATTTCAGTGGCGGGACGGACGCCGAGAATGCGCGCCCTATCCTCTTGGGTGCGGATTGCTCCAAGCATTTCTAGCGCCTGGGTGCGTGTATGCGCTCCGGCTAGCTTGCGCCGAATCCGTTTGCCGCTGGCGTCAGTGTAAGAGCACCACCAGAACGGCGAATCTGGACGCTGATAGACTCCATCCCATTTTCTAGCCTTTGGCATTGCGCTTCGCTCCCTTCCGAGATGCCTTCCGTTGTTTATCTCGCCAGCGTTTCACGCCAGCCGCTTGAATACACTGCCGAGAGCAATAGTTCTTTTTGTGCTCAGTCTCTTGCTCGAACTGCCTGCCGCAGCGTTTACAGAACCCGAATTTTCTGTCCGCCAAATGGTCAATCGTGATCGTGGTCCTAATCGCCTCATCGCAGTAGAAACGCTCTGCGAGAAAGTGGGGCCACTCGTCAATCGTCGTGAAATTCAGAGGAGGGGCAGTGCTTAACCACTTGCGCGCGTTTTTGCGTTCCAGGGCCTTCCGGTATTCTTCGCGCCTTTCGCGGAGTTGATGGGGGAACGCAACCGCGAACCCCGGCAATTCCGTACTAAGCATCCCGACGTGATACCCCAATCCAGGAGTCCAGAGACCCCACCGATTGAGGAATTGGCGCAGGCTCCAAAGCCAATCAAAGGGATCGTCTGAATCAGCCCCGTCCAAATTCAAAAACTCATCCCGCATAGCCCATGCGTTTTTGATGGCATCACCAGGCCCCGACTGCGGGAAGAGGGACTTGAATTCCGGTTTTGAGCAGACCAGAACTGAGAAGGTCCGCCCCGAAATATCGGGGGATGTACGGCGATTCTCGCCGGGCGGCAACACGTCCTGAGGAATATCGTCCCTGTACATTTCAACCGTGTGCGATGGGTCGAGTCCAAGCCCATAAAGGTCAAGCATTCCGGCGGTGGACCCGCCCGGCGCGTAAATGCGAACCGTCACCTGCTCGCGCTCCATCACCGATCCAATGCGGGGCTTGACCATTGGGGAGCCAATCGCCGGGACGCGGAACCGGGCAATGGGCTTTGGCTCTTCCGGCCAGCCCAACAATTCCGCCGTGCGAATCTCCCAGCGCGCATTAAACGGGCGAAAGCGGAACCGTGCCGGAATCTCGAAGTTGGCTCTCTGTAAAACCATTTGTAAGAATTAGTATAACGAGGATTCAGTTAGGCTAGACAGTCATAGGGGGATTTTTTGATGGCTGTCATTGCAAAGGTGGAACCGGAATACGTTAGCGTGCAGGGTGCGGAAACCATGACCGGGCGGAGCCGATGGAGTTGGCGGAGAGATGCGTATGAGGGAAAGATTGCTAGCGTCAAACTGGGCGCAAAGCTGCTCATTCCGATTGCGGAGATTCGGCGTGTGATCGCGGATAATACCCGGCCCAGGCTGGAACAGGCCAAATGACACCGGCAGCGGCGGGATCAACCGTCGGAACCAAACGGATGTGGGCTAATGGACCATTGCGGCTCTGGTCCCCCATCCGGGCGAGCGGCTGCCAGATGCCGCTTGCCAATAGCGGTTTTGGCGGTGCCTATGTTTGCGGGGCCTGTCTGGTGCCAGTCGCGGGCGTCTATCGCGTATTTGACCGGCTACAGGGCCAGCAATCTTGGTTCTGTGCAATGTGCAAGAACCGAGCAAAATAGAGGGCCGCTGAGTGCGTCACACTCGCGGCCCATTCGTTTCACCCCAAGGCATAGTAACGAGGCGATCCTTACACCTGCCACTTTACTTTGCCTCACAACTCCGCACAAGCGGAAAGTGAGGGTGCGTGCCAAAGAAAGCAACTGAGCCACTCCCAGCGGTCTGGGAGTCCATACGGCAACATATTGAAGCTGCTCTCGAAGCAGTTGAGTTGCGTGAAATAGGCGAGGATAGATTGCCGACTGCGATGTTTGTCTTTGTGCGGGAAATGATGCGCTTCCCATGGAACGACACCTGCCGGGAAGACCCGGACTACGTTGCCGACATTATGGAGCGGGCGTGGACGCACTTCCGCAACGGGGAATCCTTTTGGGATGCTTGGGAACAATACGATGAGGAGTTTCAAACCGATTTTCGCGGCGCTTTTATCCGCGTGTGGCTCCAGATGCGCTGCCCGCCGGGGGCTGACCCTTTGCTGACTGCAAAAGCATCTGCCGACCAGGCCCCAATGTCACTTCGCTTCAAGGCTCGGATGCAAGATAACCCGGATTATCGGCGTCTTCTAAGCATCTGCTACCACTTGCAAAGGCTGATGGGGTCCAAACCCGTGGCCTTGCCGCAAGACCGGCTTGCTCAAATTGTTGGCAAGAGTCAGCAAACGATTAGCGGCTATCTTGCGGTGGCGGAGCGATCTGGAATTATCAAGAAAGTCTCGCGCCACGACTTCAATGCAAATCTTGCGGCGAAATTCCAAGTCGCCACTGAATTATTTACACCGTCGTCTGACTGATTCATTGGTAATAGGGCTTGTAGGGATTTTAAGGCTGGTAGGAGTATTAGGGTTCTTCGGGCTTGGATGGCTGACAGGGCTTCTACTGGCATTTACTGGGTGTGACTGGCTCATAGGGCATAACAGGAAAAATACTGGCTGTCGTTCTGCGAATTTTTGCTGCGTCGTTGAGTTTTGTCACACGTTTCGCGCACGCGCGTGAGCGTAGTCTTGGCTCCCCTTGCTGTGCGGTGATCCGTGTACTGACTTCCAGAGCTGGGAGCCCGTTTTGTCAAAATAGTCCGCGCGCGTGAATGTGAATTTCCCGACGCATCGCGCGCGCGTGAGCCTCATTTTGCGGTAGCTCATAAAAAGGCGCTTTGATGAGCAGTACGTGCCCGCGGCTCTGGGCAATTTTTTGCTCCCCTAAAAAAGAAAAAATCGCATTTTGCGACCAGTACGCGCGCGCGCGTGAGCGTGGATTGGGACGGGTTTAGACGGTTTAAGCCGGAAGCCGAGCCGAATGACACGACTGCGGGACTGAGAATCTATTTAAGCCCTATCCTCTCCTGCACCTCTATAACAGCCTCTCTGCCCTCTCGCGTCTGCGCCTCCCCTTTGGTGAACATTAGGGACCGCTCGCCGCAATTCAAAAATACGATGCTCGCCGTTCCATCTGGATTGTTCATGTCCTGATGGTTCAAAGAGCAAGGCGCAACGCTGTAAGATGCGAGCGCGGTCAGCGCATTGACTACGGCAACCATTTCGTCTTCGCCGGGAGAATACCATTCCCGCGTCGCGTAAGCGAGCCTTCCGTTCTTGAAACCTATCATCGCTGGCGAATTTCCGATTGAGACCGTCCTTGTGTCACCTTGTCCGAAAACTTTATACCCAGCTTTCTGGAGGTCAAGGATCGCTTGAGACTGAGGCATCCCCAGCCAAACTGTGACCGTTCCGACTTCGAGCGAGACCTTAGACTGGCCGCTAGCCGCTTGTGCGTGCGAGAAAATGACCAAAACACAGCTCGCACTCAAGAGCAGGGCAAGCCGCCGTGTTCCTTCCCTGAGATTCATTGCCGCCCTTTCCAATCGAGGTCAGTATACGCGGCTAGGGAGAGCGGAGCCGGACGTTCCGCTCCGGGGAGATTACCGCCGGAAACCGGGAAATTCGGACGCCTAAAAATCACCGTGACGCTATCGTGACAATTCAGCCGCCAAACCCCGCACCCGAACGCAAACCATGCAAAGACTGAAAACAGGGAATCGCCGCGTCAGTATTGGAGATTGGCGAATCCTGCCCCAAGCCGCCAAACCCTGCAATTTGGCCCCGGACCCGCTTTCACGGCGATAACACGGGTTCAAATCCCGTCGGGGACGCCAATTAAATCAACAACTTAATCAAAACAAGCAAGCCGAATACGTCAAGCGTACGTCACAGAGCCTTCCAGTAGACACACTCCGCCAAATCATACCAGACAGCAATCGGCGATCTTCAGCACAGCGCGGGAACTCTGTCCCCGTTATCGTCACAGCGCAATATCCGGCGCTTAATACGCTTTTTTAGCTCCCGGCATAGACGGCGCGGCAGGACTCCTGCCCATGAAGGCGACACCATTTCACCACTCAAATAAACTGTCGTCTTCTGTCGCCTTCAATTCCCAAAACGACGGAAGAAGAACGAAGAAGACATATATGTGCTGTCGTCTTCGCTGGTTTTGCCCGCTCGAAATGTCATCTTCCAAACGCCGGAATCCTGCTGACTGCTTCCGCCTTGCGGCGGCTTCGCCTCTTGCCGCATCCCGCCAATGACGCAATCCATCTCTTTATCTTTCTCTCTTGCTCTCTCTCTTTCTCTTGTGCGAGAATGGGACTATGAAAACCACAAAAGCCTCTCTCATTGCTGACCCTAGAGTTGAGCGCCTCCTCAAAAATCCGAACTGGAAACACGCTGCTGAGGCTGCGATGGACTACATTTTCAACGGCACTGAATGCCAGATTGCATCTTGGCGGAAGTCATCCACCTGGGCTCAGGTAATGATGGTCTGGGAGGAATTGAACAAAACGCGCTAGGAGCAATCACAATGGCCTCTAATGGGCGCCCCAAGAATGGCCATGTAGTTAAGTCTAGGAAGAACGGCAGCAAAGGCGTAGTGTTCGCCGTCGATCCAGCGCGCGATCTATTGAGCGTTCGCTCCGTAGATACCAACGAAGTTCACTGCTACTTTACAGAGAACTTCAAGAATGCTTGGGAACTTGTTCCTGATGAAGTTGCCTCCCCCGGCCCCGGTCCCAACCCGAAAGTTATGGCTGGATGCCTAATAGTCCTAGTCGTAGCAGGGCTTGTAGTGTGGGGCGCAGTGTCTGTTGTCTCAAGAGTTTTTGATGGGCCTAAGCTCACGCCAGCCGAAGAAGCGGGCAATACTGCTCGCATTGCCTGCATAGATCGAATGAATAATCATGCGATTGCGGAACACGAAGATTTGCCTTCCCAGAATGAATTAGGTAGAGCCTGCGATCCTGCCTATACAGCGGCCTATAATGCGGCACTTAACCCGCCTCCGACAAGACCTGCTTCAACTGCTCCGGCTGCATCGCTTCCAGACAAGCCACCGACGACTAAAGAGATTGCAGAATGGTCAAGTGCCTTGCATTACAAGGTGTTGAAACTTGAAAGAAAGCCGTATTGGAATTGCGTGGAGGATGTTCAGCTTCCACGCGAGACTGACAATGCTGGACTGACGCAAATATCAGAAGCGATCAAGCAGCATGAGTGCGCTGGAATAGCACCTATAATCCTCAATTTCTACCTCCCAGCTATGAAGGTTGGCGAGGGGTCGTGGGCAGACGCTCAGTATGAACCTGATGCGTCAAATCCGAATCCGCTGTTCACCGTTAAAATAACCGGCATGAAGCCAGAGGAAGCTGTCGCATTCAGCGCATACAAGGTAGCGCCGGGAGAAGAACTCATCGGCAGTTGGATAGATAGGTCCGATGGATGGGTTTATTCCATCGTAAGAAGCAACGGTAAGTATTTCGAGAACCTGAGCATAAGGAACCAATCAAATACCACGCGGCAAGAGCTTAAGGAAACAGCGTCCGCTAAAGGGAGGAAATTTCAAGTTATTGGAAGCGACACTGGAGATTACGACGTTATCGCGCCAGACGGCAGCCTTCGAGAATACGACCGTGATGGGTCCATCAAGACACTGCCAAAGCTGTAGAAGCAGTCCACGAGTTAGGACAGCGCAAATGGGTAGTGCCACATCCATCCAGCATCCTTGCCCGCCTTGCTTGTCACGATCCCGCGCTTTTTCCGTGCCCTTTCCAGTGTCTTTGGATGGATACCCAGTTGCCGTGCAAGTTCGATCATCTCCCGCGCTGCTCTTGGACCGTTCTTCAATTCTTCGTGTAGAAACGTCTCAGCTTCGCCAACTTTGTTCATCGGCTTGCCGGTACGCTCGATTCCCTCTGCATCGTCAATGATGGATTGCGTCGTTCCCGCAACCGCTGCTCCCCATTTCACCATCGTTGCGCTTATCCCGTTTGCAAGCTGGACTGGTTCGATGGTGTACGATAATCCGGAGTTCGCAGCGATGGTTAACGCCATTGTTGGCGTCGCCACGAATCAGAAAACCTTGATCGTTGGATTATCGATCCAGGACTATAACCTTCAGACGATTTTCTCCAAAGCAAAACGGATTAACCAACTACGGGCAACGCGCTCTGGTTGAAACCGCGATGGGCCGATACAAGGCCATCATCGGTCCTTGCTTGCGAGCGCGAAGTTTCTCTGGACAGAAAACCGAAGTGGCTGTTGGCGTCGCCGTCCTCAATCGAATGCTCGACGCGGGCCGTCCAAACTCTGTCCGCCGTCTAAGCATCGCCGCGTAAACCCGCCGGGAAAAGAGAAGTTCGGCCCTCGCTCGATCCATGCAACAACGCCGGTCGGCAGACCATACGTTGTACCATGGACGGAAAAACGTTACTAAGGTGGCGGCGGCACTCATTTTGCCGCTCCGCCCCGTTTACATCGTTGGTCCTCTATCGCTTGGTGTACTTAACATTACGAACCGTGTCTGCCCTCCTTGTAGCTGTATAATTGCGTAATTTCACATTACTCCTCCTTCGGCAGCTGAAAAGGGCTGGCGCGTCTATATATGCATATCCATGAGTTGTAAACTTGCGCAAAATTGGCTTTCGTGAGGTGCTCTTTGGCAGGACTATTCCAGCAATGCAACGGAAGTATGGATGTTCCCTATGGTCCACGAAAAAGGATGCTGTTTGGTTTGTGCCGAAAGGTATGCACGGTTGGCGTTGCCGTTCTTCTTGCGCTTTGTGCGCCGTGGCTTCATGCGGGGGCATGGACTACGGCTGCGGGGCATGGGCAGATCATTCTGACCTCTTCCCTGTATCGTACTTCCACGACCTTTGACTCCAAAGGGAACCTGCAGAACTTCGATTATGCCGGACAGTATCGCCAGTTCATTAACAGCGCCTACATCGAATGCGGGCTGTCGAAGCGGGATTCGTTCACTCTGAATGTGCCCGGGGAAATGCTTGAATTCAAGAACAATTACGGAAAGATGCAAGACGCAGGTATAGGCGACGTCGAGGTTGCTTGGAAGCGGCGCCTCAATCCGCTTGAGTCGAAGTGGGTCTTGTCGAGCCAATTCCTGGTCATGTTTCCTGGATATTCGCCGACCCAGAATCCAGCTCCCGGCAACCACCAGGAAGACTTGGAGGCCCGCCTCATGCTTGGGCACGACGGTTCGATCGCCAAGCAACATATCTTTTGGGATGTGGAAGCCGCGTACCGTTATCGCAATGGCGCACCGGCAGACCAATTCCGCTCTGATGCCACTGTGGGCATCGAATTTGGTCACCGCTTGATGGCGATGGGACAGGCATTCGCCATCAAGGGTATGCAAAACGGGCAGCCGGTCACTGCCAACTCCAATCCCAACCTTCAATCCGACTTTGACCTGTACAAAGTACAGCCCTCGCTTGTCCTCACGATGTTTCACTCGACGCGCCTGCAAGGCGGTTGGAACGACGCCTTTTTGGGGCGTAATACCGGTAATGGCCATTCGGTGATTCTTGCTGTGTGGACAACTTTCTAGACGAGGCGAGAGGAGATGCTTCCTCAGAACGCGACAGAGCATCTGCAAAAAGGCGCGTACGGAACAGGGGCAGCAGAAGCAGCGCCGCCTCGTTCGCGTAAGTTGCCTTTAGAGCCTCCCCTTCTTGGAGAGCTCTTGATAGAAGCCGGGCTCATTACAAAGGCGCAACTGGAAGACGCGCTCTCGCAACAGTCCAGCTGGGGTGCGCGTCTTGGCGATGTTCTGCTTGCCATGGGGTGGCTAAAGCCGCTCGAGTTTTATCAGGTACTCGCAGAACATTTCCATGTCAGTTTCGTGGATCTGAACGAAGAGCCCGCCGATGCTTCGCTCTTCGACCCCAAAGAATACGCTGACTATGCGAAACATCAATATCTGCCGTGGCGCATGCGCGACGGCATTCTTTGGATCGTAGTTGCCGACCCCACGTCGCTGTGGATGGAGGAGCGCTGGGGACAACGAGACGATGTGTGCTTCATGATCACCTCGAGCCTCGATATTCTGTCGGAGTTACAACGGGTTGCCGGTCCTCAATTCAGCGAGGAAGCGGTATACTACCTGGCAAAGTTAGCCCCCGAACATTCGGCACGCATTGTGGTGACGACGAGTCAGAAGTTCTGGATTGCAGTTCTGCTGCTGGGCGCGGTCGGCGCCCTGTCGCTCGCTCCCGTCATCACGCTCATTGTCGTGAACTCGGTGCTCAATGCGTTTCTGCTTTTCTCGTTCCTCTTTCGCATGGCCTTGTGCTGGATAAGCTGTGCGGAAGAGATCGGGCAATCGATCTCGAAAGAAGAACTGGCAGCGCTCAAAGATGAGGATCTTCCCATCTACACCATCCTCGTGCCCATGTACAAGGAGCCAAGTGTGCTGCCGATTCTGGCCGCCGCCTTAAAGAAAATGGACTACCCAAAATCCAAGCTTGACATCAAGCTCGTTCTCGAACAAAACGATCATGAAACGATTGATGCCGCCAAGGCACTTGAATTGGCTTCCATTTTTGAAATTGTCGAGGTGCCCGACAGCCTGCCCAAGACCAAGCCCAAGGCCTGCAACTATGCCATGCGCCTGGCGCGCGGCGAGTACCTCACCATCTACGACGCCGAGGATAAGCCGGAACCAGACCAGCTCAAGAAGGTGATGGTTGCCTTTCGTCGCATGGGCAGAAAGACCGCCTGCATTCAGGCGCATCTCAACTACTTCAACGCTCACGAAAACTGGCTCACCCGGATGTTTACTCTCGAGTACTCGCTGTGGTTCGATCTTTTTCTGCCCGCGCTCGATCATCTGCGCTTTCCCATTCCCCTGGGCGGAACATCGAATCACTTCGATTTGAAAAAGCTGCGCGAAGTCGGCGGCTGGGACCCGTTCAACGTAACCGAAGACGCCGACCTGGGACTTCGCTTTGCGGCCTACGGCTATCATGTCGGCGTGGTCAATTCGGTGACCTTTGAAGAAGCCAACTCAAAGGTGGGCAATTGGATTCGCCAACGCTCGCGGTGGATTAAAGGGTACATCCAGACCTGGCTCGTCAACATGCGCAATCCCTTTGGGCTTCTGCGCCGAGTCGGCTGGAAGGGTTTTCTCTCTTTTCAGCTTTTTGTGGGCGGAACGATCGTCTCCGCGCTCTCATACCCCTTTATGGTGATTCCCTTCATCCTCTGGCTGACTACAAACACAGGGGCCCTGCATTCCTTCTTCCCCTTGCCGCTGTTGATTGTAAGCACAGTCAACCTTGTGGCGGGAAACAGTTTCCTCATCTACTTATCCATGCTTGCAGCAGTTAAGAGCCGGAACACGGATATGCTGCCAAACACCGACCTGCTGCCCTATGCGCTCACGGTACCGGGGTATTGGATTCTGCAGTCTATCGCCGGCTATAAGGCACTCTGGCAGTTGATAACCAACCCTTTTTACTGGGAAAAGACCACTCATGGGATCAGCAAGAACACACAGGACGAACTTGCCCAAGCCAACGCAGCGACCCGGTCCTAGAGTTTCCTTTTGGTGGCCGCGGATCATCCTGGTGGCTTTTATGCTGCCGGTGGTCCTCCCTCTCTTTGGTCAGGACATCATTCCCTATTCGGTCGACAAACCGCTCGCGTTGTGCGCGTTGGCTCTTTGTGCTTTGTGGGCCTGGCACATGCTGGCGGCGGGCATGGGCGGCGTTTGGAGTTTTCTCTACGCCGGCACGTTGGCTACAGCATGCATCCTATCCCTGCAAGAGCCTATGAATCAGACCCTGCCGGAGTGGCTACATGCGTTCGGCTGCGGCATCTTCGTCTATGCCATGTTGTGGGCATTCAGCTTGTACGAGCGGAAAGGCGGGATCCAGCCCCTGGCTACCGCTGCTCTGGTTCTAGCTTTCGGGATGTTAGCCAAACCGGTGCTGCTGATCCTGTGCGTCCTATTCTGCGCGATCGGCTTTTTTCCAGAGCGGCGCCTGGCCGGCGGCCTGGGCAAGTTGCTCCTGCTCTTGTACACCCCCCTGTTGCTTTGTCTGTTCTCTCTGGCACTGCTCGGCTATCTTTACCACGGTGGCATTCTGAAAAGCTGGTGGACCGTCGCCCCGCCGGCCGAGATCGCACGTTTACATATCTCCTGCTCGCTTCACGACCTTTGGCCGCTGGCATTCGGACTCGTCACGATTTTGGGCAGGCTGATTGCAGGCAAATCCGGTAGACCCGACCTGCTTTACTTGTTGATTGTGATCCTGCTGGTGGACCTTCGATTTGTGCCTTGGATCCCCAACCAACCGAATCCGCTCGATTTTTCGGTTATGTTAGTCTGCGGCGCAGCCTGCTTGCTGGCTACTGCGCCCCCCCTGCGAGTGCGCGAACGGCTCATTTTGCTGACCAGCCTGGTCGCCGCCCTCGCGTGGTGTTTGCAGAAATACGACGGGATGCACACCGTCAACTGGTTGTGGCCACTTGAGCCTTAGGAGAGGTCCACGAAGAGTAAAATGGACTTCGCCGCGCTTCGATATTGAGACAACTACAAATCGCAGTTTGGCTTGAACGAATCCAGACAGGGCGCGAGATGCTGGAGCGTTTATTCACTGATTCATTGACTCCTGGAGGGGCCCCGCATGGGACAACGCTTGCTCTTTTGGGCCATTCTGGCCGTGCTTATCTTTCCTGTCGTCCTAGCCCATTCACAGAAGGCCTCTCCAGTCTGGAATCGGGCAAAGTATCTTCAGCACGGCATCAACCTGAGTAGTTGGTTTGCCGATAGCAACAACTATTCCATTCCGCAATTGCGGAACTTTACTACTCCGGCCGACATCCAACATATTCGCGCGATGGGGTTCGACCATGTGCGCATCCTGGTAGCTCCGGCGATTTTCGAGTGCGACGGAAAGTGGACTTCCTGTGAGCGCGTCCAAGTGCTCGATCAGGCTGTAGAAAAGGCACTCTCCGCCGGCCTCGCCGTGATTCTCGACTTCGATCCTGACGCGCAATACACGCATCGATTGGAGACAGACGAACAGGCAACCACGGAGTTTCTTAGGCTTTGGGGAAAAATCGCGGATCATTACGCTACTATGGATCGCGAGCGCGTCTTTTTTGAAGTGATGAATGAGTTTTCCATCAGCGATGCCGCTCGATGGTCCGTTCTGCTTCAGCGAGCCGTTCAGACCATCCGGCGGCATGCTCCGGACTCCACCATTCTTGTAACCGGCGCGGGCTTCTCGGATATCTGGGATTTGATTCTGCTTCCCAATATCGCCGACAGCAACCTCATCTATAACTTCCACTATTACGAACCGCATATCTTTACGCATCAGGGCGCTAACTGGGCTGTGGAGTGGTGGAAGGATGTTCACGGCTTGCCTTTTCCGGCTACCCCATTAAAGCTTGAGGAGGCTATCGGTAGAGAAAAAGACCAAGCAATTCGCTGGAAGCTCCTTCAGTATGGCGAGGAACACTGGAATGCTGCCCGGATCGCCACAGATATCAACTTCGCTGCAAAATGGGCGCACGAGCGCCATGTGCCCCTGATGTGCGATGAATTTGGTGTTTACCGGAATTTTACTGCTGCAGAAGACCGGCAACGATGGCTCTCCGCCACCCGCACCGCCTTGGAAGCGAACCGCATTGGTTGGACGATGTGGGACTATCAGGGAAGTTTCGGCGCCGTCTATAAAGAGGGCGGTACATTGCGCGACGACGACACAGTGCTGCGCGCTCTGGGCCTCAAAAGGTAACTCCTCCTTAATCGTCGCTAGCAGACACCCTGTATGCGTCGCTCCTCTTTCCTCAAACTGGAGAAAATTGGCTCCCGTCGCCACCGTCCAGGTAGTGTGAACATGCCCTAATTATCGGCCCGCCTAATTGTCAGACAATGATACCTCCCTTGATGAACCCTCACCGGGAGCCGCTGGCGCCGATCAGTCCTGATATGTCGCCCAGTATCCGGAAATCCGGCCGCCCATGCCGGCGACTGATGTCCATCTGGCGCGGGAGTGCTCAGGTATATATACTCTTGAGTTATTAACCTAAACATAACTTTGGAATGGCGACACTTCCGGGTTGGCGACGATTCGCCGAGCGCCGGGATAAACCGAAGTTGTCTTCGAGGAACATCGCCGCCTCAACCTGGTGTGGGTTGAGGTCCGCCAGTGCCGCCGTCAAGCTGTCAATCGAAGCCGAGCTGGACCGCTTGGTCAGCTCATGGGCAAAGTAGCGGGCGTGGTATGGAGTTTGGCTCATGCGGCATACATGTCGTTTTTTATGAACATCTTAGCCAGGAGTCGTTCTCAAGATAGCCTGCTACTGCGGTGCATAAGACCGACAGGATCAACAACTCACATCGCCTTCCATCATAAGCACCTAGGCAAGAAGATTCCTTGACTCAGTCGGCAAATGTCGTGGAAGGCCTTGGATACCGGGCATAAGGCCCTTGCTCTGCCTTGCAGGTGCAGCACGACCAGACTCGCCTCAATGCGGTCCCTAGTGGTGCCCCGCGCATTTTCCGCACCCCACTGGGCTCACCAGCGAAACCAGGCAGCCAACATCATGCCGTTACGAACCCTCCGCACAACCGCGCCGCCCAAACCTCACGCGTGAATAGCGCGCAAATCATGCATTTATTGCCTACATGTAATAGTTTCGTGAAAGTTTTAGTAAATTTTACACAATTCGTTATGCCTATTTGCCTGCATTCGATTAAGCCTATTTTTTTCAAATAGATGCAAAAAACAAAGTAAATGCAAATTCCATCTACGGGATTCCTTGGATAGATGCCGACCACAAGTTGTACCCCAGTCGTTCGTGGTCGGCCGAAATCGCGGAAGGAAGAACACATGAACCAAGTTGCAGAAGCCTTAGACCTCCATCCGGAACACAGGATGACAACCCTCGACCGCCTGATTTGCCATCAACTTGAGGGCAAGCCAAACGGACTAACAGCACTGTCTCTCGTCGAGCGGACCGAAGCTTCCATGCGTTACGCCGATCAGAGGCTGACCGAACTCGTACGCGCAGGGATTGTGGAGCGCATGCACAAGCCGAACGCCAGCGGCAGAACGATCACCTTGTACGCTTTGTCCAATCCCAGCGAGCCATTCGAGGACTCCCCATCTGCCGGGCACAAAGACGATGTAGTGTCTGGACGCGGCGGGACGCTCCTGGCCATCGGTTCGCGCACTTCAGAAGGTGTTCAAGGAGGCGATTTCCCTCCGGCGTGCTCGATACCTCTCACCGAAATCGAAACCACGACAACAAAGGCGGTGCTTTGATGAATATCACATCGAGGTCCAACCGCCGCCTCCCTTATGCCTGCCAGGAGGTGCTCTGTGCATTGTACTGGGAGTGTGAAGACGACGGCCTACCCTTTGCAAGCCTCTACCTTAGTGATCGCCTGCAAATGCCCGTGACCACCGTTGCCCGCGCCTTGCTCGTGCTCAAGAAGCACGGGTACATCCACTGGGTGGGTGAAGTCGTATGCCTGACCAACAAAGCCTGGCTCCAGATCATAAGCCAGTGGGATGACATTAAGATCTGGCTGGCGACTGACTCTGATTATCTTCGGCGGAATCTGAGGCGTTTTCAGACACACGGCATGATGATCGCACCGGAGCCATACGTCAGCCGAATCGATGCCAGTGAGCCGGTGAACCGCAATTGGCGAGCGCTGCCGCAAGGGGTGAGAGCAGGTTCTCCCTGGAGTCGGGAGACCTCGATCACGTGGCTGAAGAGGCGCTGGGCGCAATTGCAGAAATGGGATCAATGGGCACACGGGGTGCAGCAATGAGCACCGCACCCGCATCTATCCAGCCGGGCAGCTACTGCAACCATGTGGCTGTCCATCGGGCCCTGGATGCAGCCGATCTTTTGCGGGAGCAAAAGATCGGTGGCTCCGGGCTGAGTGTCCTGATCGGGATTGCCCGCCATTGCAACCAAGAGGACGAGTGCTGGCCTAGCTATAAATGCATCGCCGAGGAGATGCTGATGAGCAAATCTACTGTTGGACGGGCCCTTGCAGAGTTGATCGATGTGGGAGCTGTGCAGGTGTCAAAAGGAGACGCTCGGGCTAGCAACAGTTACATCTTCCAGCCGGAGTGTATCCATCCACGGGAGATCAGGGATCGGACTACCGAGGTAGATAGTCAGAGTGCCACCATGACCCTAGGTTCACCACGGTACTCAGAGTCCCACCATGGTACTCAGAGTGCCACCATGACTACTCAGAGTCCCATGGTGACTCACGAAGTAGTTAAAGAAGTAGTGAAGGAAAAAGTAAATGAAGGAGTAAAGCCAGACAGTAAACCGGCTGGCAAGGTTGGCCTCGTTACGTTTAAAGGTCCACCGGTGAAGGGCAAAGCAAAAGAGGAGTCCCTCCGGACTCCAGACGCAAAAACAAGTACGCCCCCGGTCTCCCTTCGGTTCGACCAGGAGGTAAAGGCAACCACAACCCCGGCTCACCCTGAGATGCCTACTCCGGTTGACCCAACTCCAGAATCCCGGCTGGCAAACCTCTACTTCACTTCTCTCGGTGAACCACGGAAACACAAAGAGGCGGTCAAGGACAAATGGCCGGTCACCTTCCGGACGCTCCTTGAGGCGTACACAGAGACCGACCTCCACGGTGCTCTCACGTGGGCTTTCAACAGTAGTTTCTGGGCAGGTAAGGATTTCCTGCTCGATCACCATGCCTGTGACCCGGTCGACTATTTTGCCACCAAGGCGGCCACGATCGTCGGCCAATGGGAGGACTTCAGAAAGAGCGCAAATCGGAAGGTGCCAGTTTCATCCGGTGGACCCCGCAACCAACCACCGGTCCTTGACCAAGACGCCAAAGATATGATCCGGGGCATCTTCAGGCCGGACGAGTTTTAACCAACTACAAGCACCCTAAGGAGGCAACATGCCAAACTTGATCGACTTTGAGGCAGTAGACACAGAGCAGCACATCGGCGATTCCGCCGCCACCACCCCCGTAGGGGATCTATTCAAGGAGGAGTCCGCCGAGGACCTCGGCGATCTGTCCGGCAACCCCACACATCGTAAGATTTCGGCCACCCCATGGGTCAAGCCAACGACCCGGCTAGCCGACGGTGAGGTCATCACCCTCTCGCGGGGCATGCTTGAGCGTGCCCAGACTTTCCCCGAATACGCACGTACCCAGCCCCCTTTAATCTCGATGCCACGTGGATTCCTGGCTCTGGAAGATTGGGAGCCGATCGTCGACGCAATCAGCGCTGAGTCCACCTTCGAACTCCTTGAGCAGCCCGCTGATCTCCCCGGAAATGATGAGCTACAGGCCCATGGCGAGGCTGTAGGCCGTGGGCAGATGCGTTGCCCCATCTGCCACAGCGATGGCAGTGGCAGGGCCCATGTGGCCCTGCTGTACCAAGGTAGGGATACTGGCATCATGATCCGGCTATGGTCTGATAACTGCCCCTGCCGCACCTACAGGTCGATCTGGCGGCAGCTAGGGGATGGAGCCAAGGTCCCCCGTCTGTTCCAGGGGATTACATTGGAGGGCCTGGCACCCAGCACACTGTCGCTCCTTCCCTCCCAGCGCCAACAGGCGATCATCGATGCACTCCAGGGCCATCCGGGCGATAGTTTCTACCTCTACGGGCCGCCTTCGACCGGCAAGACGCACATGATGTCCGCCATGTACCGGCGAGCCATTGAGACCTGGGCTGAGCAGGAGTCCCACCAGCGCGACTACGAGGTCGCAGTCTGGAGAGTCCGGACGGCGACCCTGCTGGACCAGCACATCGCCTGGGCCACACGGGGCAACCGTGATGAGGGGCGGCCCACACCATGCCCCTCGGTGACTGTAGAGAAGATCCAATCTGCAGTTGCCAAAGGGTACCGTCCCTGCCTCTTCCTCGACGAACTGGACAAGGTGGTTCCCTCGGATTTTAAGCTCGGGGAACTGATCAAGATCGTGGACGCTATTTATGAATCCACAGGTCAGGTGGTGGGAACCGGGAATATGTCGGTCGACGCTCTGAGTGCAAAGTGGGGCTCGAACGAAGCGGGGACTATCCTCCGGCGGATCGCGGCGGGGCCTGGGGCACACTTGGTTAAGTTTGCTTGAGCCACTAGGAGCCTTCTGGTGCAGGACCATCAGAAGGTGAACGAAACTCCGGGGAGATGCATCGGATTTAGATGTCGATTACTTGCACTATATGAATACTCGCCTTACAATTTCCCCCTGGAAGGAAATACGCGTAAATCGTTGATTCTAATAATGGTCGGGACGGGCAGATTCGAACTGCCGACCCCTCGCACCCCAAGCGAGTGCTCTACCAGGCTGAGCCACGTCCCGACACGATCCAGCCGGCTCGGGGGAGCCGGCTGTGAGGTCTCAATCAGTTTACAACAGTACGGCCTTCCGTGCTCGCCTTTGAATCATCTTCCTGGCTCGCGGGTCAGATGGCTTCCTGCCCGGCGGAGGATTGGCAATCAGCCTGGAGGGTTTTCGAGCTGCATGCTAACGGTCCAGATGGGCATCTGCGGTTTCCCACCCTTTGTGCAAAGAACGCACAAAGGATGGGGCACGGCGGAGTTTTGTTAATACTTGAGTCGAAAACTCTAGTGGGTCGGTGGAACGTACTCCGACGGCAAAGCCAGCCCCTCGCCGAAGAAGAACGCTTCCATCTGCTCCACCAGGAACTGCTGGGCCTGCGGGGTCCAGGGCTGTAGCCGGTACTCGTTCAGCAGCATTCTCTGCCGGTCAACCCACTCTGCCCAGGCTGCCTTTGAGACGTTCTTGTAGATCTTTTGACCGAACTCCGAGTCGAAGGGCGGTTCGTCCAGGCCCTCCATCTCCTTCTTGTTGCGAACGCAGAAAACGGTATGCGCCATAGCGGTTTTGAGCTCCTTGATTCCTTCT
>Ga0181520_10005691_pt1 | contig 19660 bp, 21 predicted proteins | sample PEATcosm2014_Bin_29_FD_132451 | JGI IMG/M metagenome (GOLD analysis project Ga0181520, IMG submission 132451) | Peatland microbial communities from MTU Mesocosm Facility, Houghton, MI, USA - PEATcosm2014_Bin02_30_metaG | ecosystem: Environmental > Terrestrial > Soil > Wetlands > Peat | place...
CCGCCCATGATAGCCGATTCGAGCCCTTAGGTGGAGATCGTTTGTCCACCGCCCGGGTTTACGAAAACGCCTCCGCAGTCCCCCCCGTTTTCACGGGCTTTCTTGATCGCCGGGAATTGCTGTCTGGCAAAGGTCGCAAGAACAGTTGCCGATCTGGCTGCAAAAGACGATGTCGAGCCGGAACACGTCACGAAGGCAGCCAGTTTCGTCGTCGGCGGCATGCTCAGAGCGAGTGCGTGAGCCGGGCAATTAGCAGGCGATGTGAAGCCATGCAGAAGAAAAACCTGACTCGAACTGTATTTCCGGTTATTTTTCTGGTTTCCATCGTCCTGCAGGCTCTCTCACCCACCGCTTCGCAAGCTGGAGCGATCCGGTCCCCAGGGGCAGCCGTAAATGTCTCGTCGGAGAAGCCACCGGTTGACGTTTACGTGGGCGTCTACGTAATTCGCATCCCTGCCCTCAGCTTTCGGGATAATCAATGGACCGTGGATGCTTACGTATGGTTCCGCTGGTCGGGCGATTTGGTCCCGCCGCCACAACAGACTTTCGAGCTGTGTAACGGGACTATCGAGAAGAAGGAGGTCACCGACGCGAAAAAGGTCCGGTTGAAGACTGGAAACAAGGAAAAGGAATATCAGTATGCTTGCATTAGAATCCAGGCCACGGTGACCTGTTTTTGGGATGTATCGCGTTATCCGTTTGATAAGCACGCACTGAGCCTCGTGATGGAAGACACTCGTGAGTCGTCGTCGGTGCATTATGTCGCGGATAAGGATGCGTGCGTCGTCGATAACGACTGCACAATTCCCGGTTGGAACCTCGGACGGCCAGACGTAAAGTCATGCGTGCACACTTATCCGACAAGCTACGGTGAACCGCCCGGGATGGCAATCCTGAGGGATCTCTCTACGGCGCAGTCTTGGTCTTCACCGGAGCACTCTCGATTCCGCGCGGCGAGGCTGCCGATAATGGCAAACGGGCCGCTGGGCAGCCGACTTTCCGTTCCGTGATAGGTGACGTAATGGGTGAAGTGGCTCACGCGCCGCATGACCCAACTGTGCCACAGCAAGCCCAGGCCCAGCGCGATGACCGCTACTGCGACGAACCGCGCATCCCCGAGGAACACGAAGTTCAAAATGCCCAAGACCACCGCGAAGAGTCCGGCGATCAACACGGCGGCCAAGCCGCCAAGGAACGCCAATCGATCCCGGGAAGTCTCGTGTTCCGCGAATCCGAACATGCGCGCCCAGGCCGTCCCGACCGTGCCCAGCATTAGGAACGCCATGCCCAGAGTGATACCAGCCACCGGCAACATATATATCGGCAGCACGCCCGACAGCCCAAGAATGGACACAATCAGCGTGCTCAGTCCCCACATGGAACCAATGGTTGCCCCCGCCACCACGAGGCTCACGAACCAGAGGGGGTCGCGAACGGCAATCGATGTTCGCTGTTCGGCTTGCGGTTGTTCCGCAACGGCCTCTGCCGTCGGCTGAACTGTCTGTCGCTCATACGGGGCCGTCGTGGACGGTTGCGTCCGATTGCTTTCTAATGTGACCATGTTATCGCACCTCCTCAACTGGGCTGTCGCTCACCTCTGCGCGCTACGGCTACGGCAGCACAAAATACAACTCGCGCCGCTAAGCAACGCGAACGATCGCATTGCCTCTTCCATTAGAATTTTAACAATCGCAGCGCGCAGTCAATAAATCAGGTAGGGTAGGCGATATGCGCCGTCGTAGTTATGGGCATGTCCCGCCAGCGAGTCAGTGGCACAAAAAGACGGGTACTGGGCTCTCGTTCAACACGACTGTGGTAATGGACCCCAAGAAGAATTCTCGCACCGTTGAATGGCCATACGCTCCCATGACTAACAACCGCGCGTTTCGCTTGTGGACCTCCCTTAGGATCGTTTGCGCTACGGAATCCACTGGCCCCAGAGGACAAGCGATGGCGTTGATCCGGTGGAGTTGCAGGAATTCCACTGCCCGTTCGGCCTGCTGCCTGACCGCTTGGCGGTCGTCATCGATGCTGAGGACAGAGACTTCCTCGCCGAAATCCAATCCCGAGGCTTGAAAGGCTTGCAAGGCGCGATTTGCGTGCGGACTGCTGTTGTAGGCGACGACAACGGAGGAAGCCGATTCCAGCTTTCGAGGCGCTATCGCGAGCGGTCGCGGCTCACGTTTCAGGACGTTCCAAAGAGTTTCATCGGGCGGCGTGTTCGCTCCCAGACGGAAATGTCCCTCGTGGCCCAACAAGACCAGGTCATAGCGTTCGGACTCGCGCACGATTTCCTCGTAGGGCAAACCGACATCCTGCAACACATTGAAGGCTACGCCCGCTTCGACGCACCGCTCGGCAAACTGCTCCAGGAGTTGTTTCACCTTGCGGTGGGCCTCGGTCATCAGTTGCGTGCTCACTTCCAGCGAGTAGGGGCTCGTACCGTGCGATTCCAGGTCGAGCTCCTGGATGGCCCGGTCGTTAACAATGCCAAGTCCCACCAAGAGAGCATTGAAAGTCCTCGCCCACTGGATGCCCAACTCCACGGCCACAGCACTGTATGGCGAGCCATCCAGGCCGACAAGAATGCTTTTTAACATAAATCACCTCTGCCGCTTACAGGGACGGCCGACGTCAGTCACTGAACAGATCGACCGAGCGAATCACGGCATTCGCTGTTTCTTGTTCTGCGATGACTCCTTGCACGTCACTCAAGCCGTGCACCTTGCCGTTGGTGGCCACCAAGGCAGTGGACACATCGCTGGTAAACATCTCGTTGAGAACGTCCGCGAGCGTGGTATCGCCGGAGACGACGATGAATCTCGTGCTGGCAATCTGGCCCAGGGTTTGCGTCGCTTCGGGATGTCGTATCGCCGCTCTGGCGGCCTCGCGGCCAACCACTCCCACGATGCAACTGCCGTTACGTACCACAAATCGGGATTGCTCCGGGTGTTCCAGAACAACTGTGGTAAATGCCGCCCGCGTCGTGGACGCCGGCAGCGCCACGATATTGGTCTGCATGATGTCCTTGGCACATCGGACGTGGCCGAGGTTGGCGTGGAGCGCCGAGGGAATATGGTGCCCTCGCCGAGCAAGCTTCAGCGTGTAGATGCTCTCGGGGCACAGCATCATCCGCACGCCGTAACTGATGGCGACGGTAATCGTGATGGGGATGATGATCCCATAGTCGCCGGTCATCTCGAAAATCATGACGATGGCCGTCACGGCCGCGCCGGTGGCCCCCCCGACCAGGCCCGCCATGCCGGCGATGGCAAAATCGGGCACCTTGTCCATTCCGGGGAAACACCAGTTGAGGGCGATTCCGTAGACCGCTCCTAGCGTTGCGCCCATGTAGAGCGACGGCGAGAAAACCCCTCCCGAGGCGCCGGACCCGAGTGTCAGGGAAGTGACCAGCAGTTTCATCGCGAACAACAAGATCAGCAGCCAAAATGCCGATAGCGTGCCGGCGAGGACATCTTGGATCGTGGCATAGCCGACTCCCTCAATGTAGTAGTGGCCCTGGCTAGCCATCAAAACGTACATGATGATGCCGACGGCGAGCATTCCCAGCATGTGGCGCGTATAGTAGTTGCCCTTCACACGTTTCTCAAAGAAATCCTCAAAGGCGTAAATGGATTTGATGTAGACGACCGATACCATGCCCACTAGTATTCCCAGCCCGACGAACCAGAGCAGCAGCCAGAAGTTGGTTACGTGGAAGTATCGCGTCTCCAGAGCAGGAATCACGAACGAGGCATAGGGTCCAAAAGCCAGCCGACCCACGTAGGTCGCCGTTGCCGTGGCAATTGCCAGCGGAATCAGGGTCCTCGCGCTGAGTTCGTGCAACATGAGTTCGAGAGCGAATAGGATGCCGCCGATCGGTGTATTGAACGTCGCCGCGATTCCCCCGCCCGCACCCGCCGCGATCAACGTGATCCGCTGCCAAGGAGGCATGCAAATGATTTGGCCTAGCGTCGAACCGAAGGAGGAGCCGATCTGGACGATCGGCCCTTCGCGTCCCACGGAGCCTCCGCTGCCAATGGAGAGCGCGGATGCCAAGGACTTAATCAACGCCACGACAGGCCGGATGATGCCATTGTTGTAGTAGATGGCATCCATGACTTCCGGTACGCCGTGCCCCTTTGCTTCCGGGGCGAAGTTACTGACCAGGAACGCGACCCCCGCCGCTCCCAACACGGGCACGAGAACCACCAGGAATCCCCAAGGGCTGGGTGGGGTGTGCACATTGGCATCGTAGATGAACGAAAATTGCCCTAGAAAAAGGAGGTTGTGAATAGCCGCGATCAGACCACGAAACACTACTGCTCCAAGCCCCGACACCAATCCGACCAGAACTGCGAGAAGATTGAAGACGAGCAGACCAACCGGTTTCCCGCGAACTGTTTCGCGGTGAGCAGTCGGCCGGGAGCTGTCTTGTTCGTTCATGGAACGCCACGCGTGGCGTTTGCGGCAGGCAGGCCGATGCAGGGTAACACTGCCTCCGCGTCGGCCTATTTCCGTCTACGGGGTGGAACCAAATAATTCTAGCGCACGAGAGATACAGGGCAACGTAAAGCCATCCGTATCCCCTGGTCATAACCGTCATTCGTGGAACCGGTGGTGAGCGCGGACGCCTGAGCGGTCCTTCTCGTTGAGCTTACGCAAAAGACTGACGCATGCCTGGGGGAATGCCTTAGTCTGCGTTCCAATCGCAACCTGCTTGCAATACTGCTTGACGTGACGCATAGAATTCATTCGTTGTCAGACCCACAAGTGGGAAGGAGTACGGACGTTCGGGCAGCTTCTGCATTGAGGGCGTTCCTGTTGAGATATGCTGGGGTGGTCCCGGCAATCCACGTGTGGGCGGAAACTATTGAGAAGGAGTGTGCGTCATGAAAGCGGCGTTAACAACCATCGCGGTGTCGTCCTTTGTACTTTCTATTAGCCTGTCGCAGGCACTGGCGGCGGAAAATGGCAAATCGGCGACTACGGCGACGAAAGAGGTGGCGACAAAAACCGAGCATGTGGCCCATCAGGCATACCTGGGGATTATGATTGCACCTGTATACCCCGGGCTTGTCAAACATGTCCCCGACAATTTCCGCGAGGGACAGGGTGTTTTTGTCGGGGGCGTTACAGCCGGCTCGCCCGCGGAGAAAGCCGGCATTCAACCGAACGACATCCTCATGTCGTACGACGATCAAAAACTGTTCGCGCCTCAGCAGTTGGTCAGGTTAGTCCGGAGCGATAAGGCCAACCGTCAGGCCACCATGACCGTTCTCCGCGACGGCAAGACGAAACAGATCAAGGTGACCTTGGGCAGTCACGCGATGACGGCGACAAATACGGAGACAGGTCGCATGCTGGAGGGACAGGCGTCCACAAATCCGGAATCGCATCCGCGTGAGCAGGCCGGCACGGAGACTTTTGATTCCATGATCCTGAGGAATCTCGGCAAGGGCCGCTTCAATGTGGAAATTCAATATCTTGGCAAGGACGGCAAGCTGGAGAAGCATAAATTCGAGGGCACGAAGCACGAGATCCGACGATCGATTGTCGCGGAAAAGGATTTGCCATCGGCAGAACGACGCCAGTTGCTCCACAGTCTGGAAATGCCCTACGAGGGATTAGGGATACCCGAAGGCTCACGCATGCCTGAACCGCAAGCGCACCGAGGCGAGTCTGACAGGACCTTTTGACCGATAGCAAAAACGGCCGCCCTCTGAGCTGCAGGCAGGCATGAAAAGCCCGACCAGAGGCGGTCGTTTATGTTTCATGGTGGTTGGCGCGCAACCAAGTGTTGTCTTTCCTAATTGTGAGTTAGGCACGAAGACAGCGCCAAAAAGCCGGCGGCCGAAGGATGCGTCCCGCATCCGCTATGTCGGCGAGGTGGGCCAAGGCGCCCCAGTTACGGTCCGCCGACGGTCTGTCATTTGCACACACCGCTGGCATGCTCCGATGAGGGTCCTGGCAGGCAAGGAGAACCGCTGCAGGGGGAAAACCTATGGCTCGGACGCTCCAGCGAATCTGCTATATGGCCTTGGCGACGGTTCTCGTTCTCGCGGGGTGTTCGGAATCGATAGAAGTCGGTTCTCGCGTCGGCAACCGCAAGGTCGACTTGCCGGAAACTCTGCCAGAAACGTCCGCCAAGCCTCCTGAAATGCGGCTGCCGAGCCAATTGAAGCCAAACCAGCCGACTCCGCCATCGCCGTCACAAGTCTCCAAGACGCCTTCCTCGCTGGGGAAGCCCGAGGGGGAACCAGCACGACAGTTGGGCCTCAACCTGGCCAATGAATTGTCGGCAATCTTCCACGATGCCGCCGGCCGGGTGGTTCCTGCCGTAGTCACGATTCGCACCGTTTCTCGCAACACACAGTCCGATGACGATCAGATTCCGGAACAACTGCGGGGATTCTTCGGCGACGACAACTCGGAAGAGGTGCAAGAAAGCCTCGGCTCAGGCGTCATCATTGACGCCTCGGGAATCATCCTGACGAACTATCATGTGGTTCAGCAAGCCGTGGAGAATGGGGGTGAAATCGCGGTACAACTTCACGATGGCCGCCACTTCCGAATTGCCGACGTCAAGGGTGATCCGCATACCGACTTGGCCGTGGTCAAGCTTAAGGATGCTTCGGGGCTACCTTTTGCCATTATCGGCGATAGCGATGCGCTGAAGGTTGGTGATTGGGTCCTCGCCGTAGGCAATCCGTTTGGATTGGAAGCCACGGTAACCGCGGGGATCATTAGCGCCAAGGGTCGTGGTTTGGGTGTGTCGCCCCGCGATGAATTCTTGCAGACCGACACACCAATCAATCCGGGCAACAGCGGTGGTCCGCTCGTAAACCTTCGCGGCGACGTGATCGGCATTAACACGGCGATCTCCAGCACCACGGGAGGCTACCAAGGAATTGGCTTCACGATCCCCAGCAACATGGTGAAATGGGTGGGACGCCAACTCATTGAAAACGGTAGCGTGCGGTGGGGCTACTTGGGCGTCGCTGTGCGCACCATCACTCCAGAATTGGTGAGCCGATTGGGCTTACACGATACGGCGGGATTGCTAGTCATTAGGGTCAGCCGTAATTCGCCGGCAGCCAAGGCCGGCGTTCACCGCGGCGATGCCATTACCAAATTCGACGACAAATCTGTCTCCGATCCCCACCAATTACAGTTACTCGCAGGGATGAGTCAAATCGGCGCAGAGCACATACTGACTCTGATCCGCAACGGCAGAGGAACGACGGCGCGGGTGACGACCGCCGAACAGCCGTCCTCACAGGACTACGATTCGCCGCCGTAAAACCTCAGACTGAACGCCCTACTAGGTCACATGGTCAGGAAGTAGTTTCCAATCACATTAGCGGCGATCCAAGCTGCACCGGCCACGGTGGGCATCAGCACGGCATAACGCCGAAAGTTCGCCAGGGTGAAGGCACCATTGATCGTCGTTCCTTGCCCTGATCGCTGATCGAGCCAACGACAGCACGCCATCAGACCAACAAGGACGAAGAACACGGCATCTTGCGTCGTATGCGTCGTAGCCCTTCCGCTACTGATGGCCACAATACGATAGAGAGTGCGCAATTGGTAACTTTGCTGAGATCGTTGTTCCGTGGCCAGGTGTGCTGACGATTCTAACGCGGCCTCCCAGTAACCTCGCCCGAAGGCGGATGCCCTCCAGACCGACACAGCCGTGTCGAATCCGCTTCGCCAAAAACCCCATTCCCCTGTTTTCCACCTTCAGATAGAGCCACTTTCCTTTCTGGGCAAACCGGACTCGGACGCTATGGCTCTTGCTGTGCTTGTCGGCGTTGGCCAAACATTCCTGGATAATGCGAAACGCCGCATGCGCCAATCTGGGCGGCAAGCTATCGGGACAAACTTGCCAGTACACTTCGACCTCCAGCCTTTCGCCCGATTCAATTTCGGCAAGCATACCGTCAAGGGCTCTCTTGAGATCGAACTCGTCCAGCCAAGACGATCGCAACCTGTTGATGAGCGTTCGCGATTCGATCATGGCTAGGCATCTCCTTTCTTACGTTTTGGTGGGCGGTTTCACTTGCGACGAGATCGAGCGGCGAGCGACCGCCGCCACCGCGCCATCGTCGTGGTCCCGGGCGATGGCCAGCCGCCAACACAGAATCGCCTTTGTTCGTTTTCGTTGGGAGACGAGCACGTCGCCCAATAGCAGACAGATGATGGGCAAGTCAGGATATTGGCGCACCATTTTGGTGAGTTCGTCGATGCCATCTGCCCACATCCCCACGCTCAGGTAAACGAACACGGCCTGTAACTGCTCCGCTTTGCCCTTTCCCTCGTCAGAAAATGCAGCGCAGAGCAGGGTGTTGCTTGTTTCAAAGTCTTTCATGCCCGCTTTACAATAGGCGAGCATGATTGCCGGCAGAGGGTCGGACCCGCCCAAGCGTGCCAGCGCCTCGAACACCCGAACCGCGTCTTCGTATTTTCGGGTTCTCAGCAACGTGTATCCGAAGCGGAATGCCTGCCGAAAATCGAGATGGTAGGTCTTTCCGGCGGCGCGGACATCCAGTTGAGATTTGTGTGTTGTAATGGTCATAATCCACTCCACCTGGTCAGGAAGTGGTTTCCAATCACATTAGCGGCGATCCAAGCTGCACCGGTCGCGGCGGGCATCAGCACGGCATAGCGCCGGAAGTTCGCCAAGGTGGAGGGGGTACCATTGATCGTCGTTCCTTGCCCTGACCGCTGATCGAGCCAACGACACCACACCATCAGACCGACAAGGACGAAGAACACGGCACCTTGCGTCGTAGCCCATCCGCTACTGATGGCTGCAATGCGATAGAGAGTCAATAACAGGGCCAACGGACCAATAAACAACCAGATGAGGTGCACGAGCAGTACGCGAACGCTCGTAACGGCGTGTTCGTCCCCTGGCCCTCCGGCGAGTACTTCTGCAACCTTGGGCTTCGTCCTTTCTGCTGCACTGATAGCCGAAGTGGTGGGTGCCTGATTGTGGCGGGTCTTAACGGTCATAGTAGACCTTCCGTTTCTCCAAGGTTCGATGCGGTTCCTCCGCCTTGGCAACCTGACGCTCTGCCGTCCACAACGTCACGCCAAAGCTTTTGCCTCGTGGCGATTCTCCTTCTGGCCGATGGGGGCTCCAACAGGTTGTCGTGACGTAAGGACCGACTGAATCCGCTGCGCCAACCGCTTCGCGGTCAATGGCTTAGTCTGGTAGTCGTCGATACGATAAGGGGCCATGCGGTATAGTAGCCCACGGTCGTATCCATGCGTGACCACAATCACCGGAATCGTAGGGATGTCCCGCTCCTCGTGCATCATGGCCAGAACGCCGTCACCCCAACCCCAAGGAAGCGACGGCTCCAGAACCAGTACGTCCGGCCCGCCATCACGAAGCCTTTCCACACACTCTAGGCCGGTCGTCGCGGTCAGCACCTCGAAACCGTGCTGCTCCAGGTACCGCCGGTAATCGTCCACGAGATACCCATCGGAATCCGCAATCAAAACACGATTGGACATCGCAAGGTCCTCCGACGTCGTCGAGGCGGATTTTTGACTATCACCGGGGAAATGAATGGGCTGCAAGACCTCGCCCCGATACACACCCACTTCGGGCGGGGCTGAGATGCCAACTTGAACCCGCTTGCTTCGAACATCGAGTACCGTGATTGTCAGCCGGCACTCCGGTACTACAATCTGTTCGCCTTCCTTACGACTGAGAATCAACATGAGGATGATCCTGACTTATTACAGAAATACACAGGTCTGCCGCCTCGGCCGCTGCACACGGCCCGTCCCGAGCGAGCCTTGTGAATCAGATGGTTAGGCTTTGCAATAATCGTGCCTACCGGCAGCCCCTACGTACCCAATCTGAGCCGAAGTCCAGCGTGCGCAAGCGATTACAGAGACTTGCCGTGCGAGGCATGCGTCTCGCACTCGTTGCCGATGGCGTGCGTGCGAGGGAAGGCATTGGCCATCAGGGCAAATTGCTTTCCATGGCGTCACCCCATCACGAGTGGATGTTTGGCCCTTTCTGAGCCTGACCGGTCATGGGAACGAACTTCACCGGTACGATCTCCCGGCGTTGGACTGAGCACACATGTTCTTTCGAATCAACAGCAACTCTTGGGAGCGTTGCCCGACAAGAATTACAAGCCAGCGGCCGGGTGCGAGTTGATCGACGAGTGCCTGTGGAACGTGGTCGGGTGCTGCGGCCACTACAATGATGTCGAAGGGCGCGATCTCCGGCCCCCACGGCAAGGCAAAGAGGACGCGAAGACCACGGGCACGCAAGAATGGCCCCGTGCCAATGAAATCAATTGGGTTTCCCATTCCCCTGGATCGCCAACACATATTCGTCCGTCCAACGGCCGTCAGACGCTTTGAATGTGCGGAGCGGTGTAAATCCGAGTTTGCGGTAGAACGACGCCATCCCATCGTCATTGGAACCAATATCGACGCGCAGTTGATTCATTTTGTTGCACCTCGCCGCTTCGGCCAACGCCCGGATCAAAGCCTTCCCGTGGCCTTGCCTTCTCAGCCGAGGCTGAACAGCCATGGTAACCAACTCGCAGGCGGTTTCACTGCAACCGTCAGGCTCATGCTTGAGGCGGCGGGCCCTGTGAAGGTCTCCAAGGAACTTGGCGAATTGGATCGGGTGACTTCGTTTCGAGGCAAGGGGCTAGCCATCGGGGAAAGCCGCTTTCCACGGCCGCGCATCTCTGCGCTGCCCATTTGGACAAGCTGGCCTCTCTTATCGGGGGTTTTTCTAGACGGGGGGCAGGGTACGCTGTTTCGTGAAACGGTGGTGGGATAACGATGGTGCGTTTCAATACATGAGCAAGCAGTTCGGTAATGCTTGCCGGAGCTTCTCCACGCCCTTGTCGGTGACCTCGGTGTTCCCCAGGTCGAGCGTTCCGAGTTTGGTCAAACCTTTAAGGTGTCCCAACCCGGCATCGGTCACCTTGGTGCCACTCAGATTCAGCGATCGGAGTTCGGTCAACCCTTCGAGATACAGCAGTCCGGCATTGCTCACCTTGGTGAACGTCAAGTCGAGCCGTTGGAGTCCGGTCAACCTTTTGAGTTGCTCCAATCCTTTATCGGTCACCGTGGTGAACGCCAAATTGAGGCGTTGGAGTTGAATCAACCGTTTGAGGTGCCTCACTCCTGTGTCGGTCACCGCGGTGAACGCCAAATCGAGCGTCTTGAGTTCGGTCAACCCTTCGAGGTGCTCCAGTCCGGCGTCGGTCACCGCGGTGCCATTCAGGTTTACGAGAATCCCTGTCTTGTCTGGACCTTTGTCATCAATGGTGACTTTGCCGGCGAGTTTTTCAATCTCGGCGATTGCCTTTGCCTGCTCTGGATTCACGCTTGCCGTGCAGCCCGAAGCAACCATGGCAAGCGACAAGCCCAACACCTTCATCGACGCTACACCTCGGCTCATAAAATCCCTCCGAGTCAGCACTTGTTAAGCGATCAAGGTGTCGGACCAGGATATGGTTAGGAGCAAACGTTCACGTCTCCAAGATTAGACCTTCGGACTGCTCATGCGATTGGCGATGGCGCTAGAGGCAGTTACGAGACAATGATGGAGCGTTTCAATGCACAATCTTGCAGTTGGGCAAGGTCTGCTGGAGTCTCTTCGCGCCATCGGTGGTGACGTCGGTGAACAACAGGTTCAGCGATTGGAGTGTGGCCAAACCTGCAAGAGGATTCAGCCCCACATCGGTTACCTTGGTGCCCCACAGATTGAGCCATCCGAGTCTTGTCAACCCTTTGAGGTGCTCCAGTCCCACATCGGCCACTTTGGTGTTCATCAGGTCGAGCCTTTCGAGGTTGTCAACCCTTTGAGATGCTCCAGCCCTGCGCCGGTCACCTTGGTGTCCGTTAGGCAGAGTTCTTGGAGCTGGGTCAACCCTTTGAAGTGCTCCAGCCCAGCATCGGTCACCTTGGTTCCGCTCAGGTTCACGCCGATAACCGACTTCGCGCGACTTTTTTCATCAAAGGTGACCTTGCCGCCGAGTCTTTCGATCTCGACAAGCGCCTTTGCTTGCTCTGGATTGACGTTTGCAGTGCAGCCCGAGGCAACCACGCCAAGCAACAAGCCCAACACCTGCATCCACGCGAACGGTGCGACGTGGGAAGGCTTGTGACCCAGCATTTGCATGCGCCAGGGACTATGCCAGGCTTGTGCCATAATCTGCAAGGGAGGTAAAGGCACTCACGTATTACCGTACCAAACGCGGGGGTACTTGACCGGCCATTTCAACGCACCAGCATTTCGCAATCTGGCAACGCTTGGCGGAGCTTCTTCAAGCCCACGCTCCAGTCGGTGACCTCGGTGTTCGAGAGGTCGAGCATTTGAAGGTTGGTCAGCCCTTTGAGGTGTTCCAGTCCGGCATCGCTGACTTTGGTGTTCTTGAGATAGAGCATCTGGACGTTAGTCAACCCTTTGAGGTGCTCCAGCCCCGCATTGGTAATCTGAGTGCCACTCAGGTCTAGCAATTGGAGTTGAGCCAACCCTTTGAGGTGCTCCAGCCCGGGACCGATTACCTTGGTATGCGCCAAGTTGAGCCGTCGAAGGTTGATCAACTCCTTTAGGTGTTGCAGCCCTTCGTCGGTCACCTTGGTATTCGCCAAGTTGAGCCTCTGGAGTTTGGTGAACCCTTCGAGGTGTTCCAACCCCGCATCGGTTACCTTCGTGGACTCCAGGTCTACGAAAATCACCGGCTTGTCTGGACTTTGTTTGTCAACGATGACCCTGCCGCCAAGGTTTGTGATCTCGCCGGCCGGGGTGCCTTGCTCTGACTTCACTCCGCTCACTCTGCCTGTGCAGCCTGAGGCAACCAGGGCAAGTGACAAGCCCAGTACCTGAATCAACGCGAAGGGGACGACAAGTGATGACTTTTGACCCGGCATTTGCATGACTGGGAGTTGCGCAATGCTTGTGCCACGCCGAGCAAGAGATGCCGCGGTCCCCGAAGTTCTAACATACCAGTGGTTTAGGGTATCGGCTACCCCACGACCCCGTGAAATTCGTCCTCGATCTGAGGGAAACATTTGGCCACCGAGGAAAAATGCTTTCCACGCAAATGTCCTTGCCGGCCAGCCTGGCGAGTCGGCCTATTTCAATCGTAACCTTATGCGAGACAATCAGTTAAACTTGATGTCGTTGCCCATACGTCCCATACGCATTAGGATTGCACTGTCCTGGCCCACACAAGGGGGAGATGAGGCTATATGTGGAAGAAAGTGATAGGGCCGACGATCCTCGTCAGTCTGCTTTGGATCGCCGGCAGCAGCATCACGAACCATTACGTTCACATGGTTTATGAATATCACTCTCGGGTCATGGAAGAAAACGTCTCGACGATCCGCGCCGCCTGGGCCATGCAAGACGCGCTTTGGAGGCTCCAAGCCATTGTGATGGAAGCTGCGGGAAAGGAACACCGTGAGACTCGCAGCGAGGCCACCGAACTGGAATCGGCTTTTCAGCGGCACCTGGAGGACGCTGAGAAGACTTCATTCACGCCCGAAGAAAAGGCTCTGGCCAGAGCGGTGCAAGAACACTTCGCCGTTTACCGTGACCACATTGAGGCCCACTTACAGCCGTCCGGCCTGGCCGGCTTGTTAACTCCCCAGAGCGCGGAGAAAGAAAAGACGATCCGTCTGGCCCGTGCGGTGGCCGAACCTTGCCGTCAACTCGTAGAACTCAACGAGCGTATTCTTGCCGAGTCCACCCAACAAAGTGCTCGGCTGAGCACTGCCGTAAACCTCATTCGGCTGGCTTTCTTGATTGCGGGACCGATTGTGGGCGTACTTTGCGGTTTGTGGGTCGCTCGCGAGCTGCACCGCTCGATTTCGCAGATCAGTGTCACGCTCCGCGATGCCACGGGCGACCTGAACCGCGAGGTGGCCTCGGTAGAGGTGCAAAGCCTGGCCGATTTGCCTGGTCTCCATCACCAAGTGCAGGCTGTCGTGGTCCGCCTCCGGCAACTGATGGAAGAACTCCAGCAGACCCGCCGTCAAGCGATGTCGACCGAGCGCTTGGCAGCGGTTGGGGAATTGGCGGCCGGTGTTGCCCATGAACTTCGCAACCCGTTGACTTCCATCAAGTTGCTCATTCAGACGGCGGCGCAACGGCAGCACCAAATGGCACTCCCTGGGAAGCAGCTTCAAGTGGTGGAGCAGGAAATTGCCAGAATGGAGAACACCATCCAGGGATTGTTGGATTTCGCCCGCCCCCCGGAATTGCACCGGGTGCATCACGATCTACGCACGACGGTGCGCCGCGCCTTAAACCTGGTTGAGGGGCGAGCCAAGCATCAGAATGTCGCCGTGGTCGAGCAGTTGCCCGACACGCCCGTCATTGTGGACGGCGACCGCTCCGGGCTCGACGTCTTCCACGATCTTCGGCAGCTTGAACCTCGGAGCCTCATTATCTTCATCACCGGGCACGGCACGACCGATACCGCCATCGAGGCCATGAAACTGGGGGCCTACGATTACTTGGTCAAGCCGCTGGATGCCAGCCAGCTTCAACAGGTAGTACGTCAGGCGTTCGCCATCAGCCGGCTGATGCACGTGCCCATGATCCTCGAAGACGGGGACCGTCCCGAAGTCAAGCCCGACCGGCTGATCGGCAGCGGGACCGCCATGCAGACTGTCTGCAAACAAATCGGCCGTGTGGCTCCGCAGGATGTGAACGTGCTGATCTTGGGGGAAAGCGGCACCGGCAAGGAATTGGTCGCTCGCGCTATCTACCATCATAGCCGCCGCAGCCGGGCCACCTTCCTGGCCATCAACTGCGCGGCCATTCCCGAGCCGCTCCTGGAAAGCGAACTCTTTGGCCACGAGCGAGGGGCGTTTACCGGCGCCGACCGGCGGCGGATTGGCAAGTTCGAGCAGTCGCACGGCGGCACGCTGCTATTGGACGAAATCGGCGACATGGCCCCGCGCACCCAGGCCAAGATTCTGCGACTGCTGCAAGAGGGGACTTTCGAGCGGCTGGGAGGCAGCGAACCAATCTCGGCCGATGTCCGTATCATTGCCGCCACCAACCAGGACCTGGATGCACTAATCGAGCGCGAACGGTTTCGCAAGGACCTCTACTATCGGTTGCGCGGCGTAACGATCCATCTGCCGGCCCTCCGCGAGCATCGGGAAGATATAGCGGAATTGGCCCACTATTTTCTCTTCCGCTTCAATCGGCAACTCGGCACGGCAGTACAGTCGATTTCTCCCCAGGCACTGGAGTTGTTGGAAAAGTACGACTGGCCGGGAAACGTGCGAGAATTGCAAAGTGTTGTTCGCGAGTCATTGATCGTTTCGGCCGGTCCCACGATTCTGCCCGAGTTTCTTCCCAGTGAGTTGCACCGGGATAAAAATACCGAGCCGGAAGCGGAAGCCGATGTCGGCTCGATGCCCGACGTGGATTGGGGGATGCTGAGGGAGTTCGTCGAGACTGCCACGGCTCAAGGCGAGACAGACGTCTACCGGCGCGCCCTGGAGCATTTCGACCGCCTGGTCATCGCCCACGTCATGCGGAACGCTGGCGGACAGCAGAACCGTGCCGCGGAGATGCTTGGCCTCAGTCGTGTCACGCTTCGAGCAAAACTGCGGCACATGCAGATGTCCGTCGAGAAAATACTGACGCCTCGGGAGTATGAAGATGGGAAGGAGTGATGGCGTTTGGGGAAGAAAAAGGAGCAAAGTGGTTGAACCTTAGATTGTTGTCGGTTGAGTATGGGAAGCAGTCGCCTGGAGAGTACCGGGTGGCGTGCCCACAGAGAAACCTGATTGATTGAGGCAAATGATGTCCGGTCGCTGGCGTTCGTTGTTTCACCGCTATGGCGCGGCGATCGTCGCCATTATTCTGGCAACCTTGGCGAGGATATGGCTTGACCCGTTTCTGGAGAACCGCGCACCATTCTCTACCTACTTTGTGGCCATCATGTTTGCCGCTTGGTATGGCGGCATCGGCCCCTCCCTGGCGGCGATGGTGGTCGGCGCATTGGCGGCAGATTACTTCTTCATTGAGCCTCGCGGTTCTATCTATCTCTACAACTGGGTTGCTTATGACGTGGAACACCGGGTCGCTATGGGGCTGTACTTCCTGGTGGGCATGGTCATAGCACTACTCAGCGAATCGTTACGCACCGGTCGCCGCCGAACCGAATTGGCGCGCGCCGAATTGGCGAAAGCCAACCGTGAGTTGCAAACGGAGATTACCGAACGCAAGCAGGCGGAACGATGGCTCTTGGAAAGCGAGCAGCGGTTCCGCGCATACTTTGAGCAAGGTTTGGTCGGCATGGTGATGTTGTCGGCCAACAGGGACTGGATCGAAGCCAACCCTCGCTTTTGCCAACTGCTGGGCTATTCAGAGAAAGACCTGATGGGGAAGACATGGACAGAGTTGACCCATCCCGACGACTTACCTGATGAGGAGTCTCGCTTCAGACAGATACTGGGTGGAGTCGTCAAAGGCTATGTCATGGATAAGCGATTTATTCGCCAGGACGGGAGAATACTCTATGCCAGCCTGTCGATGAAGTGCATGAGGAAAGACGACGGAGGCGTAGATTGCATATTGGCCCTAGTGCAGGACATGACTGAGCGCAAGCTGGCCGAACAGGCAATCCTCCGACTTAACGAGCAGCTACAAAACGCCAACCAGGACCTGGAGGCATTTACTTCCTCCGTCTGCCATGATCTTCGGGCACCACTTCGTGCGATCGGCGGTTTTGCCCAGATTCTGGCCAAGGAATACGACGGGAAGCTCGATGTGAAGGCCAAGGATTATTTTGGTCACATTCACACCGGAATCCGGCAGATGACGACTCTTATCGACGATCTGCTGAAGCTCTCACGGGTCGGGTATGCCGCAATACAGCGAGCGCCAGTCGATCTCAGCGCCCTGGCTCGGACTATCGCCGAAGCACTTCGCAAGAGCGAGCCACAGCGCACGGTAGAATTTGTTATTCACGAGGGAGTAACTGTTGTAGGCGACCCCAATCTCCTGCACGTGGCCCTGGAGAATCTTCTGGGCAACGCCTGGAAGTTCACGGGCAAGCACGATAAGGCCCGCATCGAGTGTGGCTTCAAGGATCAGGATGGCCAACGAGTCTACTTCGTTCGCGATGACGGCGCCGGCTTCGACATGAGGTCGGCTGAGAAACTCTTCGGGATTTTCCAGCGGATGCACCGGGCTACGGAATTTGTAGGCACTGGCGTCGGTTTGGCTACGGTCGCGCGGATTGTCCAGGCGCATGGGGGCAAAATATGGGCCGAAGCCGCAGTAGAACGAGGAGCTACGTTTTTCTTCACTCTACCAGCGCAGCACCCAGAGCATCAGGTAGAGACCCGGCGTGACAGCGTCGGCTGCCATAGGGCACCCCGAGGACGTCATTCTCTTGTTGGGAGATCAACCTGATGCCGAGCCACAGAAACTCCTGAAAGTTGGCGGAATACTCCCAGGGACGCCGTTGGAATCGCAAGCCAGTTGATCCAGCCAATTACGTCATTCACTTCGGCGGCTCGGCGGGCAGGCCCGGCTTCGCGAGGGGCTTCTCCACAGCAGGTTTCTTCTCTGCGCAACGTACCATCGTGATCGCCGGAGCGTCCGGATCGCGCTGGCCGTTGACAAATCGATCCCGCGTCTGCACGGAGAGCGTATTGCCATCGACCGGCGTTACTACGTAAATGGCTGTGGCTGGGCCGCCATCAGCCGTAGTTCCCGTATGCTGGATGATCCAACGTTTGCCGTCGTGGAGCCAGATGTTTTCGCCAAAGCCGCCCGTTGAGTCGAAGGCCCAGGAGCGAATTCGGTCGTTTCGCGGGTCCCAACCAATCACCTCAGTACCGGCGAGCGATCGACCGCCCTTGCCCGCCGAGTTGAACTTACGGATCAGGAAACTGCGGTTGGTCGTCCAGCCGCAGGAGCTTTTGAGCATTCCACTTTCTGATGCGGATGTTCGGCCTTCCCAGTCCCCCAGCAGCCAGGCGAGCGCCTGCAAATGCGCCCCGGGAGCCGGTATGACGTCGATGGTCTCATGGGCGCTGGCGAGCAACCATTTGCCGTCCTCTTTCACGAGCGTAAGGGTGATGCTGGGTGTGTGATCGGGGTTGCGCGGCGGTGTCGTCTGAACGATCGCATCAACCATGGCTACGTCTTTGCTGATGTGGCGAATCTCGACGACCTGGAACTTAATGGTCTGCTTCGGCCCGGCAGCCATCATTTCGGTGAAAGCCTTCTCGATAGCTTCACGGCCGCGGATCCGCGTGCCGTCGGCGGCGAGAAAGTCGGCGTCGGCCGTCCAGAGCAAGGCAACGCCTTTCGTGTCAACACGGCTAAAAGCGTCGGCCAGGGTTGTCAGCAATTCGAGAATGCCTGCGTCCTGTGGCGGCTTCGCCGGTTTCTCCCCAGCGTGAACCAGGGCAACGAACACCGTTACGGAACTCGTCAGGGCAATGAGAAGGACCTTACGCATCGGAAGCCTCCAGTTCTTGCACAATCCGTAGAGAACCATCCGGTCTGCGAAATCATAGGCCACGGGGAATTTGTGGGCATCCCCCTATTGGGAGCGTGGCAATATTTCTTTGCTCCGCCGCCACGTCGGGCGTAGCGTTGCCTGTCAGACCGTTCCCGCCGTCCACAAGCGATGAACCCGATTTTGTTCGACGGGAGTCTGAATAGGTGGCTATCAATGGTGATTTCTTGCTGCTGTATGTGGGTGGATGCCGAAAGGCGGGACCCGCCGTGCTGAAGAACACAAAGCATACATGGACAATGGAACGGTGCCGCGAAATAAAGGAAACGATCTTTCAGTTCCCGGGCATACAACATGCCTAGCGCGCAAAATAGGGGACCGGTCCCCGGGAAGAGGACCGTCCCCCAACGGAAGCTGAATCAACCGTGAGACTTGCAAAGTCCTAGGTTAGTCCCTACTTGGCGCACTTCTTCTTGGCATCATGGCACTTCTTCAGTTCCTGTTTTTGCTCCGGGGTCAGCACGGCCATGACCTTTTTGCAGAGGTCCTTCTCCAACGTCCCGATTTCCTTTTTGGCGCAGGCCAATTGGGTCTTTTGCGCGTCCGTGAGCTTTACCGCCGCCTCGATGGCCTGATGAAGTTCCTTGCCCTTCTTGCCAGCCGCCTTGGCCTCTTTGGCCGCCTCCGCAATGGCTTTCTTCTGCTCCGGCGTCTTGACGTCCAGCTTCTTGATGGCCGCCATGAGCTTAGGGCCGTACTCCTTCTTCACGGCGGCGAGGCTGGTCTTCTGGGCGTCGGTAAGCTTCAGCCCTGCCACCATCTTGTCGACCCGCTGTGCCGCAGGACACGCCGGGGCCTTCTTGCTTTCGCACTTGCTCTGGCACTTGCTTTCGCACTTGCTCTGACACTTGCACTTGCTCTCGCACTTGCACTTGCTTTCGCACTTCTTCTTGGCGTCACAGCACTTCTTCAGTTCCTGTTTCTGCTCTGGGGTCAGCACGGCCATGACCTTTTTGCAGAGGTCCTTCTCCACCGTCCCCATTTCCTTCTTGGCGCAGGCCAACTGAGTCTTCTGCGCGTCCGTGAGATTTACTGCCGCGGCGGCGGCCTTAGCTACGTCCTTGCCCGTCTTGCCGGCGGCCTTGGCCGCTTTAGCTGCTTCCGCA
>Ga0181520_10005693_pt1 | contig 19659 bp, 14 predicted proteins | sample PEATcosm2014_Bin_29_FD_132451 | JGI IMG/M metagenome (GOLD analysis project Ga0181520, IMG submission 132451) | Peatland microbial communities from MTU Mesocosm Facility, Houghton, MI, USA - PEATcosm2014_Bin02_30_metaG | ecosystem: Environmental > Terrestrial > Soil > Wetlands > Peat | place...
CAGCACGGCTCTTCACCTGGGAATACCGCGAGCGGATCACCCACAAGATGGTGTGGATCATGAAAAAGATGAGCACCCCGGCCAGCAGCAGGTTCATGAACAGGCGAATGTAATAGAGTGCCGGGCTGAGCTTGCGGTCGCGCGCATTGGCGTGCGGCTGATACTTCACGAAGCTCGCGTTGGCGCCGGCGTGGCAGCGGCCGCAGGTGGTGACCAGGTTGGCCTGGTTGATGGGCGAAGCCGGATCGGATGCGGGCCGCACGTCGTGAGCTCCGTGACAATCCCAGCAGCGGGCGGTTTCAACGTAGCCGCCGAGCGAACCCAACTGCGAGTGAAAGGTGTCGCGGTAGGTGGAGAATTTGTCCTTGTGGCAGTTGCCGCAGATGGGAGTGGACTGCATGCGGAAAGCCGATTCAGTGGGCTGAAGGATCGCGTGGGCAGTGTGGCAATCGCTGCAGACCGGCGCGCTGAGATTGCCGCCGGCGACGGCTTTGCCGTGCACGCCCTGCTCGTAGTCGGCTTCGATCTTGGCGTGACAGGTGCCGCAGGTTTTGGGAATGTTGGATTTGAAGGTAGGGCTTTGCGGATTGGTGTGGCTGAGGATGTTGTGCGAGCCATGGCAGCTTTGGCAGTTGGCGGCGACGAGAAGGCCTTCCTTGCTGAGCGCGAAGCCATGGATCGAATCCATGTAGAGCGGGTAGACGTTGGGCAGGCCGTGCTTTTTCGCGAGATCGGGGCTTCCGTGGCAGGTACCGCAGGTCTTGGGAACGTTGAGCGGGTAGACATTCGAGCGCGGGTCGTCTTTGGGAAAGATGTAGTGGGCAACGCCGTGGCAACTGGTGCAGGGATGGTCGGAGGCCGAGGCGTGCACGCTGCCGGAGACGCTCGTAGCCTGATCGGCGTGGCAGGTCTTGCAGTCGACGGGCGCGATTTTGTCGGGATGCGGATAGGCTTTGATGTCGGCATGGCAACTGGTGCACTGCAGGCTGCCGTGAATGCTTGAGCTGAATTTCTGGCCGTCGACGGCGATGCTATGGCCGGCGCTGTCGGTCATAGTGGCGTCGCCGTGGCAGGCAAGACAATCGGCCTGCGCGCGAAGAGCAATGGGCGCGAATGCGATGGCGAGGACGGCAAGGCTGGCTGCCAGGACAGCTTTTCGAATGCCCGATCGTGCCCGTTTCCGTGCGGCGTGATTCATCCTGCCGTCTTCTTTCCCCAGGCAAAAGAGGATCGAACGCGACTTTACCTGGTCTTGTTCACAAACAAGTCCACTGCGGCGAGGAGTGGAACTGCTCTGGCCGCAGAGGCCACTTTTCAGAGATGCGCTTTTGAAGGCAATGCTGGCAGTGACAGGTGTCACAAGCGGGGCGATGCAGATCACAAATAGAGCCTTCAGCTCACAGCTCTCGAAGATCAAGCGCAAGGCCGCCGGGGTGATGCGGGTCACATGCCGTCGAGTCTTGAGTTAAGGACAATAGAAGCGCTGAAGCAGTTCCACGATTTCAGTATGCCAAAGCAAAGGGCGCGGGGCGGCATTTTTCTTTGAAAAAATGTTGAGTAGCTCGCGCGCAAAATAGCACACGGATCGTGAAACTGCTTTGCTTGAGGTGCAACACGATGGCTACAGTTGCGATTCCTGAAACGAAGACGATGCTGACGCTTCCCGGGGATGCGGTGCGGCAGATTCAATGGCGGTTTGGCGAGCGGTTCGATTTGCAGATGCTGGTTGCATCGGCGCGCGGAGTAGCGCGGGGAACGGTCGCGCGGATGGTGGCTGCCGGTGAGCGCAACACGCATGAATGGACCAAAGCGAAGGACGAGATGATGGACGCCTTTGACCGCGCTGGAATCACGGCGGCATTCATGGAGCCGGAGGAAGGTGGATTCATTGTTGGGCCGAAGAACCTGGCGCTGGGACTGGCGGCTTTCGAATTGGCGTGGGTGGATGGCGGGGCAGCGACGGCAAGTTTGGCGGGATTTCTGGCGCTTTCGCCGATCCATGAGCGCGGCACAGCAGAACAAGTAAGCCGCTACAAGAAGTTGGCGGCCCCTGCGCAGCACCTCACGGACGGAGACCTGTCCGTGGGGACGCCGGCGGAGGCTGGTGAGAATCGCAAGCCGTGGCGCGGAGCCTTCGCGCTGACAGAACCAATTCCGTATGTGGGCGTGGATACCGGCATGCTGAGCGGCAAGGTTCGCGTGGCGGAGTGGAAAGACGGCGAGGAGCCATGGCTGCAAGTCGAAAAGCGCGGCCGGTTCATCACGGGAATTGCATTTGCGAATTTTGTAACGGCGGCGGTGATCTCCGCGGACGAGCGCGGCGACGCCCGCATTAAGGGCAGCTGCGTTGTGATTCTGGAAGAGACAGACGAGGGAACGTTTGACCGCGGCACGGCGACGAAGAAGCTGGTGCACCAACTTTCATCGACGGGCGACCCGGTGTTCAATTTGAAAGTGCCGGCAAGCAGGATTGTCGGCGGATACACAGTGAAGGACGGAGTGATCGTGCCGAACTTCAACCACAGTGAGATTATCGACGCGGTGTTCCGGCGGACCCGCGTGCCGGTCGGCCTGATGACGGCGGCCAAGCTGCTGTCGGCTGTGGAGCCGCTGATTCGCTATCAGCCGCAGCGATTCCGCGGAGCCGAGGGGGCGAAGACGGGATCAGTGCGCTACGAGCAGGGAATCCAGCAGCGGGAGGATGCGCTGCACCGCCTTGTAGACGTTTGGGCGACGGGAGAAGCGGCGGCTTCAATGGGCTTTGCCGCGGCACGGTTGTTCGACGAACTGGATCCGCTGGAAAAGCAGAAGACAGCGCTACTGAAGGAGCGCGGCATCCATGGCGGGCGCGCGGAGATAAAGGCGCTGAAAGAGAGCGAGGAACGCGCGATCGAGTTGCTGAAGCTGAAGGGCGACAGTGCGCGGCGGGCGGAGCTCGAAGCTGATCCGCTGGTGCAGTATGTGTTGAAGGACGCAGAGGCGAATGTTCTGTGCCCGGCGACGAAGCTGTGGAACACCGGCCACGGCGCCAACATGATGCGCGAGGCCGTGAGCCTGATGGGCGGTTATGGCATCACTGAGGATTGCCCGGGCTTCCTTGCGAACAAGTGGATGGACGCGCAACTGGAAGCGACGTACGAAGGGCCCGAGGCTGTGCAACGGCGCCAACTGACAGTGACAATGACCAGCGAGGTTTTCCTGGCGCAGTTTGCCGCGTGGACCGCGGAGATGCGGAAGATTGCATCGACCCATCCGGGGACCGGCGCATGCACGCTGGCTTCGGCGATGAAGCTGTGGGCGTGGACGCTGAATTATCTGCAAAAAACCACCGATCCCGAGGGCGGAAAGCTGTATCACGGGCAGAGACAGGGCGTGACTTTTGCGCTGGCCGATGCATTGAGCTGGCTGATGGCTTCGCGCTGCCAGATTCTCGATGTGCTTGAACTGGAGACGCGGGGAGCCGTGGACGCAGTGGCGGCGGAAGGTTTGGCGGGAACGGTGCAATTCCTGAGCGACCTGTGCCACACGCAGGCGGCGCAGGCGGCGGGCGAGGTTTCGCGCATCTGTGCGGAACTGGTATTTGGATACAACCGCCATCCCTCGTGGGACGAGAAGGAACATCGCAGTTGCTTCCTTGCGGCCGAACTCGAAGAGCTGGAAGAGACGATGCCCGGCATCATGGCGATGGCCGTCGATGTTCTGGCGGCCGATGGAAGTCATCCGGCCAAAGCGGGACCATGCGCGGGCTGCGCAGGATCGAGCGAGTTTCTACGGCTGCAGAGCAAGCTGACTACCTGCCTGACCGGTGCGCGGCTGGCCAAGGATCGTGCCGCTGAAACGGTGAGCTCAGTGATGATTCCCGAGGCGCTCGATTATCCCGCGGCAGGAGCCGCATGAGCTCGGCGCCACAACCCATTGAAGTTGACCGGCCGACGATGGAGGTTGACATCGTCTGCGCGGGTTTTGGCCCGGCGACTGGCGGATTTTTGACCACGCTGACGCGAGCGTGGAGCGAGAACCCTGGCGATCCCGCCTTCGAAAGCAAAGTTGCGCCGGGGATGCCGCTGCAGGTGATGTGCTACGAGCGGGCCGACGATCTGGCTGCAGGCGTGAGCGGCGTGGTGACGCGCGGCGAAGGGATTCGCTCGAGCTTTCCAACGCTCGAGCCCGCGGAGATTCCGATGGCCGCGGCGGTGAAAGAGGAGCGGGTCTTCTATTTGCTCGATCCGATTGGTGCGAGGCGCTCCACGCTTTTGCGTTTTGTAGATTTTGTTCTTGGTCTGGGACGAAAGGCGTGGGTGAAGCACTACTCGTTCGAGCTTCCGTGGACGCCGGACTTTCTGCATAAGCGTGGCGGAATGGTTCTCTCCATTGGCCAGTTCAACCAGTGGGTGGGATCGAAACTGATGGCTGGCGGGCTGGCGCAGATTTGGCCGGGCACACCGGTGAGCGGCCCGATCTTTGATGGGAACAATGGCAAGGAAAAGAGAACCGTTTTTGGGCTCAGGCTTGCCGATCAGGGAGTGGACAGAAACGGGGTTCCGGCGGACGGCTATATGCCGGGCATGGATGTGCGTGCGAGGTTGACTGTTGTGGGCGATGGTCCTGTGGGCGCGGTGGGCCAAAAGCTCGACGAGCAATTCGGTTTGCCGGCGGGGCACGCGCGGCGCGAGTGGGCGCTGGGCATGAAGATGGTAATCGAGCTGCCCGAGGGTTCTGAGCTTGAGGCCGGCACCGTGTGGCACACGTTTGGATTTCCTGAGCCGGAGATCTTCGGCTTCCTCTACGTACACCCGGAACGGCTGGCTTCCGTTGGGATTTTCGTGCCGTCGTGGATGGGCAATCCGCAACGCACGGCCTATCGGTACTTGCAGCATTACATTCAGCATCCGCTGCTCTGGCGCCATCTGCAGCATGGGACGCTGCGCTCGTGGGGTGCGAAGTCGCTCGAAGAGTCGGGCAAGCGCGGCGAGCCCTTTCTGACCGGTGACGGATTCGCGCGGATCGGCGAAGGCTCTGGCTCGACCAATATGCTGACCGGATCCGGCGTCGACGAGGCATGGACTACGGGCGTGCAACTGGGCATGGCCGTGCTGGGGCTGCTGCGCGCAGACAAGCCGTTCACACAGGAGAACCTGGCGGCGACGTATGAAGCTCGCCGGCGCGCAAGTTGGGTAGAGAACGGAGCGCGCGAAGCCGAGAATGCGCGCAATGGTTTTCATGGGGGTTTTTTCAGGGGCATGGTCGGCATGGCGCTGGCTGGGCTCACCGGCGGGCGACTCGCGCTGCGAGCAAGTATTCCGCCTGCGCCGAAACAGATTCGCCCATTCGCGTCCAATGTTTCGGGTCGCCTGTCGGTGCAACGAGCCGCAAAGGTAGCTCTCGACTGCGGACGGCCATTGCACGATGCGTTGATGAGTGCACGAGGCTGGCCAGAGATTGCGTTCGATGGACGGCTGCTGGTTACGCACCAGGATGCACTGCTGATGGGCGGCAAAGTGCAGGCGATTCCGGGATTCGTGGACCATGTAGTGTTCCTCGACCGGCAGCGATGTATTGCGTGCCAGGACAAAACGTGCATTGCGATGTGCTCGGGGCAGGCTCTCGCGCTGGGAGAGGACGGCGCGCCGACTTTTGAACGCGAGAAGTGCGTGCACTGCGGCGCTTGCCTGTGGAACTGCGCGCAGTCGCCCGACGGCGAGCGAGGCAATATTGAGTTCGCCGCGGGGAGCGGCGGATTGCATAGCGCACAGAATTGAGACCTAGGAGCCAGAAGCTATGAATTTCCACATCGTCGTTTGCGCGGGGATTGTGCCTGACCCGCTGCAAACGCTGGAGTCAACGACAGCACCGAATGGGCCGGGGATCAAGAACGAGATGGTGTTGCCGGCGGTACTCGATCCATGGGCAACGAGCGCGCTCTATGAGGCGGCGAACCTGGCTGCGAAAAATTCGGGAAGCCCACAAAACCCGAGCAAAGTCTGGCTTGTGTCGCTTGGGCCCAAGGCTAAGCTGCAGCAGGTGATGATGAGCGTGGCGCAGAAGGCAAGTTTCGAGCTGGTTCCGATTGACGGACCAATCGGCGGATTTCCGGATGCGCAGGCGACGGCGGCGGTGCTGGCCGATACCATTGCCGCAATTCCAGGGTTGGAACCAGAGCGGTTGTTGCTTTTTGGAGGATGGGAGTCGGCGACGCGGGGTGCGGGCGTGACGCTGCAGCTGGTCGGCGAACGGCTGGGGATTGGAGACCAGTTTCAGGGAGTGGACGCGATCGACATGCACGAAGATGGATCCTTTGAGGTTCTGGAGCGCGTGGAAGGCGGAAAGCACCAGGTGAGCGTGTGCGCGGGAGCGCCCGCGGTGCTGGGCTGGGCGACGGGCAATCTGGCGGAGCCACGCAACAATCCGCAGCAGGGTATGGCGAATATGCGTACGATCATGCCGGCGCTGCAGAAGGCAAAGACCGTGGCGCTAGAGGCGAACGGGCTGAATTACGTTTCAGTGAGCCTGCCGAAGCAGCAGCGGACAACACGCGTCGAGAAGAATATGAACGCGGAAGAGATTGCTCGCGAGATCGTCGAATGGATCGGAGCAAAGTGATGGAATCGGTTCTCGTACTGACCCATGCAGATGAGAGCGGCGCGGCACTGAGCAAGGGTTCACTCGAAGCCGTGACCGCGGGCAGGGAATTGGCTGGGCAGATGGGCGCGGAACTGACGATTGGCATCGTAGCTGAGCACGCGACCCGCATGGCCACTCAAGTGGCAGGCGCCGCAAAGCGGGTGCTGGCTATTGAGGGAGAGGCGTTTGCGCAGGCGCGCTTTGCCAGCGATGCGGCGGCGTGCGAGGCGCTGTGCCGGGCGGCGCAGGCGACGTTTGTGCTGGCCCCGCAAAGCTCGAGGTTTGCGCGCGTAATGTCCGCGGTTGCGCACCGCGTTGGCGGCGTAATCGACACGCACATCACGGCCATCGACGGCGCGGCAAGTGTGGAGGCGGCGCGATGGTTCTACCGGCAGAGGATTGAAGCGGTGGTGAGACGGGAGAAGCGGCCGTGGTTTCTGCTGTTGGACGCGGGTACACACTCAGCCTTTGCGGGCGATACGTCGCAGGAACAAATGGAAGAGATCGCCATTGCTGTAGAGTTGCCGACGATGCGCACGCAGGTGACGGGAACAAGAGCGCCGAAGCAGGATGCGCAGACGATCCGGCCGGACGCGAAATTGCTTTTTGTGGCTGGAGCTGGCTGGACGAAGAAGCAGCCGGACGGGCAGGTCCATGTTGCAGAGGCGGGCGAGCTGATTTTGAAGTTCCTTGCCGCTTCGGGCGCGTCGCTGGGCAGCAGCAAATCTCTCGTAGATCAGGGCGGAGAAGGACACTCCGTGCTTCCGTTTCTGACGCATCTCAATCAGATCGGACAAACCGGCTCGACGCCACGACATGAGAAGGGACTTTCGACCTGCTGCCACGGCGAGGAGCCGCACGTCGTGGGCTGGCGATTCGTCGGCGAGCGGAGAGCTGTGTCGCTCGATCCGAATTGTGGATGGACACGCGGCAAAGCAGACGTCGTGTACATCGCGGACGCGTTCGAAGTGATGGCGAGAGTGAATGAGTTGCTAGAAGCCACGAGAGGCAAGTAGCCGGCAACTTTAGCTTGCGGCCATTCGCTCCGGTTCTTCGATCGTGGCATACCGCTCAAAGTTCTCCGTTTTGATTCCAACTTCTTCCTGCCTGCGCTCGGGAAAAAGAGTTTGCCGAGAGCTCAAAACGTGTCAACGGATTGGTCAGTAGGAGAATGTAGCGAAATCAATCACTTTCGCTTGTGACTTAACACCAACGTGTGATGGAGACATCGTTCGCATTTTAGTAGATTTACTTTGTCCAAAGTGGTCAAGTTTGACCGGATAAAGCAGCCGAACTGGGGCCTGATAAGAAAAGCATTTCTGTTTCTGGGCACCCCGAAGCTGGCGCGAGGCGGGAGCCTGTTGTGCCCCGATTTCGCAAAGATTGGAAGATTCTCGTGGAAGTGGCGGCTTCGGAATACAGTTCCACCAATGACCTTTTGGGTAGCTGCATGCCCGCAGCGGTTGTCTGCAACCGCCATCCCGACTCCTGGGCGGCATACGGGCGTTTCATTTTCCATTCCGTCAGCACCAGATGTTCGCGACAAGTTGAAACGATCGATGAAGGGTTGCGCCTTTTTCGCCGCCCCGTGTGGCGTCACGACCCTGCGGTGGTTTGCGCATTTCGAGACTGCGCCTCGCGCGGCGACTCGATTTGGACAACAGCCGAGCAGACGTTAACGCAGTTGGCAGAGCGCAGCCATGTCGACCACCTGAACGTTTATGTGGCGGGAACGGTGCCTGATGAGGACCAGGGCGACTTCGCCCTCCATCCCGTGCTCGACGGCAAATACGTCGGCATGGCGATTCCTTACCAAACCCGTGACATTCTCGAGTTTCCCTCGACCTTCGAAGAGTTCCTGAAAAGCCTTGGGCCGAACAACCGCCGGCATATGAAAGCGCGGAGAAGCAAGGCACAAAAAGCCGGCATTCAGTTCGTCCTCCGGCGGCATCCGGTTACAACGTTCGCCGAGCGCTCCGAGTTGGGCCAGCGGTCGCGGCCCAAGCCCTATGGTCCGAAGAAACTCGATCTGTGGGATGCTTACGCGCAGGCCCAACCCGGTTTCTTCCAGTGCGCGCTGCGCGGCCCGCAAGGCGCCGCGCTGAGCTGCTGCACCGGCTTTGTCGAGGGTGATACGGCCCTCATGATGTATCAGCTCAACGACAATAGCTATCCAGAGCTCGGTCTCACGATGACCCTGCGCGGGTTCCTCATCGAGCATTGCATCAGCGCGGGCCTTCGCCGCATCGTTCTTCCCATGGGCATCTCCGGTCACTTGGAGCATGCCGCTACGACGAATCCCATCGCCCAGGTGCTGTTCGTAAAGAGCTCGCTGACGTCGGTTGCCAAGGCGGTTCTCATGCGCCGCTTCGCCCCGGAATCGAACCAAGCGATTATGGCGGCCAAACCTGGATTCGTTGCACAGGCCTTCTCATTTCACCGCCTCGCAGTTCACTCTCTCCAAACCAAGGTCTCCTGAGCCTTCTCCACATTTAGCAAGGAACGCGAAAACCTGCAGCGCGTGCGCAAGGTGCTGCCGGTTTCCAAGCGCCAGGTTCAATCCGTATGCTGTGTTTCAAGTCCATCGCTTCTCCTCTGCTGCTTTCCTTTGCGGCTTGCGAAGCCCGGAAGCTGTGAGCCGCCGCGAAGGGTTGTGAAGGATCAAATCCCTCATTTCCCGCACCCCGCGCGATTCACAGCGGGCTGAATTCGCTGTGGTAGGTTGGAAGGTTGGAGCGCGAAACGCCATGAAGCCGATTACCGAGTTCATCAAGCATCATTACCGTCATTTCAATGCCGCGGCGCTAGTGGATGCGGCCGAGGCCTACAACAAGCTGCTGGCAGATGGCGGCAAGATGTTTGTAACCATCGCCGGGGCGATGAGCACGGCGGAGCTGGGGCTGTCGTTGGCCGAAATGATCCGGCAGGACAAGATTCACGGGATCTGCTGCACGGGTGCGAATCTGGAAGAAGACGTGTTTAACCTGGTGGCGCACAACTTTTATGAGCGCGTGCCTGGCTACCGCGACCTGACGCCGGCCGACGAGGCAGCGCTGCTGGCGCGGCACATGAACCGCGTGACGGATACGTGCATTCCCGAAATGGAGGCGATGCGGCGGATCGAGAACGAAGTGCTGGCGGAGTGGGTGAAGGCGGACAAAGCCGGCGAGCGGTGGTTTCCGCACCAGTTTATGTACAAGATTCTTTTGTCGGGCGTGCTCAAGAAAAGCTATCAGATCGATCCGAAAGACAGTTGGCTGCTGGCGGCGGCCGAAAAAAACCTGCCAATGTTCGTGCCGGGGTGGGAGGACGCGACGCTGGGGAATATGTATGCGGGACATTGCATCACTGGCGACGTGAAGAAGGTGCACACGGTGCGGACCGGCATCGAGTACATGATGGAGTTGGCGGAGTGGTACACGGAGACGACGAAGAAGTCGCCGCTGGGGTTCTTCCAGATTGGCGGAGGGATCGCGGGAGACTTTCCGATTTGCGTGGTGCCGATGCTGCACCAGGATTTGCAGCGCGACCATGTGCCGCTGTGGGCATACTTCTGCCAGATTTCGGATTCGACGACGAGCTATGGATCGTACTCGGGCGCAGTGCCGAACGAGAAAATCACATGGGGCAAGCTGGGAGAGAAGACGCCGAAGTTCATTATCGAGAGCGACGCGAGCATCGTGGCGCCGCTGGTGTTTGCGTATGTACTGGGGTGGTAGAAGTGCAGGGACTCGCGACGTATGGACTTAGGGGGCAAGAGATCAGAGAACAGAGACCAAAGATCGGGATGGGGAAGTGGGCGGTGCTGGGAGCCGTAGCGGCGAGCCGGGTGCTGGCAGTGGCCGGGGCGACGCAGGCCAACGCTCAGGACGGCGGAGCGTGGATTGCGGCGAGCACGAATGCCACGTCGATCACGAACAACATTGCGATTTCAAAAGACAGACTGTCGATCGACTATCTGACGTTTCCGCTGGCGCCGATCCGGACGTTGAAGCCCGTAGAGGTGAGCGCTGTGTTCGACGCGGACGTGAACGCGGGGATCAGTGGAACGCTTTACAAGCTGAGGATCCCAGCGAATACGCGGTTTCTGCACAAAAGTTCTTTGTGCGGGGACCAGGACACGCAATGGATGGCGACATACGTTACAGGGCACACGCTCAAAGTGGCGTTTTTTTCAGGCGACGATATGCCGGTGTTCACATTCGATGCGATCTCGAATTCGACGGCGCTGTGCGGGACATTTGCGTACTCGCGGTGAGGCAGTGTTCAGTGTTCAGTTGTCAGTCCGTCGTGCTGTGTTGACCGTTGTGGATCACCGCGATGCAAAAGCGGGGCCGGGGAGAGGGCGCACGGGGAACTTGAGCAAGCTGGATATCTGGATTCTTCGGGCCTAGTTATCAGGCAAGACTGCGAAGGAGCCGTTGATCTCGCGCCCGCCGACGCCTTCAAACGCGGGTTGAACCAATTGAGGCAAACCGATCTCCCACTTTGGCCCTTCGAGCTCCGGCATGGGGCGCGCCTGGAATAGCTTCTTGCATTGACGAGCGGTCCAACGGGCCCATCGCTTCGACTTTTTCCGGCGAGCGCTGTCAGTGGAGATGCCGGTGCCTGCGTACATTTGCCGATAGAGCTTGGAGAGGAAGATGAATCCGAGGCGGGCGCGCAGAGTCGGAGTGCAGGCGGAACGTTCCCAGATGGCTCCCCAAGTGTAGAACCGGTCCCAGACTTTTTGCGTACGCTCGCGAATCTCGTCGGAGCTCATGGTGGGATGCGGCGTAAACATTTTGGGCCGCACTTCGGTGGGAATCATCCAGTAGCGCGTGATGGGCACGCCGCCCACGATCATGGGATCAACGGCCTGTTCCTTTTCCCAGCGGCCGAAGTCGACTGTGCCGGGAAACGGAGTCATCATGACAAATTGGGCGAATGTGACACCGGCCTTGATCGCCATCTCGACCGTGGCGGTGAAGGTGGCCGGCCGGTCGGTGGGAAGACCGAAGATGAACGAGCCGAGGACGTGAACGCCGTGCTGCTTGAAGGTCTGCAGCTGTTTGGCGAGGGCTTCGCCGGAGTAGTTCCAGTCCTTATATACCGCCTTCAATCCCTCGGGAGTGACTGCTTCGACGCCAACGAGCGCACCCTTGATGTTGGCCTTGCGCATGGCGTCAAGATAGCTTCCGTCTTCGCCCGCTTCCATCGTCATTTGGGTGAAGAACACCATGTCTTTGGGCAGCTTGGCCAGTTCTTCCATGAGCTGGAGGCGCTCATTGCGAATGGCAGTGAGCTCGTCGACCCTGGCCGTGTTGCCCTGCTCGCGGGCCAAGCGCAGATCGGTAAAGGTGACAGGGTAGAAATTGTCGTCGGCGAGAGCGATGAAGCGAAATCCGAGGCGGCGCAGCGCGATAATTTCGTCGACAACATTCTGGAACTTCCGCTGGCGGGGCTTCTGCCCATCAGTGCGCCAGACACTGCAAAAGGAGCAGTGCTTGGGGCAGCCGCGAATGGTTTGCACCGATGCCCACATGTATTTTTCGGGATCCATGAGGTCCCAGCGCGCGGAGAGGAATTCGCTGCCTTCGATGCGGCCGCCCTCGTAGACCTTCTCGGGCTTTCCGGCGACGCAATCGGTGACGACTCTGCCCCAGGCAAGATCGCCGTCGCCTTTGACGACGGCGTGAGCTTCTCCACAATCGAGGGCTTCTTCAGGAAAGAGAGTGGCGTGAATGCCGCCATAGACTACCCAGGCGCCCCGAGTGCGAGCCATGCGTCCGACCGCATAACCGCGCAGGGCATTGCCTGTGTGCACGCTGATGCCAACAATGTCGCCGGGCTCAATGGACTCGGGCACGATTTGCTCGAGAGACTCATCAACGAGTACGGGATCTCCGACAGAACGCGGAGTGGCTGCTGCAAGCACGAAGAGCCAACGCGGTGTGATGACCGCGGTGCCAAAGGAATTGTCGCTGGGATTGACCAGATGGACGCGCAATCGGTCCCAACCTTTCGTCGTACTGGTACGGTTGGCCTCAAAGCGATTGCGGGGTTACCGAAATGCGAGGGCGATGATGGAAAGCGGCATCTCAACCAAGAAGATGCCTCGCTGAAGTTCGAAACCGGCAAAATGCCCAGAAAAACGATTGTGCGTTCGTTGCTCGAATAGGGTGAATCGACCGAAAAGGCCCTTGCCAGTATTGCCGTCAGCGCAGGATTTTTCCCGGAGAATTACTTCCCCTAACAAGTTTCGCTCATCGTACAGGTCTATCGCGGGAGAAAGTGGTCAATATTGACCACTTTTGGCCAGAATGAACAAAAAGTAATGGAAAGACGGAGGAATTGAGTGCCGCGAGGCCTTATCCGACACGAGAACACTCCTCGACGGGGATGGCAACCTGCTCGACGATTTCGAGGCCGAAGCCCTCGAGGGCGGGGATGTGCATGGGGGTGTTGGAGAGCAGGCGGATGCGCTGGATTCCCAAATCGGATAGGATTTGGCCGCCCAAGCCGATGGCGCGAAGGATGCGGCCGGAACGGGCCTGAGAACCTTCGCGGGCGCGCAGCTCCTGATGGAGGATGAGACGACCGGTCTCCTGCGGAGTAGCAGCGGCGGGGACTGCGGAGCCTTCGGGGCTGAAAGAAGCGGCGGGAGTATGGTCGATGGCGAAGCCACGCGAGGTGTTGTGGAGATAGAGGATGACGCCGCAGCCGGCTTCGGCAATGATGCGCATGGACTGATCGAGAATCTCGCGGCAGTGGCAGTCAGCGGCGAAGACATCGCCGGCGGTGCAGCGGGTGTGGACGCGGACCAGGACGGGATGCGGACAGACGGGGCGCGGGTCTGATGAGGCTATGGCGGCTGCGCCGTTGAGGGCGTTCAGCGCGTCCGGAATCGGCGCAGCGGGGCCTAGGTGGAGGGCGTGGCAATCGGGGCAGAGGTCGCCGCGGATGAGGGCGATGTGGCTTTCGCCGCCCTGGACCTGGCTCTCATAGGCGATCATGCGGAACTCGCCGTAGCGGGTATGGATGCGGGATTCGCCGGCGCGGACGATGTAGCGCTCGTTGCGGAGGCGGTAACGAATGAGCTCGGCGACGGTGATCATGCGAAGGCCGTGCTGACGGCAGAAGGGGATGAGGTCGGGAATGCGGGCCATTTCGCCGTCGTCGCGCATGATTTCGCAGATGACTCCGGCGGGGGTGAGGCCGGCGAGGCGGGCAAGGTCGACTGAGGCCTCGGTTTGACCGGCACGGACGAGGACGCCGCCGCGGCGAGCTCGAAGCGGGAAGACGTGGCCGGGACGGACGAGGTCGGCAGAAGTGGCGGCGGGATCAATGGCGACGCGGATGGTGTGGGCTCGGTCGGCAGCGGAGATGCCGGTGGTGACGCCTTCGCGGGCCTCGATGGTCTCAGTGAAGGCGGTGCCGAAGCGGGAGGAGTTCTGTTGCGTCATGGGGAAGAGACGCAGGTGATCGGCACGCTCCTCGGTGAGGGTGAGGCAGATGAGGCCTCGGCCGTAACGGGCCATGAAATTGATGGCTTCTGGTGTGACGTGCTCGGCGGCCAGGGTGAGATCGCCCTCGTTCTCGCGGTCCTCGTCGTCAACCACAACGACCATGCGGCCGGCCTGGACTTCGGATACGGCGCCGGGAACGTCGGTGAAGGGCGGTTCGGGGGTGCGGGAGGACTGGGGCATGTGCTGACGTTATTTTCGCATGATGTGGAATGCGGGTCCTTCTTGTCCTGAATTGAAGTGAATACTTTCCGATGTCCCCGAGTACGAGGAATCTCCACCCCACGGACCAAGACCTGTCCGCGGGGACCCTGGGGGGCCTGGGGCACCCATCGTGGTGCGTGAGAGAGAAGTCGTGGGCAGCAAAAACGCCGCCCGAAGGCGGCGTCTTTGTTTGAGCTGGCGAAAGTGCTACAACGTCGATTCAATCTCAAATCCCCATGCCTCAAGAAGGGCCTCAGGGATGTACTTGGAGTTCTTGTTACGGCGCGCCCACTCGCGGAGGCGGGTAGACCGGATGTACTGGTCCGGGGGCAGCTTGAACTCCTTGGTAATCTGCTCAAAAGACGTAACTGTGGGCACAACTGGGCCGATGGGCTCCGGCTTGCCCCAATTCGGATTTCCACGACGCTTTGCCATTGATTTGTTTGTCCTTATCCTTAGAAAGGAGTGTTTTTCTCGACTCAACCTCGGACGTGGCTGGGGATGCGAAAGGACCCGAGGAACGTACATTCTCATTCTAGGGGTTTTTCGTTGAAAAATCAATAGGAAAGGGCTTTTTGGCGCGCGGTAAGACGCGGGCAGATTCACTTATATTCTATTTAGAATAAACGGTTTAGCTGAAACGCCCCGGATTCCCACAAGAAGGGCGCAGTTTGATGTGATGGGCGACGCTGGCGGCAATGGGGATGGGAGTGGCACGATAGTCCTATGAGGACGTTCTGGCGCGTAATTGCAGCGATTTTGGTGCTTTTGGGAGGGGTAACGATGAGCCGCGGCGTGGAGTTGACGGTTAGCCGCGACGCCCTGGAGCGGACGCTGAAGCAGCAACTCTTCAGCGGCCCGGACGGCCGGTACTACCTGAAGGGCAATGCCCACTCAGCGTGCTTTATTTCGACTGAGGATCCGCAGTTGAGATTCGAGCAGGACAGGATCGTGGTGCGGGTGAAAACCAGGGCGCGGCTGGGAGTGGGCGGCGCGTGCCTGGGAGTGACGGTGACACTGCCGGCGGAAGTGTCGATGGAGCCGGATGCCGAGGGGGAGACGATCGGATTTCGCGACGCGCAGCTGGACAAGGTGTCGGACCGGAAGGAGATCAACTTTGTGCTGGCGCCTTTTTTGCGGGGCCAGGTGCCGAAGAGCATGAAGGTGAATGCGGCGGACCTTTTGCGCGCAGCGCTGGCTGGGTCCACGGCAACTTCCGGGTACAAAGTGAGCCTGGGGCGGTTGAAAATTCTCTCGATTCAAATTGTCGGCGACAAGCTGGTGGTGGAAGCGGACGGCGATCTGAGCGTGGAGTGACATGCACGGCGCGAAGCCAAAACGCGCTGCGGGCCGCGTGTGTTAGATTTTCAACCGGCGGGCGAACCCGATTGATCGCCCGGGCAAAACCGATCCAACAACCACACTCCATCCTCCGCAAAGGAACCTAAAGCCATGCAACTGACCCGAAGAGATTTTGCACGATTCGGCGCGCTGGGCCTCGCGGCCCGATTCGCGCCCGCGCTCAACGCCCAGAACCCAACTCGCAAGACCGGCTACGCGATCATCGGAATCGGCCGCATCGCTTACCACTTTTTGGCCGGCGCACAAAACGCCACGAATTCCAGTGTGACTGGTCTGGTGAGCGGGCACCGCGACAAGGCGGACAGGGTCGCGGCGCAGTATGGCGTGCCTGCGGAGTCCATTTACAGCTACGAGAACTTTGACGAGATTGCGCACAACCCGAACATCGACGCCGTCTATGTGGCGCTGCCTAACTCGATGCACGCGGAGTACACCATTCGCGCGGCAAAGGCGGGCAAGCACGTGCTGTGCGAGAAGCCGATGTGCACTTCCGTCGCCGATGCCGAAGCGATGATCGCGGCTTGCAAGGCAGCCAACGTGAAGCTCATGATTGCTTACCGCTGCCACTACGAGCCATTTCACCTGCGGGCGATCCAGATGATCCGCGACGGCAAAGTCGGCAATGTACAAGAGATCTCCAGCTGCTTCGGCTTCAATATCGCGCCCGGCGAGTGGCGGCTAAACAAGAAACTGGCTGGCGGCGGCCCGCTCTACGACGTTGGCATCTATTCGCTGAATGCGTCCCGCTACCTTACTGGCGAGGAACCGGCGAAAATCACCGCGGTGGCGTCGACGATCGACCACGATGGCCGCTTCAACGAAGTGGAAGAGAACGTCGCGTGGACCACGATTTTCCCGTCTGGAATTGTAGCGAGCTGCTCCACAAGCTACGGAGCCAACACTGACGGCTACTTCAAGGTTTACGGATCCAAGGGCTGGCTCGCTCTGAATCCCAGCTTCAACTACGACGGGGTTCACATGTACGGCATGGTGGATGGGCAGATGATTGACGAGCTGAATCCCTCGCGCGACCCGTACCAGTTCACGGCTCAAGCCGACCACTTCTCGCACTGCGTCCAGAACAATCTGGAGCCGAACACTCCGGGCGAGGAAGGACTGATGGATATGCGCTGGATTGCGGAAATCTACCGCTCCGCCGGCATCGCTGTTTGACGGTTGTTGAATTTGAGAGGTCTGACCACTGCGATAGAATTGCAATAAGCCTTAAATTTCGCAGTGATAGAATTTCGATTTTGGAGAAAGTATGGCGGAAGCAGTGTGTGATATCGGCTTAATAGGCCTCGCAGTGATGGGACAGAATCTGGTCCTCAATATGAACGACCACGGCTTCAAAGTGGCTGTGTTCAACCGAACTGTTTCGAAGGTGGACGATTTTATAGCGAACGAAGCCAAGGGGACGGAAGTGGTGGGCGCGCACTCGATTGAGGAGCTGACGAGCCTGCTGAAGCGGCCGCGACGAGTGATGTTGATGGTGAAGGCCGGCGATACAGTGGACCAGATGATCGACCACATCGTGCCGCACCTGGAGGCGGGCGACATCGTTATTGATGGCGGCAACTCACTTTTCAGCGATTCGACGCGGCGCACGAAGGCGCTGGCGGAGAAGGGAATTCTGTTTATCGGGACAGGCGTTTCCGGCGGCGAAGAGGGCGCGCGGAATGGACCGTCGATCATGCCGGGAGGGAATCCGGCGGCGTGGCTGCACGTGAAGCTGATTTTCCAAGCGATCGCGGCGAAGGTGGAAGACGGGACGCCATGCTGCGACTGGGTGGGTGAAGAAGGCGCGGGACACTACGTGAAGATGGTGCACAATGGCATCGAGTACGGCGACATGCAGTTGATCTGCGAGGCCTACGACCTGCTGAAGCGCGGATTGGGTTTGACAGCCGACGAACTTCACGATGTATTCGCGGAGTGGAACAAGGGCGAGCTGGACAGCTACCTGATCGAGATTTCGAGCCAGATTTTCGCGAAGAAGGATGAGGATGGGACGCCGCTGGTGGACAAGATTCTGGATACGGCGGGACAGAAGGGAACCGGCAAGTGGACGGTGATCAGCGCGCTCGACACGGGGCAGCCGGTGACACTGATTGGAGAGAGCGTGTTTTCTCGCTGCCTGTCGGCGCTGAAAGAGGAGCGCGTGGAGGCGGAGAAAGTTCTGCGCGGTCCGAAGTCATTGCCGAAGGTCGGCGACCGCACAAAGTTCATCGAAGATGTGCGCAGGGCGCTGTTCTGCTCGAAGATCATCAGCTATGCGCAGGGCTACATGCTGCTTCGGGCCGCGGCCAAGGAGTTTGGCTGGAACCTGAACATGGGCGGCATCGCCCTGATGTGGCGTGGCGGGTGCATCATCCGCAGCCAGTTCCTGGGCAAGATCAAAGATGCCTTCAAGAAGAACAAGAAGCTCGACAATCTTCTGCTCGATAAATTCTTCTCGCGGCTGGTGAACAAGTACCAGGCATCGTGGCGCAAGGCGGTGACGCACGCGGTGAAGCTGGGCGTACCCACGCCGGCTTTCTCGACGGCGCTCGCGTTCTTTGACGGGTATCGCGCGGGGAGGCTACCGGCGAACCTGCTGCAGGCGCAGAGAGACTTCTTTGGCGCACACACTTATGAGCGCGTTGATCAGCCACGCGGCCAGTTCTTCCATACGAATTGGACGGGACACGGCGGGAGGGTTTCGTCGACGACGTACAACGCTTAAATGCAGGGAACAGGGAAAATGAAGCGGCGATTTCCTGAAATGGGATCGCCGCCTTTATTTTTTTGGAGCTGTTCAATTCGAATTGAGTGAATTACCGCAGGGATTCGATGGGTGCTGGGTCCATGTCGGCATAGTCCTGATTTTCGCCGCCCATGCCCCAGCAGAAGCTGTAGGCACGTGTGCCCACGCCGCAGTGGATCGACCAGCCGGGTGAGATAACGACTCCCTTGTCGGCCATCACGATGTGACGAGACTCGACGGGCGGCCCCATGAAGTGCATGACGCGCGCATCGTGGACGAGGTTGAAATACATGTATATCTCGCTGCGGCGCATGTGAGTGTGAGGGGGCATGGTGTTCCAGTTGCTGCCGGGCGCGAGATGCGTGACGCCCATGACGAGCTGACAACTGCGTGCACCCTGGAGATGAATGTACTTGCAAATCGTGCGCTTGTTGCAAGTTTCGACGCTGCCGAGTTCGGTGGGACTAGCGTCTGCCTTGCGGACAAGCGTGGTGGGGTACTCGGCGTGGGCGGGGTAGCTCAACAGATAGAAGACGGCAGGCGCGGATTTATCCTTTGAGGCGAAGGTGACCTGCTTGTTTCCGCGGCCAATGTAGAGCACATCAAGATTGTCGAGCGCGTAGCTCTTGCCCTCGACGGTGACGATGCCAGCACCGCCAATGTTGAGCGCGCCCAACTCGCGGCGCTCGGTGAAGTAAGTCGCGCGCAGTTCGGGATCGGTCGGCAGCGCCAGGACCGAGTCGATGGGAGCAGCGAAACCGACGACGGCGCGATCGAGGTCAACATAGCTGAGTTGAAGCTTGCCGGGTGAGAAGAGGGCATCGAGCAGAAAAGTGTCACGGAGTTCGTCGGTGCTCATGCGCGGGTAGCGGACGGGGTCAGCCATCAGTACAGTCTTCATGATTCTCCTAAAAGCAGCTGACAGCTTTCAGCTCTCAGCGATTCGATTGCTCGCGAACTGCGAGGGAATCAGATCCACGGAGCTTCGCGGCGAGGCCGCAATCCCGTCTGTGAATTCGTCGCGATGCCAACTCCATTTTAGCGCCGTGGAAATTGCAGCGGATTCCAGCCGTCGCTGGCCCAGCGGAAGACCGAGGGCTCGCATTGCGTGGTTTCGCCGGAAAGCTGAAGTGGATGCGCGAATCGCAGCGATGGGGAGGCCCGAGCGGGATCCGTGCGTTTTAAGTGGACTGACCACTTGAACCATCCAAAGTGAACGCA
>Ga0181520_10005694_pt1 | contig 19659 bp, 21 predicted proteins | sample PEATcosm2014_Bin_29_FD_132451 | JGI IMG/M metagenome (GOLD analysis project Ga0181520, IMG submission 132451) | Peatland microbial communities from MTU Mesocosm Facility, Houghton, MI, USA - PEATcosm2014_Bin02_30_metaG | ecosystem: Environmental > Terrestrial > Soil > Wetlands > Peat | place...
TCCCACATCTGCAAACCACCTGCGGTGGGGCCAGCGGCTCGCTTTCCGCTCGCATAAATTTATGGTTTCCCACATCTGCAAACCACCTGCGGTGGGGCCAGCGGCTCGCTTTCCGCTCGCATAGATTTGTGGTTTCCCACATCTGCAAACCACCTGCGGTGGGGCTAGCGGCTCGCTTTCGCTCGCATAGATTTGTGGTTTCCCACATCTGCAAACCACCTGCGGTGGGGCTAGCGGCTCGCTTTCGCTCGCATAGATCTGTGGTTTCCCACATCTGCAAACCACCTGCGGTGGGGCCAGCGGCTCGCTTTCCGCTCGCATAGATCTGTGGTTTCCCACATCTGCAAACCACCTGCGGTGGGGCCAGCGGCTCGCTTTCGCTCGCATAGATATGTGGTTTCCCATATGTGCAAACCGCCTGCGGGCATATGCGGTGCGGCAGACGCTTTCGGAATGAGAGTTTGAGTTGCTTGCGGAATTCCATTGAGAGTGCAACATATGTCAGCAGTTAACCGGCTTCGCCATCGCGTGGGAAAAGAAACACGGATTGCCATCTTCAGCACAAAGGACCGTTTGTTGAATCAGAAACGCTTCGTTTTCGCCGGCTGATTGCCCGTGAAGCTTATCGCCGCCGCGCGCGTTCCCGTTGCAGCTCGCGATAGATGTCACTCTTGGATTGGCCCATCTCACGCGCGATGCGCTTGAGAGCCTCCTTTTCGTCCACGCCGTTCTCGGCCTGGAGGCGGGCAACGCGTTCGGCAATCTTCACCGGAGCCGTGCCGGCATCTGGCGCGGAAGCTGCTCGCGGCAGCGCCTCGACGAGCAGCGTAATCTCGCCGCGAATGCGGTCGCGGCTGGCCAGCTCGCGGCGCGCCTCAGCCGCCGTGCCGCGCAGAACCTCCTCGTGAATCTTGGTCAGCTCGCGGGCCACGACGACGCGCACGGCGGGACCGAATACGGATTCAATATCCGCAAGAGTATCGAGAATGCGGTGCGGCGCTTCATAAAAAACCAAGGTGCGCGGCGCATCGAATCTCTGCGCCTCTTCGGCCAGCGCTTCGAGGCTGCTTCGCCGCGCGCCGGCCTTTTCCGGCAAAAAGCCGATGAAGTGAAACTCGCTTGTCGGAAGTCCGGAAGCTACCAGCGCGCTGAGCGCCGCATTGGCTCCGGGAATGGGAATGACCGCGACGCCCGCAGCGATAGCTTCAGCCGTGAGCCAGCCTCCGGGATCGCTGATGCCCGGCATCCCTGCGTCGGTGACCACGGCGATGCGCTGTCCGGCCTTTATGTTTTGGATCAATTCGGTGGCACGGGTGTGCTCGTTGTGCTGGTGGCAGCTAATCGTTGGGGTCGTGATCTCGAAGTGGTTGAGCAGCTTTTGCGTCTGGCGGGTGTCTTCGCAGGCGATGCGATCCACGCGGCGGAGGACGTCGAGGGCGCGCAGGGTGATGTCGCCCAGGTTGCCGATGGGCGTGGCCACAAGATAGAGGCCGGGAGCGAGCGGGGCTTCGGGATCGGCGTCCATGGGCACGGTCATTCTCCGGCGGGACAGGGAACTGGGGCGGTTGGGGTTCTGGTTTCCCACCCTTCGAGCAAAGAGCGCTCGAAGGGTGGGGCACCCATGCGATTACGTTATGCGAGAGAATGCCCGGCTAGCTGCTTTGTTCGCGGGCTTCTTCGCGCTCCAGGCGGCGTTGCTCGGCGAGCAGAGACATCGAACTCATCAGATTTTGCACGCTCACAATGCCCACCACGCGCCCGCTCTCGGTGACGGGAATCAGCGAGAGTCCGCGGCCGGTCTGGATGCGGCGAATGGTGGCGCCCAGCGTGTCCTCGGGACGCGCCACCTGAAAGGCCTTGGACATGGCCGCCTGCACGTAGCCGTTGCCGTCGGTGCGCAGCGCGTCCACGATGCGCTGGCGGCTGATGATGCCCACCAGTTGCGGACCGCGCACTACAGGGAAATCCTCTTGCAGTGAGTGAACGCAGCGCGTCAGCGCGCCGGCCAGCGTGTCCGAGGCGGAGATGGTGGCGAAGTCGGTCAGCATCACTTCGCGCATATGCACGGTGTCGACCACTGATTGGAAGAAGACGCCCTGGTCCTCGATCTGCGCGCCGATCATGATGAAGAAGCCGGCGATGATCAGCCAGTAATCATGCAGGAACATTCCGCCCACCATGGCTCCCAGCGCCAGCACTTGGCCTAGCGCGGCGGCCATGCGGCCGGCGGGAGCGAAACCGTGGGTGCGGGCAAAGCTGCCTCTGAGCAGCCGTCCTCCGTCCAGCGGATAGGCCGGCAGCAGATGCAACAGGCCCAGTCCGATCTGCATCCACACCATGCTGCGCAGCAGCCACGCGGCCGAGATATACGGCGGGGCCAGCAGCTTGATCTCTCCGCTGGCGCCGAGAAAGGCCGAGGCCAGCAGCAGCGCCGTGGCCAGATTCGCCACCGGGCCAACCAGCGCCAAGGCAAACTGCCCACCACCCTGGCCGGAGTTCTCCTGGCTCTCCGGGTCGGCATATGCATACAAGCCGCCGATGGGCAGCAGTAGAATGGCGCGCAACCGCAATCCCATCCAGGCAACCACCAACAGCCGGGCCGTCTCGCGCACCGCGACCGCGGCCGCCAGCACCAGAAACAACCCCAGGCCGCGCGGGATTGCGTACGCACCGCCCTCCGAGGCGCTCAGGCCCAGGCAAACGACGGCAAGAAGCGGAAAAAAGAGATGGACGCGCACCTCGACGCCCAACCAACGGCCCAGCGGAATTGACCAGCCACGCATACAGAATGATTGTAGTCGCCGGACCCAACGTTCGGGGATGCGCAAACGAGCGCCCATACGGATCAGTGCGGGGGTATCAGGACCTGGTATCCCTACCGCGACAAATATCTTCATGCGATAGTCCTAATTGCACAGGTCACTGGCCATCCCAGCTACACTGATTACCAGCATGATTAGCCCATCTCCATCGGCGCAATCGAGTTATCGCGGCCGTCTTGCGCCCTCTCCCACCGGCTACCTGCACGTGGGCCACGCACGCACCTTCTGGACGGCATTCGAGCGGGCGCGTGCGGCGCAAGGCACGCTGGTGATGCGCATGGAAGACCTCGACCCCGACCGCAGCCGTGCCGAGTACGTCGAGGCAGCTCTCGAAGACCTGCGCTGGCTCGGCATCCGTTGGCACGAAGGTCCCGACTCAGTGGGACCTTATGCGCCTTACGCGCAAAGCGGCCGGCAGTCTTTCTATCTCGAAGCATTGCGTAAGCTGCTGCGCGGCGGCTATCTCTTCCCCTGCCGCTGCTCGCGCAAAGACCTGGAAACAGCGCTCAGCGCCCCGCATGAGAGTATGCAGGCAGCCGCTGGCAGTCGGGAATTGGAGCCGCTGGACGATGAACCTATCTATCCCGGCACGTGCAGGCCACGTTGGGGCAGCATTCCTCCGCCTGGCGATTCGCAGATCGAGGAACCGGGCAGCTTCAACTGGCGCTTCCGCATTCCCGACGGCGAATTGATCGAGTATGTCGATGGAAATCTCGGTCCGCAGAGTTTTGTCGCCGGTGTGGATTTCGGTGACTTTGTCGTCTGGCGACGTGACGGCGTTCCGAGTTATCAGTTAGCCTGCGTGGCTGACGACGCGGCTATGCAAATCACCGAAGTGGTGCGTGGCGAAGACCTGCTCAAGTCCACCGCGCGGCAGATTCTGCTCTACCGCGCCCTGGGAGTTCAAGCTCCCGCATGGTTTCATTGCCGCCTGGTTGAGGACGCATATGGCCGCCGTCTGGCCAAGCGCCATGACGCGCTCAGTCTGCGTCTCCTGCGCCACCGCGGAGTTACGCCGGAGCAGATTCTTTCGGCAGACTTGCCCGCCGAATGTTATTGATCCGGCCCTCAAGTAGTACTATCGTGCCCCACCCATTCAGTAAAGAACGCTGAATGGATGGGGCACCCAAGTGTCAGTATTTATGGGCCGGATCAATTACTCGCGCCTCACCCATGCCGGATGAAAGTGCCGTTCTGCAACTCGTTCCACGCCTGTCTCAGCTCGGCCTCGGTATTCATCACGATCGGACCTTGCCATGCCACCGGCTCTTCCAGCGACTGGCCAGAGACCAGCAGGAATCGAATGCCTTCTGGACCTGCCTGGACCGCGATCTCGTCGCCGCGATCAAACAAAACCAGCGAATGATTTTTGGCGTCATAGACAGCAGGCGCCTTCGGGTCAGCGGCAGATTCGGTCAGCACCGCGCGCGGCGCGGAGGCGTCGCGGAAGCTTCCCGCACCGGCGAAGACATAAGCGAATGCGTTGCGCGTTGTCTCGATTGCGATGCGCTTCCGCTTGCCGGGCGGAATCGAGATGTCCACATAACTTGGCTCCGCGGCCACGCCTTCGACTGGCCCCTTCTTGCCCCAGAACTCACCGCAAATCACACGCGCCTTGCTGCCGTCATCCTCTGTGACTTCTGGAATCGCGGCAGCGGGAATGTCCTGGTAGCGCGGAGCAGTCATCTTCAGCGCGGCGGGCAAGTTAGCCCAAAGCTGAAAGCCGTGCATACGGCCTTGGGCGTCGCCTGAAGGCATCTCCTGGTGCAAAATGCCGCTGCCGGCCGTCATCCATTGCACGTCGCCCGCGCTCATGCGGCCCTTGTTGCCCAGGCTGTCGCCGTGCGCCACCTCGCCGGCAAGCACGTATGTGATGGTTTCAATTCCCCGGTGGGGATGCCAAGGGAAGCCGGCCAGGTAATCCGCCGGATTGTCGCTGCGGAAGTCATCGAGCAAGAGAAAGGGGTCGAACTCCGCAGTTTTGCCAAAGCCGAAGGCGCGCTGCAAGCGGACGCCCGCGCCCTCGACTGTGGCTTTGGTTTCAAAAATCTGCTTCACGGGACGAAGCGACATAGAGGACCTCCTCTGCCGTACAGAGGATTAGATGCGCGAGGAAACTATTCGTTGCAACAGCTATCTTCCCGACGCCTGTTCTCTCTCCCGTGGTTGGCCCTTAGAACGGCTCCGGCGCGCTGCCGCCGCCGCATAGATCGACGGCGTGGATCATCGCCTTGGCTACGCGATTGGCCATCTCCTGGTCAAAGAAGCGCAGGGTCGGCTCGGTGCCTCGGGACAGCTTGACGACCAGGGCAAAGATCTCCGGATCTTCCTTGACGCTCTTGGCGTTGTCGCCGCTGTGCGCCAGAAACGACTGCCAGTCCTGCGCATCGGTCATCACCGTGATGCTCTGCACCTCGTGCATATTGATAACCACATCCTCGTCGTGCTCGGTTTTGCCGTTGTTGGTGACCAGCCGGTGATACCGGATGGAACAGGCGCCGGGATTGGCGACGGCACTACTGATCGTCGAGCTGATCTTTTGCGTCCAATCGGAGTTATTGGAGGAATCATGAATGTAGGCGGAGAAACTCACCGTGCCCACTGCGTTGACCTTGTTCTCGATGAAGTTCATCGTCGCTTCGATCGTCGGGCCGGACGCGGCGGGCTTGTCGGCGGTCGGTTGAGGCGGAGGCGGCACACTCAGTTGCGCCAGCGCGGTTGTGGCAGCCAATCCTAGCGTCAAAAACATAGTTACCAAGCGCATACGTTCTCTCCTTGCTTCGGCATAACACGGGACACGAACCGTCTGGAAAGGGGCAGAAAACTTCTCTGCCGCGATCTCAATGCGACGCTTCCCGGCAGCCGTCTGGCAAATACATATCCGTTGGAAATTCTACCTTGTCCCTTCCCCAACTGTCACGGCTGCCTAATTTGTCGCTACCCAGGAGACCGGCTTGCAGTCACTACGATCTCACTTCTCCTGTTTAGCAAAGTGTGCTGCATCGCGTTCAACTTGCCGAATGATGATCGGCGCAAGATCAACCAACTCCGCGGGCAGTCGAGCCGACAGAAACAGCAGGTCAAGCTCTTCCCCATACAAGATTGCGACGCCGCAAATAGGAGATGAATTTTTTAGCAAATAGGAGTCTGTTCCCAATCCATCTGTTTCTGCCGGAGTTTGAAATTCGACAATCTCCTTGCTCCGATAAACCAACTTGTCTTTTGAGTAAGCGCCAAACGGAAACGAACTTGCTGGCTCGATTCCTTCCTCAATCACATTCTTGACGAATGCTTTATGGAATGGAAAAACTCGCGCGATCGTTCGGGCAACTGTAAATCTTCCCGAGGTATCTCCAATCATGGAGGCAAATTCAATTGCTGACCCCGAAAACCCGCTCCATTGATCCGAAAATAAATCAGCCGCGTTGACTGGTTGTGGGGCAACATACAACGTACTTCCGGCAGAGCCATAGGTTCCAAAGCAGTACCAGCCGCGTGGTGCAAGAACTCCTAATCCCTCTTCTGCTTGATAATAAGCAAGCCGTTGCGCCGCCGCCGCTGTGATTGAAACCGCTTTGCTTTTTCCTCGTGGCGCTTTGAGCGGCCCAACCTGACCGTCCGATTGACACCCTACGAATGGAACGCGAACAACTTGGGATTGGGATGAACCAGAGACAGTTATTGATTGTGCAACAGACAAAAGCGATAGATATATTGCGAGCACAAGAACGATTCCGATACGCATGACTGAATCAGCTTTTAACTCCAAGTCGCACATCCTTTTTGCCTCGCCACAATTATGCTAAATCCGTCAAGCAGCAGCGTGGTTTCGCCGAGGCAACCAACGTTCTACCGGCTGACTGCCAGAAACGAAAACGGACGCACACGGATGGTCTTCTCGCGCTTGCGGGTCTGGGCAATATCATAAGAAGATTGCATACGCATGAGTGTGTCCATTCTGACGCCAAAGGCTTTTTCAATGCGCAGCGCCATCTCCCCAGAGAGATTGGCCTTGCCATTCAGCAGGCTGGACAATGCGGGCCGGGAGACCTGAAGCGCCGCCGCCGCCGCCGTCACAGACAAGCCCGCGGGAAGAATGATTTCTGTTCGAATAAAATCTCCAGGGTGGGCCGGGTTCTTGATGGGCATAGGTTTTTCCTCTCCGGTGCTAGTGGTAATCCTCTAAATTCACATCCCAGATCTCGCGTTCGGCAGCATCCATGCGAAAGGTCAAGCGTCGATTCGCGGTCACGCTCAGGCTCCATGCGCCTTTGCGGTCTCCGGTCAACCGATGCGCTTTCCAGGATGGCAGATCGCCAAGTTCGTCGAAATCTTTCATCTCGTCCAGGAATGTGAGCATCTTGCGGAGCTTGTCCACCGTGTCGGGCGGAAGACCCTTCGCGCTGTCTTCTTCGTAGAGCTTCTTCAAGCCCTTGTGAGAGAAGGAACGAACTTTCATCCTCTCCAGCGTAGCCTGTAGCCTAACACTTGTCAATCAATTTGGCGGATTTCCGAGTGCCGATGCGCCGCCCAAGGCCGCGGTCTTATCCTCTATACAGACCCCATGGTCGATTTTGCCCAAACCGTGAAGCAGCAGGCCGACATCGTCAAGGTGATCGAGGGGTACATCCGGCTGCGCAAGGCCGGGGCGCAGAACTATACCGGCCTGTGCCCCTTTCACAAGGAGAAGTCTCCGTCGTTTTCCGTTCACGCGGTGCGGCAGTTTTTCCACTGCTTCGGCTGCGGCGTCTCGGGCGATGTTTTTTCCTTTGTCGGCAAGATCGAGAACGTGGGCTTTCCCGAAGCCGTCCGCATCGTCGCAGGCAAGTGTGGCATTCCGCTGCCCAAGCGCGAGTTTTCATCCCCGGAGGAAGCCGCCGGAGCACGGCTGCGCGGCAAACTGCTCGAGTTGCACGAGACAGCGGCGGCATGGTTCGAGGAGCAACTGCGTGGACCCGAGGGCGCGATTGCCCGCGAGTATCTTGCTGGCCGCGGCCTCACGCCGGAGAACATCAAGACATTTCGCATCGGCTACGCGCCCGACAGCTTCAATGCGCTGCGCGATCGGCTGAGCGGCATGGCCGACAACGATACCCTGCGCGCCAGCGGCCTCTTCGCCGCGAAGGAGCATGAGGACGGCAGCCTCGGCCCTCTCTATGATCGCTTCCGCAAGCGCGTGACCTTTCCGATCTCGAATGAGAGCGGCCGCGTGATCGCGTTCACCGCGCGAACGTTGGAGACGGGCGACAAAGCTGGGGCGAAGTACATCAACTCGCCGGAGACGCCGCTCTATTCCAAGAGTCTCGTCCTCTTCAATCTCGACAAAGCGCGCACGGCGATTCGCCAGATGGAGTTTGCGCTGCTGGTCGAGGGGCAGATGGACTGCATTTCGGTTTATCTACGCGGCATTCAGAACGTGATCGCAACCAGCGGCACGGCCTTCACAGAGCAGCAGGTGGCGCTTCTGAAGCGGCACACCTCGCAAGTGGTGGTCAACTTCGATCCCGACGCCGCGGGGTCGAATGCCGCGGAGAAGTCGATTGCGCTGCTCACCGAAGAGGGCTTCAATATCAAGATCGTCACGCTCGATGGCGGACTCGATCCGGACCGCTATATTCGCGAACGCGGCGTGGAGGCGTACACGACGGCGTTGCGCGGGGCGCGGCGGCAAGCCGATTACCTGATCGAGCGTGCGCGAATGATGTTTCCCGGCGCCAGCTCCGAGCAGAAGGTCAAGGCGATGAACTATCTGCTGCCGCACATTCGCCGCATGCCTGAGAAGGTCGCCCGCGACCAGTTCGTTCATGATGCCGCGCAGAAGCTGGCGATTGATTCGGCGATTCTGCGGGAGGAACTGCGCCAGGCCGCGCTACGGCGGCGCGACCACATCGAGACACGTGCTACTACTCTCACCGAGGTCGAGCGAGTGCTGCTGCGCGCCTTGGCCATCAACGATCCGGAGTTCGCCCGCTCGCGTCAGCTTGCAGCGATGGCTCTGGCCGAGCAGCCAGCCTGGTTCGAGCACCTGGGCGCCTGCGCGGCCCTGCAAGCATTGGCTGGCCGCCAAACCAAAGACCCCATGGATGTGGTTGAGGACCCGGCGCAGAGGGCCTTGCTGGCCGAGACGCTTTTAGCCGAGACCAAGCCGCCCGAGGAGAACGAGGTCCAGAGTGCGATCCAGGAGATTCAGGAACGCGCCATCGAGCGCCGCCAGCGCGAGTTGCGCGCTGAGATGGAAACCGCCGAGCGCCAGGGTGATTTCGCCGGATTGGCCGTGCTGACCCAGCAAAAGCTTGATCTCGACCGCGCCCTGCGGCAGTTGCACAACCAGAAGCCGCCGGAGCGGTAGCGGAGCGAAATCTTGCGCCGAATCACCCCTTTTCCGCGTCTAATGACTAGAATCGGGAGGAAGCAGAGGGAAAATAATCCCAGTTTGGCTGCCTGGCCGCTCGACAAGTTTTTTCTTTGCCGGGTTTCTGTCGTGAAACCAGGGCAAAATGTGGTATTCTGAGAGTCTCTGTGAGGATGCGCGCCCCTCTGCCCCAAAAATGAGCTGCGGCTCGCGGGCGACCCAGGCGAAACCTGATGCGCTGTCATCCTGTTCCGAGCAAACCCTTGAGACCGCATTTTTTGTGCGGATGAACGCGGGATCGTGTCCGCGCGCTGAAGATTTCTGGAATACAGCCAGATTTTTTTGCGCGCCCTGGATCGTCTTGCGCATCCGCGCGCGAGACGATGCTGAATCTGACTTGAAATGGAGAGTAGGAATCTATTGGCCATCGACGAGAAATTTAACCACGAACACGAGCATGACCACGATCATGATCACGATATCGATACCCTGATTGAAGTCGGCAAAGAGAAGGGCTATCTGACATACGGCGACGTGAACGATATGCTGCCCGATGAGATGGCTTCTTCGCCCGAGGATCTGGACGACCTGATCACCACTATCGGCACCCAGGGCATTGACCTGCTGGACGGCCCCAAGTTCGGCGACAAGGACTTCGAGCTGGAAGAAGGCGAAGACGTCGAGCTGGACCTGACGCCCGGAACCCTCGAGAAGACCAACGACCCGGTGCGTATGTATCTGCGCGAGATGGGCACCGTTCCGCTGCTCACCCGCGAAGGCGAGGTCGAGATTGCCAAGCGCATCGAGCGCGGGCAGATGCGCGTGCTCAAGGCCATCTCCCGTTCGCCCATCGTGATTCGTGAAATCGTCGCCCTCGGCGAAGACCTCAAACGCGGCGTGCGCAACATCAAAGAGGTTGTCATCTTTGACGACGAGGAGCTCACCGAAGATGTGGTGCAGGCCCGCGTCAAGGCCACCGTCGCCCGTATCGACGCGTTGATCAAGCATCAGAAGCGAATCGCTCAGCTCGAAGAAAAACAGACCGCGCCCAGCGCCGCCAAGACCAAGGTTAGCGTCGCGCGCAAGACCCGCTGGCTCATCGCCCGCGAAAAAGTGCTGGTCTCGCGCATTGTGCGCGAACTCAAGTACACCCCCATGGAGCGCAAGCGCCTGCTCGACAAGGTCAACAAGACCGTGGACACCATGCGCACCCTGGAGCGGCAGATTCGTTCCCTGGAACAGAAGCATGAGGCCAGCCGCAGCGACGAGCTGAAGAAGGAGTACCGCCGTCAGCAGAAGAACTGCAAGACGGACCTGGAAAAGATCGAGGCCGAAGCCGGCGTGCTGATCCTGGAGCTGAAACGCACTCAGCGCGAGATGATTCAGGGCGACATGGACGCCGAGCAGGCCAAGAGAGAACTGATCGAAGCCAATCTTCGGTTAGTTGTTTCCATCGCTAAAAAATACACCAACCGCGGCTTGCAATTTCTCGACCTGATTCAGGAGGGCAACATCGGCCTGATGAAGGCCGTGGATAAGTTCGAGTATCGCCGCGGCTACAAGTTCTCGACTTATGCCACGTGGTGGATTCGCCAAGCCATTACGCGCGCCATCGCCGATCAGGCCCGCACGATTCGCATCCCGGTGCACATGATCGAGACCATCAACAAACTGATTCGCACCAGCCGCCAATTAGTGCAGGAGCTGGGCCGCGAGCCATCGAGCGAAGAGATCGCCAAGCGCATGGATATTCCCGTGGCCAAGGTGCGCAAGGTTCTCAAGATCGCGCAGGAGCCGATCTCGCTCGAAACCCCCATCGGCGAAGAGGAAGACTCGCACCTCGGCGACTTCATCGAAGACCGTCAGGCCGTCTCGCCCTCTGAGGCCGTCATCAGCGTCAACCTCAAGGAGTACACCTCGCAGGTTCTGCGCACGCTCACCCCGCGCGAGGAGCGCGTCATCAAGATGCGCTTCGGCCTGGAAGACGGCTCTGAACACACCTTGGAAGAGGTTGGGCAGAGCTTCCAGGTAACAAGGGAGCGCATTCGCCAGATCGAAGCCAAGGCTCTGCGGAAGCTGCGCCATCCTAGCCGCAGCCGCAAGCTCAAAGCCTTCGTCGAAGGCGTCAAAGAGATGTAACTCGACAGTAGCTCAGTCGCACAGAGCCGCGGCCTCACACGAGGTTGCGGCTCTTTCTATTTCGGATCAGTTCTACGTGAGCGTAGGTGGTTTGGCGATTATCTCTCGAAAGCGGAACTGACTTCCCGACTCTCCGCTGGGTATCATGCACGCTACTCGCGCATCCGGCAAGAGGCCAAGAGGAAATCCGTAGCCGCCCTCAACAATGGCACAATTACGTCACAATTGGACAAGTTGGAAGAAAAATGCCGACGATGAACTCCGGCATAAATCGCTGAAAATAATAACATAATGGTCGGGACGGGCAGATTTGAACTGCCGACCCCTCGCACCCCAAGCGACACTAAAGATTAAATCTCATTTATTATGTGTAACTTATAGGTGATAATTTGTGACGTAACGGGCGCTTTTTACCGGGCTACGTCACAATTACGTCACAATTTTCAATACCAAGTTGCCGTCGCGGCCAGTGAGAGTGCCCTTTCGCTCCTCCCTGCCTCGCAGTTTAGGTATACGGAACCATACACGCTCCCGTAAGTGATTGTAGATAAATAATTTACGTTGGTTTTCTTTGAGGAATCTGGTGTAGTATTGGACTTGAGGTTAGCACTAAGCGGTTAGATTGTCGGCCTGTGAAGTCGAAATTCAACCGACGCTGGCACGCCCTCCTTGACGCCCGACTAACGGGCACCAAAAAGGCGGCTCAGCGCGGCCCTCCTCCAACTATAACTAATCCAAAACTGTTTTCCGGTTTGCAAACACCGCCGACCAACCGTGTCCTCTGAGGCCGACACCATGCACGTGTGCCCTCCAGACGCGACAGGCGACGTGTGCGTGCTCACTGAGATGAGGAGAAATTGCCATGATGAGGACTGAGCAGTGGTTGATGTTCATCTGTGCCCTGAGAGCGTTAGGCGCGTCCGGACGTCTGCTTCGCGTTTGTGTGGATTCCTACTTTCCAACTGAAGAAGACTGGGAGAGTCTCCCCGTCCTCTTCCCGTACGTGGAGAAGCTTGGTCTGCTCGTTCAAGACCATGTTGCCGCGAACTACTACCGGAACATGTGTCGCGACAATGGTTGGGACAAGGTTGTGCCCGTGGTGCAGAACTCCGACCCCACCGATTCCTACGACATCATCATTACCCGTTGGTGAACGAATCCGCGTTTGCGGGCCGCGATTTTGCATCGGATGTCGCACGCGGCGGAACAAAGTGAATATGGCTTCCCTAAGTAGAGCGTCGTTTCACTCAAGGCGCTGTTGGAGGAATACATGACTCAAGTCAATAAGCACAAAATGCAGGATGCCATTATCGCGGTAAGAGAGGTTTTCTATGACGCTATCGAATGCATGATTCGATACTCCGGGCGACCCTACGCCGCAATTGCGACTCAGCTAGGTTGCAGCGAACAGCTTGTGTTTCAAGTTGCCAAGCTGCGGGGCCTTAGTCGCAACAGCCAACAGTCGTCGCCCGTTTCGGAGGAAGACAACAATGTCAACCAGTAGGCAAATCCCAAACTACCTATTCGATGACCTCCTGTTTCGTAGGCGGCTCGAACGCACTCTGAACGCTGAATTCGAACGCTTCAATGCACTACTCAAGGAACAGATTTTCCTAATCGAAAGGCGCAGTGAGTCCTTGCTTGCCATTAGCTCGGCGACCGCTGAGAAGCTGAGTCGCGAGGAAGCTGCCGTAGCCAACTCTGCCACGGATAGCCTTGTGCCGGGGAGTGACCATGCAGAGCCTTAATCCGCCTTCCCAAGACGACCTGAACGCCTACATCGTCCTCATTCGCTTCCTCAGGCAAGTGCATTCGTTCATGCAGGAAATCAATGACGAAGCCGAGCGGTTCAACAAACTGCTTGAGGGTCAGTGTGTAGTGCTGAACGAGCACAGGTTAGACATCGAAGACCTCACATCCGCTTTGTCGGACTACGAGGACGAAATCAAAAGGGTAAGGAATATCTGCCCAATATCCGAACCGCAGGGTAAAGACAGGATGGAGACCAATGCAGCCTAAGGTTGTTAGCCAAGTGACCATTGATGCCGCAAAACGCAAGGCGAATCCCGGCTCCCGTGCGCCGGTCTACGGCGCGTGGGAACCCTTTAGACTAACGGAAAATGCAGGGTACTCTTGGTTTCCGTTCGATGTCATCAACTGGCTCACGTCGCCGGTCGTCAACGCGATGAGTCCCACAGCGCAGGGCATCTATATTCGGCTCCTCGCTGTGCAGTGGCGTGACGGGTACGTCTCGACAGACCCAAAGTCCTTGGCTGTGCAGACTGGATTTGACGCCCGGACATGCATAGGCTGGTTTGAAACGTGGGGCGACAAATTGTTCGTCTGTCTCGCCCACCCTCAGGGCGGCTGCGATATTTTTGCAAGTCTCCGGAACTGTCAGGAACCCTCCGTAACCACCGGGAAGTCTCGGAGGGCTCCCGCAAATCTCCGAAACCGCCTTGAACTCTCCGGAACCTGCCGGAAGTGCGTGAACGGCAAGCTTCACTTTTTGGCAATAAAACAGGGAAAACTTAGCTTGGCGGCGGATACAGAGGAGAGGAAAGGAAACGGAGAAGGAGAGGGAGAAGATAGTACATTGCTTGGTGTGAACAACGACTCATCACTTCACTCCAACGGGAACTATAGCGGGAACGAAGACATCTCCGAGGAAGAAATCGAGTTCCTTGACAAGGACAAACCGTCAACGACCGCATTCAGCCTTGAGGACGAAGACGACGAACTAGCCGCGACGACCCCGTTCAACGTTGAGGATGAAGACGACGACCTCGCGTAGGTTAGCGGTCTGCTTAAGGTGTCACCGTTGACCGCCACGAATCTTCCACATCGAACAACACCCTATCGCCTCATAAGGCGAATTCCACCACGGAGGAACGCAGACTATGAAGAAGAAAGCCATGCAACTAAATGAAGAGAAGCACGATGTCCGCTTTTCGCCCACCCTTGATGCAGCCATAGCGGCGTGGGAGAAGGCTCGGCACGAATTTGAAAACGAGCGGAGCAAGAATCACCAAGACGCCTACGTGAAAGCCACCGACGAGTTGGGTCAGGCAATCGCGGGTTGGCAAGGTGAGCAATCTGAACTGGCCGGGCAATTCGGCTTGTGGTTCGAGTCACATCAGGGGGCTTGGTCTGTGTAGAGTAAGGACTTGAGCACGCGCATCCTGTTTGTTTTGGTGGTGGCAACTTTCCTCTGGACCTCGAACCACTCTCGGGGTTACGATTTCACTAACCATGGCATCCAAGAGCAACGGCTTAACCTCTCTCACCCTGACGCCCCAACTTTCTGGACGCATCCATAAAGTTGCCTCTGAGGAGTACCGGGAATTCACCGACGAGGCACTGGACGGCGAAATCGTTGCCAGCGTTGACGCAGCACACGGCCACTACGATGGTCTGCGGCGCGAGCTAGTCATGAGACTCCTCCCCGCACTGGCGGAGATGAGGCAGCGGCATTCAGCGCAAGGTTCAAGGAACGACCTCAACGCAAAACTCGGCCTACCCAAACGGGCGGGTTGGGGCGATTATCTGCGGTCACGGGGGCTGAAGCCTGACACGGTTCACAACTGGTTTCAAAAATACTCAGCCGCCAAGACACTCGGGTTGCTGGTCGGTGGCTCTGTTCCACGCAAAGCCAAGATTCAACCGGCTATACTCGCCAGAAATGAGCCTCGGCTCTATCAAGTAGCCGCCGAAGGTAGGGTTCTGATTGTGGCCGCGACCTCTGCCAAACACGCGATAGCCACCATTCATAAAGGCATGGTCGGCCTGGGCGACGATGCCGACCTGAAGGTAGAAGAGATTGGGCAGGTCATCGAAATCGAGGATGGGCACGTTTGGCAAAGAACCGCTCCGCAGATTCCCAAGGAGCGTGCGGCGACGGATAAGGCAATCTTCAAGGCTCTTGCCGGAAGTCCCGGAATCAGTCCAGCCTCCATCGCACTTCGGCTCGGCGTCACTATTGTTGACGTACGGCGTGTAGAAACACAGCACCGAGGACGCCTATCCAGATGATGACGATGAGACAGGAAATCGAGAACGCCGCCACCATGGCCGAGTTGAAGCAGATTGCCAAGCGGCTTCAACTTAGGCGCGTACCGGCTGGCATCTCTGTTGATGCTCTCCGGCAGGTTCTATTGAACACAGTCGGCGACAGCGATGTTCACACCGAGCCCGTGTGTGAGTGCGGACACTTGAAGCGTGCTCACTACCTCGACAACTCGACCGGCGAGGCATTCGAATGCAAGCGTCCATCCTGCACCTGCGGAAGGTTTGCCGATGCATCACGCTGAACTCAGTGACCTCAGGTTCATCTACGGCCTGTTCGCTTCCCGACGTGATGTCTTCCCACACGTTCGTCAGGACAAATTGAAACGCCAGACTCTGGCCGGTCAGTGCATCTTCGAGGCGAACGTCGCCATCACCTATCAAACATACAAAAGGCGCACTCGTGTAGGCGACATCGACATTCCTTCCGGGGCGGTCATGTTGCACCAAATCATCAACGCAACTCAGTTCAACGGGGCTGGGAGCCGAGTCTTCGAGCGATTCTTCGATGAAATCGTCGTACCCAGTGGCGGTGACCTGTACCTTACCGTCCGCACAGAGAACAGCGTGGCGTGCCAGTTCTATGAGCGGCACGGCATGAGGGTCGTGGGCAACGTGGCATGGTCTCGCGGCACCATTCCCGGCCTCATCTACAGCAGGACTCGCAGATAAAGGCACCAACATGGTCTCAGCAGCACGACGTAGTACCGCTTGGGCAGACGAACAGGATGCTTGCGTCGATGCTCTCTTCACTCATTACCGCACCAGTGGGTTCCCCGTCTACGACCTGAGCCCACGGGAACGTGCCGAGCGTCTCGCGGCACTGATGGCCTTCGACCATTCGACAATCTTGAAGGATGGCGTCATCCGGCAGACGATGCATGGCATGTCCCTGTGCTGGCACTACCACCCGCACATGTGGGACATCCGATGCGGCGGCAAGCGCACTCCGATGGATGTTTTCTTGAGCGACCGGCTATTCAAGTTGGCTCTCGCGAGGAGGCTGGAGATGGGTGGCTATGTCACCGATGGCGGGATACGCAAGGCGCTTGCCAACTACTCCGGCACCCAACGTGTGTCCACGTTCAGGCCAACAGCCGCCGCTAGCATCTACAGAGAATTACTCCCTGTGAAGGACGGCACCACGTGGGATTTCTCGGGTGGCTTTGGTGGACGCTTGCTCGGTGCGCTTGCCTGTCGCCGCGTAAAACGGTACATCGCCTCTGAGCCGAGCACGATGACCATGGAAGGTCTCAAGGAAATAGTTGCGGAACTTGTGCCAATGACCGGGCGCAGAATCAACGTTGAACTTCATCAGGTCGGGAGCGAGAATTTCATCCCGGACAAGAATTCGCTGGATGCGGTCTTTTCGTCCGGCCCCTATTTTGCGAATGAGCAGTACAGCGATGAGCCAAGCCAGTCATTCATCCGGTTCCCAACCCGGCACGAGTGGATGGAAGGTTACATGGGCGGCACGTTGGCAAACGCCCGACGTGGGCTGAAACCGGGCGGCTTCCTCGCCGTGAACATCGCCAACGTGCCGTCGTACCCTCGGCTCGAATCCGACTTCCTCGCACTCGCAAAGCGTGACGGCTGGAAACTTCGTGCCACCCTTCAAATCGAGATGAGCCAGATGTTCGGAACCAAAGGCTTCAACACCGGGGCAAGCAAGCAGTACAAAATGGAGCCTCTGTTCGTGTTTGTTAAGCGGTGAGGAGACACGCCGCCTCAAACACGGGGGGCGGCGATGGCGCATACCGCTGCTCCTACAACCACACCCGGCCAGCAACTTTCCACGAAATTGCTCGAACACCATCATCAACTAAACAGGAAGCTGACTGAGCCTCTTGAATCGACGCTCTGGTCTGAAGCCGGTTTGTCAAAGCATCCTTGTTGGCTTTCGAACTGTTATCCCACCACTCAGGGTTCATATAATGATTCTCACAGAATTCAAATACGAACCGCACGATGGCATGAGGCAACTCATCGTCAGCATATCCATCCAGCGAGGAAGCAAGCGGTCTGCACACAGTGTCGCCGCTGTCAAGCCATGCAAAAACAAATGCTCCACCGCTAACTGTCGAGATGAGTGAGAACGTCATCAGTTCCATCTTCGCCGAAAAGTCACCGAGATTCTGAAGAGGGCGACCAGCGAAGTCGCAAACTGGGTGGATGGAACCGGCGCAAAGAATGTCGGGAACGTCCTTGAGCAACACAACAAATGCGCGTATGGCCGAATAGTCGTGTGCCGCGAGCATGGAGTCATATTGCTTCTTGTGGGCTCTCAGGTCGCGCATCGACACTTCATAGGCCATCGCCTGAGCCTCCATCATTGTTTGAATGAGGGCTTGCTGCGGCAGTGGCTTGCCCCGGTCAAACCCCTTCATCGTTGGGATTGAGTTCAGGACGCTGCTCTTCTGGAAGAATTCGTAGCAAAGAGCGCGGTAAGCGAGCAAGAAGCATTGCTCTCTGGTTCCTGCAAACGGGGATTGTTCCAAGGGGGCGAAGGTTTCGCTATCGTGCGTCTCACAGAAAACTCGAAGGACAGACGCATCGTTGATGCCCACGGACTTTACGCCTAGTTGTCCGCCTGTCCTCACCAAATCTTGCATCGTAGCGGAGTGCTGGTATACGTGGCCGTTGCTGGCAATCATACGCAGCATCTTCTTGGCAACGGTGTGAGAGCCAATTGCCCGTTTAGCACAGACGGTTCCCGCAGTAGCGCCTACATGAAGACACTTCCCACTTTTGCTGCGAGCACGAATATGCGCATCCACCTCCCACGGACCGGTTGGCTGCTCATCCTGCCGGTTTAGATGGCACCGCTTGTACTTTTCCCCTGAGCCACACCAGCATGGAGCATTGCGTCCTAGCTTCATTAGTATCGCCCGTTCCTTTCAAGCTGAGTAGGCAAAAGGGTCATTCAAATATGTGGTTCACAACTCGGCAATCTCTTCAAAGCGAGAACCATCAATGAGCCGAATGTGGTTCTTCTGTGCCAAGGCGCGTGCCGATGGCGTGAAGGTGGAGTTTGTCACAACGCAGCCCTCCGTTCCATCGTAGAAAGGTATTGCACCAACGACTTCTTGCACGGCCTTGTTTCCCACGGCACCACTGTATCGCTTTGCTTGAATTATGACCCTTCTTTCTCCCTTGCTGGCGATAATGTCTGCACCTTGGTCTCCAGTGGCTGCGGTCGCGCTCACATACCAGCCATGCTCCAACAGAATCCTACCGACAGCAGTCTCAAAATCAACTCCCGAGAGTGAAGCCATTTCCTCGATTGTTTTCTTCTTGCCCTTCTGGTCTGCATGATATTTCACGAACATGGCTGGCAATATCTCGCGGATTCGCAGAAATTCCCTACGACGTTTGCACAGAGGGAATCCACCTTTCTTTAGCGCGGCCTTTACTTGATTCTCGCTCTCGCCCTCTCTCCCTGCAATCTTTGCAACGCAATCGTCAACTAGATTAGGAAGCAGACACATTTGCTCATCACCATATTCATCGAGCACAGACACTTTTCGCTCTGCGATGGAGAGAAAGGAGTTCACTATATCTGCATACTTTGCCAGCGTGCGCTCAGTGGCCTCATTCTCTTCGGCCTCTTCCTTGAGTTGCCGCGCCCTAATCATGTCCTTTTCCTTTGCTTCCCGCTCCCTAATCACTTCAGGGCCGCGCTGATTGAGTTTCCCGAGAACAATATGAAAGAGTTCGCTATTTGGGTTCTCTGAAAAGACAAGCAGCTTTGTCACATTTTGCCATCTCAACAAATATTCCTCATTGCCCGGTTGCTGTAGAATTTGCGGTGCTAAATTTGCTATCTCGCTCGTGCACTTGTCGGCAAGTGCCCCAAATGGATTCCTGTTATACCTGTCGCGGGCTATAGGGGCGACCATACCAATGTACTTTCGAATCACTTCCTGAACTTGTGGCTCGTTCAGCAGGAATTCGACAAATGCTGGCATGGAGTCCGTTCCCTTTTTCACCGCTTCCATATCCGACTCTCGCTGATTCAGCTTCTCTAAAATAGCGTGAAACAGTTCACTGGTTCTTCCCTCCGAAACAATGAGCGGCTTTGTTTCATTTTGCCTTTTCATCTGCTGCACAAGATGAGGCGCTATCTTTTCCCGTAGGACATCGGGTGCTATCTCGGCTATCTCTTTCGTGCACTCGACAGCAAGGGCTCCAACTTCCTTTTCGCTGTGCTTATCATGGTCTCTTGGAACTACCATGCCAACATACTTCTTAATCACTTGTTGAACTCGATTGTCATCTAAA
>Ga0181520_10005695_pt1 | contig 19657 bp, 19 predicted proteins | sample PEATcosm2014_Bin_29_FD_132451 | JGI IMG/M metagenome (GOLD analysis project Ga0181520, IMG submission 132451) | Peatland microbial communities from MTU Mesocosm Facility, Houghton, MI, USA - PEATcosm2014_Bin02_30_metaG | ecosystem: Environmental > Terrestrial > Soil > Wetlands > Peat | place...
GCGCCCGGCGGCCGGCCGCGCACGATTGTTTGCAGAAGGGCTAGGGCGTCGAAAGCATGTCCGGCTTGCCGGTGGCCAGGTCGACCGGCACAGAATTGTGCTCCTCGACGATTAGCCACTTGCCGTCGATCTTCCGCCAGACATCGGTGCTGCGCACTACAACGTGACTCCGGGTGCCATCCTTTGCCGTCATCGTTCCGTCGTTGATGAAGCGGGTGTAAGCCACCGGTCCCACGACCGTAATCTTCAGATCCGAAACGGTATTGGTGAGCGGCCCCGGAAACTGGGCAAACAGCCCTTCCCAATTCTTTTTGTACGAGTCCCAGGAAGGATAGGCGCGCGGCGGAATCACGTCGTAGACGAAAACGTCAGGCGCGTAGAAAGACATGACGGTGTTCGCATCCTTCTTGTTGAAGGCATCGTTCCATTTGGTGTAGAGGGCCTTGATGGCCGCCTCGTCGGGGGAGGCTTTCACCTGCGCGCTCAGAGGGGAATTGCCGGCGGTGAGGGTGAGCAGGACGAGGATCGCCGCAGTCAGACAGACACGCTTCGGCATGGATTGCTCCTTCGGAAAGAAGAGATTTTCCAGTGGGTCGGGGAATGCCGCGAGACTACCGGCGCAGAGGTTGGCTGTCAAGGTCACGGGGCGCACGCGCCCAGGAGTTCAGGGCAGGCTCTCTGGCACCGTCAGTCGAAAAAAGATATATTTTTCCTTGCCACAAGATATATCTTACGATATATTGTATTCAGGAGAAGAACATGTTTGAACAAGTATTTGAAACAAAAGAAGATCGTGGCGCCCACAAACGCCACTTCAAGGGGCATCATCCCCATCACCACCCTGAAGAAGGCGCTCGAGGCTGGTTTGCAGCTGGGTATTTCGGAGGTCCCGAAGGCCGGGAAGGTTCGTGCGAGGGCCGCGGACGGCACGGCGGATTCGGCTGGGGTCGACGCGGACGCTACGAACGAGGTTTCGGTGGCCGGGAGCGTCTCTTCGACGCGGGCGACCTGAAGCTGGTGATCGTGAAGCTGCTCTCAGAGGAGCCGAGCTATGGCTACCAGTTGATGAAGCGTATGGAGGAGCGGCTTTCGGGCGGCTACACGCCGAGCGCGGGCGTGATCTACCCGACCCTGACGCTGCTCGAAGAAGAAGGGCTTGCCTCGGTCTCGATCTCGGACGAGAACAAGAAGGTCTACACGGCGACCCCGGCAGGGCTCGAGTACCTGAAAGCCAACAAGGAGCGCATCGACGAACTTTTTGCGCGCCTCGACGAGGCGGGCAAGGGCTTCGAGCGCGGCCGTTCGCCGGAGATCGTGCGAGCCTTCATGGAGCTGCGCGGCGCGGTGATGACGCGGCTGTCGCGCCAGAACGTGACTGCCGAGCAGGTCCGCAAAATCGCCGACGCGATTGACGCAGCAACAAAGGCGATCGACGGTCTGTGAGCGCAGCGAACCTTCAGGATCCGCCGACTGGGTAGCCGAACCCGGGTTCAGCTACTCGCGAATCGATTCTGCGGATGAGGTCCGGCTTCCCCCGGACCTCACCTGAGTCTCTGTGGCCCCCCTGAATATTTGCGGTCATGGATCTGCGGTCATGGATCCAGACGGCAGGCTTTCGCAACACGATTGCGGTAAGGGCAGGGAAGCCCTGTCGCAGTTTGGGGCGGAAGCAGCAGCCAGGTTGCGCCGAGCGGAGCGAGCGCGGTTCTTCGCTCGGCGTCGGTCATTCTATCCAACGATAATTCAGCGTTGCGCTGGATCGCCCAGCGGCCTGCAAGCTGCGGCACAACGGCGGCGACGCCAGCATCCTTGTCGTCGGCGAGATGATCCCGCAGGGTGATCGCGCGAAACCCCTGCTCATCTTCCTCGGGCAGATAGACAAGCTGTGGGTTGAAGGCGAAGACAGCGCTGGGCGGAGTATTGTCACGAATCCAGAGAAACGCCAGCTGGTAGGGGTTTGCGGATTGCGATCCGGGCCACTCTACGTGCATGGATCCCCTCCACGACCCAAGCTGCGCGGCAAACATCCCGGCAAACAATATGGCAAGCAAAGCAAGAGCGCCGACCCGCGAACGAGCAACGAGCGCCGCGAGGGCTCCGCCACTCAGAACCACCCCAACTGCGTAGATCAGATGAAAGGCGCGCAGCACCTGCACGGGCACGAGCAAGTAAGGGCCCGCAGGCGGGACGAACCACGTTGCGATCGCAACGCTCGTGGTTCCCAGCAGGAGGCAAGTGAGGCACACCGTGCCCTTTCTGCCTGCGGATCCAAAGTAACGGCAAGCCGCAGCATAGAGGATCAGCGGCAGCGCCAGCCCCAGCAACTCGTACCAGCGCCAGCGCGCGAGAAAGAGAAATGTCCGCGGAGCCAGTGAGACGGCCTCCCGATACGCAGGCGAGATGGTTGTCCAGTACGCGGCCGCGAACCCCGCACCGCAAACGGCGATTGCCCCGCCGGAAAGTCCGGCTGCCATACCCATCGCCCACCGCGTACGACCTAACCCAACGAATGTATGAAGGATCACGAAAGCCAGCGCATAGGCGCCCATCAGGGGATGGATCGCCACGGCCAGCGCCACCAGCGAAATCGTGCGCAGCCAGGCGCGGTCGATGCAAGCGGCGACAGCCATCAGGCTCAAGGGAGTTGAAAAGGAACGGGCCGTGACATAAGGATCCATCAGAACGAGCGCGGTTCCAGCGACAGGAAGAGTGAAGCACCCAGCCGCCAGGAGCACAGAGCACAACCGGGCAGCTTCATGGGCAAAGAGGCGAGCGGCCAGCTCTCCACATGCATTGAGAAACAGAAAGATCGACAGCAGGTGAGCGGCGAACAGCGCCCAGGCAAGCGGCAGATGCGAAGCGCGGACGACACCCGCCACGATCCAGGGCAACACGGAAAACTTCGTGAACGCCTCGACGAAAGTTGCGTTCAGTGGGTAGAGCGAGGGGTCCAGGATGTGGAGGACTCCAGCCACGAAAATGCCCGCGTCCCCGGCGAAGGGATGAAAGCCGTGGACGAGAAGAACGACCGGAGTCAGCAGCGCCGCCGCCAGGCTTGTCGGAATGAATTCCGGTAACGGCGACGCGTCGGCGATTCCCGGCACAAGGCGATGGGGTGAATGCAGTACTGTCGACGCGGTCATCACTTCACAGGTTCCGGGTTACAGGTTCTCTTGTACCAGCGCCATGGCTTCGGATGCGACCGACGGATCGAGCCCAAAACCTGGCAGCCAGCGAACTTCCTGCTCCCGGCGAAACCAGGTGAGCTGGCGCTTCGCGTAATTGCGGTGGGCCTGACTCGCCGCGGCGATTGCATTGGCTTCCGTCATCTCTCCCCAAAGCACGGCGCGCGCCTGGCGATAGCCGAGCGAATCGAAGGAGCGAGGCGTTTCGCCATATTTGCCGATAAGGCATCGAGTCTCCTCGACCAGGCCATGAGCGAACATCTCCGCAGCGCGGGCGTCAAGGCGAGCGTAGAGCTGCGGACGCGGTGGGTCGAGTCCGATGCGCAGGAGGCGATAGCCCGTGAGCGGATCGCGTCCCGCTTTCCATGCTTCGGTAAGCGGCTGGCCAGCGGCGAGGGAAACCTCGATAGCACGAATTAACCTGGGCTCATCGTTCGAGTGGATGCGTGCGGCGGCCGCCGGATCCAGTCGTCGCAGCATCCGATGCAGCCACCCTGAACCATGGCAGTGCGCACTGCTCCGAAGACGTGTGCGGATTTCTTCCAAACGCTGCGGACCGGCAAAAAGCCCATCGAGCAGGGCGCGCAGATACAAACCAGTTCCCCCGGTCACGATAGGCAAATGGCCGCGGGACGCGATCTCCCCTATCGCCTTGCGAGCCAGACGGCTGTAGTCCCCCGCAGTGAAGAACTGGCTGGGAGGCAGGACATCGATGAGGTGATGCGGGATCGCGCGGCGCTCGTCGGGGTTCGGCTTCGCCGTGCCTACATCCATCTCCTGGTACACGGCGACCGAGTCACAACTGACAACTTCTCCGCCAAAACGGCGAGCCAGGGTCAGCGAGAGGGCGGTTTTGCCGCTGCCCGTCGGACCCAGCAGCACCACCAGAAGAGGTTCCATAGGGACGGAGCCAGAGTAGCAAAGCCGAGGCTCGGCGCGAGGATCCGCAAGGATTCAAAAGCCTGCGTCCGCGCAGTCGAACCAGGGCCTCACGGCTCGCGATGCTGAGCGATCTACCGGTTGGCCATGCCCCGAGCGTTGTGTACCGGCAGCGTGACGTCGGAGTAGGTGAGAAGAGGACGCTTCTTAAGCGCCGGCCTGGGCCTGGCGGCGGCAGGACTTACAGGCGGAGCGGCGAGTTGCGCCTTGACGTCGCATACCCGAGGCAAAGACGGCACATCGGGATTCGGGTTGTATTCTTTTCGGCCACCAATCGTAGCCACCATGGCAGGGCTTGCGACCATCAGAATAAAAGCTATACCAATCATCAAGTCATGCATTACAGCACTTCCTCGGGAGAAAAACTGTGTCTTGCCTTTGCGCGCCAGCAGTATGGGCGCCCGGCAACACCTCAGCTATAACACTTCCCTGGGAGGAGAGCTGTTCCCCAATGGGCCGTTACTTATAACCGACGTACCGAAACTTTTGTACCGTGCGTCGTCGACTTCGCACAGATGGCAATGCAACCGCACACCGCAAGCTGGGCCGATCCGCTTACTCCACCTGTTGCTTCGCTTTATAGCCATCTCGCGCAATGATGTCGTATTTCAGCTGCTTATGTTTCTCGTCCTGCATACGCAGCGGGTGGCCTTCCTCGTCGACAAGCTCGACCCGTATGCGTCTATAGCTTCCATCCATTTTGGGATTGGTGGGCTTATAAGTAATCTGATATTGGTTACGAATGGACTCGTTGATCTGAGTGAAGATGTCCGGCATCTCGGCGTCGAACCGGGGCGCGAAGTACATGCCGCCCGTCATCCGGGCGAAAGACTGTAACTCGTTCTCCGCCTGCAGCATCGTGATGCTGTTCATGCGCCCGCTGGCAAAATTGCCGCCACCCATGACGCCCGCGCCGCCCGTCGCGATCGAGAAAATCGTGACGTTCGGCGTCTCCTTGATCTTCTGCAGGGTCTTGTCGAGCGTGATTTTGGAGAAGGTATCCAGTCCGGACGAGATGAGGATGACGTACTTGCGGCCATCGATCCGGGACAGCCGGTCCAGCGTTTCATAGAGCGCGTCAAACTCGTTGGTTTCGCGCCAGGTGGGCATCTGCAGCGACTGCACCGCCTGCTGGACCATCATTTTGTTCTGCGTGAAGTCGGTCAAAATCGTGGTATGCATGTCGTAGGTGACAACGGCAATGTAGTCGTCTGGACGCAGTTGTTGCATAAATGCGAAGGCAGCGTTCCACATGTCGTAAATGAACGAGTAGCTGGTGGCGGCGAACTCGACCAGCAGAACCGCGGTGATGGGCGCTTTCACCTGCCGGAAACTGACGATGTCCTGGGGCGCGCCGTCCTCAAAAACCCGGAAGTTTTGCTCTTTGAGATTGGGGACGAACTGATGCGTCTTTTCCGTGATCACGCCTACGTCGACATTCACGACCGGCACGTCGACGCGCAGCGAGTAATTGTTCAGACCGGGCGGGTTCTTCACTGCCGGCTCGGGCGGCGGAGGCGGAGGCGGCGCATTCTTTTTCGGAATAGCAATCGGACCATTGTCGTTGCCAGGTCCTCCCGCCTCGGGGGCGGTCTGATCAGGCTGTTGTTGCTGGGGCGGATTCTGGGTCTGCTGCCCGGTGGACGAAGATTGCTGCTGGGCCCATGACCCGCAGGCGGGCAGAATCGTCTGAAAGAGCAGCAGGGCAACGGCGGTGATGGCCGGCAGGCGCAGGTGGGATTCCCTCATGAACAAACCTCTGAAACAATCTTCGTGCCGCGGGTGCCCTGGCGGCAAGCGTGGGAGAAGCTTAGTCTATGGACGTGTATAAACGCCTGAATGGTATCCAAAAATGGCCGGCGGCCCTGGCTCTGGCAGCGAGCGTGGCGCTTTCCGCCCAGACGCGGGTTCCTGCCACCCCTGCCGCCGGCGCCGCGGCCCTCCCCTCCAACCCGCCTGCAATCACAAAATTCTTTCCACTGAGCGAGGTTCACCGGGGACTGCAAGGCGTGGCCTACACGGTATTCGAGGGGACCGAACCCGAACCCATGGGTGTCGAGATTCTGGGCGTGCTGCATAACGCCCTCGGTCCTCGCCAGGATATGATCCTCGCCCGCCTCGAAGGCACGAAGCCTGAATATACGGGCGTGGTGGCGGGCATGAGCGGCAGCCCGGTTTATGTCGATGGACGGCTGGTAGGTGCTCTGTCCTATCGCATCGGGCAATTCAGCAAGGAGCCGATCTGCGGGATTACGCCCATCGCGTCCATGCTCGGCGTCGAGGCGCAGCACGCAGCGCCCGCCTCGGAGGTGGCAGACGCGGGGCGGCCTGACGCTGGCCTTGAACGCACGAATCTCGACGAGACTGGCGCAGGAGCTGTCAGCAGCGCTGGCGCGGCGGGGACGCCGGACGGCGCCCTGATTCAGCCCATGGACACCCCCCTCGTCTTCAGCGGATTCAGCCACGACGCCCTGAAGCTCTGGAGAGACCGCGCGCCCGCGGGATTGTTGCCGGTGGAAGGAGCAGGCGGCTCGGAGAGCAGCGAGAAGCAGCCCGGTCCTTTGATGCCGGGCTCGGCGGTCAGCGCAATCCTGGTGCGCGGGGACCTGGACATTGCGGCGACCTGCACCGTGACCTACATCGATCCGAAACGGATGCTGGCGTGCGGGCACCCCATCACCCAGTTCGGGCCCGTCTCGATGCCCATGACCAAGGCGGACGTGGTCGCGACCCTGCCCTCGCCGCTCGAGGCCTTCAAGATCATCAACACCACGGAGACCATCGGCTCGATCACCGAAGATCGCGCCTCGGCCATCATGGGTGAGTTCGGCAAGCCGGCCCGCATGATTCCAGTGACCCTGCGCGTGGTCCGCGAAGGCGAAAGTCCCGAACACTCGACCGATGCCCTGCACTTTGAAGTGATCGATCAACAGCAGATCACACCTATGGCGGTCATGGTCGCTGTCTATCAGGGCTTGATGCAGGCCAATACTTACTCTGCGCAGACGACGTATCACGTGCAGGGATCGGTGAAGCTGAGCGGCTATCCTTCGGTGATGCTCAACAGCCTTGTCGCTCCTACCGATGCGCTGCCGGCGAATCTCCAGACGGCGCTGACACTCGGCGAGCGTTTCACGCGACTCTACGACAATGCGGCTCGCCGGACTCCCATCGAGAGCGTCGATCTCGAGGTCGCGGCCATTCCGCGACGCCTGACCGCGGAGATCGAGAGCGCCCACGCCAGCAAGGTTGAAGTTCACGCCGGCGACACCATCACATTGGAAGCGACCATCCTTCCCTGGCACGGTGAGCCGCGCAATGTGCGGATTCCCGTCAAGCTCCCGTCGAACCTGCCCGAAGGGCCTGTGCGGCTGCTGGTGAGCGACAGCGGCACCCTCGACCGTCTCCTCCAGCCCCCTCAGTTCAACGCGCAGCCCCTCGACGTGGCGGCGACCATCGCTCAGTTGAACAGTGTCCACACCAGCGATCAGCTGTACATCACGCTGCTGGCGCCAGGGGCGCAGGCGGCCGTCGATGGGCGCACGCTGACCGCAATTCCGCTGTCGATGGCCAATGCGCTCGCCCCGCTGCGCGAAAATAAGAGTATGGCGCTCAATGGCGAGTCGGCGGTGCCCATGGCCTCTCTCCCCATGGATGCTGTGGTAACGGGACAGCAGGTGGTGACGCTGCAGGTGGAGGACGAGTAGTCTGGTGTGGCTGAATCGCTGTTCAGATGCGGACAGCACACCCCGAAGCCGGACAACACGCGCCGCGTCTGCCGCTGATGCGGCCGCGATGCAGGGAAGACGTATCAAAGACTTAGCGGGTTTTGGCGACAGTTGGCCGAGTGGCGCGAAAAGTGCTGCAAATGGGCCCAACAGGAGGCTTTCATGGCGTACTTCGAACGGATTCGCGATGTTATCTCCGGGCCCTTCAGCGACGAAATCGTAAAGCAGCGCACAGCCACCGGCTGGCAACTCGTTTCCCTCGAATGGCGCCGTGAACTCCCCGACTCCGAGCACCCCACCGAAGGCGCCTTTCACGAAGAGATTCCTTACGGCCTGCGCATCTCGGATGACTGCCAGCGCCTCGAGTTCGATCCAGCGGAGAACCAGATCCTGCTGCAGATGATGGAAATGCTGGTGCAGGACTTTCCCTTTTCCAGCATCGTCAGCGACCTCAACGAGAAGGGTTTCCGCACCCGCGATGGCCGTCGCTGGACCCCCGTTGCAGTCTTCAACATGATCCCGCGGCTCATCGAAGTCGGCCCCCGCCTCTTCTCGACCGAAGAGTGGGAGACGCGGCGTCAGAAGTTCGCGCGTCTTTCCTAGCAGCGGCTCTACAGCAGCGTGTCAAAGCCGCGCCGCGGCGGCCGCGGGGAAACGCGGCGTGCGGCATTGCTCTGGTCCGGGTGAAGTCGAACCTTCCGCGCCCGGGATAACCGCCTGCGCCATTTGAACGCTTCAGGGGTTCTCATCGGCGAACTCTCGCATCCTAGGCAGGAGAGAACTACTTTCGACCGAGGAAAGAAACAACCCAGATTCCCACCCATAAGGAGCGAGACAATGAAGGTTTTTTCCGCAAATCTCGACAATCTCCGCAAGCTCTACATCAACCAGCTGCAGATGCTGCTCTCCACTGAACAGCAGATCACGGAGGCTTTACCGCAAATGATCGAAAAAGCCACGGATACGCAGCTCAAGCAGGCATTCGAATCGCATCTTCAGGAAACGCGAGTTCACGTGACGCGCATCGAGCAAATGCTGAACCACGCCGCCGGCGAAGCCAAGCCGGTGAAATGCAAGGTGCTCGCCGCGCTGGTCGTCGAGACCGAGGACATGGTGAAAGACTCAGCCGACGAAAGTGTGCGCGACGCAGCTCTAATATCCGCCGGGCAACGGGTGGAGCATTATGAAATTGCCGTTTATGGAGCGGTGCGGCGCTGGGCCCAGATTCTCGGAGAGACAGCCCACGTGGAACTGCTCGACAAAACCATCAAGGAAGAAGGCCACGCCGATCACTTGCTCACCGAAATCGCGGACCGCGTCAATCCTTATGCCCAGCGTGCGGCATAACTCAATCGCAATAACAAAAAGGCCGGACCCCTCGAGTCCGGCCTTTAGTTTTCATTGCGTCATTAATGGATCCTCTTCCGAGGAGTGCTGAAGGGATTCTCGATCCGTATTCCCGCAATGCGCTGTCCGGGATTCATGTCTTCGGACAGGATGCAATCCGCGCCCGACTTCAGCGCGGCCGCGACGATAAGAGCGTCCCAAAATCGGATGCGAGCCTCAACCTCGATGCGGAACGCGGTCGTAAGTTCGGCAGCGCCGGTTTCAACGCACCAGGGTGCATACGCATCCACGACCAGGCGAGCGGATTTCCGAGGCAACGGCGATGCAATCTTTCGCGTCGCATTGACATAAAACTCCTGCAGTACCTGCGGGCTGACCGCGCCCCCGCTCGCTCCATAACTCCTGAAGAATCCGATTTGCTGTCTCGCGTTTCGAGGCTTCATCGACATCGTGCGCGTGGATCAGCACGTTGGAATCGATGAATGTCTTACCGCTCATGCAACTCATCGCGGCCGGCAGGTTGGCCGCCGAGGTGGAATCCCTTTTTTTAGCAGGGCGACGGCCGAGCGATGGGCGCGCTCATAAGCCTCGTCCTCCGCGGTGAGGGTTTCGATCTGATCAGCGAGCAGCCCACTGATTGAGGTCGAACGCTTAGCGGCAAGCACTCTAGCTTTCCGAACGGTTTCTGGACTGAGACTTACGGTGACATTCTGTTTCCTGGGCATGGGTTCCGTCAAATGTCGCGCGTGTAGTGCGCGCTGCACGTATTCTACGTGCGTTTTCTCCCGATCTTCAGGCTCGACTTTCCTGGCTCATGCCGACCGGCATCATGGTCCCCCCGGCAGCATGATCATCTTTTCCGACGCCTCCCGATGAACCGACCGCACAACGTGCGGGGTGATCACGATAGCCAGCTCCGCGACGTTCAGGTTGCTGTTCTTATTCGTTGTGCTCTGAAAGCCAGGAATCTCGCTCACGCCCGGCAGGCCGGTGATCGAATCGGACTCCGCACGGGACAGCGAGCTGACCAGCAATGCGGTCTCGCCTGTGCGCATCGAAGTGATCGCGTTGTACTCACGATTGTTCAGCAGCGGAAGCCCGTTCAGGGTAGAGCCGGCCAGCGACGAAAGCGTAAAGTCAAGTTTCAGGGAAATCCTGTCGGTTCCCATCATGGTCGGCGTCACCTTGAGGGTCAGCCCTATATCCTGGTACTGCACCTGCGGGATGTTCACCGACGCTGCGGCCTGGAGCGACGCCGGGCTCACTCCTAAACCCTGCAGGGTACTCGACAGCCCGGCAGTCGACAAGCCGGGAATGTTGAGCGGCGCGGCTCCCAGGCTCGAGAAGCTGGACGTCTCGATGGGGTACCGCTCGCCCGTTTTGATGGTCGACTCCTGGCGATCGAGTGCCCGCAGCTGGATCTGGTCAAGCGCGCGCACGTCGGAGGAGTTGAGCTGCATGTTGAGCGACCCGCCCTGATAAACCACGCCCGTCAGCGACAGCCCGCCGCCGAAAACGCCGAAGGGCTGGGTCAGGATGCTGTTGCTGATTGCGCCCGACGCGATCAGGATGCCCAGAATTGCTTCCCAATCGCCAGGCGCTGCCAGCCCGCTCGAAACAATCTGCTGCACCAGGCTCGAATTGCTGTTGAGGATGTTGCGTGCCTCGGAATAAACATTGAAAACCGTCGTCTGGTTCGGCAGGATCACGCCCAGATTGACGGCCTTCGTCCGATCGATCTCATAAAGGCGGACGTCCAGCTGCAGTTCGCTGCGTCCTTCCAGCAGGCTGGTCAGCGTGGTGTTCAGAGCATTCAGCTCCGCTGGCGAACCACGGACCATCAGCGCGCTCTGGTCGACGTCTGTCGAGGCAGTGCGCACGGCAAACACGTTCTTCGCAATCGTCGAGATCTCGGTGAACTGATCGGCGGCCATGCCGGGCAGGTAGACCGTCTCCATTGCCTCACGCTCGAATTTGTCTCGATTCGCTTTGGTGTCCTTAGCAACCAGGACGCGCCCCGGATCGAGAGGCACAAAAAAAGTCCCAGTCGCCAGCTCCAGGGTGCGCTGGGCTGTGGCGAAATCGGCGTCGTCCACGTCGTAGTGAACCTGCTGGGCGCTGACGGAATCGTCCAGGGTCGCCTGAATTCCATACGCAGGCAATACATTGTTAGCCAGTTCGCGCGCGCTGGTATGCAGGTGAAAGCTCCGCCGCACAGCTTTGGGCTGCAGTTCGATGGGAGGAGCACCCTTCATCTCCGATCGCACGGCAGGCTCGCCGGCCACGGTTTCCGGCGCCAGCTCATCCAGATGCTGCGCAATGATGGGGCTGCCGGGATCCACGCTGTGGGCTTCCGCAATTTTGGCTCGGGCATCCGCAAAATGGCCCAGGATCTTGTCCTTGTCCGACTGCTGGATGAGCTCGCTGACCAGGCGCTGGCGCGCAATCTGGTCGGCCATTGCGTACTTTGGCTCGCTGGGATCGAGTTCCGCCGCGCGCACGAAAGCATCCATCGCCGCTCGGGTATTATCGTGGTCCACGTCCTTCGCGCCCTCGACGAAAAGCTGCGCAGCCTCGGCGCGATCCCTTTTAGAGATGTGTCGCCCGGCGGCCGCCTGCATGGCTGGCGTCGCTGACACAGCGGCCCCTGGTTGCGCCCCGGGCGAAGGCGTCTGCCCTGTAGAGGCGGGTATGGCCTGCGCTATCGCGCCGGCGGCGACCGCCAGCGCCAACCCTGTCAAAATGGCGATCCTACGAAACATCTTCAGTCGCCCTCATTCTGACGTCGGTGGCTTCCAGCAGCGCTTCCAGTGTAGTCGCGCAAACCGCGGGACGATGCTCCATCAGTTCGTCGAAGCTGTACCGGCCTGTCGCCACAGCAATGGTCGGCAGTTCATTCGCGCTCGCCGCTTCAATGTCGAAAGGAGTGTCGCCCACCACGCAGACTGACAGCTCCGATTCGGGCAAAATCGCTCCTTCCTCCGTCGACTTCAGGATTAACCGCGCCTTTTCCGCGGCGTGAGCAATCATGTCGGCCCGCGCTTCAAACCGGTCGCTGAAGCCGCCGAAGCTGAACCACGTACGCAACCTCGCATTCTCAATCTTGATCCAGCCAATCTCCTCCAGATTGCCGGTCGCCACTCCCAACAGCGCGCCTTTCCTGCGTAGATGCGCGAGCGTTGCCTCCACGCCAGGCATCACGCTCGGCAGCAGTTCCGCACGGCGCTCGGCCACATGCAGGCACATAGCTCTCAGAACATTCTCGCGATGCGGACGCCAAAGGGTGTCCTCCACGCGGGCCAGCTGGAACGCGTCCCGCAAGATGCCCGGGTCCGTATTGCCTGAAAGGGTTACTCCATCCAGCACCAGTTCCCGCCCCATAACGTCGCGCACGCTCTTCGCAAAGGCGTCCACGTGAATCCGGTCGCGGTGGCGCAGCAGCGTTCCATCGATATCGAAAAGATAAGCCCGCTGCTCATCCCAGCGAAAACCCTCGGAGAGGTAGACGCGGGGCTCCGGCGAAGTGCTCATGCTTACAGGATATAAGGTGAGCGGATCTCCGACGCGACAGGGTTTCAGCGAAGAAGCGCGCTTGCCACTGCCGGTTCCCGCGAAACTACGGTTAGGGCGAGATGAAGCACAGGAGTCAGTGAGGCCGCTACCGCATCCCCTGTTTAGCGCCGTAACCCGGGCGTTCGCTGCGAGGCGGCCGGCGCATCCCGGTGCGCACCTGCGCCGGATCGATCTTCAGTTCGATCAGAACGCGGCTGAGGGTGTTGCGGTGCACCCCCAGTTCCTTCGCTGCCTTGCACTGGTTGCCCCTGTGGCCGGCGAGAACTTCGAGAATAAAGCACCGCTTGAATTCGCGTACCGCTTCGTTATAGGTGATGCCGCCTGCATGCATCTGGGTGACAAGGTTGTCCAGCTCGCGTTTCACAGGAACCTCTTTCCCGATCCCGGTTGTTGCCGGGGCAACAATTCAACGTTCAATGCAGCCCAACTATGCAGCCGGCCTGAGCCAGTCAGGTTGCGCTTTCCGCAGGACGATCACTCCGCTCCTGATCCGATCTCCCAGTTCGGCAGGAGCCACAACCGCGGCACTCCGCGCCATCGCCAGGAAACCCGGAGCGAAGCGCGACTGCCGGAACCACGTGGCGCCGGGCCAGAACGCGGCAATCACCATCACCGCGATCGTCACCAGCGCGCATCCCTTCACCAGACCGAAAGCCGCACCCGCCAGCCGGTCCGCCCATCCGAGCCCAATCGACTTCACCGACCAGCGGACGATCCTGCCCGCAATCCCGGCCACGATCATCACCGCCAGAGCGATAAGAATAAACGACAGCGCCTCATCCATCTTTGGCGAATGTATCCACTGCGCCATCCATGGGGTCAGCCTCTGATAATCCCAGCTCGCCAGCAGCAACCCGACGATCAGGCCCCCCAGCGAAAATACCTCTACAATCAATCCCGTCTTCGCCGCCGACAGCACAGAAAGAATCAAGACTATCAGGATCACCCAGTCCACGATTGCCATCGCGTTCTCCACCTAAACGGCCAGGGGCCTGCCCGACAACAGCCGGTAGGCTTCCAGATATTTCTGCTGTGTTCGGTTCACCACATTCTCAGGCAGAGAAGGCGCTGGCGCCAGCTTATTCCAGTGAATGCTCTCCAGATAATCCCGGACGTACTGTTTATCGAAGGATTGCTGGGCTCTGCCGGGCGAATACTGATCACGCACCCAGAAGCGCGACGAATCCGGGGTCAGCGCTTCGTCGGCCAGCACGATGCCCATCGATGTCATCCCAAACTCGAACTTGGTGTCCGCCAGCAGAATGCCCCGGGACTCCGCATGCTCCGCGGCCTTGTTATAGAGGCTCAGGCTGATGTCGCGCAGGCGCTCCGCCGCTTCCGCGCCTACCAGCGTGACCATCTGATCGCAGGTGATGTTCTCGTCATGCGTACCGCGAAAGCCCTTCGTCGCCGGCGTGAAAATCGGGCGGCTCAGCCGGTCGCATTCCCGCAACCCCGGCTCGATACGGTTCCCGCACACGATTCCCGTAGCCACATAATCCCTCCAACCCGAACCGGCGAGGTATCCGCGCACCACACACTCGACGGGATACATCTGCGCCCGGGTCACCAGCATGGCGCGATCCTTGAGCTCCTTGCGGTACTTCCACACTTCCTCGGGAAACTCCTTCACGTTCGAGCTGATCAGATGGTTCGGCACGATATCGCGCAGATGATCGAACCAGAACAGCGAAAGCTGGGTGAGGATCATCCCTTTGCCCGGAATCCCGGTTGCCAGCACGTGATCGAAAGCCGAGATCCGATCGGTTGCGACCATCAGCAGATATTCGCCCAGCGCATAAATGTCGCGGACCTTGCCGCGGGCTACCAGTGTGAGGTTCCGGAAGTCGGTTTCAAGCAGCGCTTTCAACTTTAACGAACCCTTCCCCCGGCTTCGAAGAGCATTGTGAGCCGCTCTATCTCGCAGGAACACCAATCGTCGAGACTGCGGCCGGAGGTAATGCGTGGGCCGGCGCCGCGAGTCCCGGAGGAGACGATGGAATCAAGCTGAAATCCGATTGTGCGATTGACGGTGCGCTTTGTCAACGCCACGTGAAATCGTCATTTTATGCAGTGTTCACGCGGACTAACTCCGCTTGCCACCCATGTCAAGAAGAAAAATCTGCCCGAGTCTGAAAGCGTGGCTACCGGCTACAGGCCACCGGTTACAGGCTCTCCTACGGCCTGTACGCCGTGGGCTTCGCGGCCACGCGAACGCCCATGCCGTTCAGCCGGCTGCGCGCCTGCGCAGCCTCCGGGGTTTCCGGATAACGGCCAATCAGCGCGCGCAGATCGCGAATCCCAGCGTCCCGCTGATCGAGCGATAACTCGCATTCGCCCTTGCGCAGCTGCGCGGCCGCTGCCTTCGGGTTGCCGGGGAACTGCGCCAGCACCACCCCGTACGCCTTAATAGCGTCCGTATACTTTCCCTGCCGGTACGCGATTTCCCCAAGGTAAAACTGCGCGTTCCCTGCCAGATCGTCGTTCGGATAATACTTCAGTACATCGCCGAACTCCCCCGAGGCAAGATCGTAGCGCGCCGAGTTGTAGTCGCGCAGACCGCCCTGATAGAGGTCGTTGACCGGAGGCGCCTGCGGCTGCGGCGGCGCCTGCTGCTGCGGCTGATTCGGATCGCTCACCGGCTGTCCAGGCTGGGCGGTTGGGCTGGTCTGCTGCGCCGAAGGCTGCGTGTTGATGTTCTGCAGCTGCGACTGCATGGCCTGTACCTGCGCGCTGAGCTTGTCGATCCGCGTCCGCAACGCGTCCATTGAATCGTTGATCCCCTGCATCTGCGTCGAGACCTGATCGATCTTCCCGCCCCCCGCCTCATTCTGCGCCTGCACCTGCTGCTGCAGGGTGGTCACGGTCGAGCCGATGTGCGAGACGCTGTCCGACATCTGCTGAACCACATGCTGCAACACGCTGAGCTGCTGGTCCTGCGTCTCCTGCAGATGCTGCAGAGCATCCTGCATCTGCTGCACCTGCGTCTGCAGCTGCACCATTTCCTTATTGACCGCATGTGCCGCGGGCTCCATGCAGAGAATGCCCAGAACAAAAACGGTCGAGAGCGAAGCCACAATCTTTCGCATAAAAACCCCGATGGAGCGCAGGCAGCGCTCCCCTCATTATTAATTACAGGACGTTGAAGGCGCGAGTGCCACGCGTCCGGGGACTCGGATGTGGAGGGCGCGCGTGGTTTTTGCCTGTTTCCGTGCAGGTCTCAAATCGCGCGGAACTCCCGCAATCCGAGACCTGCATCTCATTGGCTACTGGCTGCCTTTACTGGTCCAGGGTGAACTGCGATCGCCGGTTCTGCTGCCAGCACGCTTCCGTATGGTCGCTGCAGAACTGCTTCTCCTTGCCATAGCTCACGGTGCGCAGCCGGTCCGGACTCACGCCCGCCGTCACCAGCGCCTGCTTGGCCGCGTTGGCGCGGTTCTCGCCCAGCGCCAGGTTGTACTCCGTCGAGCCGCGCTCGTCGCAGTATCCGCCAATCACCACCTTCAGCTCCGGATGCTGATTCAGGAAATTCGCATTCGCCTGAATCGTCGACTGCGCATCAGGCCGAACGTCGTAGCTGTCGTAGTCGAAGAACACCGGCTTCACCGCCGCTTCAAAGGCGTTCTCGTCGATGCCCGTCTCCGTTATCGGCGCCGCCGGCGGAGGAGCGGCCGAGGCCACCGTCACCGTCGCCGTCGCGTCCGCGCTGCCGCCGTCGCCCTGCGCGATCAGGTGGTAGCTCGTAGTCTGCGTTGGCTGCACCGTCTGCGTGCCTGAAGATGCCACCTGGCCCAGTCCTACGATCGACACGTTCGTCGCATCGCTGGTCTTCCATGTCAGCACCGAGCTTGCGCCCGGAACGATCGTGCTCGGCTCAGCGGTAATGGTTGCCATTGGTGTTGGAGCCGTTGCTGGCGGAGCGGGTGGTGGCGGAGGCGCCGGGTTCTTCTTGTGGCATCCCGCTACCGTAAGCAAAGCCGCGAGACTTGCGGCCACAATCAGGGATTTACGATTCGAATATTGCACGTTTCTCTCCTCCTTTAAGGAGCGTTGTCGGGGTTTTAACCAAAGCGCAGCATTTTCAGAGATCTTGCTGTCTTCGAAGCCCTGTTCCAAACATCGAAGCGACCATCAGGAAGCGGCGACACGAACGCATTCAACGAAGCCACAGTATCTCTGAAAATGCCGAAAGCAGGACAGAAATCCTGCAAGGGTCAGCTTGTCATTTCCAGCTCCAGTTGGGCATCGTGTTGCTGCCTCCACCGTGGGTCAGTTGCTGCTGGTCCGTACCGTCGGCCAGCGTCATCCAGATTTCCGTATGGCCGTTTTGCTCGCGCTGAAAAACAATGTGACGGCTGTCCGGCGACCACGAAGGAAAATCGTTGGCACCGGAATCGTGTGTGAGCTGGGTCCAGCGCTTGCTGGCAATGTCCATTACGTAAATGTCGTAGCCGCCAGGCGCTCCTGGTCCATATTTGCGATCCCAGGCAAACGTCAGGAACTGCCCGCTGGGCGACCATGAGGGCGAGATCGCATAGCCGCCGTCGGTCATCCGCGAAATATTCGCCCCGTCGGAATCCATGATGTATATCTGCGGCAACTTCGTGCGCCCACTCACCCACGCGATTTGCGAATTAGTCTTCGGATTCCACACCGGAGAAACATCCGGCCCGCGAAACGCCGTCAGCCGTCGCGCCCCAGCGCCCGATGCGTCGCTTACGTAAATTTCGGGGTCGCCGCTGCGGTCGGAAGAAAACGCCAGCTTCGTTCCATCGCTCGACCATGCCGGCGACAACGTCGTCCCTCCCGCGGCGGGAAAGGCCGTTAGCCGCCCCAGATCCAGCGAAAACATCCGGATCGACCACCCGCTCTTTCCCAGCGAGCTGAACGCCACGCGGGAATTGTCCGGCGAAACATGCGGAGAGAGCGAGATCGTTCCCAAGTGGGTCAGCTGGCGCTCGTTCATGCCGTCGTAATCCATCACCCAGATTTCCTTGCTTCCGCCGCGGCTGGAAACGTAATAAATCTTCGTCTCGGCGATGCCGGCAACGCCCCCGAGCCGTTCGATGATCTCGTCCGCGAAACGATGCGCGATCTGTCGTGACGCATCCGCATTAGCCTCGCCGCCATATTGCTTGCCCAGCACCTGCGGATTCTGCGTGCTGTGGGTGTCGTACAGGAATCCCTGAACTGAGAGATGCCCCCCGCCCACGGCTAAGGTCCCGAACGCCACCATCGCCGCGTTCGAAGGCTCGGCCGCCCACTGTGGCAGGTTGATCTCCTGCGGCGATCCGGGCATTACGTTCGGGATCATGCTCTTGGAAACCACATCGAAGATGCCGGCGTAACGCAGATCGTTATAGAGCGTCTGATCAAAAGCCGACTTCAATCCTCCGGTGAGCGGATCGGTTGAACCGGCCTTGAAGTCGGCGGCCGCGATACGAATCTTCGAAACCCCGAGGTTGGTCCCGGTGCGCACCCAGTCCTGGGCATGGAGACCACAGGCGGTCAGGGCAGCCGATGCGAGGAGAACACAGATCCGAACAACAATAGCCTTCCATCGGGGACATGCAATCATGCTTTTTCCGTTTCTCTGAACCTGGTTTGCGAGCCGAAGCGCCGGCCCGCGGCCTGATGCTTTCGCCCTGTGGGAAGCGTAGTCGCCCTGGAAGGATTCCTCGCCGCTAATGGGAAATCGATGAATCGACACGTCGAAGACGATCACAGCACCTTCTAATGCGAAGGTTGATCGTATGTAAAAGTGTACTCCACGGAAACATTCCTGCCCGTGTACTGATCAGGTAATGGCCCGAAACTTCCCACCCGCTGCACCGCCTCCTTCGCTGTCTTGTTCAGTGAATAAGAAGGGCTGGGCTGCGGGATGCTGATACTGGTGAAGATGACACTGCCGTCACGCTGGATGGTGAACGTAACGGAGACCTGACTGCCGTAATGGGTGCTCGGGTCAATCTGGTACGTGTACCAGTTCTGGCTCACCAGCCGCGTGATCTTGTCCACATACCACGGAAAGCGCGACGCGAAGTCGCCCCCCGCCACGCTCACCGGACTGTTGCTGTTGTGGGCAGTCGTGTTGTTCGCGTGTTCCAGCTGGGTCGGCGCCGCCTCGCCATAGTTCGCCCGGTTCTGCTGGTTCAGCGGTTGCGCATGGGGCGGCGAAGCTGGTTCCGGTTTGGGCGCAGGGCGCAACTTCGGCTGATGCTCCGCGATCGGGATGGCATCCGGCGGCGTAATCGGGATCGTCTGTTTCGAGGGCGGCGCAGGCGAAGGGCTGGGCATCTGCGTGGCCAGAACATTCGGCGTTGGCGGCGCCGTCTGCGGCAGCGGAATCGAAGGCGCCGAGTTCACCAGGTTCGCCTGGATCGACCCCGTCCCGTTCACTCCCCACTGGTTGCCGTGGAATTTGTTGTTCACAAAAACCAGGAGAGCCATCGCACCCACCAGCCCAATATGCAGGAGGAACGATCCGGTCATCGCCCCGCCAAAGGGCTCCCGCTGCTCAGCCATGGACATGATGGTCTCGCGCATCTGCTTCCTTCGCTCTACCTTATTAGTTTGACGCCCCAGCGCCCGCAAAACAACTCCGGCGGCGGGTTGGAACCCCGTGGTGTACCTTTGGTTGCATCCTGCATTTCTAGCTGGCGGGTCCGGCAAAAAGAATAAGATTGCCGTCCGGGTCTTTCACGATAAACGTCCTGGCCTGCCACGGCTCGGTCCTCAGGGGCTGAGCGAGCGGCACGTCGGCGGCCTGACAGGCGAGAAAAAGCTGCTTGATCTCGTCCGCAGTGCCCAGTGTGATGGAGGCGGAAAGCAGACCTTCCCGCTGGCGGATATCTTCGGCAAAGAAAGACTCATCCATCGAACGCA